>Ga0056110_100005_pt1 | contig 109802 bp, 90 predicted proteins | sample WorMetloBBELIZE1_FD_83873 | JGI IMG/M metagenome (GOLD analysis project Ga0056110, IMG submission 83873) | Marine gutless worms symbiont microbial communities from Max Planck institute for Marine Microbiology, Germany - Olavius longissimus B... ... | reverse complement strand
TCATCGGCTCTTTTCCGGATGGAGAGTCAGCTCTGATGTTGGTTGCCGCCAGGTTGCGACATATTGCCGGTTCGACATGGAGCGAGCGTAAGTATCTTAATATGGATCTATTAGGAGAATGGGGAAAGGAGAATCAGGCATCATGATTTTGGATTCTCAAGATTGAGGAAAATGAATTTGCGATAAGATTCTTGACACTACCAAGGGATTGAGTACGACCGCCGATTTCCTTTGAAATGGTCTCTGCTGCAGCCATCTGAGCCATTTCGCCTAGGTCAGTTCTTCCGCCATTTTGGCCGAGACGCGCATCAATAGTATCTGTTAGCGCGCCCACTATTTCCCTTAAGGAAAGAGTATCGGAAACGTCCAGACCTGCCTTACGAAGGGAAGAGGTGAAATTCTCTGACCGGGCTGCCAAGGGAAGCTGTGTGAGGAGCCAAATTGTCTCAACGAGGCCCGTATCCTCAGCGGCTAGGTTAAGGCCTTTCTCAGCTGCAGAGATTGTGGCATTGGAGATCTGTGCAGTGTCAGCATCACCTTGAATCAGCCCTACAACCTGTTGTCATTTTCTGGTGCGTGGAAGATTGCCTAATCTAATATGCCCCATTGGGCACTCGCCTTTTCATGCAGTTAGCACTCGTAAAAAATATAGCCGGATAATCGATCCGTTTATATCCAGTACCTATCACTTACTTCTTAAGCTTATCTTTTACCGTTTTGTTCACAGTTTTTCTTTCTACCTTGACCTTTGCGACAGACCGGCTGAACTTATCACGAGCCACCGTATCAATGGTGACTTCCTTGCCCTGAATTAGCTTTGTCAGCTCTTGCCATAGCCCGGCTGTCCTTTCTCAGATGTATCCACATTTGCCAGTCGGGCTGGATGCTTCCGGTTTGCCGTCTCAAAAGTGTCGCCATTGATAAACCTTGGTCACCGTCTCTTTTCTTCCCATTTCAATCCTCCTTAGTACCTTAAGACCTACTCACATCTAAAAATCTTAATAAGAAACATCAACCATCTATTTCCCACCGTTTTTTGAGTCGTTCGACTGTGTGCGTCCACTTTCGTGCTTTTGGCTTAGCAACACTGTTCTGGTTTCCGAAGAAGCCCTTCTCTCTGACGGCCTCTTCCAAAGGAACTGTCTTGACCCATTCTACGCGGACATAGTATTCAAGCTGGTCCTGCGGCTCATTGGGATCGGGCACTTTTTCGACAATTTGCGTAATAGGAACCTGCTGGCCACTTGAATTCGACAGTGTAAACTCAGTGATAGGCTTAGCCTTCTCAAGCACTCGACCTACGCCCACATAGCCACTCCCGGGCACGTTAACCCAAATGCGGCCGCCGACTTCCAATCTGTGCAGTGTTCTGCTATACCATGAGCCACCGCCTGCAGCAATGTAGCCATGTTGTCTGGCATCGGACCAGAGGCGTAAGTCCCTTTCTCCAAAGGAAACATAGAATTCTCCATTCCAAGGCTCATCTCCACGTTTCTCGACTACTTTGCCGGGGTCGATCAACCATATGCGACTAAGATACTCCTTGTCCCCGTCCTTAAAAAAACGGAAGTAGACTGCATTGATAGCAGCCCCGTATTCGTCGACCAGGTAGTTAACAATGCGTTCTGTGCTGTCATCGAGTTCGCTCGCAACTACCAAGAGCTCGTGACTATCATTGATTGATTCGGGCATTTCCTCAACACCGAACCGTTCGCAGAAAGTTTCATTGAGAGATTTTCCGGCGTCCTCTGACTGGTGCTCCCGCATATACTCCATATACTCGCCAAATATTGTTGCTATATCCTCATCCTCAAGCTCACGCACCCAGGAGCCATAGTCGAGAAGTTGTGCGACAACTTCACGTGGGGTCTTATCGCGTTTCAGCTCGATGACAACAAGCCTAGCGTCAGCATCCATAGCCAATAGATCAACTACTTTGCCAAAGGACGTCCGTATCTGTCGTCCTATCAGCATTAGGTTTGGATCGAGAATTGAAATATCGTCCATGAGGATATCTTCAAGTCGTTCCTCAGAAGTCATCGGTGAGAACTTCACTCGCTCAACCCTATCCCCTAAACTCCAGATTCCAACTTCAATGGGCATATTCCCCTCCCAACTTATAGATTTTATTCCTCTGTCCAATCTCTGCACAGAACTTCCGCCTGCTCTAATACAGTCTGGGTTGCCTTTTCCTGTTTGTCAAGCGGATAACGGTTTTTCCGAAGGACGCGCTTCACTATGACGCGAATCTGAGCTCGGGAATTCTCACGCATCATCCAGTCAATGGTTAAGTTCCTTCGAACAGCGGCAACGAGCTCATGGGCTATGGTTTTAAGAGTCTCTTCCCCGAGCACTTGAACCGCACTATCGTTGATCTCCAGCGCGTCATAAAACGCAACCTCGTCTTCCGTCAGGCCAAGGTTTTCTCCTCGTCTCTGAGCCTGCCTCATCTCCTTTGCAAGCTTGATAAGTTCAGAGATTATCTGGGCTGCTTCGATTGTCCGGTTTTGATACTTCAGAATAGCTTCCTCTACCATTTCCGCAAACGAGCGGGCCTGAACAACATTCTTCCGCATACGTGTCTTAATCTCGTCTTTTAGAAGCTTCTGAAGCAGTTCAACTGCGAGTTTCCGTTGCGGAAGCTGCTGAACCTCAGCCAAAAACTCATCAGACAGAATCGAGATGTCCGGCTTCTTGAGCCCTGCCGCAACGAAAATATCAACCACTTCATTAGAAACGATAGCCTTGGAAATCAATTGCCGGATGGCGGTATCCAGCTCTTCCTGACTTTTCCCTTCTTCCTCAACAGTGGCTTTTGCAAGGGCGCTTCTAACCTCTTGGAAGAAGCCGACCTCATCCCGAATCTTAAGTGTTTCCTCATGCGGCACGGCCAATGCAAATGACTTTGAGAGCACAGTGACCGCTTGGAGATACCTTTTCTTTCCATCCTCGAGCGTAAGGACATGTTCCATTGCGACCGCGATGCCTGCCATGCGATCGGCTGGCTGGACCTGCAAAATCGACTTATAGTCAAAACCATGGTACATGTCGCAGACAACCTCGTACTTTTCAAGCATCAAGGCCACTTCTTCCTGCTGATCAATCGTAGCCTTTCCGCGTCCTTCGCTTGCCTTATAATCCGCCAAGGCGCGCTTAAGCTGGTCAGCCAAGCCGAGATAATCCACCACGAGGCCACCTGGCTTGTCCTTGAACACTCTGTTGACGCGGGCGATTGCCTGCATCAACCCATGGCTTCGCATAGGTTTGTCTACATACATCGTATGCAGACAAGGGACGTCAAAGCCCGTCAGCCACATATCACGCACGATAACCAGTCTTAGAGGATCGTCAGGGTCTTTGAACCTTTTGGCAAGAGCCTCTCGTCGCGCCTTGTTGCGTATATGCTGTTGCCAGTCCAAGGGGTCGGATACTGAGCCGGTCATAACAATCTTGATAACTCCCTTGTCATCATCCTGCTGGTGCCACTCAGGTCGTAGTTTTTTGATTGCGTTATATAAGTCCACGCAGATTCGGCGGCTCATGCAGACAATCAGGGCCTTGCCGTCCATGGCCTCCAGACGCCGTTCAAAATGTGAAACAAGGTCATCCGCCACCAAACCGATGCGCCTTTCCGTTCCGACCATCGCTTCAAGTCGGGCCCACCTTGTCCGCAACTTCTGCTTCTTGGACTCCTCTTCCCCTTCTGTGACTTCCTCGAATCCAGGGTCGAGCTTCGGTCTCTCGTTTTCCGAAAGCTCAATCCTGGCCAGCCGTCCTTCATAATAAATTGGCACCGTTGCCCCGTCTTCAACCGCTCGGAGAATGTCATAAGTATCAATGTAGTTACCGAAAACAGCAGGCGTGCTCCGGTCGTCACACTCTAATGGAGTCGCCGTGAAACCTATAAATGAGGCGTTAGGCAAGGCGTCCCGCATATGCCGGGCGAAGCCGTCTATAAAATCGTACTGGCTCCGGTGGGCTTCATCAGTAATGACCACGACATTCTCACGCTCGGAAAGAGCCGGATAGGAACCACCTTTTGTATCGGGCAGGAACTTCTGGATTGTTGTAAAGATTACCCCTCCTGATGATACCTTCAGTAATTCCTGGATGTGTCCACGGCTCTCGGCCTGCACAGGTGTCTGACGAAGCAGATATTTACACCCCGAGAAAGTTCCAAAGAGCTGATCGTCCAGATCGTTGCGGTCTGTGATAATAACCAAAGTCGGATTCTTCATCACCGGATGACGGATAATCTTTCCTGCATAGAAAATCATAAGCAGACTTTTGCCGCTTCCCTGCGTGTGCCAGACAACCCCAATACGGCGGTCGCCGAACCGCTCGGAGTCACGGCCATAGGGCGTGACTTCCTCTTTCACAGAAAAAGGATTTCCCTCCTCCGGAGCTGGAAACCTGCCATAAAGCAAGTTCGGCTCGGCCTCAAGCCCACAAGCCGATATGGTAGAGTTCACAGCCTTGTTTACCGCGTGATACTGGTGATAAGCGGCCACTTTTTTCATTACCTGCGCGCCGTCGTCCTCAAAGACGACGAAGTTCAGGATAAGATCTAAAAGCCGCTTCTTCTCGAATACGCCCTTGAGCATAACATCAAGCTGAACAGAGCCGAGCGTGCCTTCGGTGGTGCGCCAAGGCATGAAACGCTCCCAGTTGGAGATGAGCGTTCCCATGCGGGCTTCGAGCCCGTCTGATATGACCATGATCTCATTAAAGACAAAGAGGCTCGATATGTCCTCCTTGTAGGTCTGTAGTTGGTTAAATGCGTGCTTAATCGTAGCCTTCTCATCAGCCGGGTTCTTCAACTCGATGACGACAAGGGGAAGGCCGTTTATGAAAACGAGGATATCCGGACGACGGTTCTTATGGCCCTCCACAACTGTAAATTGGTTCACGACCAACCAGTCGTTGTTCGTTAAAACTTCAATGTCAATCAGCCAGACCTTGTCGTGCATCTCCCGGCCTTCGGACATGTAGGAAATATCAACCCCATCGGTCAGCATGCGGTGAAAACGGCGGTTATTTTCAACGAGGCTTGGACTCTTGGTGCGGGAGATTTTTCTTATGGCTTCATTGATGGCCTCTTCCGGAATATTCGGATTGATTTGAGTCAGGGCTTCACGCAGTCGCCCGGCCAGAATCACATCGCTGTAGTTCGCGGCTAGGTCACGCTCGGGGAAAGGGCTATCTAAGGCAATATCCGGGCCGAATAAAACCTCATAGCCGAGGTTCTCAAGCCTTGAAAGGGCTATGTTCTCAACTTTGGATTCCGTCAAAGACCCCATATCAAACCTCCCCCGAAAGAAGGGACCACACTTCTTTATAATCTTTGCCAGACATGCTGACACCTGATGGTCTCGTTCGCTCCCAATCAGCCTCAGTGAATTGCCTCAAGAAGTTCCGAGCCACACCAACAGTTTGATTGGTGGCTGAGATTCCAGTTTTTTGTTCGAATTTTGCTCCAAGCGGTTTAGCAATGCTGCGAGGTACGCTATTCATCCGCATGAGGACAGCCGCTTCTGTATTGACACCGTGATAAATCATGGCAGGCAGATTATTAAGCCGTCTCTTCTGTTCATCTGACAAGTTATCGAAATCGAGTCCCATCTTACTAAGAGCGGACATCCCCCAGGGGCCACTGTTGGTCAGAACCTTATAAATCGCCTTGCATGCCTTCGTGATTGCGTTGGTTTCAGTAAAATCTTTGAAGAAGGTTTGAGCAATCTCTTGAATGGAATGGCCATCAACCCATGCTCGTGTCATCTCAGAAATATGTCGTTGCTCCAGTCCTTCAGAGCTTATCTCTGTCAGGGAACGCTCAAGCTCTGGGATACGCATCATTATTCCTATCAAATGAGGCAGGAGAGACGATGCAGTATCTCCAAATAAGCTTGCAGGCTCCCAGTCAGCCGCTGTCAGCCTTCGATCTAACCGATTTAAGTCTGCCAATGCTGAGGCAACACCTTCTGGCACAAAGCCTGTTGCATCAGCGAGTGATGCGTATCTCGGGTTCTGAGAGAGATATCGGGCATATTCAGTTGTGGCATCTAACAAGGCTTCCGTTTTCTGCTGGGCACTTCTGTCCGAACGGCCCTGCAAGACTCCGAAACCATAAGTGTTACGCAGAAGCTGTTCCGCCTCAGCTAAAACAGCATCAAGGTTTCTCTTCTCATTCCAGAGATGTGCGACGTAACAACGGAAATCTGACCACTGTTCCTGCTGAATCACTAATGATAGTTGATTAAGCCTTCCATTCCTTTCGACTTCATCAAGCAGATTTATGAGACGCGAAACTAAATCATTGGTCGCTTGGCTCACGTATTCTCGGATAGCTTCAGGATCATGTCCTGCAGCGATACCAACGATCCCAACTCTCTCTTGGTTTATTCTCCCGGCGCGCCCTGCAAGGTTCCAGAACGCTCTGGTGCTCATCTCCTTACCGTAAGGGAACAGGCGCGTTGCAAGGAAAACAGAAGCAACTGGAAAATTGATCCCTTGGGCAAGTGTTGTCGTTGCACAGAGAACACGCAACTTACCAATTTCCGCAAGCCATTCAATAAGCGCCCGTGTTTCATCAGATAAACCCGCATGGTGAACGCCAACTCCACAGCTCAGCATTTTAACCAATTCAAAGTTCGGACTGATTTCTGTCTGTAGAAACCGCTGAACAAGACTTATTTCAGAGGGAATATCATCAAAAGGTGCGAGGTTTGCGGATAACTTGCGCGCCATTGACCAGACATCCGGTATCTTCTGGGCAACCGCAACGCTGGTTCCGCGCTCTGAGAATACTTTTGCCATGGCTCCAGCTTGGACTGACAAGCCTTTAGCCTTACTAAAGGGCAGTTTCAAGGGCTTTATCGGCCCCACTTGATGTTCACCCCGAAGATGAATAGTTTTAGGAGTGGTCGTCAGGGTCTCAAACCGCAACGACCAGCCCGCACGCGCTGAACTCTCTTGTTGGAGAGAGAAAATGCCTACTGTTCTTTCGTTTGGCTGCCATGGAGAAGTGCCTATACTGATCGTCCTGCCGGCATCGGCTCCAAGCCATTGAGCCAAGTCGTTCGCGTTGGGGACGCAAGGCATTAGAAGCAAAAAGTTGGCGGAAATGCAGTCCCTTTTAATGGTTGCCAATAGTAGCTCGATTCTCAATCCACGCTCTTCATCCTCTATGTTATGGGCTTCATCCATAACAATAAGAGCCAATGGGCGGGGCACTTTCTTGTTCCGTATAACCAATTGAAGCTTTTCTGGTGTGGAAACCAAAACATGGAACGGCACATCACCATCTTGTTGCGTTAGCAATGCGTCCTCAAAAGCATCAATTTCCACAGCGCCGGTTAACTGCTCTACCCGAATTTTTAACGGTCCGAAATCTTCACGAAGCCGTCGAGTCAGTTGGGCTACCAGAGCCCGCGTAGGAGCAACATAAGCCACCCATCCTTTATCCGCATCGAATTGGTTTAGAGCCTGAAGCATCCGGAACTCTGCGAGAGTGGTCTTACCACCAGATGTAGGTAGGTCAACCACGACCGCACGGCTTGCTTGATCCAAAAGACCTTGATCCTGAAATGCAGCACGCTGCGGTGGAAGTAGCTCGAACAAAGCACGCGTTTTTGTAATGCTTTTGACAAAGCTACTTACACGGGAATTAACTGCTTGTGCAACATTCCAGAGGGAACCGGCAACCATTCTTCGTGCTGTAACGTGCAGCCAGCGAATAATTACTTCAAGGGTAGTGTCCCGTGAAGCTTGAGCAGATTTGCAAGATGCTTCAAAGTGCTTATCTAATTCAGTATTAATTCCAGATGGTTGTCCCTGCAGAGTATATACCGCAAGTATTTCAGTTACTTTCGCCCAATGATATAACGCGATCAAGCGGAATGCTGCCGCTTGTGTCTCCTTGCCTTCATTCTTCGAAAGCACGTCAGGCTCATACTGTTCCTGATCTTTACGAAGGCCAGCTACAATTTCACGAATATTATTGAGGTCGTCCCAGCCCTGTTTTCGCAACAGGCGTACCCAACAGTCAAATAACCTATAAAGAATACGGCGATCCCATGTTGCACGCGCAACCGAGGGCGGCTTCATGCGCTGCTCATTTTCTTTCAGCCATCGTCTAAGGTCCGTCCATTGATCGCCGCAATAGGCGATGGCTGCCAGATGTAACACATGAAAGATACGCTCCTCTTGACCAGATGGGATTGGAAGCGTACGCAGGAGTTCATATGACCGGAAAGCACCAGCCTGGGCCTGTTGACGAAGTTGTTTCCGCGACCTGTCGCCAGTGGGATAAAGCAGAGCAGCTAATCCCTCAATAGCCGCTGTTTCATATGCCATTGCCACACGTTCCACAAGTTCCGCATCAGTAGCCTCTTCCTCAAATGCGATACTCATCTGACGGCCCACAGCCGAACGCACAAGACGGACTTCAGCAACCTCTATGGCACGGTCTCGCTTAGCAGCCCCAACGGCAGTGACCGCCCAATGCTGATCTACAAGTTTGAGAGCATCTTCAGTTATCAGCATTATTGCCCTCCATTGCTTCCAAGGCGCGTTCGGATAGATTGTTGATACTTCCTTTTGGAAAATAGAGTGCCCTGAGATCTACAGAAGTCTCCGCGGGACATCCAACAGCGATTGCCTTTGCACAACTATCTAAGTCTTCACTCCTGGGCTCGACATCACGCGCAAGAACCCCAAATAGTGAAACATCATCGGGGTTGTCCAAGTATCGACAGGCAGCGCTTAGGTATAAGGAATTCCAATCTGCATTGGTGGCATGATATCCAAGGTACAGGAACAATGCGTCTTTGGCCTTTTTTGAATCTCTCAGATTTTCAAGTTGCTTCACCATGCCATGCCGTCCATACATGGTATTCGGCGGATATTGTTCTTCTTCAGAGGTCTTTACCTCACCAAACGCGAAGCGATGTCTGTTGTTTGTATCTTCAATTTCCTGAAATCCTACAAGGTCCGCACCAGCGGGACTGGCTTCTGGATTTCGCGAGTTTCGGCTCGTAGGCCATGGGAATGTGCAGTCCCTGTGTTCAGTCAGATATGCCTCGGCCAAGGCTTCGCCCACCCTCCAGCTCTGAAGCGTCGGAGTAGTCTCCAGGGCTTCTTTCAGGTTTTCCTGTGCAAATTCGGTCGTTGTCACTGTCGCCAGCATCGTCTCAATATCAGATTTTCCTGATGTGTCATTCAGGATATCTGAAACAGAGCCATTCAGACTTGCCTCAAACTCCTCGTCGGTATACGATATTCCACGAGCCGTCACTGGCGGCTTGTCAGCATTGTAAACCTCGGTTCCAGAAGCCATCGTCGTAGTTCTAATGACCCCCCGCGACAAGTTTGTAGCAGCGTTCTGCTTGAGAGCCGTTTGGGGGAGTCCAAGGACCGGCAAGGCTTATTGTAAGAATGCAGTCTGATGCGACTTCTTCATCATTATTTAGCCTATCCACAGTTTCCGGATAATCAAATTTTAAATAAGGGAGGTTTCCAAAGTCATCATTGAATGAAGCTCTCCAGCGATTTCTGTGCCAATAATCTCTTTCGAGGTTCACTTCCGCTTGAACGAGTTGTAGTGATTTCCATTCCTCAAAGGGCATAGCTTCAAGAACTCCGGGTCGACGCGGTCGTTATTTGAATGCAATATCATGGTATCATCTTCGCAATATCCAAGGATATCTCCAGGAGATACGTTTTCGACTATTTTCCAATCCCATGAAGCAACAAAGTGATTTTCCCTTTGATAGCAATCCCTTGGTCGGTTCGACGTCAAAGGAGCAGACCTCAGATCCACGATAGCGGTTATGCCATGCTGTTTAAGAAGGCTTATGAAGCTCTCAATCGTATGGTCAGAGTGTCTTATGGCATAAATGACCTTTTCACCCATGCTCTTGGCCTCAATTTGTTACTCCTTCCCAGCACCTTCAGAAGAAGTCGTCTCTGTGGATTGCCGATTCCCTTCACCTTGATTCGGCTGAGTCTGTGGCTTTGGTCCCTAGGCTACCGAAGTCGGGTCAAGGCTTCTTTTCTCAGGGACAGAAGCTGGCTTCGAGTTGTTGTTCTTGTTGTCGTTCATGCTTAAGCTCCCATTTGTTTTAAAGATGATGTTTATCACTGTGGAAGCGGCAATCAGAACCAGTCCGACAACCATCGAAACAATTGCGCTGGTTGTCCACTTTCGGCCTCGCTTGGGTATTGCCACTGCTTCATTGTACTCGTTTTTCGCTTTGAAGTGCTCAAACGTATGGCGGGTGCGCCTCTATTTCTATCATCGGATATAAAGCAGAACCGCGAGCGGATACGTCGAAGCTACCCATCCGCCGAACAGAAAGATAATCGACCATCCAGCATCGCTGACGAAAAGCTTCTCGAAGAAGACCAGCGTGGCACCAAGAAACGCCGCGCGGATGGTGAACATCTGCTTACGCAGACCGTCAGCCTCTTTCGACATGGTATCGTAGAGAGCCTCAAGCGAGATTGTCTGCTCTGCGGTTTCGTTCATCAATACCAACAACGATGGCAAGGTTATGACACCACCTCGATTTTTCCAAGCTCCGACAGCCCATATGTCCGACCGGTAAGTCGCTTTAAGTGATACGCTAATCCATCTCCGTAAAGCGAAGAAAATTTCCCACTAAAACCAAAACTATCAGACACCTGTTGATTCTCATTGAAAGCAGATATTAAATTGTTGACTTGTTGATCGTTGAGTTCGTTTATGCAAGGCAAGATCTCAGACAAAGTGTTTCCGTGGGCATAACTATCACAATTCTGAACTGCGTTGATATATGTATTCATCATAGGGTTACGGTCTTTCTCCAGCAATATTTTTACGATTTCCTTTGCAACCATATCCCATGAACAAGACAGGGCCTGAAATTTACCAATAAACCCATAGGGGACTTTCCCCAAGTTGACTGGAATAATCGGCACTCCTCGGACGAAGGCAGCCCCTACCTCTTGATCAGTCCAATCGCTGTCGTGAAATCTTTCCGTCATCAGAGCTACAAGTGCGTTCATCGAAAAAAGAGCATTCTCAATCTCATCCTGCCATTCTTTTGCGGGGTGGATGTCTTCGTGTGCCACAAAAGAAGAGATTCCATAAACCAACAGTCTCTCTTTTAATTCCGCCGCCCCTTCCTTAAATTCGGCTTTGTGACTAAGAAATAACCGATAATGTTCTTTGTTTACCCAGATTCGACTTGCGGTGTCTGGCGAAATAACACGCTTAGCATCTAAGAGCAGGCCAGACTCTTTTCGCCAATCCTGATCTTCTGCGGTTTCCACTTCCAAAAATACTTCCTCAATGAATTCATTCTGAACATTGTGAACCTTTTCTAAGTCTTCCCTGATTTGTTTCTGTATGCCACCTCTCTGGTTGACTATGTCGAGATAAAGTGCTTCTGGCACAATCAAATGAAGTGCATGGCCATATGTTCCACCATTCCACCTGTCATAACTCATCCCTTCGTGAATTTTAACCTGCGAGTTCACGATGATTTCTTGCAGTTGTTTTCGGTTTTCCTTCACATAAATTTTTGACAGCATCGCCAAGTAGCGTTCGATATCTTTTGGAAGTTCAAATTCTGATTCGCGAACACTCATGCCGTGGCCTCCACAAACTTCTTGGCATCCGGGACCCTTACCTCCCCAGAAATGAGCTTGGATAGAAGCGCATCGCGGATGATGGAGAGGGTTGCGGATTCCTGGATATTGTTCACTATTCGCTTGTGCATAGGCTCAGCGAGACCAACAAAGGCAGTAAGAACCTTCTCTGAGGGTGTTATGGCTGGAATAGGTCTAAAATTCTTCTTGCTTATCTCAGCGAACGTCGTACCTCCAGCATTGGCCTTGATGCCTTCCATATTCGCTTCCACCCATCGGAGTACATACTGGGTGGGCAAGTCATCATTGCATATCATGGCAATGAAGCCCTGATTTACAGAGACAGGCACTTCTGCAACTGCCAAATAGCCGATGGGTGCACGTGAAGAAAGAAGAACAGTCCCAATCGGCAGCCTTCTTGAACTGATCTTCTCAACACCTGCATCAGTGATGTGGCGTTCAGTATCAAGCATCACCGGACTTGTAAGGGTCGACATATCTTTAGGTGTCGCAAAGGGATTCGTTCCGCCATTCCAGTAAGCAGGACTCTTTGTGCTCGGCGTTGAGCCTCCCACACATTGCACAACATCTCCAATAGGGCTTATCCTCCACCCCTTCGGAATCTCGCCGAGGTCGGAGTCCTCGAAGTCGTCAGGGAAGAGGTCGGCGATTTCTTTTGGAAGGCCAGGGTCGCGGCCTTCGGCCTTGGCGCGGACGGGATCGAAGTCCACGAACCACGATTTGAATATCGCCCTTGCCATCGCCTCCAAGGTCTCGTTCATTTTCCTGTTAAGCTCTATCTTGTCGTCCAGTGAGCCGAGGATGTGTGCAATGGTGCGCTGCTCATCCGTAGACAAACGTTGTCGTATATATCTACTGACGTGCTCCCATTTAGCACGTGGCATCTTCGTTCCTTCAGAACCTGCTGTAGCAAAGTCCACGAAATCCTGTGAGGCCATCCAGTAATAAAGATAGTCTTGTTCAACATCGTCTTTAGCACGCACGACCCAGATGTCCGTAGAACATACGCCATCGAAAGGTGCGCGGATTACCTTACGAAAATATGGACGCAGCTTCCCGAAGAGGATATCTCCTTGTGAGAACCTGAATTTTGTGCTCGTCACATCTTCTGCTTGTCCGTAACCGTTCATACGTAAAGTGCCTTCCTCTATATGTTCCAAGCCAATGTACGGCATACCTGCCGCGTCTTGTGGTTGGACAGTTTGCCGCACTAGGTCGGCTACTTCACTGAAGGCTATGGTCTCACGTGCCATATCCCAGCACCTTTAGATTCTTCTTGATGATCTTTTCGAGCTTGTCTGATTGGGCGAATTGTTCATGAAGCTGTGCGGACAGCCGCTCCATTTTCTCCTCAAACGGTTCGCCGTCATCCTCGGCAGCCTCTGCCCCGACGTAACGGCCCGGCGTGAGCACGTAGTCATGCTCCTTTATATCCTCGGTTGTCGCGCTGTTGCAGAAACCGGGCATATCCTCGTACTTTCCTGCTCCCTTTTCGCCGCGCCATGCGTGATAGGTTCTGGCAACCCTGGCGATATCCTCATCCGAAAGCTCTCGGTGGACGCGGTCTACAAGCGTCCCCATCTTCCGGGCGTCTATAAAGAGGGTCTTGCCCCTGCGATCGTGGAACTTGCCGTTTTTCTTATTACGCACGAGAAACCACAGGCAGACCGGTATCTGAGTCGTATAGAAGAGCTGGCCAGGCAAGGCTATCATGCAGTCCACCATGTCAGCCTTGATGATGCTCTTCCTTATCCCGAACTCAGCCGTGGTGCTTGACGACATTGAGCCGTTGGCCATAACGAAACCGACTATGCCGTTCGGCGCGGTGTGATGGAGGAAATGCTGAATCCATGCGTAGTTCGCGTTGTTGACCGGGGGGATGCCGAACTTCCAGCGGGCGTCCTCGCGGAGACGTGCCCTGCCCCAGTCGCTCATGTTGAAGGGTGGATTGGCAAGGATGAAGTCGGCCCTGAGGTCCTTGTGCAGGTCGTTATGGAAACTGTCGTCGTTCTTGCCGCCGAGGTTCACGTCTATGCCTCGGATGGCAAGGTTCATCATGGCCAGCCGCCACGTGGTGTAGTTGGACTCCTGCCCGTAGATGGCGATGTCGCCTACCCGACCGCCGTGGGCCTTGACGAACTCCTCTGACTGAACGAACATGCCGCCCGAGCCGCAGCAGGGGTCAAAGACACGTCCCTTGAAGGGCTCTATCATCTCCACAAGAATCTTGACCACGCATTGAGGGGTATAGAACTCTCCACCGCCTTTGCCCTCTGCGGCGGCGAACCTGCCAATGAAGTATTCGTAAACGCGTCCGAGAATATCCTTTGAACGGCTCTCCTTATCAGCAAGGCCGATGGTGCCTATGAGGTCTATTAGCTCGCCGAGGCGGTGCTTATCAAGCGCGGGACGGGAGTAGTCCTTGGGGAGCACACCCTTGAGCTTAGGGTTCTCCTTCTCTATGGCGACCATGGCGTCGTCGATGAGCTTTCCTATGGTGGGCTGTTTGGCCCCTGCCTGGAGTTTTGACCAGCGAGCTTCCTTGGGCACCCAGAAGATATTGGAGGCCGCGTACTCGTCGCGGTCTTCAGGGTCGGTGTATTCAGCTTCCCGCGTAGACTCCAGCGCGTCGTATTTCTCTTGGAATGCGTCTGAGATGTACTTTAGGAATATGAGGCCCAATACGACGTGCTTGTACTCGGAAGCGTCCATGTGCCCCCGGAGCTTGTCCGCAGCGGCCCAGAGCTTTTCCTCGAACCCGAGGTTCGCGCCGTTGTTAGTTTTTGCCATTGCCTAACCTCTCTTTTTTCAGGTTTGGAGCGACCCCTCAGTCCGGAAATCTCACCGGCGAAGTGAAAACAAGGGTTCTCCCTGTGTTACTGTATTATTGTTCAAAAAAATACGTAACAGCGCCGCGGTGAACTCCAGTGACGGCGGCCTGCCGCTCCTGGGAGTGCTCCAAGCGGCGACTCAACATCATCTTCAAGAAACTCACATCCTCACTTCACCGATAATCGGGAGTCCCATGGGATTCGGCACAATCTTGGAAGCCTTCCAACCCAACGGATTTTCAGCCTGGCACATGTAAGATATCGTAGACCATGAGACTCTCCGGAATGAACCCCCTCTTCATATGCATGTGGCCGGCCCAGGTCTGCAGGTCGCCGGGAAGAGCAGCTTGAACCGAATGGAACTCGGCAGGGAACCGATGCAGTCGAACCCGATGGGACGAGGGAAAAATCGAAGAATCACTCCTATGATATGTTCCTTGGAAGCCAGCTCTCCAAGGGAGCCCCGGATGAAGTGATCTTGGACTTCGATGCTACCTACATCCCATCGCACGGCGATCAGGATGAGGAAGTTCTTCCACGGATACTACGGCCATTACCGCCAACTGGCCCTCCTCCGTGGCGACTACCCGCTGTTCATTCAGCTTCGCCCGTCGAATATTGATGCTGCCGGCGGCGGCGAAGGGATTCTCAAAAGATCTTCGATTCACCGGATACGAACCCGATTTCCGAATACCAGAATCATTTCCCGGGGAGAGATTCAGGCCCCCCGCCAAGATGCCGTCCTCCCACTGCGGGAGAGAGCCTCCACCGGAGGTTCATGCCTTAAGGCCCTGAGGTTGAAGATGATGGAAGTCGCTACTGTTATGGCATTCTCACAAGCTGAGGGTACTCGTTCGTCCGCCGAAGAGTTCTCCATACTGGGATATCCGTCGCGAGTGGTGATGCAATCCAAAACCTGGAGTTCCCGGCACTCAACAAGACGTGGCTTCCGCGCACTTGAAGCACGAGAAACAGTGGAATGCTTACGATATACCTGGTGTTTCCGCTGTGTGTCGAAGTTCCATTCCGACGTCACCCGGCTCCCATTCCCGGCCACATGGGTTTCCCCTAATCCCGGTTTAGCCCGGCGATACGGGAGTGCGGGCACCCTCCGTTGTGAACCCGCTCCCCACAAGAGTCCCGCGTTCTGCCTGTACCTTCCGGTTGAAGTGCTTGCTTTGCCGGATGAATTCACGGCCACGGCGTAGGGGCGATTGAACCGTGCCTCCTTGCCGGTGCCGCTCTGATGATTCCGACTTGGCTAGGATGGGGTTGCGCTTGGATTTCAGTTGCCCCCCACCTCTTCTTGGGGATAGGATGACATCACCGACGAAGGAGGAACGTGGTTGGATTCCACGGCTGTCCTCTGCCAACTGTGTACGGCGATGGGCTGGTTGGGCGCCACCGAGAGGGAAGGCAACCGGTTTTGTGCCGTGAGCCAGGATATTCCTTCGCGGTTGATCGCTGTGGAGGCATGTCATGTTTCGCCTTTCCATCTCTGGTGTTCCATTTGCCGGTGTATCTTCTCGAATAAGCCATCCTCTGCCTGCCGGAGGGGTGATGAGACTGGGCATCTTGTTCCTGGGTGTTTCAGGCATCGTCTTTTCTGAAGACATGGAAATTGTGGTGAGCGCGTCAAGGATTGAAGAGGATGTTCGAAGTAGCCCTTCCCATATCCGCGTTATTCCCCCCGAGGTGCTGGCCCGTTCCGACAGCGTCCTCGACGCGCTCAGAACTCTGCCCGACATTGCCATAAAAACAAACGCGCCTGGCAGGAGTTTCGTTTCGATGGGCGGTTTCGGGGAGAATGGTTATGGACGCACCCTTGTTTTGCTTGATGGACGACCCGTGAATCGTGCGGATATGGCCTCCGTTAATTGGCAGGCGATTCAGTTGGATAAAATTCTGCGCATTGAGGTGCTTAAGGGCCCGCTTTCGAGTCAATATGGCGATCAGGCAGTGGCCGGCGCCATCAATATCATCACCAAAGAGCCCGAGGACTTCGAAACCTGGATGCGTGCCAATCTGTCTGGCAGTCTTAGCAACAGTGAAGCGCTGGGAATTGCCTGGGGCGGAGAGAAGTTCTCCGTTCAGGGAGATTTTCACCGTGTCGATTTGAATCCAACCCGGGAAAGATCTGATTTCGACACTGTATCCGCGAGTTTGGAGCTTGACGCGTGTTTTCAGCGCCTGGAGTTTGGATTGAGTGGATTCTTCGCCAAGTCTCTTTATCAGCTTCCAGGCGGACTTTCCGAGAGTGAATACAGGAGCAATCCGAATAAGGCGAATAGGAAGGAAGACAGGGTATCTGAAGCCATTTGGATGAGCGAGTTCGGCCTGGAAACCTCAATCGGTCCGCTGGCGCTCATGCTTCCGGCATCCTGGCGTCGTTTGAGCAGCGAAGCGGACGTCGTCTCCGATACCTGGCGTTCCTTCACTGACAGCACTTTGGACGATGTGCGTGGAGGGATTCAGGCGAATATTGAGATCTACTCCGGAGAGCATGTGACGCTGATCCCCATAGCGGGACTTGACGCGAATTGGTCTGAAATCACTGTCGCCGCCTACAACGAGAAGGAAAGGCTCAACCGGAGCTCCAAGGAATCGGCCAGGCGCCGTGACTTCGCGCTCTGGCTGCGGCTTAAGGCGATGTTTGGTGAACACTGGGCTGCCGATACCGGGATGCGGCTTGCGGCATACAAGATTTCCGGAGCAGGGGAAGATGTTCGCTACATGCCCCTTGTCTATGATTTTGGCGGCGCCTGGATGCCGGTGGAAGATTGGACGGCGCGCCTGCGATATGGGCGGGTTTTCCGCTACCCCATGCTGGACGAGCAGGTCTATTACTTCTTTAGCCCCCCGTCCATCAACACCGAGTTGAAGCCGGAGTTTGGACATCACCTGACTGGCTCCCTGGAATATGTCAAAGACATACACAGGGTTGATATAGCCGCCTATTTTATCGCAATGAGCGATGAAATCGCCTTCAATTCGGCGGAATCGAAGAACGCGAACATCGCCGAGACTCAGCACATCGGCGCCGTTCTCAGTGCCTCAAGAGCCGGCTCTGTGCTGATTTTAAGTGCTTCGTACGCCTTGGATTTCGCGCGCTATGAGGGCTCCGGCAAGCGGGTTCCCCTGGTGCCCCTGCACAGTATCTATGGCCAAGTGTCCCTCGTCCCCATCAAGTCCCTTGAGATTTCCACGGACGCCAGGTTCACTTCCAAGTATTACAAGGGTGGAGACGACGAGAACAAGAGGAAGGAGGTGAAGGGCAGGCTGAGTTGGGATGCGAGGATAGATTGGCGGCCCATTGACAGTCTGAGCATCTATGTCAAGGTGAGCAACTTGCTTGATAACCGCACGCCGACAGAGGTTTACTGGCAATCATACTCCGATGAGGAATCCTGGTATCCAATTGAGGGTCGTGAATTCAGCCTTGGGGCTGTCTGGCGTTATCAATTCCGCTGATGATATCGAGAAGAACGGCGATTGCAAGCGCGCTGTCTCTCGGCGTGCACTGTGTTTTATTCTCCTCTCTGTTTTTCTGGGCGGATGTTTTTCCCGTAAGCAGCGAGATAGAAGCTCCGTCAGCGCTCTTAATTCGCCTAAGTGGTTCGGACTCGGGCGCGAACGCCGGTTTCGGCGAGTCCGCCGGCCCGGCAAACCCCGGTTTCCCGGATGCGGGCTCGGAGTCAAATCCTTCTCCTACGCCTTCCGCGCCTTCCGGCACTTCCGCAGCCCCCGCGCCGCTCGCGCGGAAGAGTCCCTCCACGCGACGGTGGTCTCCAGAGCTTCCCGCCTCACTTGCAGTCGCGGCGCCCTCCAACCCGGGCCGGAGGGATGTCTCCGCGTTTCCCGCGCCCCCCTCTGGTTTTGATGCACCTCCTCCGGCTTCCCGATCCAAACCTTCATTCCAACCCGCATCACCCCGCTCCATCCCCAAACCGACTTACCCCCTGCTCGCCAGACGAAGGGGTCTTGAGGGCATCGTGCTAATCAAGCTGGAAATCAATGTTGACGGCGTCCTGAGCGGCTTCGAATTCATTCCGCCTCGAAGCAGTTCCTTATTGGAAGAATCCGTCCTCGCCTCAATCAAGGACATCGCCTTCACTCCGGCCACGATTGATGGCCGGCCCGTGCAAAGCACCCTTTCATTGAAATTTCGCTTCGAGCTTGAGGATTGAGCGAGCCCGGCGAAGTTTACGATCGAAAAATCAGGCGTGGTAAATGAAAAATAAGGGTTGATGGGGGCTTGCATAACTTATATTTTGGTATACGATAAGACTTGCGAAAGACAATGGAAAGACTAAACCGGCAATTGCTTTGGCACAACCCTGGGAGAAAGCTTTGCATCTGCTAAGCGAACGGGAGAGGAAGATACTCGAGTTGCTTGTTGAGGATCCGCACATAGGGGTGGGCGGAATGAGTGCAAGCCTCAATGTATCGGTGGTTACGGTGCGAAGCGACTACGATGCCCTGGAAAAGAAGGGCTATCTGATTCGTACTCGCGGGGGGGCGCTGGTGGTCTTCCATCCCGAAATCCTCAGACGTCAAAGACAAAACCCCGGGTTGAAGGCGGCCATAGCGAAAACCGCGGCCGCGCTTATCGAAGACGGGGATTCAATCATGGTGGAGGCGGGCACCACCACGGCGCTGATCGGGCGATATCTGCTGGGTAAGCGGAACATAAAAGTGGTGACTAACTCGACTCTGCTCCTGCCATATGCACGCTGGAATCCGGCGGCGCGTTTCATCTTCGTCGGCGGAATCTTCCGACCCGAAGCGGAGTCCATGGCGGGGCCCACTGCCGTGAGTCATTTAGAGAGGTTTCACGTTAAGACAGCCTTCATCGGAACCGATGGATTCTCCCTGGCGAACGGACTCACCGCCCACATGATGGAGGCGACCGAGGTGGTGCGGACAATACACGATCATTCGGATAGAACAGTGCTGCTGGCCGATTCGAGCAAGTGGGGACAAATGGGTTTTGCCCGCGTGATTCCTCTCGGAGAAATCGATGATCTGGTGGTGGATTCAGGTTTGCCGCGGGAGGTTCGGGGGGAGATTGAGTCGTTGGGCATAAGTCTTCACATAGTGGAAGGCCGGGCTTCAGGCGAGCACAGACCAAGGGATGGCGTGTGATGCACGAAATAGTAATGCCCAAGTTGGGCAACACAGTGGAATCCGTGATTATAGTGGAATGGCGCAAGGAAGTGGGTGAGCAGGTGAATATCGGCGAGGCGCTATGCGAAGTGGAAACCGACAAGTCCACGGTGGAGGTGGAAGCCGAAGAGGAGGGAATTCTGCTTGCCAGGCTCTTTGACGTCGGCGACGAGGTGCCGGTGCTAGGCCGCTTCGCCGTACTTGGTGAAGAGGGCGAAAATGTTTCGGCATTGTTCACTTCCGGCGCCGCGGATGCGAATGAGAGTGAACCCGCGGATGCCAGGCGGCATACGAATGGCGAGGATTCCAGCGCCCCCGGCTCATCCAGTTCGCTCGGCGCGCCGCCCGAAGCGAAGCGCCAAGAGAAGGAGGGCTCTCATTCAGGTATCTCTCCCCGGGCCTGGAAGCTTGCCCTGCGCGCCGGCCTCGGTCCGCGCCCTCTTGCCGGCCTTGGCGCCGCCGGTGCTGCCGGCGCCGCGCCTGGAACCGCGGCCATCATAGTTCCAGACGCCATCTCCGGCACCGGCCCCGGCGGGCGCATAATCGAACGCGACGTCGATAGAGTTCTGGCAACCCTTTCTCGTCCCGGCGCCGACTCCAAGGCCGACTTCAGCACCGCCCCCGACGCCACTTCTCCCCCAGGCATCCGGATGGCCTCGGCCACATCAGCCCCGACATACGGAACCGCTTCCGCTGGTTCAGGCAGGGAATCGACAGCTCACACAAAGGATGTCCAAAGCGAATTCCCGGGGGCCGTCGAAGTAATACCCTTGAAGGGCGTGCGCAAAATCATAGCCTCCCGGATGCGCGCCTCGCTGAGCGGGACTGCGCAGCTCACCCTGAATAGCTCAGCTCCCGCCGGCTCTATTCTGGCCTGGCACCGATCTTTCAAAAGCGCGTCGATTGGACGGAAGGATGTTTCGATTAACCACCTGCTGATGTTAAGCGTTGCCCGCCTTCTGCCCCACCATCCGGAATTGAACGCCACGTTTCATGGGAATGAGATACGAAGATACTCCCACGTGCATCTCGGTTTCGCGGTGGACACGGCGAAGGGTTTGATGACTCCGGTGATAAGGAACGCCGGTGGAAGATCTTTGGATTCGCTCACGGCCGAGGCGGGGCGACTTGCGGAGGCCTGCAGGGAGGGGCATATCTCACCGGACGAGCTGGTAGGAAGCACATTCACCGTTACAAATCTTGGCGCACTTGGGATTGAGAGCTTCACCCCGGTTCTGAACGCGCCCGAAGTGGCGATTCTCGGAATTGGAGCAATCACCAATGCGCCGATTGAGGCTGAAACCGGCATTGAGAAGCGAATCGGCCTTTCTCTGACCATCGACCATCAGGCCGTGGACGGCGCAACAGGAGCGCGCTTCCTGGCACAATTGGCGCGGGTGCTCGCGAAACTGGAACTGGTGGCAGTGCTGTGACAAGAGGCGCGGCCATGTATCTTGAGGAGAGGGAAGCGGACTGGAAGGGAAGTGAATGCCGATAGACCAGATGATAGACCCAAGGAAGGTTCGCAGGGCCGGATATATCAGGTTCAGGGATATTCCGCTAAATCGATATGAGGGCGATTTCGCCAAGGAAGAGAAGAAGTGGGGAAGGGAGGGACTGCTGGCGGCTTACTACCACATGCTGCTTATCCGGCAGTTCGAACTCGTTCTAGATTCCATTAAGAAAACCGGCGCTTATAGGGGCCTGATGTACAATCACCAGGGACCGGCGCACCTTTCAATCGGCCAGGAGGCCGCCTCCGTGGGGCAGTCCATGGCGCTTGGCCATGAGGATTACATCTTCGGTTCACACCGTTCTCATGGGGAAATTCTGGCGAAGTGCCTCTGGGCGATAGTTGCGATGGAGGAGGGCGACATCGACGCGCTGATGCGTGAATATATGGGCGGCGAAATTCTAAGGATTGTGGAGAAGGGCGCGAGCGGCGATCTGCGCGATCTTGCCGTGGATTATGTACTCTATGGAACGATGGCGGAGATATTCGGCCGCAGAACCGGCTTCAACCGGGGGCTGGGAGGTTCGATGCATACCTTCTTTCCCCCCCTTGGTTCGATGCCCAATAACGCGATAGTCGGTGGCAGCGCGGATATCGCGGTGGGCGCCGCGCTCTATAAGCGTATCAACCGACGGCCCGGCGTTGTCATTGCCAACATAGGGGACGCATCCATGGGCTGCGGGCCGGTTTGGGAGGCGATGATGATGGCCTCAATGGATCAGTATAAACTTCTCTGGGATATCGGCGGCGCACCGCCGGTGATGTTCAATTTTTTCAATAACTTCTATGGGATGGGCGGACAGCCGGCGGGTGAAACCATGGGTTTTGGAACATTGGCACGCGTGGGCGCGGGGGTGAATTCAGACGCAATGCACGCCGAGAGGGTTGACGGCTATAATCCGCTCGCGGTTGCCGAGGCCACCTTGCGCAAAAGAGAGATTCTGTTGCAGGGGAGGGGGCCGGTGTTGCTGGATGTCATCACCTACCGGATTTCCGGCCACAGCCCCTCGGACTCCTCAAGTTATCGCTCCAGGGAGGAACTGGAACTCTGGCAGGCGAGTGACTGCATCCTTGCCTATGAAAACTATCTGAAGGATGGGGAGGTTCTGGACGAGACCGCGGTGGGTGATATACGCGCTCGGGTTGAAAGGAAGCTCTTCGCCACCCTGGAGAAATCGGCTTCATTGGAAATTTCACCCCGATTGGATGGCCGTTCCATCGAAGGCGTCATGTATTCGGGGGGTAGAATGGAGAGCATGGAAAAAGATGGGAGGCGAAGTCCACATATGCTCATCGCCGCCAAGGACAATCCCCGAGTGCTCTCCCTCCTCAGGAAGTCTCGCTCGGCCGCCGGCGGCGAGAAACCGAGCGCCGCCAGGCTCTTCACATTTCGGGATGCCCTGTTCGAAGCTTTGCTCCATCGGTTTTCGATAGATCCCACAATGGCGGCCTGGGGCGAGGATGTTCGAGATTGGGGCGGCGCCTTTGGGGTGTATCGCGGCCTGACGGAGTCGCTCCCCTATCACCGGCTTTTCAATTCACCCATTTCCGAGGGGGCCATTGTCGGCAGTGGTGTTGGCTATGCGCTATGCGGCGGCAGGGCCGTTGTCGAACTCATGTACTGCGATTTCCTTGGCCGGGCGGGAGATGAGGTTTTCAATCAGATGGCCAAGTGGCAGAGTATGAGCGCCGGCATGCTGAAGATGCCCCTTGTTTTGAGGGTTTCCATTGGATCCAAGTATGGCGCGCAGCATTCGCAGGACTGGACGGCGCTGCTGGCCCACATTCCGGGTTTGAAGGTGTATTTCCCAGCCACGCCCACCGATGCCAAGGGGATGCTGAATCTCGCCCTGAGTGGAACCAACCCCGTGGTGTTTCTGGAAAGTCAGAAGTTATATGGCATCGGTGAGCGATTTGAGGAAGGTGGTGTTCCGGAAGGATACTACGAAACGCCCGAGGGTATTCCCGCGGTCCGGCGCCGGGGGAAGGATATCACCATTATCACGCTGGGGGCCACGCTTTACACCGCCGCTTCGGCGGCGGACGAGTTGCGGGAGCGATTCGGTTTGAGTTCGGAACTCATCGATTTGAGATTTGTCAATCCCCTGAACTACGATGTTCTTGTCGAATCGGTTCGGAAAACCGGCAGGGTGTTGCTAAGCTCGGATGCGGTTGAGCGGGGTAGCTTCCTTCACAACGTGGCAAGTAATTTAACAGCCCTGTGTTTTGACTATCTGGACGCTCCGCCCGTGGTTTTAGGCGCAAGAAACTGGATTTCACCGGCTGCCGAGTTGGAGGGGGAATTCTTCCCGCGGAAGGAATGGATTGTCGATTTGATTCATGAGCGTATTCTTCCGCTCAAGGGTTATACGTCAAGCTCCGCCCAGGGCGATGACGAGCTGCTTCGCAGAAACAGGGGCGGAGTGTGAGCGCCCCAGGAGACGGATGACTTGCTATGGACACACATGAGTAGTTCCAGCGAGCTTGCCGAACTAAGGCTGGAGGGCAGGAACGCCGCCGCCAGACTGAATTCCCTGAGGGAGAAGCTGGAGATTCGAAGGACGGCCGGCCTTGTTCCCGAACGCGGGGGAGAGGCTAACAATCATATTCATACCTGTTATTCGTTTAGTCCCTACAGTCCGGCGGAGGCGGCCTACGGAGCCTCGCTCGCGGGCCTGGAAGCGGCCGGGATAATCGATCATGAAACGATATCCGGCTGCCGGGAGATGCAGGAGGCCGGACGCCTTATCGGCCTGCCCGTTACCTGCGGTTGCGAGCTTCGGGTTTCGGCCGACGGTACGAGGCTTGAGGGCAGGCGGATAAACAACCCGGACTCGCTGAATATCCTGTATATGGTATGTCATGGCATTCCAGGCCGGAATCGTTCGAAGTTCGATGCCTTTCTCATGCCGATTCGGAGGGCGAGGGCCGCGCGCATGGAGAGGCAGGTTGACACCCTGAATGAAATCTTGATGGACGCCGGACTGATGCGGCTTGACTTCACCGCTGATGTTGAATCCATTTCGATGAGTCACCGCGGCGGAAGCATTACCGAAAGACATATACTCTATGCACTTGCACGGAAAATGGCCTCTCGCTTCGGCCGCGGCGCCCCTCTAATCTCGGCGCTGAAGCTATCTCTGGGTTTGAACGTTTCGGCCCTGTTTGAAGAACGTCTTTCGGATGGGGAGAACATCCATTTCCTCTATGATTTGCTGGGCCTTCTCAAGAGCGCCTTGGTGCCAAGTTTCTATCAGGAACCCTCGTCCGAGGAATGCCCTCCGGTGGCGCGGGTTTGCGAGTCGGTTAACGACTGGGGGGCCATTGCCTGCTATCCCTATTTGGGGGATGTCGGAGTTTCTCCAACCGGGGATAAGAAGGCGGAGTTCTTCGAAGATTCCTGGCTTGATGAGCTCTTCGAGGAGCTCCCGCGGCTGGGTTTCAGGGCCCTGACTTACATGCCGTCCCGTAACAATCCCGCACAGCTAGCAAGAGTAAGGGAACTGTGTCGCAGGAAGGGACTCATGGAAATCAGCGGGGTGGATATAAATTCTTCCCGCCAGAGTTTTCGCTCCCCAGAACTGAGGCGGCGGGAATTTCGTCATTTGAATGATTCCACATGGGCTCTTATCGCGCATGAATATCTTAGCTCCTACGGTGGTTTCGGACTTTTCGATTCAAATTCTCCACTTGAAGGGGAGGTTCTGAAGGAGCGCATCGGGGTTTATGCCAGGATTGGCCGGCGCATGGATGCCAGAAAGCCCGAGGGGATTGTCAATGTTGCCCGCGAGGAGGGCCTTTGGACAGATTAGAGTTGCTGCCGATGCTTCGAGGAGCCTATATGGCTGCGCTGGGCTATCCCGTTATAGTACATTCGGCGGAGGATGACAGGCTGGATATCCCGGAGCTGGTTTTCCCGTTCGTCGATTCGGGGCAGGAAGCATTGAACTGGCCGGGCGGGAGGCCCCCGACGGCTATGAGAGTGGGGGGGCTGGGGAGTTTCTATGTGGGGCGCGATTGGGAGGAGGCCAAGCGCGCCGCGAGAAAGCCTTCCGGCGAACTCTCTTTGCCCGCGGCGGGCGAAGGTGCAAGCGCTCGGCGCGGCGTGGTTGAGGGCAAGGTGGCCTTGGTTACCGGCGGCGCGCGGGGACTCGGCGCGGAGATAGCCCGGGGCTTGGCGGAGCATGGCGCATTTGTAATCATCGCGGATATCAATCTGGAGAGCGCGCGTGAACGAGCCGATTCGCTGAATTCCTCTGGAAAACGCCGGGCCGAGGCCGTTGAAGTTGACGTTTCAAGTGAATTGTCGGTTCGGAAGATGGTCAGCAAGGTACTCCTATGCGCCGGAGGTATAGATATCTTAATCAGCAATGCCGGGGTTCTTCGGGCCGGCTCCGTACTCAAGCAATCGGCCGCCGACTTCGAGTTTGTAACAAGGATTAATTATTCGGCCTTCTTTCTGCTCGTTAAGCAGGTGGCATTGATTCTGGTGCGCCAGAGGTCGGCAAACCCGGGATACAGCTCCGATATAATTCAGATTAATTCGAAAAGCGGCCTTGTGGGTTCGAACAGGAACGCGGCCTATGCCGGAGGGAAATTCGGTGGCATCGGGCTGGTGCAGAGCTTCGCGCTGGAACTAATCGAGTATGGAATCAAGGTTAACGCTGTCTGCCCGGGCAACTTCTTCGACGGTCCCATGTGGTCGGATCCCGATAATGGTCTCTTTGTTCAATATCTGAAGACGGGCAAGGTTCCGGGGGCGAGGAACGTGATGGATGTGAGGAAGTTTTATGAGCGGAAAGTGCCAATGGGCAGGGGTTGTGAGAGCCGTGATGTTCTGAGGGCGATTCTCTACTGTGTGGAGCAGCAGTACGAGACAGGTCAGGCTGTCCCTGTTACGGGGGGTCAGGTGATGCTGGCTTAGTATTCCGGCTGAAACCTGGACATGAGGCCCGGCTTTCCCGAGGGATGGAGATTGGAAGTTTGGATAGCTTAGTTAGTACAAGGAGTCCTTTTGAAAACAACAGCGGTTCGAATGTATGGAAAGGGAGATCTTAGACTTGAGAGTTTCGAGCTTCCTGAAATGAGGGAGGATGAGATACTCGCGCACATTGTTTCGGATAGTTTGTGTATGAGTTCTTACAAGGCCGCCATTCAAGGTTCTGGGCACAAGCGGGTTCCGGAAAAACTTGGCACAGATCCGGTGATAATTGGACATGAATTCTGCGGCGAGATCGCCTTTGTTGGTTCGAAATGGGCGGGGGAATACAAGGCGGGCGACAGGTTTGTCATTCAACCGGCGTTGAATTACAGGGGCAGCCTGGATGCGCCGGGCTACAGCTATCGGTGGATTGGCGGTTCGGCCACCTACGTTGTCATCCCAAATGAAGTGATGGAGATGGGCTGTTTGCTGCGATACGATCAGAAGGCATACTATTTCGGCAGTCTGACCGAGCCTATGAGCTGCATAGTGGGCGCTTTTAGGGCCAGCTATCACGTTCCCCAGGGCACTTATGAGCATAGGATGGGCATAAGGCCCGGAGGCTCCATGGCCATACTGGCAGGAGCCGGACCCATGGGGCTTGGAGCCATCGATTTGGCTATCCACGGCGATGTGAAACCGCGCGAACTGGTGGTAACCGATATCAGTGATGTTCGCCTCAAGAGGGCGGAGACTCTGTTCACTAGCGCGGAGGCAGCAAGAAACGGCGTTGAATTGACTTATCTCAACACCGCCGGGCATCCGACGGGGAATGGACTGGCGGGATTCAAAGAATTCGATGATGTTTTCGTTATGGCGCCGGTGACGGCCCTGGTGGAGCAGGCCGATAGGATACTTGGCAGGGATGGATGTATGAATTATTTTGCCGGTCCCACGGATACCGAGTTTTCGGCCAGGATAAACTTCTACGACATGCACTATTCCTCTCACCACATTGTTGGCACCAGTGGCGGGAACACTGAGGATATGAGGATTTCACTTGATCTGATGAGGGAGGGCAGGATAAATCCCTCTGTCATGATTACTCATGTCGGCGGACTCAACGCGGTTGTTGAAACCACGCTCAATTTACCGAAGATTCCAGGCGGCAAAAAACTCATATACACAAACGTGAATTTGCCGCTGGCCGCTATAGATGACTTCGAGAGACTTGGCGATTCCGATGAATTCTGGGCGGATTTGGCGATGATATGCGCCAGGAACAATGGCATATGGACTGGTGAGGCGGAGGATTATCTTACTGCCAGAGCACCGGCTATTGGAGGTTATGATGATTTTCAAGAAAGCTGAAATTGGTAAATGGCGTTATCGCGGGGAGCGGCCCAAGATTGGCATCCGCCCCACGATTGATGGGCGTTTTGGTGGGGTTCGCGAGAGTCTCGAAGCGCGCACGATGGGAATGGCCAGGGCGGCCGCCGAACTTATATCGTCGAATCTGCGCTATGTCGATGGGTCGGCATTTGAGTGTGTGATCGCCGACACCTGCATTGGAGGCGTGGCCGAGACGGCCATGGCTCAGGACAAGTTTGAAAGGGCTGGAGTGGGAGTTTCTCTGACGGTTACACCCTGTTGGTGCTATGGCTCGGAGACGATGGACATGGATCCGGGCACTCCGAAGGCCGTTTGGGGGTTTAACGGTACCGAGCGGCCCGGAGCTGTATATCTGGCGGCTGTGCTCGCCGCCCATGCCCAGAAGGGAATCCCCGCGTTCGGGATTTACGGCAGGGAGGTTCAGGATTCGGATGATGTCAGCATAACGGATGATGTGCGGGAAAAAATTCTTCGCTTTTGCCGAGCCGGTGTGGCGCTCGCCACGATGCGAGGCAAGAGCTATTTGTCGGTGGGCTCTGTTTCGATGGGAATCGCCGGTTGCATCGTGGACGAGGATTTTTTTCAGGACTATCTTGGGATGCGCAACGAGTATGTGGATATGAGCGAGCTGAGCAGGCGCATAAGCAAGGGAATTTTCGATCCACGGGAATACAAGCTTGCCCGAACCTGGGTGAGGGAGAACTTGAAGGTGGGGACTGATCCGAACGATGCCGCCAAGCGGCACAGCGATGGCGAAAAGGAGGCCGAATGGGATGTTTCGGTTAAGATGGCGCTGATCGTGAAGGATTTGATGAGCGGCAATCCCGTGCTGGATGAACTTGGCTTCAGCGAGGAGGCACTCGGCCATAACGCCATTGTTGGCGGCTTTCAGGGGCAGCGTCACTGGACGGACTGGATGACCAATGGCGACTTCATGGAAACCATGGTGAACAGCAGTTTCGACTGGGGTGGCCTGCGTCAACCTTATGTGTTTGCCACGGAGAACGACACGCTAAACGGGATTACCATGTTATTCGGCAACTTGCTTACCAACACAGCTCAGATTTTCAGCGATGTTCGCAGCTATTGGAGCCCTGATGCCGTTGAACGGGTTACGGGTTACAGGCTCGATGGAGACGCCTCGGCCGGTTTGATTCATCTGATTAATTCGGGTTCAACCTGTCTGGATGGAACCGGCGAGCAATCGCTTGAAGGCAGACCCGCCATCAAGCCCTTTTGGGAAATCACCGAGGCCGAGGCGGAGGCCTGCGTCAAGGCTACCAATTTCTGTCCAGCCGATCTTGGCTATTTCAGGGGAGGCGGCTATTCGACCGATTTTCTTACTCGCGGCGGCATGCCGGTGACGATGAGCCGTCTGAATCTGGTTAAGGGCTGGGGGCCGATTTTTCAACTTGCCGAGGGCTGGACGGTGGAGCTTCCGGATATGGTTCACCGGAAGCTGGACGAGCGAACGAACCCAACCTGGCCTACAACCTGGTTTACTCCCCGCCTAAGCGGCAGGGGGAATTTCAGGGATGTTTATGATATGATGGCGGCGTGGGGGGCCAATCATGGGGCCATCTGCTATGGACATATCGGGGCGGAATTGATTACTCTGGCCTCAATGCTGAGAATACCAGTTTCCATGCATAATCTTAATGAGGCTGAGATTTTTCGGCCGGCCGCCTGGAACTGTTTTGGCATGGACAGGGAAGGCGCGGACTTCCGGGCCTGCAATGTTTTTGGTCCACTCTACCGGTGATGAATGATGAAATATGCCATAGCCGTATTGGATATCGGAAAAACCAACAAGAAAGTCGTCATTTACGATGACGAAATGAGGCGTCTTGCGCTCAAGTTCAGGGAAATCGGAACTATCAGGGTTGGGAGCTTCGATGTCGAGGATTTGGATTCGATTTTCGGCTGGTTTTTAGAAGAGATAAGGGAACTCGGCCGCGGTTTTCCAATTCGGGCAATCACTGTGAGCGCCCACGGAGCCTCTGTTGTATGCGTAGACGAGAGTGGAAGGCCCAACCTTCCGCCAATAGCGTATACGAATGAGGTGGATGCCGGAGTCCACAAGAGATTCTGGACTGAGATGGGGGATGCTCATGAGGTACAGAAAATAACGGCGACGGCGGAGATTAAGCCGCTTATCAACGTTGGAAAGCTTCTCTGGTTTCAGAAGGAACGTTGGCCGGAGGATTTCAAGAGAACCGCTCATGTGCTGTTCTTTCCTCAGTTTTTTTCCTATCTGCTAAGCGATGTCGCCTCGGCCGATATCACATATACCGGCTCCCACACTTTTCTGTGGGATTACAGCAAGAACGATTGGTCCTTTGTGGTTGACAGGCTCGGTATAAGGAACATGCTGCCGAAGAGGCCGGGACTTCCACACGAAGGGCTTGGCTGCATTAAAGCCGCGGTGGCGGCCGAAACCGGGCTCGCGGCGAATACCCTGGTAACTCTGGGAATACATGATTCCAATTCGTCGCTTATCCCGTATTTGATTAGTCAGGAAGAGGATTTCCTGCTTAATTCCACCGGAACTTGGTGCGTGGCTATGCATCCGGCCGAAAGTGTGGAGTTCGCGCCCGAAGAGCTGGGTAAAATGGTTTTCTACAACCTCTCCTATCGGGGCGATCCAGTGAAGTCTTCGATTTCGCTGGAGGGATTGGAATACTCCTTCTACAGCGATATGCTCATGAAGCGACATGGACGTTCGGACTGGCCTATTTACGATCCCGCCATCTACAACGGCATTCTGCAGGAGCGGCGATCTTTCATTCTCCCCACCATCGTGCCCGGTACAGGCCAGTTCCCGGATTCGGCGGCCAGAGTGGTTGATGGGGACGAGGTTTTTCCCGCTGATGAAATGGCAAGTGGGAAGCGGTGGCCCGAGATTTTCGCACTCTACCAAAGGGGCTTCGCACTGCTTAACTTGTCGCTCGCCATTCAAACTAGAATTGCGCTCAGGAGGGCGGGATTGAAGCCTGGTATGAAGGTGTTTACCGAGGGCGGTTTCAGGCAGAACAAGAACTATCTGGCCCTGCTTGGAGCCCTGCTTCCAGACAATCCGGTCTATGTCACGGCCCTTGAGGAGGCAACCAGTTTCGGATCCGCCCTCTGTGCGAAATCGCTTGTAGATGGGGTTGAGCTTCCAAGTTTGAAAAACCATGTGAACTTGGATAAGCGCTTCGTCAGGCCGGCCAGCTTGGAGAATTTGGAGAATTTGGAGGACTACGCTGATGCTTTTGTGGAATATCTCGATGCTTGAACTCAGGAATCCGCGATTGAGACGATCGGAAAGGAGGCGCTTGAATTACTGGAAGTCCGGATTCAAGCTGATGCTTCTGCTTTTCGGGATGAGTGGGGCGCAGACGGCCCCGGCCGCGGGAGTGGAGGAGAAGAGCGGTTTGAGCCTGGTTGCAAGTACGAGTTTCATTGGTGAGTTATGTGAGACTCTTGCCGGCGATGACGCGCATATAAGGGTGCTGATGTCGCGGGGCGTCAATCCCCATTCCTACCAGCCGAGCCCGGGAGATCTTGCAGCGATTGAGGACGCCGATTTGGTGTTTGTCAACGGCCTGGGCCTGGAACATCAGCTAAGGAATGTTCTTCCGGATGATGTGAGGTTGATCGATATCTCGAAGGATGTCGATGCGCTTACCGCGCACGATGATCACGATGATGAACACGGCGGGTTCAATCCGCATCTGTGGTTCTCGCCGCGGAACATGATGGCTGCGATACGGATTATGCGAGATTCCCTTTCCAATGTAGACCCAGAGAACAATGAGATATACAGGGCGCGCGAAGAGGAATATTCGCAACGACTTGGCCTGCTTGATGCCCGGATACGGGAGGCGACCATGGAGCTGGACGAGGAAAGCAGGCGCCTGGTGACCGATCATCCATTTATGGATTATTACGCGCGCGATTATGATTTTGAGATTGTCGGGCACATTGTCGATTCAATCAGCGATCAGGCCGAGCCATCTGCTCTCGAAATCTCGAAACTGGTGAATCTGCTGAGGGAAGAGGATATCGGGGCGATTTTCATTGGTGATTCCGCGGGCAGGGCCATGAAATCACTTGCTGAAACCGTGGTGGTCGAGTCCGGCAGGAACATTCGGATTGTTGAATTGCTGTCAGGTTCCTTGGCTCCGATTGGCCGACGGGGTTCAAATTACTTTGACTTCATTATTTACAATACGGAGTTGATTGTAGAGGCTATCGGCGGGGAATAGTCGGGGATGTCTGGTGGAGGGTTCAGATATGGGAGGAATTACGATCTCCCCGTCAAGGATGTTCGGACTGTTCTAAGTTTAGAGGGAGTCAGTCACTGTTACGAGCAATCAGGGGAGAAAACTCTTAGCGATGTCTGGCTGAATATAAATTCGGGGGAACGGGTGGCTCTTGTCGGCCCCAACGGCGCCGGAAAAACCACCTTGTTCAAACTCATCTTGGGCCTGGAAAAACTTGGGAGTGGCAGGATTCGACTGTTTGGCCACCCGGCGGCAAAGTGCCTGAATCGCGTGGCCGTGATTCCTCAGAGCAGCGCTGTGGACTGGCTCTTTCCAGTCAGTGTTCGGCAGGTGGTGATGATGGGCAGGTACGTGCGTTTGGGTTGGTTCAGAAGACCCGGAGCCGCCGATAGGGAAGCGGTGGAATCGGCGATGAAATCCATGGGAATTCACGATTTGGCGGATAGGCGAGTGGGTGAGCTTTCAGGCGGCGAAAGGCAGAAGGTGATGCTGGCCCGAACCCTGGCGCACGATGGCGATCTGCTGCTGTTCGATGAGCCGCTGAATCATGTTGACCTTCGCACCCAGGAGACGATTTTCCACACATTGGAAACATTGAGCGCGAGGGATAAAACCGTCATTGTGAGCACTCACGATTTGGGTGTGCTGGTGGTGCATTTCACAAGAGCATTGTTTTTGGATAAGAAGATAATCGCGGATGGGCCGCCAAAGGAAATTCTCACTCCCCAAACGATTGCAAGAGCTTACGGCTTTGAATTTCATAAGGACTATAAATCTTGGGACAGATCCTCGAATTCCTAGTCGATCCGCTGCGGTATGGCTTCATGCTTCGAGGTTTGTTAGGTGGACTTCTAACATCACTTTCCTGCGCGGTATTGAGTGCATTTGTGGTTTGGAGGGGGATGTCGTTTATGGGAGATGCGATATCTCACTCGGTATTGCCGGGAATTGTGCTGGCCTATGTTCTGGCTGTCAACCTTTTCTGGGGAGCGCTGGCTGCTTCGCTCTTAGTCGTTGCGGGAATCGGCCTGGTAAGCAGGTATGGCTTGGTGGACGATCAGACAGCGATAGGAGTCGTGTTTGTTGGATTCTTCGCCCTCGGCATCCTGCTCTTGAGCAGGGTGGCGAGCACAGGCGATCTCAACCACATACTGTTCGGCAATGTGCTGGGTGTTTCCAAGGGAGATTTAATCATCATGGCTGTGGTGGCCGGCGTGGTTATATCGGGGATTTTTCTGTCCTACAAGGAAATCTTGACAGCATCGTTCGATCCGGCTCATGCGACGGCCATCGGTCTCTCTCCCCATCTGATTAGATACATCATCCTCACTCTTCTAGCCCTGACCACGGTGAGCGCGATTCAGACGGTGGGAGTGGTGCTGGTGCTCGCCCTCCTGGTTACTCCCGGCGCCACCGCGTCCCAAATCTCCCGAAGGCTGGATAGAATCATTCCTCTTTCGGCGCTCATAGCCTCCTTTGCCATAATTGTAGGTTTCTATGCATCCTATTACGCCAATCTGGCTTCAGGCCCCTCGATAGTGATGGTACTGACCATTCTTTTTGTACTTGGCGCCATTGGTTCGCGCGTCAGGAAGAGGCGTAAAGTCAGGCTTTACACGACTTCCTGATTGACGGCTGCCGACTTGGATGAATCAGCCTCCGCTTCCCTCAAGACACGGCCTACGCTCCTGGCATCGTGCCATTCCATGGTTTCATCATCCCCTAAACGGGCTGTTTGACGGCCATGTTCGACAAGCGGACCTATCTTCTTGAAAACTTATGGAGTTGTGAAAATGATTCTTGTTGCCGTCTGCGTTGTGCGGTGGTTTTATCGATTCCCGCGGCCACCCCGTATGGGATTCCACCAAGAATTTCGGCCCTTGGCGCGCCGCGAATTCCCTCTGAGGAGAGTCAATGCGGAATTCCGACACCTTATACTGAAAAACCCGACGCATCCGCTTATTGCTCGAAGTCAGGCGAGCTTTCGGAAGCATGTAACAGCATTGACGTTTGGAGGTTGCTTCCAATACAATGCCGGCGAAAAACAGGAATACATGGGGAGAGTTCCCCGGTATTAGGAGACAACTCAGATGAAACGTTACGAGTTAGAAGTTGCCGGCATGAATTGCGAGCACTGTGTATCCAAGGTAGAGGCCGCGCTGAAATCAATTTCCACAAAGGTGGATGTGAATCTCAATACCAAACTTGCCACCGTGGAGAGCGAAAATCCACCGGAAAAACTCCTTGCCGCCATTGCCGAAATAGGATACCCGGGTTCGCTTAGGGAATAAGAAATCGCCTCCTTCCCCTGGAATGCCTGCGGGAACTATGCTTGAATCCCTCCAAGCTTAGCGCGTGGAGCCACCTCCTCCCAAGCAGAAACGGCCCCTTGTCGGCGCCTCAAAACAACCGAGCCGTCAGCCAAGGGCCACGTCCAAACTCATCATCACCACGAAGCCCACTATCGCCCCCATCGTGGCCAAATCGATATTCCTGTTTTCATGCGCCTCTGGAATCAACTCCTCTATCACTACATAAATCATAGCGCCGGCCGCGAAGGCGAGTGCATAAGGCAGAATAGGGCGCATAGTTACTACAAGAAGCGCGCCAAGAACTCCAAAAATCGGTTCCACCATTCCGGAAAACTGGCCGTAAACGAAGCACTTCCAGCGCGATATCTTCTCCCGTCTAAGCGGTACCGCAACCGCCAGTCCCTCGGGGAAATTTTGTATACCTATACCTATGGCAAGTGCAACAGCCGCCGCTACCGAAGCGCCCGGATAACCAATGGCAACCGCTCCGAACGCCACTCCCACGGCCAGACCCTCAGGGATATTGTGCAGCGTGATGGCAAGAACAAGCAGTATGCTGCGCTGCCAGCTAGTCTTCAGTCCCTCGGCATCGGATCGGGGCAGGCCTAGGTGCAGGTGCGGAATAAGCCTATCCGAAACACGTAAAAAAACGGCGCCGAGAAGGAATCCAATGGTGGAAGGCAGCCAGGCGGGCCCTCTCCCAATCTCCTCTGCCAGCGCAATGGCCGGCGCCAAGAGAGACCAATAACTGGCCGCTATCATCACGCCGGCGGCGAAGCCCAGCATCACATCCAGAACCCTACGATTGATCTGCTTGAAAAAGAACACACCCGCGGCGCCCAAGGCGGTAACGCCCCAGGTGAACAATGTGCCCAGTAACGCCTGCAACAGAGGCGATTGAAACTTGAACCATTCTGCAAGCATCAATAACTCCTAATTCCACGGAATACTAATGTTGCCTCAATGAATTTGACAACCCCTCACTCCATCGTCGCTAAGGGGCCTCTGTTTCTTGTCTAATTGCCAGTTCTCCAGTTCCAAAAGACGACTGTTCCGCCTAGCTCTTGGTTGCACACATCCGGCATGATTAGTTCGACGACCGGAAGCCCTCTGCTTTCCACCGCAGGGTGGATAAGCAATACTCCTGTCACAAAGTTCCATAAGCTATCCCAAACGCAGTATCAAGTCCTGCAACCATAATCACCAGGAGCGATTATCGCCGCCGCCACGCTGTTTCTCCCGCCTCCGTGGCGATAACGTTTGTGAGGACGCCGCCTTCTCCAGATGGACAGACAGCGACTTTGATGGGTGGATTCAAGTCTGATATCGATCTGTGGATAGATTCCACGCCGCCACGCTACAGGAATATTTTCAAAAGCAGCTTCTGGGCCTGCGGCTTCAATCCCACGATTATTCTCCGACGTGGCCTTTCTCAGCCAGAGCGAGAAATTCCATGCGCGTGCTCGGATCCGAACGGAAGCTCCCAAGAATCGAACTCGTTGTCATTGAACTATGCTGTTTCTCGACCCCTCTCATCGTCATGCACATATGTTTTGCATTGATAATAACCCCCACACCATCAGCATTGACGAGTCTCATAACGGTTTTTGCGATGTCTGCCGTCAACCGCTCCTGAAGCTGTAGGCGCCGCGAGAAGTGATCGACTATCCGCGCAAGTTTACTGATTCCGATAACCTCTCCATTGGTAATGTAGCCAATAGTGCATGTGCCAAAAAAGGGCAGCATATGATGTTCACAAAGGCTGTAAACCTCTATGTCCTTGCAAAGTATCATGTTGTTTGAATCCGATTTGAACACTGCTTTGCGAACTATCTTATCCAGATTACTTCGGTATCCGGAACTCAAAAAATTCCACGACTCGGCCACCCTCCTGGGTGTGTTGCGTAAGCCCTCTCTATCAGGGTTTTCTCCAATTTCCATGAGAAGTCCACGGATTAGCTTTTCCACTTTTTGAATATCCATCGTTGTTTCCTTATTTCAGATAATCATCTTTTCACAATATTGCGGGCATACAGGCATAATAGAAATTCTGACGGAAATGGTAAAATGCCCATCTTAAGATTCGACGCGGAATAGGTGCCCCATTTTCACCTTGACGAACAGGATCTCCGTCAAAGTTCCTGGCTGGTCTTGACCCTATCCAGTCATAGTTCATATAGTCTCTCAAAACTGCCTGGAAGGTACCATTCCGCTTCCAGAAATAAAAGGAAATTCGAGCATGGCCAAAGCACATCGCGGCAAAGCCCTGAAAGCAGAAACCCCACGATCCGGTCGTGGGAAATGTCCTTCATGCAGGCGAACCGGAGTGAAGCTGCTCTACGAACACGAGATTGACGGGAAGAAGTTCGTATTATGTAAGCAGTGCAACTCCGCTGCCAAGTCAGGGGAACACAAGGAAGCAAGTGCGGCCGTATAACCTGATTGAGGGAGATGACGGTCGCCGGCGTTGTGCATGGTGCGAAGAACATCCTCTCTATAAGTCATACCATGACAATGAATGGGGCGTGCCGACATTTGACGACAAGATCCACTTTGAATTCATAGTTCTTGAATCCGCTCAAGCCGGCCTTTCATGGTTGACTGTACTTCGCAAACGCGAAGCATACAGAGAAGCTTATGCGAACTTCGATATCGACAGAATAACAAGTTGGGGCAGGCGTGAGATAGAAACACTCATGAATAACAGTGGAATAATTCGCAATCGAAAAAAAATTGAAGCGTCCATTTCCAATGCGCGGGTTTTTAGAGAAATAAGCGCGAAGAATGGTTCATTCTCGGAATGGTTACTGGAATTTTTCGACGGGAGAATACTGGTAAACAATTGGCGGACAATCAACGAAATTCCAAGTACCACGCCAAGGGCCGTCGCTATCGCGAAAGAGCTAAAGGCAGTCGGCTTTCGTTTTATTGGCCCGACAGTCATGTATGCGCACCTTCAAGCAACGGGGATAGTGAACGATCATCTCGTGGGTTGTTGGAAACGGCAGAGTTTAGATTCAGGATGAGAATCTGAGATAACCGGCCGCGCCTGGCCTGAACTTCTCACCAGCTTCACTAAGAGTGGGTCGGACCGGTGATTTCTCCTCTGACTTACTCCCAACTGGATGGGACTTCGACACACAGCGAAAACACCAGGCATATCGTAAGCGGTTCCACCGTTTCTCGTGCTTCGACTGCGCGGAGGCCACCTTCTCGTTGAATGCCGGGAACTCCATGTTTTGGATTGCACCAGCAGTCGGCGCCGGATATCCCAGTATGGAAAACTCTCTGGGCGGACGAGCGAGTACCCTTCATATCGCCCCGGGCACAATGGTACTACTCATGGAGGACGCGGCCACTCATATTGTATTGTCGGCCTCCCAACGAGGAGTAGTTTAATGCAGCCACACCAGAGGCCAATCACAGGAAATCTCACTATACTGTTCCTATGTCCACCCTTTTTGTAGTCGCTACTCCAATTGGGAACATCGAAGATATCACTTTTCGTGCGGTACGTATTCTGAGGGAGGTAGATGTTATTGCCGCTGAGGATACGCGGCAGGCACGAATTCTTCTGGGCAGGTACAATATAAAGTCTGGGAGGCTGATTAGCTGTAGGGCGAGAAACGAGGAGGCGAGCGCCAAAGGTATAGTGAAACTGCTCAGTCAGGGGCTCAAGGTAGCCTATGTCTCCGATGCGGGAACCCCTGCTGTGAGCGATCCCGGCGCTCGACTTGTCAGCATGGTTCGGAGGGAGGGGTTCGAAATAGTGCCGATTCCAGGCGTCTCAGCCGTTACCACCCTAATCAGCGTCGCCGGAATGGCTGGAAAGGGCTTCTTGTTCGAAGGTTTTTTATCGCCGAAAGCCAGGAAGCGGCGAGAGCGGCTGCGGAAACTGCTTGAAAGCGGCATGGTATTTGTCATTTACGAGTCTCCTTCCAGAATAATCGAGTTATGTGAAAATCTAGTCGAGCTCTGTCCAAATCGTAAAATCTTTGTGGGTAGGGAATTAACTAAGAAGTTTGAAGAATGCGTCTTTGGAAGAGCCGATGAGGTATTGTCGAGGTTGGCAGTAATGGATAGAATCAGGGGCGAATTCACGGTTCTTGTAGGAACCTGAATGAGAAGAGAATCAGGTGGGGTGGGATCTTTGGAATTTTGGCGATCCATGGGTTATAATTACAGTATCGTTGCCGATACTTAGATTAGTCGGAACGAGGAGAAAACATGACCATTGACAGGGTAGGGCCGTTGGATCCACTTTCGAAAATCAACAATACGAATAAGCCGGAGAAGCTTGCCAAGGATATGACGGCCGATTCCGTGGCGGTGTCAGAGGAAGCTAGGCACTCTGCCGCGCTCCGACAGACTGCCGACATAGTACGTTCTGTTCCAGATGTGCGAATGGATAGAGTGGAGACAGTGAGGGCGAAACTCCAGAGATCCGACTATGTTGACGATGCGGTTATCAAAGTGGTGGCTGACCGCCTGTTGGATGCTTTCGGCGTTTAGATTTTTTTGATTATCCAAATTTGTTATTGAGTAGTTTTCAAGCTGTGATTGCAATCACCTTGGTCGCTTCATAGTTAGAGCCACCGTAGTTCTACTCAAAAAGCCCGACTTCACACTACCCTGCATCTGAGGCGAGGTTCTGTTTCCCGTAGCCTGGCTGTCGCGTTGAACAGCTCCTGTCTCTTACGCGGATCTGATTTCCGATTCGTAATCCTCGGCCAAACGGATTTGTACCTGTTTGAATTGAATCTCGTTTGTGATTCTGAATTTCGCAAGTATCAAGGAATCTATGGAGTCGTAGTGTTTTCTACCGTTCTCGTAGGCAGATATTGTGTTGCCAAGATAGACGCAGGACACAATCAAACGATTTTCGCTACGACAGCTCTCTGGATGATGGTGATAACGAATAGCGTCTATCAAAGAGATTGGGAAGTTCCATTTCTCCGCTATTTGCGCACCGATTTCGGCATGGTTATAACCCGCTGACAGGTTTTCGAACAAACTCGAAGATATATTCTTCTCGTGACTGAATTTTCGTATTTTGTTCAGAAGATTCGGATGTATCGCGGAGAATATGATTTTGCCAATATCATGGAGTATCCCTCCAACATAAACATCGTCGATGATATCCTTGTTGCGCGTGATTTGACGAGCCAGTACGAAGCTATAGAAGGCTACGCGGTGGGCATGACGCCATTGCGCGGGGTAGGTGGACAGCTTCAGGATCTTTGAAGTGCCATAGCTGAGAAGCATGTTTTTCACACCCCTCAAACCCAGCATCTTCACTGCGTCGCCGATATTGTCCACCCTATTGGGCAGCATGAAATATGCCGAATTCACGGTTTTCAACAAATCCGCCGTAAGCGCCGGATCAGTGCTGATTCTTTTTGCAATATCTCGCAACTCGCTCTTTGGATCGTTAATCAGTCGCTGAACGGCAACAATGTTTTCGGGGAATTGGGGAAGGTTGTCTATTTCATCGACAATCTGCTTAATCAGCATTTCCTGCTGCTCAAGCTTAACCTCATTGATGGGAATCGTTATGCTGGCACTCGTTATTCCATTGGAACCCTCAATAAAGTAAGAATCCTCATCCAATCCCATCTTTCGCAGCATCAGCACCATGATAACGATGCCAAGCCCCGCTCCTTCCGAGTCGTCAAGCACCTCGGAAAATGCTTCCTCAAGAGTTTCAAAGGCGCGGGAACGCGCGATTCTGTCATACACTCGCATATGCTCCCTATAGGTTATCTCAGAGTTATTCCTGACAGTAATCCGAAACTTCTTGTCAGTGGGATGAAAAAGAAATCTGATATACAATCCTTTTTCCTTCTGGAGTTCGAGCCAGTAGTCTTGGTTGTCCAGCGTTTCGTTTCGGAAGGTCTCCATACCCTTTCGATAGTCTTCACGATCCTGAATGTCGAGATTCTTTTTCTCGAAGTACACTCTCTTCGTGTTCGCTTTCTTGGCATTTACAGCCAGCTCCTTCAAGCAGTACGACAGATGGTCCTTGAGCTCGTCTTGGCCAAATTCATCCAGAAAAAGGCCGAGAATCTCATCGATTTGCAACTCTGTCCTGTGCGGAAATTTATAAGTGGTCATTGTCAAGGGAGTCGACATACGCACAGAGCGTTTGATTTTCTCGATTACCTCCGGGGTGGGCATGTATTTCCCCTGTTGAAGTTTGGTAACATTTTCGGCATTTATAGTTCTTCACATGTAGAAGTTAATTTCCTCCTATTGTGAAAGCTTGGTTAGTTCAGCTAATCCCTTGCGAGCCGCCTCGTTGAAACTGTCTGTTTCAAATTTGCCATTCCGTTTTTCCTGTCCAGATTTTTTCCCGGTAAGCAAGGACATTACCTCATCGATATTATCCGCGGCCCACACATGGAATTTCGATTCCCTAACCGCCTCGACAACTCTGTCAGGAAGTATGACGGCCTGAGAATTTCTTGCCGGAACAATCACTCCCTGGTATCCAGTCAATCCTCTCGCTTCACATGCCTGAAAAAATCCCCGAACTTTCTCGCACACGGCACCGACGGGTTGAATGATTCCCTGCTGATTAATAGCTCCGGTAACCGCCACATCCTGACGCACCGGTACTTCGGCGATAGCGGACAGAAGCGCGGCCAGTTCCGACACCGACGCCGAATCCCCATCAATCTCATAAAATGATTGTTCAACCGCGATACTGGCCGTCATCGACAATTGTCGTCTCCTGGCGTATCGGTAACGAAGATATCCCTCTAATAGAAACACACCCTTATCGTGCAATTCCCCAGACAAACCCGCCTCCCGCTCAATGTTTATTACACCCTCCTTACCAGGTCCAACCGCCACGGTTATTCGCAGGGGCATCCCAAAAGAATAAAATCCTCGTTCGAGCACCGCCAAGCCGTTAACCACCCCGATTTTACTGCCGTCCACATCAATGAGCAGCGAGTTATCGCGAATCTGATCAATGAGTGTCTCCTCTGGCAGGTTGCTCATATACTCCCTCATTGCAATTGCCGCCTTTACGGCCCCGATATCAATCTTGACTTTTCCTTTCATCGAAGCCCCGTGATGAGCCTCCCTGATAAGATCGGCAATCAAACTGAAGCGGGTACTCAGGCGATCACGCTTCTCGGCAAGAAACACGCCATAGGCGATAAGTTCGACAATTCCATCTGAGCTTATTGGCAGCAGGCCCTCCTTTTTTACGAGACCTCTGGCGAAAACCGCGTATTCATTCTCAGTTTTGGACTCCCGCGGCATGGTCGAACTGAATTCAGCCGCGACTTTGAATAGTTTTGAGAAATCATCGTCTTGAGAGCAGAAAGATTCGTAAAGTCGAGCCGACCCCACTAATATCACCGTGGTATCGAACTTCACCGGTTCCGGATTCATCAATATTGGCAGGGGCCCAAGCGGGGTGGACTGAATTTCAGGAGCCACCAAACCTGTTTGCAGAGCTCGCTTGAAGTCCGCCCAAAGTTCTTCCTTCGAAAAAATGTCCTCTGCCTGTAAAATGAGAAAACCGCCGTCCGCTTCCAGAAGCGCGCCGGATTTAATCATCATCAGATTTGTTTTGAGCTCGTTCGCGGCATCATACTTGGCTTCAATCGCGCCAAAAAGATTTGCTTTGGTGGGATTGGTTTCACGGATTGCCGGCAACTTATCGACTCCAAAACGATCAACAACGATGTTCACTCCGTAACGAGTACCCAAATCTATAACTTCGTTGTCCTCCGAATCTCCTGTAATCCAATCGCTATTTTCGATGAAATCTTTTTCAAGCTCTTTCAAGTATGACTTGATTTTCCTGTTTTTCCACTTCTCCGATATGGCCGAGCATTCCTCGCTTATTCCCGGGCCTATGGTTTCCTTCTTGAGAGATATCAGAGTTTCATCCAATTTCTCTCTCGCGATGCGAATTTTCCTGTAGATTTGCTTCATAGCATCCAGATAAGTGAAATAACGTTCCCGGGTATCCCGCCACACTGATTCTGGAATCTTCCCGGAAGCCACCAAGTCCTGGAGATCTTCAAAGAGAACAATTTCACCATCCATCAGAGGAGCTATGTCCGTTGCTCGATCCTCCATCGAATCATTGGTTTGAATAGTCTTGAATCCTCCCGCCTCAAGTTGCTTCTCAAAATCGGACAGAATCCTGGTTTCGCTGTTTTCTGTCTCAGCGATGAAACCATCCCGCTTCGACTTATAGGGTTCCGCGTCCAAATCGTGGGCGATTCTATCGATTAGTCTGTCTAGCAGGAGACGGATTTCTTCCTTGAACAGGCGCGCTCGCCCTTCCGGGAAAATCAACGTACGCGGCTTATCCGGGTCTTGAAAATCCTGAACATAGGCTATGTCGCGCAGGGTGCCATTTTTGGCCCTGTTACGGGAAAGAATGTCCATGATAGCCGTGTACTTGCCTGTGCCGGATTCTCCGCCAACATAAATGTTATAGCCCTTGGCCCTTATCGAAATTCCCATTTCAAGGGCTCGCATCGCGCGGTCCTGACCTATCATTGCCCAGTGCTTATTATCCTGTATTTCCTCCGAGGTATCGTGATGGGGAAGTTTGATATCAAGCAGAATATCCTCGAAAGAGAGTTCATACGGCAGATTTGACATGGATTTAATACTACAGTTCGATGCCTTTCCTTGAAAGGCAGGCCGGATTCATGGAGGAGCCGGCAGACAAGCCTCCGCATACCAAACTTGAAACTCCCAGCCAAAGCTCTATAATAAGCCCATGAGACTTGCTGACTTTGACCGCTGGGCACGGGAACGATTGGAATTCAGCGAAGTGGACAACGTGGACAGCTCCCTAAACGGCGTCCAAGTGGGGGACATGAATGTAAGACTTGGGAAGATGGCGTTTGCCGTGGACGCGTGTCTTGATTCGTTTCAGAGAGCGAAACAAGAGGACGCTCAAACCCTGTTTGTTCATCATGGTCTGTTCTGGGGATTCGTTCCGCGGCTCATCGGAGTTGCGGGCGAAAGGATTCGGTTTCTGATGAAAAACGATATCGCCCTTTATGCCTGTCATCTGCCTCTAGACCGACACCCCCTTTTTGGCAACAATGCTCAAATGGTAAACAGGCTGGGTATGGGGAACATAGAACCTTTCGGAATCTACAAGGGGCGCAAGATTGGTTATAAGGGCTTACTTCCCAGGCCGTCCAGTTTGGAAGAAGTCGTTGAGCGTCTCTTTGGAGCCTGGGAGAACGGTATCAATGCGCTGAGGTTCGGCCCCGCTGAGATTCATAGCATTGCCGTGATTTCAGGGGGCGCGCCATATGAGGTTTCCCAGGCCATTAGTGAGGAAGTGGATTTGTACGTGACGGGAGACGCCTCCCACGGCATTTACCATGAGTGCCGTGAAGCAGGGATGAACGTTCTTTTTGCAGGCCACTACCTGACTGAAGTTTTCGGTGTGAAGGCCATGGCCGAGTTGGTAACTCGGGAACTGGACGTCGAATCGGTTTTCCTTGATATCCCGACCGGATATTGATTTCCAACTGGAGTCAGGTTTGAAGAAAGGGCGATATTTCATTCTAAGCGCGGGTATAGTGATAATCGATCAATTGTCGAAGCTGTTGATTGTCAAGCTGATTCCACCTCTTACGATTGCCTGGACTTTCGCGGGAGACTTTTTTCGATTGGTACATGTCAGGAATACTGGTGCCGCTTTCAGTATGGGAGCCAATATCCCCGGAGCTTATCGCACCGTGTTACTTATTGTCATTCCCGTCATTGCGCTAATAGGGATGGGGATTTATCTCGTACGTGGAAAGGATCTTTCAGAGGGTCAGCGGTGGATGCTGGCGGCAATACTTGGAGGCGGCCTGGGCAATCAGATTGATCGTATTTTCCGATTCGATGGGGTTGTCGATTTTCTTGACTTCAAATTCTTTGGCATCTTCGGCTTGGAACGCTGGCCGACTTTTAACATCGCCGATGCATCTATGGTGCTCGCTTCCATCACTCTAATTATCTTGTTATTTAATCGAAAAGACTGGAGAGGGAAGGTTTGAACAGGAAACTCAACACTGTTCTCTTTTTGATTGGAGCAACGTTGGTGAATTTGTCAATACTGGTAGTCCTGGCTCTGATAGTTGGATTTCTGCTGGGTGCGATGTATCAGAAATTTGGCATTGACTCTCGGGCGATGTCTTTATTGGCGGTAATACTGATTTTAACCAGCGCCGTTTTCGGAACCTTCTTCCTTTATTCGAGACTTATCAAATGGACAATGCGGAAATGGAACCTAGATGATTACATTGAGCCAGTATTCCGAAAACGGCGTCGGCAGAATTAGTATCCATCGGACAACTCCCTGTTGACATCTTTCTTATGGAGTTCGCTGTATACGAAACCACGATTCTTCAAGGAGTCTTTGAGAGGCTGTGGAAAAGACATGTAGCGCCAAAAAATGGCACGAACCTCTCTCTCCAATTTTTGAACACCCTCTGACTCTTTTGTAATCCATAAGAAATAGTTATCAAGAAAACTTGCCCGAACATCTCCCCGCTGCTTGGATTCGCTAAACCACTGATAGTAATTACCGGTAAGACCTTCTTCCATCCAATAATGGGCAGCCTTCTCTTTTGCCACGTTCCAGCGGAGGTCTCCAAGGGCGTAGATAACCGCAGTTCTAATATCCTTTGGGTACATTGGGACAGCGATTCGTCCTCGACTTGTGGCCCGATTGAATTGCTCGAAGGGCTCCCAGCAGATTCCTCTCTCTCCATAGCAGGGGACAATGATGGTATGGGGTACTATTCGATTTGATTTCTGCCGAAAAGAACGGCGAAAAATTCCGGGATCTATCTGTTCCACTTGGTCCATATACTTGATAACATTTTCACGGGTTCCGACGAATGCGATGTTTGAGGAGAAGAAGGGTTTGAGCAGAAATGGCAGATGATTCCCCCGGCGGCCGACACACATCTTGGCCAATTGTCTGACACTATCCAGTTCATTTTCCATCATGTTCCTGTCGGACTTGCTGAGCCCGCCCATCTGTTGAATTTTGTCGTCAAGTTTTTCCAGTCTACTATCCGCATCCTTGAATCTCTCAATGTTCAGACTGATGTCTCTGTCCACTTTATTGAGTTTGCGAAGTATTTCGTTGATCTGATTGAAGGAGTTTTTTTGTTCCGCAGTGAATGGACTTCGCACATCCGGTATGGTTGGATGTGCATTGTGTTGGGTAATCGCGCGGACATGAGTCTGTAATCCGTCATCCAGATTTTTTCGGGTAAGCGTCAGATTTTGGAGCAGTGTCAGATTCGCTTCCTTGGAGCCCAAGGCCTTGTCGAGTTGTGCTTTCGCCTTTGTTTGGACATTCATCTGGCTGGACTTCAACTCGTCAGTTGCCAGTGGAGTTTCTTTGCCATTGAGTATTAGATCGAACCACTCATCCACATAGTGTACTGGTTCTCCGTAATCGTTTTCAGTGACAATTTTTGAGAGCATCTGTCGTTGTTCGACGGAAACCAGTGTTGGAAGGAAGTAAGCGTAACGTATCGCCCATTTCTTTTCCTGTGAAGAGTTTTGGAGATGTGTTGTAATGTTTCGCAGTAGGTCCCACCAGACGGGGATCAAGCGTTGGCGGAAAACACCTTTTTCCTGAGGATCCTCGGCCTTAAGAAATTTTTGGAGTAGGACATGAAATTTTTTGGAGCACTCGCCTTCGCCTGTTAGAACTTTTGAGTAGAAGTCCTTTTTGAGGAAAACGGGATTCGATTCCTGTTCCCATTTCTCGATTGCCGGGAAGCTTTGTTTGCTGAAATTCCCAACAGGAGTCTCTTTGTCTGTGAGTGAATCTTCGGACGTGTCAAAAATTTTGGCAAAGTCTGGAGCTGCTGCGACATCGTCATCACCTAAGAGTGCCGCGATTTCCGGGTTGATCTCCTCTGCACTCATTTCGTCTACGCTCATTTATTGGACTGATGGAGGTGAAGGGAGTCGAACCCATGACCTCGTGAATGCCATTCACGCGCTCTAGCCAACTGAGCTACACCCCCCACGAAAAAAGGCATCATAACCGCCGTGCTTGAGATGTGTCAATCGATGAAAGGACATAGTCAAACACATTTTCGGGTGCGGATAGGAGATGGTTGAGCATGTTTATCCGTACATCTGTTTTTGTGGAAAAAAGCGAGTGACTGCTTAATCCACGCAGGAGTTCATGGTTTCATCGATTTGCGGAGCCGTTCCAGTTTGCCGGTCGGAGGCCGGTACTTGTGAGTCACTCCACTGCACCCTGTCCACCTGCTTAGGATTCTAGAGCAGCGCATATTGTAGAACAATGTAGCAGGAATAAATCGCAAGCAGCCAGGCACCTTGCCAGCGGTGGAAGCGCCCCCTGGTATCGATTGAAATAAAAACTCGAAAGGATATTAAGACTAGAAGCATTGCCGGAAAATGGAGCAGAAAGAAATTACTTGGAATCTCCAGCGGCACAGCGATTGCCGCCATGCCAATTACGAACAGGGTATTTAGTACATCCGCCCCGACAATGTTTCCAACGGTTATCTCCGGATGCCCCTTACGAATGGCGGCAATCGCTGTGCTCAGTTCGGGCAGGGATGTGCCAAGAGCAACCATGGTTGCCGCTATGACATCGTTTGGCACCCCGAAACGCCTGGCTGTTTCGACGGCTGCCGGAACAAGTAGTCGTGATGCGACAATCACCAAGGTCAAGCCACCGAAGAATTCCAGGAGGATGACAGGCAGACGTTTCGATTTCTCGCTCATTTCCACTTCGGCGCTGCTGTGAATTCCATTTCGAGCCCATCTGTAAGACATTATGAGGTAGATAACAAGCAGGGCCACGAGTAACAATCCCATCGGGCGGTTTATTACAGGGCCATCTGGCGGAAGAATGTATGTAGAAGATGCCAGAACTACGAGCAACACCGCCGAACCAAGCTGCCACAAGCTAGTACGATTTATAATCCACTTATCCATCGGAGGAGCGGCGATGAGTGCGGTTAATCCGAATATCAGCCCTGTGTCGGCGATAATTGAACCCACGCCATTTCCGAGAGCGAGGCCGGGAGTGCCCATGAATGCGGCCATAACTGACACAAAGGCTTCCGGCGCGGTGGTCCCCAGGCTGAGTATTGTCGCGCCTATTACAATTTTTGGCAGTCTGGTTCTCACAGCCAGGCTCACTGCTCCGTCAATTAGCCAATCGGCGCCTTTGGATAATAGAGCTATGACCGATGCAATCATGATAAGTAGGCCCCAGAGAGGGAAATTCGAGAAAATGGAGGCTAGGGAGCTCTCATCAATGAAATAGTCCCAAAAATTCATTGTGGCATTATAGCGAAAGTCAGTTTGAATCAAACAGCTCGCCAGAACACAATGATTAATGGTATTGATTAATAATGACAGATTTGCTATACAAACTTACTATGATTGCGAAAGTAGCTCAGTGGTAGAGCTCCACCTTGCCAAGGTGGATGTCGCGAGTTCGAATCTCGTCTTTCGCTGTTAGAGTGCCGCCGCGACTTTCCGGCGTAGGTGCCAGATCCGCAGGATTGCCTGAACGCGTTCCCCTCAGAGTGCTGATACGTGTGAAAGGGAGTTGCGGTGACAGGTGCTTTGCCAACGCTGCTTTGAAACGTACGGTCCCCACGCCAGTATCGGAGAACGCTGAGTTTTGTGTCTGTGTTCGACGGTAGACGCTGAGGCATTGATCCTGCTATTGTATAAGGAACTTACGCAGAACTGGAGGAATCCCACCCACTATGAAAATCAACTACCTAAACGAAATACCTACCAAGCACGGCAGACTTGTTGCCTGGGTAAAGGAATGGGCCGAGCTTATGACGCCCGATGGAGTCTATTGGTGTGATGGATCGAAGAGAGAATATGATGAGCTTTCAGAAAAATTGGTGAATGGTGGTTTGGCGACGCGGCTCAATCCCAAAAAGCGCCCAAACTCCTTGCTTTTTCGTTCCGATCCCAGTGATGTGGCGCGAGTGGAAAGCCGCACCTACGTCGCCTCGGAGAGGCAGGAGGACGCAGGACCGCTTAATAACTGGATTGATCCTGTGGAATTGAAGAAAATCATGCGCGGCTTCTACAAGGGTTGTATGAAGGGTCGAATCATGTATGTGATACCCTTTTCAATGGGTCCAGTGGGTTCTAAGATCGCGAAAATAGGCTTTGAAATCACCGATTCCGCCTATGTTGTAATCAACATGCACATAATGGCAAGGGTTACGCCTGAGGTGTATGAGGTTCTCGGAGTCGATGGTGAGTTTATTCCCACGGTTCATTCGGTTGGGAAACCTCTGGCCGAGGGCAAGAAGGACAATGGCGTTTGGCCCTGTGCTCCCGTTGAGAACAAATATATAGCCCACTTTCCGGAAACTCGCGAGATATGGTCCTATGGTTCGGGCTATGGCGGCAATGCGCTGTTGGGTAAAAAATGCCTGGCCCTGCGAATTGCCTCTGTGCAGGCTAGAGATGAGGGCTGGATGGCGGAGCACATGCTCATATTGAAGCTTACGAGTCCTGAAGGCGAGGCTAAACACATTGCCGGAGCCTTCCCCTCCGCGTGTGGAAAAACAAATTTGGCAATGCTTATTCCTACCATCAAGGGTTGGAAGGTGGAGACTGTTGGGGATGATATCGCATGGATGAAATTTGGCGCGGATGGGCGTTTGTACGCGATTAATCCCGAATCCGGTTTCTTCGGAGTCGCGCCGGGCACTTCAATGATTTCGAATCCCAATGCCATGCACTCGATTGCGAAGGATGCGATTTTCACCAATGTGGCGCTTACGGAGGATGGTGATATCTGGTGGGAAGGTATTGGGTATGACCCTCCCGGCGTTCTTATCGACTGGAAGGGAAACAGGTGGGATGCGGCAACGGCGGAGGAACCGGCGGCGCATCCAAATGCCAGATTCACCGCCAAGGCCGCCAACTGTCCGGCGATCGCCGACAATTGGGAGGATCCCGCCGGTGTACCGATTGATGCGTTTTTATTTGGGGGAAGGCGGCCCAGCACAATCCCGTTGGTGAATCAGGCTACGGATTGGATTCATGGCACCTTTGTGGGATCGGCCGCCGGTTCAGAGATTACCGCGGCAGCGCTGGATCTCAAGGCGGGGACTGTCCGTCGTGATCCCATGGCAATGCGCCCCTTTATTGGCTACCATGTGGCTGACTTTCTTCAGCACTGGCTGAATATCGGCAAGAAGACGAGTGCTGACAAGCTACCGAAGATATTCTTCGTGAATTGGTTTCGGAAAACCGAAGACGGTAGGTGGCTCTGGCCGGGATTCGGTGACAACAGCCGAGTTCTTGAATGGGTTTTCAGGCGCTGTGCCGGTAAGCTGGATGCTGTTGAAACAGCCATTGGACTGCTTCCTAAGAAAGAAGACATCGACATCAGTGGAACTGATGTTACGAATGCCGATTTGGATGCACTTCTTTCCGTGGATATTGGCGGTTGGAAAAAGGAACTGACCGCAATCAAGAAAAGCTATAAAACCTATGGAGATAGGGTTCCCAAGGAGCTTTGGAACCAGATTGACGCTTTGGAAAAGCGTCTGGGATAGAGAACGCCAGTGTAGGGGCGCCGCTTCTCTAGGCGGAAACTCTCCAGCGACGCTATTTCTGAGATTAACTCCCCAATATTGGAATCAGAGCCAGGAGTATGCCCGCGGCCACTGCCGAGCCTATCACCCCGGCCACGTTTGGCCCCATGGCATGCATGAGAAGGTAGTTGTTCGGATTCGCCTTAAGGCCCACCTTGTTTGCCACACGGGCAGCCATTGGAACCGCCGACACACCAGCCGCCCCGATCAGGGGGTTGATGGGATGCTTGGGTGAGAGCCTGTTCATCAGCTTGGCAAGCAGTACGCCTGTCATAGTTCCGACCATGAATGCCACAAGTCCAAGTAGCAATATGAGTAAGGTGGCACTTTTGAGAAACATGTGGCCGGACATTTTGGAACCAACCGATAAACCCAGCATGATTGTGACGGTATTCATCAGGGCGTTTTGGGCGGTATCCGAAAGCCGGTCGGTTACAAACGATTCCCTTAGCAAGTTGCCGAACATGAGCATGCCTATGAGCGGGGTGGCGCTGGGGAGCAGCAGTATGCACAGAAATAGCACGACTATTGGAAAGAGTATTTTTTCCACCTTCGTGACATGTCGGAGCTGTTCCATTTTTATTCCTCGTTCGGCTTTCGTTGTAAGGATTTTCATTATGGGAGGTTGGATTATGGGCACTAGAGCCATGTAGGAATAGGCCGCAACCGCAATTGGACCCAGGTATTTGGGAGCCAAACGAGCGGTGGTGAAAATGGCTGTAGGACCATCGGCGCCGCCTATTATTCCGACGGACCCCGCCACATGGAGGATTGAATCGGCCAAGCTTGTATTCCCCGGTCCTTCAATGAATGAAAAGCCTGGAATTCGCTCTAACAGGACGGTTCCAAAAAGTGCGATGAAAATTCCGAATTGGGCGGCGGCTCCTAGAAGGAGCGTTTTTGGATTGGCTAGCAGGGGGCCAAAATCCGTCATGGCGCCCACCCCCATAAATATCAACAGGGGGAAGAGACCGCTGTCGATTCCCATATCGTAGAATTGCCCGATAATGCCGCCGAATTTTTCCGTAACCACCCTGCCGTCGTTGCCCAATATCTGAATTGTGTGACTGGCGATTTCGGCGAAGGGGATGTTCGAAAGCACGGCGCCGAATCCGATGGGTATCAGCAGCAGGGGTTCAAAACCCTTTTTTATCGCCAGCCATATTAGCAGGAGACCCACTCCTATCATCACTAAGTTGCGCCACCCTTCGGCTTGGAGAAACCCATGTATTCCAGTGCTGTGCCAAAGCTCTATCAGGGAATCCACAAAAGTCATCTTTGTTCCTCATAACCGATGCGTGCCAGGATTTCACCGGCTTTCACCTGTTCGCCCTGTTTAACGAGGATGGCTCTGATTGTGCCGTTGGCCGTGGCTGAAACGGGTGTTTCCATTTTCATCGCCTCCAAGACTATCACTTCATCTCCTTCTTTGACTTGGTCGCCCACGGCAACTGGGATGCGCAGTACTAGGCCGGGCATTGGAGCCAACACGATCGCATCTTCTGTGTCCGCGGAGACAGTTGACGTTGATCCGGCAGTCGGCAGGACGGCGGAAGGAGCCGCCGGAGCGGGTGCTCTCGAGGGGACAGTCGCCGCATCAACACCATCTTTTATATCAATGTTGTAGTTCTGTCCATTCACTTTGGCTATGTTTCCGTCGATTCTTACACCATAGGCGCGACCGTTTATGGTGACGGTTACTCCCTCCTTGTTCGCGGCTTTTTTACGAACGTTCGGTTTGGCCTCGTTTTTAAGAAATTGGATTCCCTTATCAAGGCAGGTTGCGGCGATAAAGATATTTTCTTCGCTGAGTTCCGCAATGCCGTTATCGATGAGCATTTTCTTCGCGGCTTCCACACCGAGGGCCGGATTCTCATCGTTTATATCCACCACCAGCCGATTGGTGGGTTCCAAACCCATCTGCTCTTGGGCAATTTTTATCACCTCTGGATGAGGAGCCACGGGTGTTTTCCCAAAATACCCTAGTACCATCTTCCCATAGCCATCCGCTATTTTCTTCCAAGGGCCCAGCATTGTGTTGTTGAATGCCTGCTGAAAATAAAACTGGGAAACAGGAGTAACCGAAGTTCCATAGCCACCCTTGATGACAACCTCACCCATGTTTTTGGTGATTTCTTCGTAGCGATCCAGAAGGTTGTTGTCTCGAAGCATCTGTGTATTGGCCGTAAGCGCGCCCCCGGGCATGGGAGAGAGAGGAATTAGTGGTTCGACAGCCCGAGACTCCGGGGGCATGAAATAATCCTTCATGCATTCCTTGAATATCTCTTCGGCTTCGTAGACCTTTTTGGGCTCTATGCCCAATGTGTATTCCGTGCCACGCAGAGCGTGATACATAACCATCACATCGGGCTGGCAGGTTCCGCCGGATACAGGGGCCATCGACAAATCCACTTGGTTTGCACCTGCGTCCAGCGCGGCCCTGTATTGCAGGATGCATGTTCCCGCGGTTTCATGGGAGTGAAACACAATTTTGATTCCCCCGGGAAGCATTTTGCGGGCTCGTTTTATTGTCTCGTGGACCACCGCGGGTGTGGAGGTGCCGGAGGCATCCTTGAAGCAAACCGAATCATAGGGGATATCAGCGTCCAGAATGCCGCGGAGGGTCATTTCGTAGAAATCCGGATTGTGAGCTCCGATTACCCCCTCTGGAAGGGCCATGAGGGTTACGCAGACCTCGTGTTTGAGCCCGGCGTCTACAATGGCTTTTCCAGAATCAATTAGATTATTCACGTCATTGAGGGCGTCAAAGTTTCGAATGGTGCTTATGCCGTGTTTCTTGAACAGTTTCGCATGGAGTTTGATGATATCACGGCTCTGGGAACTGAGCCCCACGACATTGACACCCCTTGCCAAGGTTTGAAGATTCGCATCATGTCCGGCAGCGGCGCGAAACTGGTCCATCATGTCAAAAGCATCCTCGTTGCTATAGAAATAGAGTGATTGAAAACGCGCGCCTCCCCCGGCCTCAAAATGTTTGAGTCCGGCTTCGCTCGCCGCTTGTACGGCTGGGATGAAATCTTTGGTGAAAACCCTCGCTCCAAAAACTGATTGGAATCCATCGCGAAACGCTGTAATCATGAAATTTACTTTTTTCATTCAGTGCTCCGATCGGAATTATTCGCGTCCCATGTGGGCCGCGGCTATCGCTATCGCGAGTTCTAATTCATTAGTTTGTGCTGCGGATACAGGCGTGACCGCCACGGCCACCTTCTTCTCGGGAAGAAATTTCAGAAGTACGCTCGACATAAGCCTCATGGCGATCACCATAACGGCTAAAAATGCGAAAACCACCAACATCCCGGTCGCCATGATAGTAAGTCCTTGATTGACCATTCTACCTCCCCGACAATGAGCCTATACTGCAAGCCACGAAAACTCTGTTTGAACTCGTAAGCATCATAGATAATAGTGGAATTTGTGAAGCCGTATCAATAGCTTAACCTTGACGTTCGACTGGTGAATGCATTTTTTTCAGAACAGCCAATCCAAGGAAACATGTACGGACATTTCATGATAGAGCATTGGGTAGCTTTTTGTTGAATTGGAGCCTATGAAGCTTTGAAAGTTATATCCGACATCCATGCTGAGATCTAAGTTCCAACGAGGAGATTCCTTGAGCCTCGTTGACACCCCCAATGCGCTCATCCCATAAAAACCGCCCTTTGTCGAGTCAAGACTTCCTTCCGGTTCGGCATTCCAGATTTCCCTGAACTCATTGCTGCTGTTCAAAATGCTGTAACCCAGCTTAAGCAGCAGGTATGTTAAGAATTCATCGATAGTCGTGAGATTGATTCTTGTAGTTGAATAAATTGGAGCGGAACCAAAACCTCCCGCTTTCTCCCCAGGTGAGGCTTTGCGCTTGAGCTGCCACTGAAATCCAACGCCGAACTCGAGAAATTCGTTGAGAATGTAATAAACCTCAAGTCCGGGACTAAAACCATAGCTCGTACTCAAGGGCGTTTTCAGCATCTTAACGTCTCCTTTGATGTGTAGGGAGCCTATAGGTTCCATGCCCCCTATTGTCCTAATGCGCACATACTGCTCCCGTCCAGAAGCCGGTATGAGGGAGATCGACAAAAGCGCAAACGCCACGGCTCGATAAATAATCGGTTTCATATCCTTGTCTGATTTCAATATAATAATTACTCTTGCAACTTGTCACCTGTGAAAAAAATTAGTGAATAATTGTTTTTTCATTGTTTTTACGCTTTTGTGCCTCAATGTCCGGTTGAAACGCCAAAAAAACATTAAGATTATGGTGAGGGACGGGGATGAGACGATCAGGGGATCTGAGCCATATCCTAAATAGTTGGCCCTATGATGAAAACAACAATGTGCGCTTCATCAAGAAGGAGGAAGGCCCCGAGTTAATGCAGATTCGACTACCGCTGGGAATCGAACAGTACAATCTGAACGGCCGCCCCGACGGACGAAAACCGGAAAATGGGGATCATTTCCTTGAGGTTTATCAGAAAAGAGAGGAAGTTACCAAGAAATCGGGGAGGATTTTTATTCTCGGCGATGAAGATTTTCGAGCGTTGTGGGGGGAGAGTCTACTTTATTACTACCGCTATCTCATACTCTTCCAATTGGGATATTATCGCCGCGTTATTCGTGATACCAACCACAACTTGGATATTTGCCTATTGGTTGATCAGTACTATCGAAGTGACGAACGAAAAGAACTGCTACAATACAGACCCTATATCCGACGGATCAATGCGATCTCCAACGCCATGATCTATCTGGCAGAAAATAGAGAGGATAGAGCTGTTGAGGAGCTTGGAAAAGGAATCACCGATATCGAGGGGTTATCACAGATCGACACAGAGGTATTCGAATTCGAGAAGTCTCGTTCTATTCGGGTGCTAATAGATGTGATTCGCCAAATTCAGACAATTTATACCAGGGTTGGGAAGAAGGCATTTAAGGCGAGTTTAGCCGAGGAACTCGGAAGGGCCGTTGCGACCGAGAATTACGAGAGGGCGGCTCTGATCCGCGACCAGCTCAAACATCTTAAATGAGTGGCGGCATGGAATGGGCAGCCTGCCGGCTTGCGATGAATCGCCTGTCGGCGCAACGGGCTAGGACGTCGGTTTCATATCCGGATGGTCAGTAAAAAAACGTTCGATTCGATCCAAATCATCACTGCCAAGCTCCAAATCCCCAGCCGCAATAATGGAACTTTGCTCAGGACGGCGCATGCCGACTATGGCCGCGCTTATGCTTGGATTCCTAAGAACCCATGCCACCGCGACTTCACCCGCGCTTCTTCCGTACGGATTGGCGATGTTCGTAAGAACATCAACCAGTGCAAGATTCTTGGTAAGCTGCGGTTCATTTAACATATCACTTTTCTTTTTTCGCCAATCGTCTGCCGGCAAAGTTGCGATTCTGCTCCGTGTCATCTTCCCGCTTAACATCCCAGATGCCATGGGTGAGTAAGAGATAACACCTATGTTTCGCTTCTTGCAGTAAGGTAGGATATCTATTTCGATACTTCTCGAGAGTAGGGAATAATTGGGCTGAAGAGTCTCCACGGGAGCGATGCTTTCCATCCTTTCTAACTGTGCGGCTGAAAAATTTGAAACGCCGATATGCCGGACTTTTTCGATGCGTTTAAGGTTGGCCATTGTCTCCCAGGCCTTTTCAATGTCTTCGTCCGGACTAGGCCAATGAATTTGGTATAAATCGACAACGTCGACTTTGAGGCGCCTCAGGCTCATGTCGATTTCTTTTTGAATGGAGGTGGGAGATATGTCGTTGTATACGCCTCGGGCGCCTTCCTTCCAGGGTAATCCGCACTTGGTGAAAATGAGGGGCCTATCCGCCGCCGGAATCTCCTTTAGAAAATTCCCGATTACTTCCTCGGAATGTCCCAACCCATAAGCGGGGGCGGTATCTATCCAATTGATGCCCCTTTCAAGAACGCTCCTGATTGTAGCGACCGACTCCTTGTCATTCTGTTCACCCCAGCCGTATTCCCATGGGCCGCCGATGGCCCAGGCTCCAAGACCGATGACACTTATTTCCAAGTCGCTCCGGCCCAGTGTAACTCTCTTCATACTCATTGATAATTCTCCTTGATGTCCGCGATCCGCGGATGGCTTCTAGGTTGGCAATTCCTTCATTTTGGAGCGTAGCATTTTTCCAATCCTCTCAATCGGATGGTTTTGAATAGCTTCGTTAATCGTGATGAGTTCTAAATCGTCGAAATCTTTGTTTGCCGGGTAGGGATTCCCAAGGTCGGAATCACTCAACTCATTCATGAAATCGTCCAGCAAAGGGACACAGGCGTTCGCGAAGAGATAGCTTCCGTATTCGGCGGTATCGGAGATAATCCTGTTCATCTCATAGAGCTTCTTTCGACTGATTAGATTCGCGATAAGGGGCAGCTCATGTAGAGATTCGTAATAGGCGGATTCGGCTTTGATTCCACTCTCCACCATCACCTCGAAGGCAAGTTCAACTCCGGCCTTCACCATGGCAGCCATGGCAACACCGTTCTCAAAGTAGAACTGAGTTGGAAATCGCTTCGCTAGCGGGGCCTTTTCGAAGGCTGTTGCGCCGGTTTCCCTGCGCCATGAGAGCAATTCACGATCGTTGTCCTTCCAATCATTCATCATGGTCTTTGAGAATTTCGCAGAAAGGATGCTGTCCATATGACTGTAGTATAGCGGTTTTAGAATGTTTTTCAGTTCACCGGCGAGCTCGTTAGTCCGTATTTTTGCGGGATTCGAGAGTCTATTCATCATGTGTGTAATTCCGCCACACTTCAGAGCTTCGGCAATCGCCTCCCAGCCGAATTGCACAATGGAGGCCGCCTTCCCGGCGTCGACACCCCTGGTGAGCATCTTGTCGTAGCAGAGAAGCGAACCGCTCTGCAGCATACCGCAAAGTATCGTTTGCTCGCCCATCAAATCGGATTTCACCTCCGCCACGAAGGAAGACTCAAGTACTCCCGCCCTTTCCGATCCAAGGCCAACAGCATACGCTTTCGCAATTTCCCAACCCTTTCCTTCGGGATCGTTAACCTGATGCACTGCGATTAAAGTCGGCACCCCGAAACCACGTTTGAACTCCCTCCTCAGTTCAGAGCCCGGAGACTTGGGCGCTACCATCACCACAGTGACATCTTCGCGAATTCGCATACCCTCTTCGACGATATTAAATCCGTGAGAATATCCGAGCGTTGATTGCTTCTTCATAAGAGGTAAGATATTTGAGACAACTGCGCTGTGCTGCTTATCAGGTGTCAGATTCATAACCAGATCCGACTGCGGTATCAAATCCTCGAAGTTGCCTACAATGAATCCGTGCTCGGTTGCATTGCGCCATGACTGTCTCTTATCGGAAATGGCCCGCGCTCTTAGAGCGTAGCTTACATCAAGCCCGTTGTCGCGTAAATTCAGGCCCTGGTTCAGTCCCTGGGCACCGCATCCGAGGATGAGAATTTTCAAACCCTTAAGAGCGCCTGTTCCATGAAACTCATCCGTCCCCATGAATCGACAAGCTCCCAACTGCTCAAGTTTCTCTCGAAATGAAAGGGAATCAAAGTAATTCATAATAAGGTTCCATATCGCAGGTTAAACTTTGTTCCAGCCCTGGTCAATGGGAGATATGCCGCTGTCTTGAAGTGTGTGGCCGCAATCAACACTTCCAATTCAGTCGCATGTGTGGCTTTTCAGGATTTCTGAAAGCCGCGAGCGGTTTCAGTTTGAGTTTGATTATCGATGAACACCCGCGGTACGCGGGGACTGATACCACAAATAATCTCATACGAGATTGTCCCAATCAGGGCGGCAAGCTCGGACGCGTCAGGCCCTTGTGACCCGAACAGAATCGCCTCGTCGCCTGGTCGTGCGTTGGTTCTTGGCCCCAGGTCCACCATCATCTGGTCCATGCATATCATACCCACAACTGGATGATGTTTCCCCGAAATCAACACCTCCGAGCGATTCGAACATAGGCGTGGATAGCCATCCGCGTAGCCCACCGGAAGAGTGGCAATCCAAGTGTCTTTTGGCGCCCTCCAAGTCCGCCCGTAAGAAACGCATGTTCCGCGAGATATTTTCTTGATGGCCGTTATTCTGGTCACGAACTCCATAATCGGAATCGGCCGCGTTTCTGCGTCGGGGGCCAGGCCGTAACCATAGAGCAGAATACCGGGGCGCACCATGTCCAAGCTTGTCTTGGGGCTTATGGCAATTCCGCCGGAATTGCTCGCGTGAATTGATCCTGGGTTTATTCCCGCCCCTCTGAGTTTATCGGCCACTTCCTGGAGGCGTGAAACCTGCGATTCTGTAAAGGCGATATCCTCGGGATCGTTCGAATCGGCCGAAGGGAAGTGAGTGGCCGTGCCCGCCAGAAAGAGGCGGGGATTGCCCGAGATTCTCTTGGCCAGAACAGGGGCCTCGTCTGGTAGACAGCCAACCCGTCCCATTCCTGTATCTATCTTCAGATGAACTCCCAGTTTCACTCCAGTCCTCTCGGGGCGCATTGAATGATGTTTAACTGGTTTGAACCTATTGCTCCAATCCACTGTTTTTCCGTCGACGGGCTCCATGGCCAGAAACTTTTCAAATGAGGAGAGATACGCCGCGTCGGTTATCACCGGCTCAAGTCGGGCGGCGATGGTTAGTGGAATTTCATCTTCCACCGTGGGCCCGAGAAGCAAAATTCTTCCATCGTCCCCCCCCTCTCTCAGTTCAATTCCCTCAAACGGCGAGGAAACCCCCAGCACTTCGACACCGGCATCTCTGAGCGTTGCAGCAACAGGCAAAACCCCGTGTCCATATGCATTCGCCTTCACTGACGCGCAGATGGCAGTTTTCCCCGGGATGGCCTTTCTGAGACTCGCCAGGTTTTTTCTGAGTGTGTCAAGGTGGATACGAACCCTGGTTGCTCGAATGAGTTCTTCCACCAAACTAGATTTTTCCGCAAGTAGCCACCATAACCGCCTTGGCGCTGTGTACACGGTTCTCCGCCTGATCGAAGACTACTGAATGTCTGCTTCTAAACACGGAATCGGTGACTTCCATCGCATCCAACTGAAATGTTTCTTTGATCTTCGCGCCCATTTGTGTCTCATCGTCGTGAAAGGCCGGCAGGCAGTGCATGAAAAGCACATCCGGATTTCTGGTTTTTTTTATTAGACTGTCATTCACCTGATACGGTTTCAACAGGGGAATTCGCTCGGAGAACTTTTCTTCCTCGCCCAAGGATACCCATACATCGGTGTAAATGCAATCGCCCCCGGCAACTTGAGAGATGTCATCGGAGATTTCCACCCTGGCGCCACTTTCCTTGGCTGATTGCTCCGCGGCCTTAAGCATTTTCTCCTCCGGGAAGAGAGAGGGGGGCCCGATGGCATGGAAGTTTATTCCCAATTTCGCCGCTCCAATCATAAGGGACTTGCTTATATTGTTTCGGGCATCGCCTACATAGCAAAGTTTCATTCTGTTGAAGGGTTTCCGCAAATGCTCGGAAAGGGTTAGTAAATCGGCTAGCGCTTGAGTTGGATGGAAGCTGTCTGTCAATCCATTCCATACCGGAACCCCCGCATGCCGCGCTAAAATTTCCACGGTTGACTGGCTGTATCCGCGGAACTCGATTCCATCGTAAAACCTGCCTAACACTTTCGCGGTGTCCTCAATGGATTCCTTCGTCCCCATTTGACTGTTGGTAAGGAACGTAATCCGTCCACCTTCGTCGAAGGCAGCCACTTCGAAGGCGCAGCGGGTGCGTGTGGAAGTCTTCTCGAAGATGAGGACTATATTTTTGTTATCCAGCGCATGTCCTATAACGCCTGAGCGCTTCTTCGCTTTGAGTTTACGAGAGAGATCAATGAGATATTCTATCTCCATAGCTGTGAAATCGAGCAGGGTCAACAGACTCCTTCCTCTTAGATTGATGGGCATGCAGTCGCCTCCATGGGCATCGATAGTAGACTCTAAGTATCACATTGGACAAGCTCGGAATCAGATTAAGTCGCTGTGTAGAGCCAGTTTTGGTTCAAGTGCTTCATTCATTTGGAGAAGTGGTGGTATAATCAGAATTGTGAAGGTTAGAATCAGAAAATTCTTCGCATTCCTGCTGGTTGTAATCGTGCTTTTTCTTGTTACGGCGATGTCGATTGTTATACTCGTTCCACTGATTGAGGAGTCGGGTAAATCACTCCTAATCACAGGTCTGATTTGCGGAGGAATTGTGGCGGCCTTGAGTTTTCCGATATTCATGTGGATTACATTTAGGTATGCAACTCCGAAAGAATACCAGACCTTTGTTCTACAGGAGATAAACCTGAGCGAAGCCGAAATAAATCAGGCCATCGATAGCTGGGCTTATGCTAAATATCGAATGCGGATGGAGGACAAGGCGACATTTCTAGAAAATGGGAATGGTTCTGTCAGTTGCCAAATCACGGTTAGAAAAGATTGAGTTTCAAGTCGAAATACCATACCCTTTTGAAGGGATGTAGGCAGTCCTCGTGTTAGGTGCCGCCCTTACTTCTATATCGCCGGTAGAATTCAGCGTAATCATCGGGCGATAACGCTTTTGAAAACAAATAACCCTGAAAAGTCGAAATGCCAAGTTTCATCAGGAGTTCAAGCTGTTCCATCGTCTCCACCCCCTCGGCGATATTTGTCATCCCCAATTCTTGGGTTATCGCGATAATAGCTTTGACGATTGAATAACCCTGAGCGCTTGTAGTTAAATCGCCAACAAAACTTCTATCGATTTTGACGGCGTCAACCGGTAACTGCCTGAGATAATTGATGGATGAAAAACCGGTTCCGAAATCGTCTATCGCCACGTTGATTCCCAAATCCTTGAGGCGTCTAATTTTCCTGGTCGCGTCATATGGGTCGTCCAAAAAGCTGTTTTCAGTAATTTCTATTCGAAGCCTCTCAGGATTAATCCTTCCTTGTTTGATAATTCTTTGAATCGAGTCAATTAAATTGTTGTCGTAGAATTGCCGGGGAGAAACATTGATTGCCAGTTTGGAATCGATTCGCTGCCATCCCCAAGCTTCGATTTGCGCAACCGCCGTGTAGAGCACCCATTTCCCTACGACGACAATGATGCCGGTTTCTTCCGCGATTGGTATGAATGAATCCGGTGGGACGTCTCCATCGATCGGATGGCGCCATCTAATCAGCGCCTCGGCATCAACGTTTTCGACGATCGGCTCATTTCCTTCTATTTGGCTTACGCTTACTATGGGCTGTAGAATCAGGTATAATTGCTCATCAGTTTCATCCACCGCGGTTTCTTCAAGCGCCTGAATCATTGAGCTTCGAGTCTTCATCACCCTGACTGCATCACCTAACATCTTTGGCTCAAAGAACGCGTAGTTTTTATTTTTTTTCCTGGCCTCCGAAAGTGCGATATCGGCATTGTTAAGCAATACGCTCTTGTTATTGCCGTTCGCCGGATACAAAACGGCGCCAATGGTGCAGCCGATTACGATATGTTGACCAGCGAAAATATGCGGTTTTGAAACCTGTCGGCCAATCTTCATGAGAAATGGCGCGAACTTCCTTGCTGTATCAGCCTTGAAAATGTGGAGCATGAACTCGTCGTCCCGGATGTGATAGATTGAACCATCCTTGCCAACATATTCTCTTAGCCGCAATCCTGTTTGATAGATTAGCCAACTGCTAATGAACGATTTCTGAGTTTTGGAGATTATATTGAAATTGTTATCGAGTTGTAACAGAACAAGGGCGCCAGGCTCACGACTCTTTCCGCTGGAATCAAAAAAATTCATAAGATTTAAATCCAGCAGGTTATGGTTGGGTAGGCCACTTATAGGATTGAAGTTAGCTCGACTGAATATTTCTTTCCACTTGTCATTCTGGCTTTCAATGGAGCTAACTAAATCCTCTACCCGCGCAACCAGCTCACTTTGTTGACTGCGCATTTTTTCTACTTCACCCAATGCGCATTCCAATTGTTTTCGCAGTTTTTCAGATTTTTTGCTGTCTGCAGACTGCCTGCTTGCTTTTGATGGCACCATTGTTACTGATATCCTACTTCATGTTGCATATAATCAATTCTACTTTTTTGGAACTAGCGGTGAATTTCATGGGCAGTTTGAAGAATTTACGAGATGCGGAGAGGATTATATGGGCCCATAGGGGAAGGAGTCGTACCGCGCCGGAAAACACGTTGATGGCGTTTCGCCAGTCCTTGGATGCCGGTGATGCCGGGATTGAGTTCGATGTTACTCTTAGCGCAGACTGCAAACCGGTGATTATTCATGATGATACACTTGAGAGAACCACTGACGGACAGGGTGAGGTGTTTAACCACGACTACGCGACATTGATGGAACTGAGCGCTGGTTCCTGGTTTGGTCCGCGTTACTCGGAAGAGAGACTGCCACGCCTGTATGATGTCTTGGAGGAGCTGGGCGAGCGTATCTATATTAACATGGAGATAAAGTCTTCCGCCTGGCGTTGGGAAGTATCGGCTGGAATAGAAATCAAACTAATGGATATCATAAAGAGTTTCGGTACTGAAGATTCAATGCTGATTTCCAGTTTTAATTGGCTTTCTTTATCGCGTGTACGCTCTCTAAATCGAAACATCGCCATTGGGGTTTTGGTCAGGCGAGGATGGAATTCTGACATTGCCGTTTCCTTTGCGGAAAAAATCGCCGCTTTTTCCATACATCCGAATGTTACGGATCTCGCCGGCGGAATGCCGGTACCCTACATACGTTTTTCGGGGAAAATATTCCCCTATACGGTTGGCGATGCGGATACTGGAAAGCGGCTGCTTGGAACAGGCGCGGATGGATTTTTTGCCGATCTTCCCTTGCAGGGGACACTCACTATCTGATTCGGGGACATCTATATTCCCCTGCCGCTATTTTCATCATTGTTCTTCTGGTTTTAAGTTTGGCAGTATTGGCACAGAATTGACTTGACAAAGATGGGAGGATGATTATTATAGAAACGAATCAGATGGATTTTCGAACGGCTTTTGCTGTCAATCTGGAATCCAGTCTGGTATGATTCAGCTTCGAATCGGTTGCTGTCCAACGTGTGTAAGCAAGGCATTGTTAGACAGGCAAACAAAAAATTCAGTAATTTACTGAGTAAGTAAGGGGGGAACATGAAAATTGGTAAAGCGTGGATTCTGATTTCACTCTCAGCTCTGGTCGCTTGTGTCTCTGACACCAAGATGTCGAGTGAGGTTCAAGCCGCCAAACTGGCCGCTGACACGGCAAGGGATGAAGCCATATCGGTCAAGGCCTCAAGGGCCGCCGAGACTGAATTTAATTCCGCTCAGGCCTTCTATGATGAAGCCGAAGAAGCCCTCTCCTCGGGTTCCGAGACTGATGCGATCTCGAACTACGACAATGCGGCCAGTGAATTCATGAAAGCCGCGGGAATAGCCCAAAGTGCCAAGGTAGAGGCCGAAGAAGCCATTAACGAGGCGGATAGGGCAATTGAAAAATCAGAGCAGATTGTCGAAGATACCATTAGATCTGTGACGGGAGGACAATAATGTTTAGGAAGCTGTTATTTTTCGCTGCGTTGATATCAGCGACGACTCTCTCGTGGTCTCAGTCCTTACAGGACAACGAGTTCTATGTGAAAATGGTTGAGCTTAGGGATCTGAGCCTCGAAGCCTTCGAGGAAGGCGATTACGCCGAGGCAAAGAGACTGGCCCTCGAAGCACAGAGCTACAGTGAACGTTCCGAGGCCTGGATTCAGGAGCGACTGGCCGCGTTCCGCGCTCGTGCCGGGTTGAATCAGTTAAAAAACCTATTGGATCAGGTTGCTGGTTGGGGTGCGGAAAGCGAATATCCTGAAGCGTTCGCGGAAGGCACGAACTACTATAACAAGGCCTATGATGAATTCCATAATGATGAGAACTATGCTCAGAGCTTCAAAACCTCGAGAAGCGGCATGGAGGTATTATCGAGAATCACGGGCATGGCCGACGCGGAAGCCCCTGCCTATTATGTTGTCAGGTTGCTTCCCGGTAACACAGACTGTCTCTGGAATATCTCGGGATATGATTTCATCTACAACGATCCCTCGAAGTGGCGCGTGATTTACGATGCGAATAAATCGGCCATGCCCGAAACAGACAACCCCCATTTGATTCTTCCTGGAATGATCCTGGAAATTCCGTCGATGTCAGGAAGAACCCGTTCCGGTACTTGGAAGGACGGGCTTGTTAAGTAGGTAGATTGAGGAATCAACCCTCGCGCATTGTGAGGGTTGATATCTGGAAATTCACCAACTCTTTGCCCCGGCTTGCGATTTCACGCCGGCGGTGCTGGTTTGTGCGTCCCCACTGTCGGTGTTTGCATCGGGGATAAAAGCGCCACGCGATTCCGCCACCGAAGCGAGAGTGGGCACCATTATGGGAATTGATATTTGAGGACAGTTCGTCTGTCCCCGAGCTGATAAGTCAAGGGAAAATCCGATTAACCTGTTTTGGCGCCATTATTGATTCCGCGGCCACCAAATCAGTTCGAGCGGGCCTCGGGATTTGCTTACACCGCTTGAGGGGACGGAAGTTCCTTCTCGTTGTCTTATTAGGGTTAGCCAGAGAGAGCCACGTATGATAGCCTTACAGTGATGAATTCAAACAAACAGAGTAACGGCCCCTTCACTCCGTTGACCGTCGCCATATCCGACACCTTCTTGCAGATGAAGGCCAAGCCTCTGATATTCCTCACGATGTTGGTTCTCCTTGTGTTTGTCCCTCGACTTCTGCTCGGCTTCGCATTCAATCAACCCATAAGTAAGATGGCAATGGAGCTCTTCTCCCAAATCCTTGATGAAAGGCTCAATGATTCTGATTTCCAGATAACAGAACAGAATTCCGGAGTGATAATAAACGGTGTTGGAGCGATGCTGCTGTTGTTACTGAGTTTTTTGGGCCTTGCCGGCTATATATATTCAGTGCTTGGTGATGTCGTCGCCAGCTTCAGAAGATCCTTGCCACCCGGGATTGCGCGGAGCCTCGCCGAGGGGCAAAGGCGATATGTGAGTCTGCTGAAAGTGGTTTTAGCGAGCGCAGGCCGAATACTCGCCTGGCCCGCGGCAATTGCAATCCCAGGTTTAGTGACTGGGTACCTGCTGGGACAGGCGACATTAATCTACATATCGCTCATCGCCTCATTGATTCTGTTTTTGGTGAGGTTAACGCGCTACGGCCTTGCTCCATTTGTCCATATCGCACGGGGAATCGTTTGGAGATCCGCCCTCGTAAGCGCCAGAGATTACTACCTCACACATCGGCTGGTGACGTCAACGTTATGTGGATTTGTGGTTATTCTACCCCTAGTATTTTTCAGCCTTCTCTCGTACGTCTGGTTCTCTTTGGGTATGATCGGTCTGGAAATACTCGCAACAACAATGTTCATCGTGTTTGGAATACTCAGAAACATCGTGAGGCTCTTCATGCCGGTGCTATTGATAAATTTTGCTATGAACAACTTCGTTCATATTCAGGAAGCTGCAGTGGGGGAATCGCCGAGGAGAAAAGGGTAGCTCTTGGCGCAGCCAGCGGAAGACTCTTCTGCTAAAACGTCAAAAAAACGAAGGGCCGGCATGGGAATAACGAACTTCCTGGAGATAATGGCGAAAGCTTAGATTCCGGATCTTCCAGTCTCGTCTATCGCGCGGAGAATTTCCGGCAGCAATTGCTTCTTGCGGGAGAGGATGCCTGGGAGATTGAACATGCCTATCGGAGTTTCTTCATAAGGCAAGGATTCCACAATGTCATCCAAGCCTCGGAGCATCAGTAAACTGTCCTCGCTCGTTATATTGGTGATAAGAAGCATAATGCCATCTAAAACCCTGTCTTCCTTAAGCGTGATTAAAGCCTTGCTCAATGGAGGAATCACGCTCTCAAGCCCAGAGAACGTTTGCACCTCCACCTGACCGATACCGAAGCGGGTACTGCCAGCCTCGTAAGTTTTGAAATCGCCCGTCACCACCTCCAGGGGGTTCATATCCGCGAGTCTCGGGCCGGAGGAAAACATCTTGTTACCCCATTCCTGCCAATCGACACCACTGTGGCGCGCCAGGGCCTCCACGGCGTTGCGGTCATCAACCGTAGTGGTTGGGGATTTCAGCAGCACCGTATCAGAAAGTATCGCCGAGAGCATCAGTTTAGCGATATCGGTGGGTAGCGCGATTCCATACTGCTTGTATAATTCTCTAATTATCGTACAGGTGCAGCCCACCGGTTTCGTATACAGGCTAAAGGGTTCTCGCGACATCATTGAACCGACTCTGTGATGGTCTATAATTTCCAGGATATCAGCATCTCTCGCGCCGGATATGCTCTGATCAAGCTCGTTGTGATCAACCAAAATCAGTCTCTTGCGGGGTCTGTCCAAAAAAGAGCCGCGGGAAACTATGCCGGTAAACTGGTTGTTGTCAAATACGGGTAAACCACGAAGTCCGGATTCGGTAAGAGTTCTCTTCGCATCGTTATATTCATCGCCTTCATCGAGAGTCTTTGAGCTTTTTTCGATGATTCCTTCAATCGGCGTGCTGAAACGCAGTAGGCGGATTGTCTCGGCGGTATCCACGTCCGAAAGATACACCGAACCCCCGTAGGCGGAGAAATCGACGCCACTCTCTTCAATTTCCTTTTGACTTGTGCCCGTCAGAATCAGAGAGGGGAAGCCGTTTTTCACAGCGTACTCAACCAGATTTTTCCGCAGGCCCACAACGAAAAGAGGAAGCTGGTTTTTGAGTTCGGATATGCTTTGAACGTCACGCTCGAACGGCATGGCACCTATCATTATTGGGGCCAGGAAATTCTCACGTCTACCACGAATAAACATCTTTCCAGGCAAGACTTTGGATAGATTATCGATGCGAAAATGGTAACTAGGCCGTGCTCCAATAGTTTCTCTAATCAAGAAATGACTCACTTCAACACTGCTGATAGTCCCCTTGTATTCCTCGTTGGAATCGAAAACCGGCAGCAGGGACAGGCCGGTTTCATCGAGAGTGGCGATTGCTGTTTGCAGTGGATCCGTGCATACGAGCCGGGGAACATCCCTGGTAAGCACATCGGAAACTCGGGTTCTCACATCTTTTAAGTAAGTTGGGGGACTGAGATTCAGCTCCTCAAAAATCATCCTTGTCTGAGTATTCAGATTGCCACAGCGAACCGCCGCGTACTGATTCTCAGAGTCCACGTGCTTTTTAAGGTGGGCATACACGTAGGCTGAAGCGATGGAGTCGAAATCCGGATTGCGATGGCCAGTAATAAAAATGGTACTCATAGCTTGCTTACATCCTAACCGATAGCCCCGTGCGGGAGTAGGGTCGTGGAGGCATTCGGTTTCGAGTTGAATGTGTAAATTCAGGCATGGCGCGCCCTAGGGAGGGATACAAGCCTATTTCAAGCCCGGTTACGATTAGGTAGGATATTCGGAACAAACTTTGCTTCCGTCAACGGAGAATTTCAGAAAATCTGTGGCTGGAGACGGAGGGTATGACAGGAGTTTCCATCGGATTCATGTGATTTTTGCCAGCCCCTACATGGGATAGAAGACTCTTGAGAACTAGCCGCAACCCATCTCCAACTCTTGGGGAAATCAGTTTACCGGCGGTCGGACTCGAACCGACACGTCCTAACGGACAACAGATTTTGAGTCTGTCATGTCTACCAATTTCATCACGCCGGCACGAGTTTGAACTTGGGGAACTATAGGACGGAGGGGTTCGGAAAGTCAATGCCGGATCATCAATCTGAACTTATCCAGGGTTACATCCAGTTTGTGTGACTTCTAATTGACGGAAGTATTCCTAAAAGAATGGTGCACACGGCCTGCCTGCTTCGCCAAGCGACGCGCTAGGTATTGAACAAGCCTTCCTGTCGCTCCCTGGCGCTGCCGCGGCGGGCGCTCAGGGTCTTCTTTTCCTGGAAAAATTTCTCTTTGGCCCTAAGTCGCGCGATCTCCGCCAGATATTTCTGAGCCCTAAACGGCTGCTGGTTTTCATTGGGCCTGAGGCGCTCCCAGGAACCATCCTGTCGCAGCTCCCAAGATTTGGTGTTGTCTTTGAAATAGCACTCGAGTATAGAGCGGATTCGTCTCCTGTGTTCCTGAGTGCTTATAGGAAAAAGTATTTCGATCCGTCCATCGAGATTTCGGGGCATCCAATCCGAACTCGAAAGAAAAACCTTTTCACGGCCGCCGTTGTGATATATAAAGGCCCGGGCGTGTTCGAGAAAGCTGTCGATAATGCTGATTATCCGGATATTCTCGCTAAGGCCCTTTATCCCAGGTCTCAAGCAGCAAACTCCCCGAACGTTCAAGCTTATTTTCACACCGGCTCCGGAAGCCCTGTAGAGAGCTTCAATTACCTCCGTGTCCACAAGAGCGTTCATCTTGCCCAATATCTCGGCCGCCTCCCCACCCCTGGCTCTCTTCTCTTCCCGCCTTATCAGTCTCAGCGTTTCCTGTCGAAGCGAGAATGGTGCGATGAACAGCTTCTTGAGTTTTGGCTCGGACGAATAACCGGTTATTGCGTTAAATATCAGCGCTGTATCCCGAGTAAAATCCGGATTGGAGGTTATCAACGACAAATCAGAGTATAGTGTCGCCGTTACCTCATTGTAATTACCCGTTCCCAGGTGTAAATAGCGCCGAATTCTGTCTTCCTCACGGCGTATCACCATAAGCGCCTTTAAATGAACCTTAAAGGCTGCAAGTCCATAAATCACTATGGCGCCGGCGCGCTCAAGTCGTGCCGCCCAGTCGAGATTAGCGCTCTCGTCGAACCTGGCTCTGGGCTCCACTACCACGGTAACCTGAATGCCGTTTCCGGCGGCGCGGATTAGGGCATTAACTATGGGTGAGTTTCCGCTGGTGCGGTAGAGAGTGGCCTTTATTGCGAGTGTGGCTGGACTATCCGCCGCCTCGTTTACCATATGAAGCACTGGCGTGAAGGATTCATAGGGATGATGAAGCAGCAAATCTTTCTCCTTCAGGGTTTCCCAGATATCTTCACTTTCCGATAAATCCCAGGGGCTCTGCGGCGTGAAACAAGGAGCCCTTAGATGTTCGAAATTCGGTTTCTCACAGAACTTGAAAAAGGCTTTGAGATTGAGGGGGGATGATAGGTGGAAATGATTCCCCTTCGGTAAGCCGACAATCTCTCTTATGTACCTTGCGAAATTGAAATTGCCATAGCTTTCCAAGCGCACCGGAAAGCCGCTCTTTCTGCCCTCAAGCGCTTCCTCCATGGCGAATAAGAAATCCATATCCAAATCTTCATCAAAGTTGATATCCGCATCCCGCGTTATTCTGAAAAGACAGCTGGATTTCAGTGTCCGGCCGGGAAAGAACCTGTCGGCGTAAGCTATCAGAATGTCTTCGAGAAGAATAATCTTGAAGACATTTCCGGCCTGGTACTCCCGAAATCTATCCAGATTACCCGGTAACCGGATAATCGCAAGTTCTCCATCGTTTAGTGAATATGCCGCATGAATGTGTCCCTGACTGATTGCGGTATCGAATTGCTCCTCCCGCTTGATAGCGATTGGAGTGCAGATTGGAAAGAGCTCTTTTTCGAGAATGTCAACCGCCATCTTCCTTTCATGCGAACTCCAGTCTCGCGGTTTGGTGATATGTATGCCACTGACGACAAGAGCCGGAAAAACTTCATGACACACGCTGGCGTCTTGCTTCTCGACTACGGCTCTGATGTCTTCAAGCAGTTTATCCAAAAGCATGGACGGCGGCGCTCCATCCCGCGGGTTGGCAAGATTCCCTTCCCTGACTTTCCGCATCAATCTGGCTACACGAATCATGAAAAATTCGTCGTAGTTTGAACTTGTAATTGCCATGAATTTCAAACGATCCAGGGGCTCTAAGCTATCGCCCTCGCTCATAACCCTGGAGTTAAACGCGTTCCAGGAAAGTTCCCGCGGGAAATATCTCGATGTATTTTTCGTGAAAACTTCCATACTGACCTCATTCAGGTGAATTCCTAGTGTCTAAGCACTACCTTCAAACCAAATAGGCTTTCAAAGAGATCGGCCTTTTCGGACAGGCTGAGTTCTTCCATGGAAATGTCTCCGGTGTAGGCAGTGAAGATTGTGAGTTTGTTATTCCCCACTTTCAAATCGCTAATCACCGCCGATTGAGTGTGTGATCTATCAAGCGCATCGGCAACTCTCAGAAGAGCCGCGAGTTTTTGTACAACTATGCGACTGCGTCGATCCAATCTCATGTAGGACGTGTGGGAGTTTCGAGGCGATGCCCTGCGATGATAACGAACTATGTGACCGACGATTTCCTTATCGGCGGCTGAGAGGCCGAAAATGTCCGAATTCTGAATTATGTACTGGCTGTGTTTGTGATGGCCTGCCGCGGAAATATAGGTTCCAATATCATGCATTAAGGCCGCTGATTCCAACAATAGACGATCGTTTAACTCCAGCTCTGTGTTCAATTTATCGTAGAGTGCAACAGCTTGTTTCCTGACGAATTCGGCGTGTTTCATATCACTGCGGTAGTGTTTTGCGATCCCGCGCGATCCCGCTATTACCTGAGCGCTGAATATTTCCATCAGGGTGCTGTGGCCGGTGGCATAGTTCACCAGCAAACCTTGTCGGATGTTTCCCGAGGGGACAAGAATTTCATCCGCCCTTGTGGACTCGATAAATGTATCGAGAATTATCAGGGCCGGATAGAGTAATTCAGCCTCGTTCCATGGAAGATTAAGTTGTTTGACCAGTTCATCTGGATTGTAGCTTTCAATTTCCCTCGTGAATCCCCTAAAGGCGGCACGCGGGATGGCGGCCATTTGAGGTGACAGGGAGTTCCCCAGGCGGGATGCCACCAGGCGGGCATCGCTTCCAATTGCCACTAACTTGGTTATTTTGGAGAGGCCAAGTTCGTGAGATATCCCTCCAATATTTCTTGAAGCGTGGTGTCTGAAGGATTCCCGCACGCTGCCATCTATTTTGCTGTCGATTCGTTGCAGGTATCTCAGTGCTCCGATTGGTAATGAGTAGGAAGCCGTGATGTTCCCCTTTCGAAGTATCATTAACTCGGTGTTTCCGGCCCCTACTTCGATAATCATGGTTTTGTGATGTTTGAAGTCTGTTTGGACAGCCTCAAGAGGTTCTCGCACGGCAAGCCAGGTTAGTTGATTTGCTTCCACGCCGTCGATTACAGCCACTTCGATTCCGGTTTGGAAGAGCACCCGATCGATAAATACTTCACGATTTTCTGATTCGCGCAGCGCGCTGGTGCCGATGGCTACAACCCTCTCCACCCCATAGGGTGCCATCAATTCCATGAAGTCTTTGAGAATCGCCACCGCGCGATTCATGGTTTTTCGATCTATGGATCCACCGCGGAAAACATCCTGGCCGAGGGCAAGGGGCCGTTCGGCGCTGTCCACTAGATCCCATTTTCCCGTGGGCCTGTTCTGTGCGATTAGTAGGCGGATGGCGCTGGAGCCGATGTCGATGACCGCTATGATTTCCTGTTTCTGCATACCGTCCCTTATCAGTATGCGCCATAATGGCGAAAATGCATACAATGGCGGCAGATCCCCCGGCGGAATATAGGGCCGCAGCCCCAGATTGCGCCATAGTGGCGGGAGGATGAAAGATTATTTGCAAATATTGATTTGAGTGAATGGGCTGGTTTGGAGAATATAGGTATGTCAAGGATACCGTCTTGATGGTACCGTAGGGGTATGATACCGACACGAGAGGACGCCCTGGCGCTGTTCAGACAGTACAATGCAAGCGAAAGCCTTTATCGGCATGCCCTTTCCGTAGAGGCCGTGATGCGTTACTTCGCGGCGGAATACGGTGAAGATGGGGATAAATGGGGACTTATCGGGCTGGTGCACGATTTGGACTGGGATAAGTGGCCGCAGGAACATTGTGCAAAAACGAAGGAGATTTTGGAAGATAGGGGATGGCCGGAGAGTTGGATTCGGGCGGTGCTTTCACATGCTTGGGGCTTCGTGACTGATATCAGGCCTGAGCATGTGATGGAAAAGGTTCTATATGCGGTTGACGAGCTTTGCGGACTTGTTACGGCAACCGCGCTGATGAGGCCGTCTCGGAGTCTTATGGATCTGAGCGCTTCTTCCGTGAAGAAAAAATGGAAGGACAAGAGCTTTGCCGCCGGTGTGAACCGAGAGATTATTGACCGGGGCGCCATGATGCTTGGCCTGGAAAGAACTGAGCTGATTGAGAAGACGATTGAGGGAATGCGTAAGGTGGCTCCTGAATTGGGATTGGGATGACTGGCTTAGGGGCCGATTACCGTGCCTATGAATTTTTCCCCTGCCAAGATGGCAGCCAGATTCTCGAAATCGGCTCCAGCCGCGCAGATTATTCTGAGCCCGGCGGAGGATGCCAGTTCGCTCGCAATTGGATCGAAGGGGATATTGATCCCGGGTTGCCATTCCGACCCTGCGAGCTTCTTATACTGAACCCAGGTTAATTCGGATATGGCCTTGGCGAAGGAGTTCACACTTGGATCTTTGTCGTAGATCTGGGGGATGTTGCTCAGCACTATTATTGTATCCACTTTGAAACGCTCCGCGAGTATCACGGCATCGTAGTCGGTTGAGAATCCAGGTTTCCAGCCGGCTGCCACTAGTACTCTGCCTCTGAACGGGAAGCTACCGCTGGGATCTGTCACTACCGGGTCTAAGCAGAGCGTCTCCAGCAAGCCCCGCACCAGTTCGGCATTGAGGCGTGTGGCCATCACACCTATCCAATCAAGTGTTTCGGAGGGACTATTCGGGGCCAGTTCTTTGAGCGCCCCCTGCCACTCTCTGGCGGCAGCGCCGCCACCGACAACGATAATGGCGCTACGCGAGGGGTCGTCATCCAGCCATGAGTTCAGAAAATCTAGAAAACCGCGGAGGTATCTTACATCCGGTTTGCCTGGCGCAACGATTGACCCTCCCATATCGAAGATGTGTAAGTCACGCTGTCCATTCATGTCCATAGTCCTTATCTGATGCTATGATAGCCCATGATTGACGAAGGGTATAAGAAGTTTCAAGAAACTCTTGACCTTGACGATATCCCCATAATGGATGTAATGATGGGCGAGGGTTAAGAACTTGAATTTTCGTGACAGAAAACGATTGCTTTTGAGTAGCGTCCTTCTCTTGATGGGGAGCGCCGTGTTCGCGCAGGAAACTGCGCTGGAGTATTTCAATTCAGTGTCCGAGCGCTATAAGTCAATTTCAGATTATTCAGCCGACATTGTTATAACAAGGGATGATACCGTTCAGACCGCAAAACTTTGGTACAAACAGCCAAATAAATTGCGTTTGGATTTTACTTCACCGCAGGGTATGGTGATTACTGTGGATGGAGGCCTGCTCCAAGTGTGGATCCCCGCGCATAAGGCGCTTCTTATTCAGCCTTTAAGGCGCGGCAGTCAGGCCCAGCTTGCAAGTGTTTCCAGTTCCAGTGGACTTGAGCTGATTAAGAAGTATTACACACTCTCTTATGATCCCGGGCCGGAGTTAGTTAGCTTGGAACCAGGTTCCGCTATTAAGGTGGTGAAGCTGAAGGCGGAATGGAAATCCAGCACTCAGGGTTTTAAGAGATTGGATTTGAGTATTGATTCGGATAGGCAAATACGCAAAGTGCTTGGCATTACAACCACAAATGAGGAGATTACGTTCAGTTTTTCAAACTTGTCGTTGAATCGCGGAATCTCTGATTCCAGATTTCAATTTGAAGCTCCACCAACAGGCAATGCCATAGAGAATTTCCTATTCGATCCTTGAAGGTATGAGTATGAAGACAATTGGGGAAGTGTTGAAGGGAGCGAGAGAGGAAAGGGGTATTTCGATCGACCAAGCCGTTCACGAGACTAATATATCAAGGGAATTTATTGAGGCCTTGGAAAACGAGTCCTTTGACAAATTTCCGGCTGAAACCTATTTGATTGGCTTTTTGAGGAACTATTCCGAATTTCTGGACCTGGACCCGGATAAGACGGTTGGACTGTATCGAAGTTACATGTTGAGTTTGGAACCCACACCAATTGAAGAATTGATAGGACCGAAGAAGAGCGTTGTTGTTCGTCGCTACCTGATTAGAGGGGCAATTGCTGTGTTCGCCGTCCTCGTGGGCTTCTTTGGTTTTCCATGGCTTATCGATGTGATTGGACAGGCTGGAGCCGAGAAAGCGACGGCGGTCGAGGCTTTGGATGGGGATTTGAAGGCTAAGGAGCTTCGTCCGAAATTGCCGCTCTGGGAAGGGGTGGTTCGACCCTCGGACGTTGTCGTGCTTGAGGATGCCGCGCGGGCCGTGGTGGAAGGGAACGCGGAAGCCGGTGAACTTCGTCTGGTGATAGGTGAGGCTGATGAAAAACTCCGAATAAACGGAATGGAACACGGAGAATGGTTGATGAGACTGGGGGAGGAAATCTATATTCCCAACAGCGATGGACGACCCACTTGGCGGATCTACCTCAAGGACATTGGTTTGATCGGCGGTGGGGCGATTGTTGAAATTCAGGAACTTGTTTCGGCGGAAGGAGAAACGGATGTACTCGTGGGGTCGGCTGGATTGCCTGGTGCCGGAGATTTGAGTGAAGAGGAAATTCAGAAGTTACGAGAGGGCTCTACCACTACGAAGGCCTTCGTTTTGGACATTGTGTTTCAAGATTTTTGCTTATTTCGCTATAAGGTGGATTCGAGAAAGGCGATAGAAGCTTATTATAGCGAGGGTGACAGCATTCGCTTGGATGTAGTTTCGGGGGTTAGGCTTTGGGGCTCGAATGCTGGCGCGGTTGATGCGAAAATTGGGGGAGAAAAATTGGAACTTGGTCGAGATGGCGAAGTGTTTGTATATCTGGTGAGTTGGATAATAGATGAATATCAAGGAACCTACGATTTGTTCGCCGCTCCCGATCGATAGATTGCGTGGGAGGCGAGAGGTTCATTGTGAAAACGTTGCTCTCGCCATTTGAGGTTTTACAAACCCCGGGGGTGGGAAGCCCTTTCGCTTGCGTGGAGGACCGGTCGGGGCCCAAGGAGAGTAATGAGCACTGACTTCGAGCCGGACACTCCGCGGTGGCTTGAGGATTTGAATCCCCAGCAAAAGCAGGCGGTCAAGCACGGCAGCCAGCCTCTTCTGATTCTAGCGGGCGCCGGCTCCGGAAAAACGCGCGTTATAATATCCAGAATTGCCTGGATGGTGATCGAAAAGGGATTCCATCCGGCCTCAATACTCGCTGTAACTTTCACGAATAGGGCTGCCACGGAAATGCGGGAGCGCATAAGCGCAATCGCACCCGAGGCGGATGGAGTTATGATACGAACATTTCATTCCTTCGGCGCCTGGCTGCTTCGACGAAATGCCGCCGCGGCAAGGCTCTCTTCAAACTTCACAATATACGACGATGATGATCAAGTTTCTCTTCTGGCCCAGGTTTTAGAAGGATTCTCACGTCACGAGCTTCGTATGTGGGGCCATTTGATTTCAAGAGCCAAGGATCAGGTTCTGGATGTCAACGATGAGCTTTCCATAGTGTCAACCAGGCCATTGTTCCCAGAGGTATACCAACGTTATGAGAGGCGACTTCGGGAAATCGGAAACGTTGATTTTGGCGATTTGATACAACTACCGATTCGATTGCTGCGAAGTTGTCCGGAAGTGAAGCGGCGCCTTCAGCAGCGATTTCGAGCTGTACTGGTTGATGAATACCAAGACACCAACGTTGCCCAAGATCGACTTTTAAGGGAATTGGTGGGCAGGAATACCTGGCTTGCCGTAGTGGGAGACGATGATCAGTCCATCTATGGATTTAGGGGAGCCGAAATTGGTAATATTCTTAGTTTTCCGAATAATTTCCCGGACGTCAGTGTGATTAGACTCGAACAAAATTATCGTTCAAACGGAACAATTTTAGACATCGCATCGTCTGTGGTTGCCAATAATACGAATAGGCTGGGGAAAACACTGTGGACAGATAAGGAAGCCGGCGGCAAGGCCACCCTGGCTTATCTCGAAGATTACGAGGCGGAGGCCCGATGGTGCGCGGAATTCGTCAGTTCCGGAAGTAACTTCGCTGAAAATGCTATCCTGTATCGAACGAATGCACAGTCACGCATACTTGAAGACGTGTTTCGCCGTCAAAATATTCCCTACCGCATAGTTGGGACGCTTAGTTTTTATCAGCGCGAGGAAATCAAGGATGTTCTTGCCTATCTCGGCTGGGTATCAAATTCGCGCGATGAGGTGGCTTTCAGGCGCATCGCTAACAAGCCACGGCGTGGTTTAGGTGTGCGTAGTATGGAGAAGCTCATTGATCTGAGCATTGCGGAATATGGGGGCGACACGTTCATTGCCGCGGAGAATTTCAAAGGGAGGGCATCCGCAGCTTCGGCATCGCTGGCGGCGCTTGCCAGACGGTACCACGAGTTTGATTGTTTTGAACATCTAGGGTTCATGATTCAAGATTTGATTGGTGCATCCGGCATCCTTGAGCACTATAAGAAAATCGATAGAATCGAAAACACGCAGCGCACCTTGAATCTGGATGAGCTTGTCAATGCGGCGGCGGAGTATCCGGCAAGCACTGAGGGATTGACGGCATTTCTGGAACTGATTGAACTTGATCAGGCGGCACTTGAGGAAGAAGAGGACGACGATAACCGTGTTACTCTTATAACAATGCACAATACTAAGGGACTGGAATTTGATAGGGTTGTCATTTCTGGCATGGAAGAGGGTTTGTTTCCTCACGGCGGTGATGCGGACGATGACGAAGAGCTGGAGGAGGAACGACGTCTGTTCTATGTGGCGATCACCCGGGCCCGAAGGGAGCTCGCCTTTACATGCTGCAGGCGTCGTATGATTTGGGGCTACTATCAAGAGAGCGTGCCGTCCCGGTTTCTGGATGAGATTCCCCGAGGAAAAATCCATGTGGAAGGCGAAGCGAGTGCGGTTCCCGATCCATGGCAAAAGGGGGTGATGCTCTCTCATGAGCAATACGGTGTTGGGGTAGTGCAGAATAGAGTATCCCGCCGTGGTCATACAGTTATAGTTGTACTATTCGAGTCGGGCCGCAAGGCTACCTTGCTACCGGAGTTCTCATCTCATCAGATGGAATATCTTGGCGTGGTTCAAAAAGATTTCTAGTGCCCTGCTTCGCGCCGTATTGACGACATTTTTATGAGAAGATTGGAAGCGGTTTTGATCTGGGGTGATTACTGATGTACGGTCCCATGAACGCTGAGGAAAGAGCACTCATTGCCAGGTTGCCAAGCATTGGGCGTGCACGTGGGTATTATCTGTATGCGTTGGATGGGAATCGCTGGCTCGATTGTTGGGTTGAGGGCGGCAGGGCCTTGCTGGGTCATCGGCCAAGAGGCGTTTCGCATCGATTGAAGAACGAGATTGATAGAGGTTTATACTCGCCTTATCCAAATAAATGGTTGCGGCGTTTAGAGTCCGCCCTGACGCGGCTCTTCCTGGGATATGCGCAGGCCCGCGTGTACCAGAATTTCGAGCAAGCCATGCTGAACCTGAATCTCAAAGAACGGCCGATTGATCCGCTGGACCTCAGTGCCGGAGCGACCTCATCGGTACTATGGGGCCGCCCCCTGTTGCCGGAACATCCCCGGGCTGAGTATCTTTTCCCCATTTTACCCCTGCCGGGACTGAGCGAAGTTCAGCCGGTTCTGATAAGTTCAGGCAGCCTCTCCGTAGCGGATTCTCATCCGATATCGCCAGTGATTTTGGGAGCTCTTACTCGTAGTTGCACCGCGCTTAGCTATTGGAGAGGGAGGAGGAGCTCGAACAGGCGGGGCAGAATGTCAACTGTGATTTCCGATGCTGATGAAACTTCATGGCCCATCGTCAGTACCGCTGTTTGGAAACGTAGAGGACCCTACCTTAGCTATCTTGGCAAGGCGGAGGAATATGCTGAGTTATTCGAACATCTCTTTGTACATAAAATACTTATCGCGCCTTCACACGAGAGGCCATCGTTACTTTTTCCGGGCGCGTCGCGGAAGGAAACAGCTTTGCTGGGTGAACCAGATAAGGAGTGATGGGAGCACATCCTGCATTTGTGAGCGTAGAATCAAATAAGGAGTCAATAAGATGTATGATGCCGAGGTTTTTCCAATACTTGTGCGATTGATGAGCTCGTTCGGAGCCGCGCTTCCGGCGGTTGTGATCTGGAAAAAAACCCGAAACGGAGCCTGGATTCTGATGGCTTTGAGCGCCATATTCTTTTTCATCGACGCTCTCTATTCCACCCTGGTGTTGATTGGACTTGTTTCTTACAATCTGCCGTTTCTAGGAGATGTACCGGTGCTGCAACTGATTCTGGCCGGAGTCCCCTATCTACTCATGTCCGGCGGCTTTGTGTTCTTTTTAATCTCGCGCCGACGCTATTGACGAAGGATGACAATTCAGCGATTATGTGCAGCCGAGGCGATGATGAAAACGATTTATGTGAAACCCAAAGAAGTGCAGCGCAAGTGGTACTTAATCGACGCCAATGGAAAAACCCTTGGGAGAGTGGCTTGTAAGGCCGCGTCCATTGTTCGAGGCAAGCATCGTTCCTTCTATGTGCCCCACCATGAAGTTGGTGATTACGTTATAATCGTCAATGCTGAGAAGGCTAATCTCAGCGGCGGTAAATTTCAGAACAAGCTGTACTATCGGCACAGCGGATATCCTGGTGGACTCAAGGTGGAAAATTACGAGAAGCTAGTGTCACGCCTGCCTAGCGCGCCCATGGAAAAGGCGGTTAGAGGTATGCTCCCCCGCGGTCCTCTGGGAAACAAACTCTATGGAAATGTGAAGATATATGCTGGTCAGGAGCATCCGCATCAGGCCCAGCAGCCCGAAATCTTGAAATTTTAGGAGCAGTTGTGGTTAAGGTACTCTCCAGCGGCACCGGTCGTCGCAAAACTTCAGTCGCGCGAGTGTATGTTCGCGAAGGTGCCCCGGACATCAGGATTAATGGCCGGAAACTTGACGACTTTTTTAGAACTGATATCCTCAGAAAGCAAGTGAGACAGCCCCTTGTAACTACCTCGAACGATGGGAAGTTCAATATTCTCATCACAGTGCGGGGTGGTGGCGTCAGCGGACAGGCCGGCGCGGCGCGGCATGGTGTTGCCCGAGCACTCGCGGGACTCGATGAAACAAATTACCCCGCCCTGAAATCCAACGGTTTTCTAACCCGGGATGCGCGCATGGTGGAAAGAAAAAAATATGGCCGGCCCGGCGCCAGGAAAAAATTTCAATTTTCCAAACGTTAGTGCCGCAGTATGGGATATTGTGAGCATTGCTGCGTTTACGACTTGAATTACGGCAGCGAATTGGCCACGCATCGTAATCAGTGGTTATCCGCTTACTGAAAGATTGGAGTCGCCTGTGAGTTAATCTGGGATTGACGAAAATCCCCGGACAGCGTTGGGCGGCAGTTCGGGCTGGTGTTTAGGGTTATTGAATGCAGGGGAGTCTAAACAGCGATGCTCTCGGAACCAGGAATTACATTGTAAGTGGTCGAGTTCAGGGAGTTGGCTATAGGTGGTTCGTTATGCGTCAGGCGAACGTCTTGGGTATTGTCGGCTGGGTTAGAAATAGGCGCGATGGAACGGTTGAGGTGTGGGCCGAGGGCAAGGAAGCGGCTTTGGATGAATTGGAGGAGAAATTGGGGGAAGGGCCTCCGGGAGCCTCAGTCCGTGAGCTACATGGCGGTCCGGTCGCCTCTTCGGGCATACACAGGGATTTCGTTGTAAGATATTGAATGGCAATCAGCTTGGGGTATAATCACACTGCTCCCGGGGGATTAGCTCAGTTGGCCAGAGCGGTTGGTTCGCAATCAACAGGTCGTCGGTTCGAATCCGATATCCTCCAAACCTGATCGCCTCAGTATACGAACGAAACAGAGCCTCCGTGCATTGCCTGTGGGACGCTCGGGCAACGTCAGGATGAGGAGGAAAGATTTGATTGCCGGTCGTGAGGCTTGGGGATGGTTCTATTTTTGATGCAGTAGAATGCATCTTGGCCGGCATAGGTACCGCGACCCTCGAAATCGCCCTCTATTCGAAGAAGTTGATTGTACTTGGCAACCCTGTCCGAGCGGCTCATTGAACCGGTCTTAATCTGACCAGTCTCAAGGGCCACCACTAAATCGGCAATCGTAGTGTCGGAAGTCTCCCCTGAACGGTGTGATATTATTGCCGTATAACCCGCCCGCTTGGCCATTTCCACAGCCTCGTAGGTTTCCGTCAAGGTACCGATCTGATTCACCTTGATCAGTATTGAATTGGCGATTCCCCTATCAATGCCCTCTTTCAGGCGTTTGGTGTTAGTTACGAATAGATCGTCTCCAACCAACTGTATCCTGTTGCCGAGTCTCTCGGTCAGCACTTTCCAGCCATCCCAATCGTCTTCGTTCAAACCATCCTCAATTGAGATAATTGGATAGCGCTTACACCAATCAGCCCAGTAATCGATCATCTGGGCACTATTCAATTTCTCCCCGGTAGACCACTTCAGTGTGTAGACATAGGAGCCATCCGGCTGTTTTTCGGAGAATTCAGAGGCAGCGGGATCAATGGCTATCATCACATCCTTGCCGGCTTCAAGGCCAGACTTATCGACGGCTCTCATGATGAAGTCCAGTCCCTCTTCGTTACTCTTGAAGTTCGGCGCGAAGCCACCCTCATCGCCTACAGCCGTCGAAAGTCCATTCCCTTTAAGCAGTGCCTTGAGGTTGTGAAAAATTTCCGCTATCCACTGGATTGCCTGTCTAATTGAGTCGGCGCCGACAGGCATAACCATGAATTCCTGAAAGTCGACAGAATTGTCGGCGTGGGAGCCGCCGTTGATGATATTAGCCATCGGCACGGGGAGCACGGATGCGTGAAAAGTACCAAGATACTCGTATAATTCAACCTCAAGGTACTGCGCGGCGGCCTTCGCCACCGCCATAGACACGCCTAGAATCGCGTTGGCTCCGAGCCTGCTCTTATTCTCTGTCCCATCAAGTTCAATCAACGTTCTATCCAAATTCACCTGATCAAGCCCTGATAAGCCGCTTACCGCATCCGCAATGACAGTGTTGACATTTTCAACCGCTTTTAGAACACCCTTACCCAAGTAACGCTTTGCATCACCGTCCCGAAGTTCAACGGCCTCATGTACACCGGTTGAGGCCCCAGAAGGCACAGCCGCGCGTCCGAAAGCTCCATTAGTCAACATCGCATCAACCTCGACAGTTGGATTTCCACGGGAGTCGAGTATCTCTCTTGCTTCTACATCTTCAATTGTATCCAAAACATTTTCTCCTTGTTTTTATTAAACTTATGTCTCTGGCTGCATCCACTAATAGTCTCCCTCCATCCATTTTGCCCTCCTTTGCCAAGAGGCAGAACCAATTTCACCCGCCGGCATCTCAAACGTTTCTCACCGCTTATCCACTTGTTCGCCTACTGGGATGATCTTCCCTCAGTATCAATCCGCATTGTCCTGATTCTTTCAGGTGTGGGCACGATGGAGCTCCATTCGACTTCCAAGTCGGAGTTGAATCCGACAATGCGGCATGCTTCACCGGCCGCGTTCGGCAGCCGATAGGCGTCAATGTATTCGAACTCATCTCAAACACTTCGTGTTTCGAGAATAATCCTCCCACATCATTCCGCCAGACTACATCTCCCAGCTCGGTGAGTCAACGGGATAATCGACCTCAACGAATCGGCGCGCGGCACGGCGTGCGGAAGGCTGTCCTTAGCCTGACAGTTCTCTGGTGGGCACCCGCCGTGATGAACGGTGCCGAGCGCTGTTCCTTGTGACGGAGCTGGCGATCGGTCCATGCAATAAGGTTTAACGCCTGTCAAAACCCTTCCTGAAAAATTCAGAAACCCAGTAGATGCTTCTCTTCCAGGCGTTTGGGCTCGACACAGACATGAATTTTTTCTAATTCCAGCATCACTCTATCAACAAGTTGGCGTTTGGGATTCTCACCCCTAGGCATCAGTGCCTGCGTTTCCGCCTTGAAGCGTCGTCCGTTCACGATATCCGAGCAGGTTAGTAACATCAAGTCCCTCATCAGTTCATCCTGCGACATATCGTCAGTTCTATTGACTGGAAGAAGATTTCCATTTATTCCCACGAAGACAATGTTGTCGAAGGTTTTCACGTAAGAACTAATTTCCCTAACTCCCTTTTTAGAGCTAGGATCCCAAGTTCGGTACCTTGTTCCAGATGGGAAGACTACAATAATTCGGCCGTTGCGCTTTCGGATAATCATCTCCCGCATGGCCGCATGGTTTATCTGTACACTCGTTTTTCTAACCTCAGCGAGTTCCTTAGGGTCAGTGATACTATCCAGAGTTCTACTAGGGTAGATCACTATTGCATCGTAAGATCTAGAAAGCACTGCGATAATGGGAAGAGTTTCGCTCAGTTTCATGCCGCGGATTGGAAGCAGGGATTCGGCGACTTCTGGACCTAACTCTTCATGATTCTCAATGAATCTGAATAGCACCGGGAAGTCGAGATTGCTGTAGTGCTCGGCCATGATGATACAAGATTCTCCCGCCAAACACCGGCGTCTTAACTCAATCAAGGACTCGACATTTTCTATCCGGCTTCCAGGAAGAGCAAGTGTGTCAACAAGCTTCCCAATCCATTCCCGGTTTGCTTGGCAGCCTGTCTGATAGACGTTTTCGGGTATGAAATCGTAATTACCCCTGAGGTTGGATTCGTATAACGGGAGCTGTGGTATGAAATTCGAAACTCTCACGCGGCATTGTGATATAAATCTCATCCAGGTGGTAGTGACAGTTATCACAATTTACTTGATTATTGATACCGTCTCGCCCCGGCCATTTCGCGCGGTTCTCGGATTTTCAGGATCGCTTGTTTCCTTGCCGTTTATGACATATCGATAGTGTCTTGCTTCAGCGGGAAGCGTTAGAGCGATTGAATATACACCGGGATATACTGGCGATTCAGGCATGGGTGTCAAAAAAGGATCCCAACGGTTAAAATCGCCCACCAAGAAAACACTGTTTCCCGAAGCGCTGCGGTGAGTGAATCGGGTGCGGCCATCGGCCAGGAGTTTGACACCAGGCTCCGGCGCACCCGAACCGTCCGGCAATATGAAATAAGACACCAGGAACCTGCGACTGTCCCTCTCTAATCCCGCGTTCGGATCGGTGGTCCAAAGACCGTCCACTATCAGCCTATAGCGAATTTTCCGCCCGCCCTCAGGCAAGGGCAGGGAAAGCACGAAAACCCCATGTTTGTTTTTTTGATATTTGTGGAGGATTCGGTAGTCCTCATGTTCCATGGCAAGGGCGACGGACTGAGATTGAGAGGAGCCCAAGTAGCTTAGCAGAATATTATCGCCCATCACTCGCGGCGCAACGGAATGTTTGAAGTTGGCGATTTCAAGGTACACCTCGGTATCGAACGGCTCGCAGAAAAGCGGACCGAGCCCAGCGATTATCAGTAACAAGACTACTAATGTACCTGTTTTCCCCCTTGGCGCCCTCAAGTTATTCCTCCACCCATCCATTTTCGGTTAGCATTTGACTTACTTGAACTATCCTATAGTTCAATGCGCCATTTTTGTCGCCGATACTGAATCATAGGATACCTCCTGAATGCCGACACGCGAAGAGATTGATAGACTGAAAGAATTCGTCAGGAATTTGGGCGACGAACCACGTGTGCTTGCTGAATCCAGCGAAGAAGCTACATCTTCAGCGCCCGTTGGGGTAGACAGTCCCGAAGAGCTGCCCAGGCTAGGCAAAAGAGATACTGGTGAGGCGAAAACCTTGTTTAACTCCTATTTGAGTGATTCCATCGAAAATGAGGGAATGACATCCGCGGTCCCGGGTGAGGGTAAGGCTGTTGAATCGACCGGATCCATTGATTCTGGTGCTATTGTGGACACCCAAGCGACTGGAATGCCTTCCGAGGATGATCAATTCTTGAGTAAGGTGGGAAGAGAGGACGAAACAGAAGAGATCTATTCGAACGAGGCATCCTTTGATGACGAAGCATCGGCAAGCTTCGCGGACAGCGAATTCCTTCCCGAAGATGAAGGTGGTTTTAATGAACTTGGTCGCCCTACCGATGTCGAATTAGTATCAGATTCCAGCAACGACGGCCTTACGGCCGAGCCCGAGCACTTCGACGATCAGGAACAACTAGAAGTGTCGGACGATATGAAACCAGCCGCGAACGAGATAGAAAACCTGATCGGCGATTCTGATTCAGCGCTAAGTACGGATTCAGATTCTGGCGAAGAGCTCATCCTGGATGGAGAAACAAGTTCAGATAATCAGGCTTCGAGTGAAACCCCGGAAAACGATACAGTACAAGAATACGGTTTCAATGGGGATGAACCGGAATATTCATTGGATGATTTTGGTGACGACCACGATTTTCCCAGCGAGGACGATGAGGGGGGCGTTACTGCGGCTATGCTTGCGGCATCAGAGCAGACAGAAATGGAAAGCATGGATGCCCAAGATGAGAGTCGACTATTCCCGCTGAAAGAAGAACACTATGCCGCAATTCAACAGACTCTCTCGCGACTCCCGCGAAATCTCAAACTGGCGATTGAGGAAACTTTGGCCGATGAACGAATTGCTTCGCAAGTCTTACAACCTCTAATAGATGCGTTAATAAGAGAGGCGAGTCCAAGGCTGCTTGTAAACAGCTTATGGAGAATCACAAAGCGAAGAATTGTGCTCCCTAGAGGCTATGAGAAGCTCTCAGGAAAGTTGCTGGCGCAGAAAAGGAGCTCGCTGACTTATCGCCTAGTCAAGGAAGGGTGGTCTATAGTCCGGTTGATTCTCTTGGTAATCTCCATTACCTGGATGCTTGGAGCCGCCGCTTTCATGTGGATTTACCGCCCGTTGATGGCGGCACACATCTACAACATGGGCCTGGAGGCCATCAGTGCCGACGATGTTGATAGTGCCATTTCCCATTTTTATGACGCTTGGTACGGTTGGCCCCTATTCACCCGTGAGGGAATGGATCGAATCGCTGATTCGCAGATTGTTGTAAAGGGTTGGAAGAACAAGCGGAAATTGCTGAAATATGTCACGGCTTTTCAAGCAAGAAAGTACTGGAATGCAAGCGAGCGGTTTTACGAGGGATATCTCGAGTTCAAACCTGATGATAAGAACGTTAGATTGAAATATGCAGACTATCTTTCCGCTGTGATGGGGAAACATGAGAAGGCAATTGCAGTTCTTGAAGAGGCGCCAAGTACTGGAAGACGAAATTGGGATAGGGAATACACACTGGCAGCCGGTGATATCTATTTAAGTTGGGCCCAGGATGATCCTACAAAATATGAGGAGGCTCGTTTCCGCTATGCGAAAATCCTGGAGACGTCCCGAAATGATGAGAGGGCCTATCTCTCCATGATGAATTATCATCTTCGACTGTCTGATGAAAAGGGAATAGCCCACCTGACGCCTGTCTTCGAGAAAGAAGTGCCTGGTGAAACCGATGCGCCGGAACTAGCGGCAGTGGTGTATGCGGGTTTAGCCGAGTACTTCCTTGCCAGGGGTAATAACAAGGATTCAAAACGATTCATAGAGCTCGCGCGCGCTGCCGATCCCCTCGCGCCTGAACCAACCTTCATCAGCGCAATGTATTGGCGCCTTGCCGAGGATGAGGGGCTCGAATATCAGGCTTACAAGTCGACTCTCGCCAATCTCGATGCTCGCGAATCCTTAAGTCGAAGTGATCTGAGAATGAGAATTCTCACATTGGGGGGTGTGGGTAGGATTCAGACGGCAAGAGGCGAGCCTCAAGCCGCGATGGTGAGCTACGCCAAGGCCCTGAAGTTATTTGAGGATGCGCGCGCAAGGAATCAACTTGGTGCTTCCCCCGAATATGGTCGGCTGTACTTGGAACAGGGCAAAATCATGTATCAAGGTTTTGATTCCAGTGATGATTTAACCCTTTCCCTCGCGGAAAACCAAGTGCCGTTAGTCGAGGGTGATAGTAGGTACGTTGAGCTCGCACAGGCTGAAAGATACTTCAATAAGGCGGAAAAAATTTTTAACAGCGGCACAGGCGCTGCTTTGCCGCCGGATATTCTCTATCGCCGTTCATACATACGATACGTTCTTGGTTTGGGAGGGGCATTGTCGGATTTCCATAGAGTAGCCAGAGATAAACCCGCGGATTACGAGGCTAGATTAGCGCTGGCTACTGCTTTGCTGGCTAACGGTGACTTTGAAACCTCTGGCAGTCAATATGTCAAAGCCCTTGAGTTGCTGGATGATGAGTCGCGTGAATTCGAGGATGTTTTGAATCCAGCCGAACAGCGCAGGCATGCCGAGTTGCTGATAAGATATGTCCTTGTCTGGAATAATCTGGGCGTCAGCAGGGCTCGTTCGGCTTCACGAGGTGGGGATGATAGCGACTATGCGGAGGCCCTAAGCGCGTTTACCATGGCTTCCATATACATGGATGAGGTTGACAACAGCATGCATGCGCTAAATGCCCGTGGTTTGACAGGGGTTCGTGGCGCGGAACAGGAACGAATCGTCTCGGTAGAGGACGGCCATAGCTTACTGTTTGACAAAGCCACCTATCCCTATGTTAATCGATTGCGCTTGTTAGGAATCGACGCGCCTGAAGCGAGTGGAACCGACTACCTCTTCTATCCCGACATACCCTCCAGCCTGCAATCCTAGTTTTTGTCCTGTTCCACCTCTTTTCACGGTGCTCTTGTGCACTTGAGTAGCATTGGCGCAATGAAGAGATGGCTCCAGCCGTGCATCTAAACTTCAAACATCCAATTGTGTTTATCCGCCACTGCACCGTACTGTATGCCCTTAAGCTCTCTAAGAAAGTGCATCGCGATGGAATTCTCTTTGAGGCTGGAAAACATCCGTTTTTCCCCCAAGTGGGTGAGAGAGCTCAGGGGAGTGACTCCGGCGGCGGTACCCGTTACAAAACACTCCTCCGCATTGTTCAATACTTCATCTATTCGCAAATCACCCTCTGTTACATCCAAACCCATCTCCCTCGCGATAATGATGATGGATTCCCTGGTGACGCCAGGAAGAATAGTGTCCCCTATCGCCGGGGTTACCAGTCGACCGCCGGGGAACAGAGCAAAGAAATTACTCGACGACCCCTCCTCAATATAGCGCTGATTCGTGGCGTCGAGGAATATAGCTTCCATGTAGCCATCATCAATGGCCTCGGATTTCGCAAGAATTGAGGAAACATAGTTGGCCGAAGCTTTTATCTGTCCAATTCCATTATGTGTTGCGCGAATTCGTTTGGAAGTCACCGCATTATTCACTCCTGGCGTGAAATACTGTGAAACCGTGGTGCAGACAGTGATTACCCAGGGTCGATGGGATAGATTAATACCTATTCCAGCCTCCGAGTATGAGAATGGCCGTATATAAACAGAGTCGCCGTTCCGCCAAAAATCTGCTTCCCAGGCCGGGTTGTATTTAGGTGTGAATCCAATAGCGGCATTCCGCCGCACCGTTTCTTTCATTGCGTTTAACAGCAGTTTCTCGTCAATAGCCGGCATTCTAAGTCCCTTCATGGAAGCTGCCATGCGAACACAGTTGCGGTCGGGCCGAAACAGCTTTAACGATCCGTCCGGCTGTGGAAAGGCCTTGAGGCCCTCAAAGCAGCTTAGCCCGTATTGGGTTGAGTAGTTCACGACAGGCAGATGCGGCAGCCTGTTGCGACTATCCACCAGAGCCGAATGCTCCTCGTTACCCATCGCCGCCTCTTCTTCCAATGTGTGGTGCGTTTGCTCTATGTATTCTTCTTCCCAGCCCTTACCATTGAAGCGAGCTTGGTGAATCCATGGGTACACTGACAGTTTAAACGCCACCTTAACACCTCGTAATCCTTGGGTTGGATTTTATAGTATGGTGGTTTGTAGTTATAGTCGAGACCCGAATGAGATAGAGTATTGGGCATGGTAAAAAATGTGATAATCATGGCCGGAGGTTCCGGCAAACGACTCTGGCCCGCATCCTTGGGTAACGAACCCAAACAATTTTTGAAGGTGAATGGGAAGATGAGCTTACTTCAGGGAGCTCTTAAGCTAGCCTTTCACCTGGGAGTGTCAGGTTGCGTTTACGTCGTAACGCATCAGGACCATGTGAGGGCTGCGGTAAAGGAATGCCAAATTTTAAACGCTGATTCACGCTCTAGACTTGTGATACTAGCCGAACCGATAGCAAGGAATACCGCGCCCGCCCTTGCTCTCGCCGCATCCAGGATGCTGCTGGACGGACGGAGTGAACAAACATGCCTTGTAATGGCCGCGGATCACATTATTTCACCGTTTGACGAGTTTTCTAACTCCGTGAACATTGCGTCAATCGAAGCCGAAAAGGGCTTCATCGTCCTCTACGGCATAGTGCCATCGGTTCCCGCCACTGGCTACGGCTACATCGAAATCGTCACCCCCCTTGATGGAACAGATGTCAACTCTCTTCAACCTTCCCGACCGGGGTTTTCCGAAATCGACTCCTCTCCATGCTACGAGGTGAGAACTTTTCATGAAAAACCCGATGACGAAACTGCAAAGGAATATCTATCTTCTGGTAGTCACTTCTGGAATGCCGGAATCTTCACCTATAGGAATGATGTGTTTCTCCGCGAATTAAACTTGCATGCTCGAGCGGTGAGCGAAGTGTTCAATCAACCAGACGAAACGTGGTTCAAAAAACGAAGCGCGGGAGGAATAAACATATACGAGGCAGCGGAGAAATTGCGATCTCTTTACACTCCCTGTTCGAATATCTCCATTGATTACGCGATCATGGAAAAAACCACAAGGAGTCGAATGCTTAGAGCCAATTTCGGGTGGAACGATGTGGGCAGTTGGGATGTTATTGCGGAATTGAATCCTCTGCCCGAGGCGACTGTATATTCGCACCAATCCTCGAACAACTTCGTATATTCCGAACTTCCAGTCGCCCTGTGTGGGGTGGAAAAGCTAATCGTGGTTGTCGCGAATAATAGAGTCTTGGTATGCAGAAAAGGAATGAGCCAACTTGTTAGAGAGGCAGCTCTGGAGAATTCGAAAAAAGGGTAATCCTTTCAGCCCATCTCAAGCGATATCTGAATTTCAGCGGTAACTAATATTAAACTAATTACTGATAGGAGATGTGGCGATGAACAATCTGAATTCCATTATTCTGGAGGGCAATCTAACAAAAGATCCATTGATGGATAAAACCCCGAAGGGGACTGCGGTGTGCAATTTCGTAGTCGCGTCGAATCGGTTTTATAAAACCGAGGAAGGACGACAAAGCGAAGTGGGCTTCTTTGATGTCGAGGTCTGGTCACGGCTCGCGGAAACATGTTCGGAATATCTGAGCAAGGGCCGTGGAGTTCGGGTGGTTGGGCGATTGAAGCAAGACCGCTGGACGAATTCCGAAGGCGAATCCCGTTCCCGTATTCGAATCGTCGGTGAGCATGTGGAATTCCTGGGAAGTCCCAGGAAAAGCGGGTCTGGAGAATCAGAGAAGCCAAAAAAGGCGAATGAGGTGGCTGAAGATGAGGACACGGCCGTCGATACAGATGAAATTCAGGAGGGGGCAGTAGCAGCGTATTGAGCTTCGGGGGAGAGAAATCAAGGCCCCCATTTTACATTCCAATTTCGCTTTTCTTGAGGAGGGGAGGTAACTAACGGCCTCCCCTTTTCCGATTTGCCAAGCGTGATGTGAATTAAACCCGTCATTGAGGATAACCCCCATGCATAGGGTAACGTACAATGTCTTAAGCCGAAGCGGATTAGTTATGTCAGGCACAAAGCATCAGAGAAGTGTCGAACTTCAGGGATATCGGTCCGGGCATTACCAGAGGAATTTCCACACCAAGGCCGGAGATGTAAGATTGAAGGTTCCAAAGCTCAAGAATGATCATCTTTGAATCCGCCATCATTGAACGCCGCAAGCGAAGAGAAACATCAGTCGAAGAAGCAATGGTATGAGATGTACCTATAAGAAACGCGGCCTTAAGACCATTGATATGATCATTTCTGATAAATCACTTGGTCTTGTGGAATCGATACCGGATTTCCACTCGAAGGCCAAATGGTAGCGCTGAGTCGCGCACTTCCATCGAAATGTCCTTGGCCCTGGTACTCCCCAGGGAATGAGAAAAGAGGTGGCCACTATGCTCAGAGCCATCCATGCTAAAGGAAAACCTGGAAGAAGCGGCAAAGTAAGTAAGGAGCGGATAGCCGGGAAACTGAGCAATATGAAACTCGGCAGGGCTGCTGAATTTGTTCGCTCAGGTTCTGAGGAGACCTTCTCCTTTGAGCATTGGAAACGAATCCGGACCCAATAACTCTTTTAGATAAGGATCATGTAAGGAGATCCACGGAAGAACACGTCTCATCGGCTCCTTCCCCGATGGAGAGTCAGCTCTGATGTTGGGTACCGCTAGGTTGCGACATATTGCGGGATCTACCTGGAGTGAGCGTAAGTATCTGGATATGGATCTGCTGATGGATTACTCAAAGTGAGGATAAGGCTTCGTGGTTTCGGATATCTTCGACTTTGGGCAAAGCGAAATTGCGAAATATTCTATACGTTACCCTACTTCGACGGCTATGGAAATCGCGTGAAATCTCAAACCCTCACACATCTCAGGTTTCAGTGATATCCCATGTGCTGTGGAATCGTTTCTCCTTGTCAAAATACCTACCTTTGTTTACCATACCCCTGACTTGCGCTTGGCGCACAGGAGGTGCCACTGAGTCGAATTACCCACTCACTCCACACATTGGAATCTTTAAAAACGGAGTCAACTTATTGGTCAGAACCTATATTGAAAGGACAATCAAAATGAAAAAACTCGGCATCAGCATTCTATTTCTTGTTGTTCTCTTCCTAATCACAGCCTGCTCCCTGACGGAGGACACAGGCCAGTCTGCTACTGAAAATGAGACTCTCTCCCCAGTTCTCATATCTCCCGACGATCAGGATATCGATCCTGATGCCCCGGTTCCGAGCGATTCGGAACTGCTGAGTCAGGCAGGGATGTCTCCATTGGATCTTGCGTCTTTCACCAAGCTCTATGAGGAGACGTTCTCCGAACAGGAATCTCTTCTGAAGGGCAACGTGGACCTCTCATCTATCACGACCAACTACTTCAACATAGATGACTTCGATACCTTCTCGATGGAAACATCGGGAGCGGTCGGGCCCCTGAAGATAGTCGATTACGGTCCAAGGGGAGAACTGCCCATAGAGATGAGAAGGCCCACCATCTATGTTCAGTTCAATCAGCCGATGGTTCCAGTCAGTAAGCTGGGAGAGCCCCTTCGGAGAAGCTCCATCATGACTATCACACCGAAGGTACCCGGCACATATCGATGGTACGGAACGAAAATCTTGAGTTTTGAGCCTGACAGTCCGATACACCGCAGTCGGGTTTACTCTGTCCTGATCAGCAAGAACACTACCTCCCTATACGGTAAAAAACTGGAAATGGACTATGAATATGCTTTTCTGAGCGAATTTCTGGAGATGCTTTCACTGATGTTCGGCCCCTGGGAAAAACTTCATGATGCACAGATTGAAGTTCCCCCAGAGAAGGCAAAGCGGATATTGGTTACATTCAATCAGACTGTCGATCCAGAAACCATCAGTGAACACATCCAGATCATAGGCGGGGAGAAGGTCTATCCCATAACTGTATCAAGGCCGGAAAAGCCTGAATCGGGCTGGAAAGACAGCTTCATGGAAAGAACCATCCTGCTTGAGGTGCAGGAAGACCTACCCACGGAGAGTCGATATACTGTGCTGCTGCTGGCCGGAGCGAGAGCCGATTCAAAATCAAGTCCCCGAGAAAAAAAACAGGAACTCTGGTTCTATACAATCACACCTTTCAAATTCCAGGAACATACTCGTTACAATTATAACTTCCCCTACGAACCTGAAGGTGTAATGAATCCGGTCTTCCTGCGTTTTTCCCACTCTGTTGATCCGGAATCCGCAAAAAAAAGCATAACTGTCGAATTCGAAGGTTTGAACATGCCGGATCATGTAAAGACGTTCGGTTCAAACATCCGCGTGGCGAACCTGCCGGTAGATTATGAATCCACATATGAACTGACCATCAGTGAAGAACTGAAGGACATCTACGGACGTTCCCTAGGCAGCGACAAAACTCTCAAAATCGAGGTTCCTCCTGCCGTCAGCTATTCCAGTTTTCCCGGCTATAATGGTCTAAACAGCCTGGAAGCGCAATTTGACCCTGCCGTTATCTACGAATTTCAAAATATCGATAAAGGAACCTTCAAAATCAATGGAATCAGCCAGGATCCGGGACTGGAAGATGCCATCAGAAACCGGGCTAATTTCAAGTTGGTCGATTTGAAACCCTACATGAACCCTGACGGTTTCGGAAAAGTCGATCTGGCCTGGGACTTCACCTATAAGTACAGAGACTGGAGAGGAGTAGATAGAGAGGAGCAGAAGAAGCGATCCATGACTGTCCAGGTGACGGATCTCGGGCTGACTACAAGATATGCCTACAACAAGTTTCTCGTCTGGGTCAACCGCTTGTCAACCGGGGAAGCTGTCAGCAATGCGCGGGTGATTCTTTCGGGCATCAATGGGTTTGAAAGGAAAGCCGTCACTGATTCCTACGGGCTGGCTGAAATAGCTCTGGAACCGAAAGAAATCGTCCATGGCTTCTACAATGCGAAAACTCGAGACTATGAAATATACCTCGCCGCGGAATCCGGCGGCGACAGGGTGGATCTGCCTGTATACAACACCCATTATGGCAGCCGGTTCGGTATAGACACCTCCTATCCCCAGGACGCCGAAAAAACCATCCCCCGGATTTTTCTTTTTTCCGATCGGGGAATATACCGTCCCGGAGAAACTCTGACATTCAGGGGCATGGACTGGAACCAGAGACTGGGTGTTTTCACTCCCCACTCCGGCTCATACGGTATATCCATCCTCAAGCATGAAGGTTGGCATAAAAAGTTGGTGACTTCATGGAGCGGCCGGACCAGCGAATCCGGAGGATTCTTCGATACCTATGAAGTGCCGGAAGATATGGAGCCTGGATACTACACAATTCGCTACAAGAGAGGGGATACCAGACAGGACGAAGTGTTCCAGGTGGCCTACTTCAGACGACTCAACTTCCAGGTGCTCCTGAAACGGCCAGATCGCGCTTTCTTCTTGGGAGATACGGTGTCCGTACCACTGGAAGCTACCTATCTCGCGGGAGGAACTTTTACGGAAGGAGATCTTTCCTATTTCTGGACCAGGAAACCCGTTCATTTCCACCCCGATGGAGAGAAGTGGAAATTCTGGGTATTCGGTCCCAGGGGATGGGAACAGGAGAAAACCCTGAGTTCAGGCGAGCATAAACTGACTCCGCAAGGAACCTCCAACCTGGCAATAGATAGCGCCGATCACGGCCTTAGTGGAAAGCCTTACAGATACGTTGTAGAGGCCACGGTACAGGACATAGACCGTCAGTCCATCAGCGCCGCCACTTCCGCTATAGTTCATCCGGCATCCTGGTACATAGGCGCCCGAACCGGCGGCAATATGAATGCGGGCTGGTGGGCCAGATTTGTTCGAACAAACAAGGAAATCCTGTTCAGCTTCGCCAAGGTGGACGTGGACGGGTCGCTCCGCATTGAGGGGGGTGATTGCGAAGTCGAGCTAATCAAAGGTTCCTACAAAGCCATACAGCAAAACAGCATCGGCAGCAGAATCAACACCCGGTACGAATGGGTGGAGGAAACTCTTCAGACAGAGAAGATAGAATGGAAGAACGGTTACTCCGAGTTCAGGTACACTCCGGAAAAATCAGGCAGCTACAGGTTGAGAATCACCGATCGGGACGATCGCGATCGGGAGATAATCACGGATATCAGTTTCTATGCCAGTGGAGGATCCTGGGTTAGATGGGCTGGAGAGAATATGGAAGACATCACTCTCGAAGTGGAACAGGATCTCTATTTCCCGGGAGACAGTGCCCGCATCCTTGTGAAATCGCCACTAGAAAAGGGTAGATATCTGATGACGATAGAACGGGAAGGGATTTTGGAAGAACAGTTGATTGATATCGATCCCGCGGATCCCATTATCGAAATCCCCATAAAAGAGGAGTGGATACCCGTTATGTATGTCACCCTTTCGGGGGTCATGCCCAGAACAGCGGAACCGGAATCCTACAATGATCCGGATTTCGGCAAACCCAAATCGATATTCGGAGCAACAGCCATCAAAATCTCCACCAGATCCCGTGAACTGGACATGGAAATAACCTCGGATAAAGCGGTTTACCGGCCAGGCGACAAGGGGGAAATTACCGTCCGTGTCACCAGCAACGGCGCACCTGTTTCCGATGCGGAAGTCACATACCTGGCGGTGGACAGGGGGGTTCTCGATATTGTCGATTACCACATCCCCAATCCAATCAGATATTTCTATGATATCGACAATTTCGATATGTACGGGGCGGGAGACGATTCCAGACGCCTACTTATGGCTCCGGTCATTTATGAAACTTCAAGCCTGTTCGGCGGGGATGCAAAGGGCAGTAAACTGCAGAGGAGGGAGGATTTCACTCCGCTGGCTGTGTTCGAACCCTTCCTCACTACCAACCAGAACGGAGAAGTTCGGATTCCCATTGAGTGGCCGGACACACTGACAACCTATCGATCGACGGTTATCGCCCTGAAGGGTCAAAAAATCGGATATTCGGAAGACGAACTGTACGTGAAGAATCCCATCAATGTCAGAACCGCTCTTCCCCGTCAGATGCGGGTCCGGGATGCTTGCTTTGCCGGTGTGGTTTTGTCCAATATCGACAACCGGGATTATGAAGTCACTGTGAAAATCCGATCAGATCATGTTGGACTGCCCGGGGATGTTGAAAAGACTGTCATCGTTCCGGCGGGGAAGAGCTATGAGATTCCATTTGTTCTGGAAGGGAAAACAGCCGGTGAGGGGGAGATTATCTTCACCGTCGACAGCGAGGTCCTAAAAGAAGAGCTCGTGGATATCATGCTTGTGGAGGCCCCCATCATCAGGGAAAGCTTCACCACAACCGGAATCGTGCCGGAAGAAGAATCCGTGGCGGAAGAGGCGTTGCTGATTCCTTCCAGTATCGGAGAAGGGTACGGATCGGTTACATTTTCTCTGGATTCCAGCCAGGCGCCTTTCCTGCTGGAACAGTTGAGAACCCTTTCGGCCCACAAAAACTTCAATTTCACGTTCAATTACCTTTATGCCGCCGTGCCGGGAATTGTCGCTCCGGAGATTTCCGCCTTGATGGGCAGAAGCTTCGAGAAGGATTCCCAGAAAAAGCTTGAGAGCTTCCTGAAAATAGCCTCGCATCGCCAGATGTCCGACGGGGGAATTTCCTCATCAGAGAAGAAATACTCTCTATACAGCGATCCTTACTGCTCCCTTGTAAGCCTTCACATGCTGCAAATTCTGAAGAATCAGGGACGGCTGAAGAATAAGGGACCTGATCTGACCGAACTAAAAAATTACATCCACAATAAGTATTCAGATGCGAGTCTCTATTACAAGCTCTACACCCATTACGTTATGTCCCTTGCCGATGATTTCAACCGAGAGAGAACTAATGAACTGGCGGCTTATGAGGATGAACTTGGAATCAGCGGATACGGCCTGCTCGGAGCGATCTACCAGCTCGAAGGCCGGAAAAGGGATGCGAGGAAGATTTACAACAAGCTGAAAAACTTTGTATCCATCGGCACCAGGGGTGTTGATATCCGGGATACCTATGAGTCCAGGTTCTACTTCGATTCAGGATACCAGCAGTTGTCACACCTTCTACGCCTTGGGATTATGGTAAATGAGAATCCCGAGATGATTCGGCGATATACCTTCAGTTTGGATGTTCAGAAGGGGCCGAGAAACTGGCTTAATTCCCAAGATCGCCTCTGGATGGCAATTGCATTGAATGAACTTCTGAGAAAGGAGGATCCGGGGAAAACCGATTTCACCGGCACTGTGGTTCTCAAGAACCAGACTTTGATGGAGAAGTCCTTTTCCGGACTTTCAAAGAACCCGGAAGAGACTACTCTCAGCCTTTTCAATCAGATCATCCCGATTACCGGCCAGAACGAATTGAGCAGTCTTCAGTTCCATAAGGAAGGAACGGGAACCCTGTTCTATACAAGCACCCTCAAATACGCCCTGCCCAATGAAGTGGCACCCGCAAGGGATGAGGGTCTGTCAATCTACACTCAAATTGAAACTCTGGACGGAGATCCGGTTAATGAGGACATTCTTGAACTAGGGGAAACTTACCGGATGCGAGTTATCCTCAACACTTCCAAAACCAGGACTTATGTAAACCTGTCCGTTCCAATCCCCTCGGGAGCCGAGATTGTCGATCCCAGCTTCTCAGTCTCATCCACTTACTTCAACAAGGGCGGCAGCCAGTCCGAAACCTGGAAACGGGAAACCGAATACGGCGATGAGATTAAAGTCCTTGGGGAGGGGTATATCTGGATGGGCCATATATACCCCATCAGACCGAACCAGGCAATCTACAACAATGAAATCCGGTATTCCTGGTCCAGTCTTTATTACGGGCAGAGGGAAATCACCTTCCTGTTTCGATGTACCACTCCCGGAATCTATCCTACACCTCCCGCATCCGCAGACCTCCTGTTTGAACCGGAAGTATTCGGCAGGGACAGGGGGAGGTTGATCGTTGTCCGCTAGAAAGAAATGTATTCTCAGTCTGCTTATTTTGGCGGCGGGGTTCTATTCCATCCTGCGTTTTTCTCCATATCCGGACTACTTGAAATTCAGGGATTCCAAATACAGTCTGCCTGTATACAGCAGGCAGGGCACGCTCTTATCCATCCTTCCTCTGGAGGATGGACTTAGGCGACAGGCCCTCTCTCTGGATTCTCTGAGCGACGAGCAGATCTCAATCATCCTGGACAGCGAAGACGGACGGTTCTATTTCCACCCCGGAATTGATCCGATAGCACTTCTAAGAGCATTCTTCCTTTATCTGAAAAGCGGCGAAATTGAATCCGGTGGATCGACCATCACCATGCAACTGGCCCGGATAATCTCTTCCAGACCGACGGGACTCAAAGGGAAGCTGCTGGAGATGATAAACGCCCTTCGTATTGAAACCAGGATGAACAAAAAGGAAATCTTGAGTAGCTATATATCCCATCTTCCTTTCGGTCGGAATGTGGAGGGACTGGAAAGTGCCGCATACTATTTCTTTGGGAAAAAAGCTGAGGAACTGACAAACGAGGAACTGACAATTCTGATGATGATCCCCCGACAACCGGCGGTTTTCAATCCCTTGGAAAACAGAAAGGCCAACAGAGAGGCTGTCATTCGAACACTACCCAGAATCGGGACAGAGCTGTCCTCTTCCCGGATGGACGAGGCCTATAATCGTCTGTCGGAACATACACCGTCATGGCCATCCAGAGCCCCTCATTTTATCGAACTCGTCAAAAAAGAATTGACTTCCAAGGACTGGCGGACGGGTGCTCCCATACTGTCAAGCCTGTCCGATGATTTTCAAACCGCGGCAGAAGTCGGGCTGAAGGAGATTGTTAAATCGGCCGAAAAAAACCGGATTGGCAACGGCGCGGTTCTTGCCATCGAGAATTCCACCGGCAAGATTCTGGCCTATCAAGGTTCGATAGATTTTCTCAATGAGGAAATCCAGGGGCAGATTGACGGAGTCAGAATCCTTCGGCAACCAGGATCGACACTGAAACCCTTTCTGTATGCCTACGCCCTGGAAAAAGGATATACCGCCTCGACACCCCTGCCGGACATTCCCATGGAATTCGGTCATCAGGAAATCTACATTCCCGAAAACTACAATGAAAGTTATAACGGACCGGTCCGTCTGAGTGTGGCGCTCGGCTCCTCTCTCAACATTCCGGCTGCCTACCTGACTGAACGATTGGGAGTAAAACCTTTCATCCGCAAACTGATGGATGCCGGATTCATCTCTCTTGAACATCAGGAACACCTTGGAGTCGGCATCGTTCTGGGAAATGGAGAAGTCTCTCTTTGGGAATTGGTTCAGGGTTTTTCCCTGTTTTCAAGAGGGGGGGTGTTCATCCCATTGAGTCATAGCTTGAACACCGAAAAACCAGACGGACGTCGTGTTTATTCCGTTCCGGTGGCAGAAAGCCTTCGTAGTATCCTATCCAATCGGGAAAACCGTATTCTGGGATTTGGAAGATCCAATCCGTTGGATGTCAATTTTGAGGCCATATTCAAAACAGGAACCTCCAATCAGTTCAACAATATCTGGGCCTTGGGGTCGACTCAGGATATCACTGTTGGTGTCTGGATGGGTAATTTCTCCGGTGAAACAGTTATCGGAACGCCTGGCAGTACCTTCCCCGCCCGTCTGATTGTTTCTCTTCTCAGGGATTTTCACCAAGAGGACTCCTTCAATTGGCAGATTGATTTTCACAGCGAAACCATCTGCAGCATCAGCGGATACAAGGCCGGTCCGGAATGTGTGTATATAACACGGGAAAGATATATCGAAGAAACAGAGCTCCCGGTATGTACCTGGCACCGGGAAGAGGGTTTATACCTTCCGGTGCAGTATACCCAGTGGGTCCACTCTCATAGCGTGAATTACAGGCTGGATGATTCCTACACCCCTATTGAAATCGTTCAACCAAGTGACGGCGCGGTATTTTTTCTCGATCCAACACTTCCAGAGGAATCTCAGGTTATGCCTATTTGGATTATCGGAAATCAGGATGCGGTATTGACAATCAATGGAAGAGAGGTTTTTGAGGGGATTGCTCCGTTTACTTATTATCATCCTATTGAGAGAGGCAGATTCACAATAGAGGTGAGAAATGGGGACTTCAGGAGAATATCAAGCGTGCTGGTGAAGTAATTGCATCAGGACCGCCCCCCGCATCTGATGTTCGCGGCGTGAATCCATCCGCTTTCGCCGGCGACGAAGCGGGAAGCGGCACCGTGCGATTCTCGAATCAGGATTTTCCCTCGACAGAAGCGCTACGCGAAACCAGCCTTAAGACTGTATTGCCTGTCCGGGCAGTGTGTTCTACTCTTACTCCAAGATGTGTTTCAACGCCTCCCTAGTTTCGAAAGCCTCGGTCATCGAAGAGCTCTACGGAAGCGAATTCCCTCAAGAACGCTTCGATGTTCCAACCTTCTTCCGCTCGGCCTTCGAACATCCTCCATGGCCGGTATTCAAGCAGGGCGAACCCGCTCGCTTCGATTTTCCCTCTTGGGGACTCATCCCCCTCTGGACAAAAACCGCGACTGCAGCCGCTGATATCCGCAACAAAACCATCAACGCCCGCTACGAAACCATCGCCACCAAGCCCTCGTTCCGAGCCCTCGTAGATCGAAAACGCTGTGGAACGCTCGTGGACGGATTCGTGGAATGGCGTTCATATGGAAACAGGAAATACCCTTATCGCATCTCTCTTCAGGACGGCAAACCCTTTCTTATTGCCGGTCTTTGGGATAGCTGGAAAGATCCTGAAAGCGACACATCAATCGAAACCTTTACCGTTGTCACAACCGAAGCTGAGGGAATTTGCGCCTTGGTACACAACACAAAACTGAGAATGCCATTGATTTTGAATAGGGCCTCGGGACAGGCATGGCTCGACAAGGATTCGGACCTCCGGACAATAGCATCGGAAATATCACCTCTGTTCAACCCCCTAGTTGCCCGGCCAGTCTCTCCCCTCGCCTCCCGGGCGCGGGAGAAACGAAATCTCGCGAAAATCCTCAAGCCCTACGATTATCCCGAACTCCCCCCGTTGGAAGTCTAGTTCTTCTACAGGAGTATCAAGGCAGTAGATGGCTTGGCGGGGGGAGGGCTTCTCAGTCATCTGCCAATCCACCCTTTACCGGATCGCCTGGCAATAAGCAGGTTTCCTCCGCGCTTCCCTGTTTTCAAATCCACCGCCGTCACGCGCCAGATGGAGCGTAGGCACCCAACTCGGAGCTTTAAATGCCAAGTGGGATTAAACAGACGCAAGAGGCTCCAGTTGAATCCCAGGATTCCGCCGTCCCACGATCAAAGAATGGCAGGACTTCACCTAAATATGCGGAGCCTGAACCCGCGTCATTGCCTGCCCATCCACCTTAAATAAAAGAACCAAGCCTGAATTGTTATCGCGCTGTCGAAGGGCGCCAAACCAACAAATCTTTCAAGTTCAGTCTCATAGAGAATCCGCACATCGAGAATCTCATTCTCATCCAAATTCTGCCCATCTATTTTTGTAAGACCTCTAGCGAGATAAGTATGAGTCGTGTTTGCCATGAAGGCGGGATTCGGACTCACCGAACCAAGTTCAACCAGATTCGCCGCCTCATAACCAGTCTCCTCCAACAATTCCCTTGAGGCTGCCTGCCGCGCGCTCTCACCAGGATCAACGGCCCCAGCCGGAAATTCCAGCCCAACCCTCTGTGTTCCGTGCCGAAACTGTCTTACCATTAGAAAGCGCCGTCTCTTCACCTCGTCGGAAAGATCCGGAATAACTGTAACCCAATCAGGTGAATCCACCGAAATAAAAGACGCCTCTCTCCCCTTCGACGATCGGCGCCTGGAAGTCATCAAACGGAAAAGTCCAGCATCATAACTGAGCCGGCTATTCAAGTTCGTCCACATAAGATGCGAAGTATCATCGCTCATACACTTCCTTTCCAAAGCCAGGCAACCAATCCACATTGGATACAAGTTCCATTTTTCTGCTACTCTAATACCAATCATGGCTGACAAGCAAGATCGTCGTATCGCGCGGATAAACAAAGACATAATCGACTCATTCAACAGTATTAATCAGATCAACCAATTTGCCGGCCCAAACCTGCCGTCAATTGAGGTTATCAGCAACATTTTTGAAACCTTCAGACATCTTGTCTTCCCGGGATTCAAATACGGGGGAAAAGAAAACGAGGACTTGATAAGGCAGAACGTCCAGGCACTCACCCAATCCCTTTTCCAAAAACTTACAACCCAGATAGCTCTCTGTCTCGATAATAGATCTGCGGTAGCGGCCCAGGAACTTGCTCTGAGCATCCTGCGGAAAATACCAATACTCAGAAAAAAAGCCGCGGGCGATGTCGAAGCCGCCTTCCGGGGAGATCCGGCTGCCAAAAGCCATGATGAAGTGATACTCTCCTACCCGGGTATCCAGGCAATAACCTGCCACCGACTTGCCCATGAAATACAACTCGCCTCCATACCTCTCATCCCCCGCATGCTGAACGAGCTGCTACACCAAGACACAGGCATCGACATACATCCGGGCGCGACGATCGGTGATAGTTTTTTCATCGACCATGGCACAGGTGTAGTAATCGGCGAAACCGCCCGCATAGGCGAAAATGTGAAAATCTACCAGGGCGTCACTATCGGTGCTCTGAGCACACGCAAGGAACTGGCCGATGAAAAACGTCATCCCACAATCGAAGACGATGTAACCATTTACGCAGGCGCCACGATACTCGGCGGGAAAACCCACATCGGCAAGGGCTCTGTTATAGGCGGGAATGTATGGATAACCAGCTCCCTCCCCCCTTACTCCGTGGTATATAATCGCAAGGCCGACTATCATATACACAGCAAATACTTCGATGGTTACGGTCCGAATTTCTTCTCGATTTAATCAATCCCGGCCGCCCCAGTCTTGGGATCTGTCGCCTCCACAATAGACTTCAGCAATCATCCCAAATGCCATGGCTCATATAGTCCACGTAACAGTCCATGTGCTCTACCGATATCCACAACAAGGCCTTCAACGGAGCTCTTAGGTCCATGGAACTCATGAACTTGGGGTGGAAACATCAAGTGCCGGCCTAAATCCCCCGGCCTATCGACATCGGCCTCCTACAATGTTTCTGAGGTTTCTGAAAATCCCAATAACAAATCTTAAGGGTTTGACCGACTCTTGGATATAAAACCCGTGAACTTTGAGCTAAGTGGGCGCCAGCACTTGGAGTCAGCTCAAGAGAGAGTTTCCAGCTCATTCCATGGCAACCAATACCGTGAAATGCCGCAATCCGAATTCTTACCAACCAAAATCGACTGGCTTTCAGTTTTCCACGTATTTGGTCACCGGCGCAATCGTAACGTAGCTGTCGGCAAAATTATCAATCCCATGTATGATTTTCACGCTGTTTTTCGCCTCACTTTCGTAACTGAAAGGACCCACTCTCACCCGATATATCAGATTGCCACCCTCGTCCTTGGTGAAAACCCGTACAGGAAGACCCATGTCAACCAAGTCATCGCGAACCCTCTCCGCATTTGCTATCGCCTTGGTTGCCAGTACCTGAACCCAGTACATATTCTCGCGCACCTCTCTCGGCGCGCTTTGCGCAACCTCCTCACGATAATCCGGCTTCTCCGGCACGGCGGCCGCCGGCTCATCCTTCCGCGTTTCCAGGGTGGATTCCGGAGCTTCGTCACTGAGCACATTCCCAGCCCCCGCGTAATCGGCGACAAAATCGCCATCCTCTTCCCTGTCTAACGGAGGATACTCGTCGCCCTTCTTAGCCCAACTAATCGGATCGAATTCATCCGGGGAATTTTCCTCACCTTTCGAGGAGACAATTCCGCTAAGTCCGGACTCGCTGTCCCCTCCTTTCTGCATCAGGAGCAAACCGCCAACCAGCGAAATTGCCAATATCGCCAAGATGCTCAACACGGCCACCAAACTTGAATTTCCAGTCTGTTCAGGGCTCATCGACTCTCTCCTCATTTTATCACAGAAAGAATATCATCCAGCAAGGAACGCAAATATGCGCCGCTTCGGGCATTCCTCACCTTATAGACTTCGGCGTGCTTGGAAAAAAAATTAGGATTCAGCTCCTTTTGGCTTTGAAATCTCAAGCAAGTATCTCGCAACGATCTTCCGTCCCTCTTCAAAATTCGCAAATAGCGTCGAAGCCAATCCGCCTCAAGCCAAATGAAGGCGCTACATTCCTCCGCAAGCGAAAGCTTATGGAGGTTCACTCCATGAATGGCAAGAAGGGAATCCGGATACTCGGCAAGCCATTTTCGAGCCTTCAACTCTATGCACGGATAGGTCAACTCCTCCAAACGTCTCAGGGCAAGCGAATCAGAGAACACAAGCCGTCCAAGTCTAACGCGATCCACCACTCCATCAACAAGCAGCCCCGATCCCAGAGCATCGCCAATTCGCCTGCTCAAACTTATGAGACATTGATGGCCCACGACATCCAAATCCAGGCTTCGGAAACCTAACTTCTCCAAAATACCAGCCGCATAGTTCTTCCCGGAACCGCTCCTCCCCACAATGCCAATCAGCATCAATGAATGTCGCCCCAGGAATCCCCGGTTTCCACGCTGACACGCAGCGGAACAGCCAGCTTCACCACATTCTCCATAGCGTCTTTCAGGGCCACCCTAAGCTCCGGAACGACTGCGATTTGAGACTCTATCAACAGTTCATCATGAACTTGGAGCAACATCTTGGCTCCCGGGAAGCGGTTCACAATCATCGAACTGACTTCCATCATCGCCTTCTTCATGATATCCGCCGCGGTTCCCTGAATGCGGGTATTCACGGCCGCCCGCTCAGAGGCCGCCTTCTCAACCCTATTCCTACTGTTTATGCCGGGCAGAGGGCGAAAACGCCCATAAAGCGTCCTAACCCCTCCATCGGTCTCCGCATCCAACACCGTTTGGTCGATAAAATCCCGAATCCCCCCGTATGTGGCGAAATAGGCCTCAATGAAATGTTGCGCCTCCTTTCGGCCGATATCCAATTCGTTCGAAAGGCGAAAGGCGCTCATTCCATACATCACACCGAAATTAACCGCCTTCGCCATCCTCCTCTGCTCGGCTGTAACATCCGAAGCATCGACACCAAATAGCTGGGCCGCCGTTTGCGCATGCACATCGACGCCCCCACTAAACGCCTCGGCAAGTCCCCGATCTCCCGACATATGCGCAAGCACAACCAACTCAATCTGGGAATAATCCGCGGAGATAAAGGTATATCCTTCCCTGCTTCTGAAGGCCTTTCTGATCCGTCTACCATTCTCATCTCTCACAGGAATATTCTGCAAATTGGGATTGTTGCTCGAGAGTCGCCCGGTTGCCGCCCCCACCTGCGAGTAACTCGTATGAATCCGTCCGTCCTCCGGATGCACCAACTGCGGCAGCACATCGACGTAGGTGGATTTCAACTTACTCAGCGATCGATAAAGAAGAATCTTCTCCGGCACCGGATCTTCCCGTATCAAATTCATAAGCACGGCGTTATCCGTTGAATATCCCATCTTCACCTTCTTTCCCGGCTTAAGTCCCCGTTCCTGAAAAAGCACCTCCTGCAGTTGCTTCGGTGAGGCGACATTGAATTCCCTCCCACACAGTCCGTGAATTTCCGACACCACGGAGTCGATTTCTCTTCCCAGTTCCTCCCCATATCTCTCCAAGGCCGAGAATTCCAAACCGATTCCTTCGGCCTCCATGGCGGCCAGAATTGGCAGCAGTGGCATCTCGATATCCCAGAAAATCGATGATCTTTTCGGTTCGGTCTTCAAAATCTTCTCAAAAACTCTGTAGAGACGGAGCGTAACATCGGCGTCCTCCGCCGCATACGCAACAGCATTTTCCAAACCGACAGAATCAAAAGTGGCTCCCTTAGGCACCACCTCATCGAATTTTATCGTGCTGAAACCCAGGTAGCGATCGCACAAAGCGTCCATGCCAACCGGTGAAGAGGCATCAATCACCCAGGCGGCAATCATAGTATCGAACCATGCGTTCTCGAGCCGAACCCCAACCCTGCGCAGCACCTTCAAATCATACTTGAAATTCTGTCCGACAATGCGAACCCTGCCATTTTCAAGAATCCCATTCAACCAATCGACCGCTTCTCCAAGGGCCACACAGCCGCAATCGGCGCATTTAATCGGCAGATATCCCGCCTCACCCTCACTAACCGAAACCGAAATGCCAATCAGATTGGCCAGCATCGGATCTAAATTATCTGTCTCAGTATCAAGTGCCACCAAGCCACTTTCCAAAATACGCTTGCCCCACTCATCCATTTGCTCACGATTCAAGATGGGAGAGTAATTGACCTCTGGCGTGGTGAACTTACCATTCCCATCCCCAAGTCGCGCCTCTAACTCCGTCGCATCATGCCCGGCCAGAGCGGCAGCCTCCCGGGCAAGACTCATCATATTTCTCCTCCGGAACTCCCTGGCCGCCGCCGCGAAATCAACAGTTCCACTGTCGATAGAAGCGAGCTCGTCTTCCAATTCCAAATCACGCACAATTCTAACCAGGTTCCGACTGAAATACGCGCTTTCCTTCCCCTCCTTCAACTTGAGCAAGCGCGCACCCTTGGCCGCCCCATCAATATTCCTGTAGATGGAATCGAGACTGCCCCATTTGGCAAGTAGAGACGCCGCGGTCTTCCCTCCGATGCCGTCAACTCCCCTTATGTTATCCGAGCTATCGCCAATAAGAGCCAAGTAGTCAACCATTTGCTCCGGTCTGATTCCCTTCTCCTCAAGCACCTGCTCGGGTCCGATTTCCTGAAATCCACCTCCCCTCTTCGGTCTTAGCATTCGAACATTCTCATCAACCAGTTGCATCAGATCCTTATCCGCGCTAACAAGAGAGCAGCTTCGGCCTTCTCTGCGGCAAATCTCCGCCATCGAACCTATTACATCATCGGCCTCATAGCCTTCCACCGAGAAAACCGGAACGCCCAGACAGCCAAGAATATCCCTTATAATTGAAACCTGAGCATGCAAGCTTTCAGGAGCGGCTTCCCGTGTCGCCTTGTACTCCGGATAAAGCTCATGTCGATGTGTCGGCCCAATCGTATCCATCGCGACTACAATGCGCCGCGCCTCATAATCCTTCCTAAGAAAAAAAATTGTCTGAAAGAATCCGTATACCGCGGAAACATTGTTTCCATTGCTATCGGTGAGAGGTCTGTTCGCCAAGGCGAAAAACGCCCTGTAAATCAGCCCGTAACCATCGAGAATGAATAATCTATCTTTCATCCTGCTGATTATATATGGACATCAATTTGTAAAGGAGGGGCACTCATACTCATGCGATTTTTTGGCCTGCCCAAGTGCCTGAGTTCACTCCGGATACGAGCCATTCGTCCTCGCACTGATTCGCCCACAACATGGGATTTCGCCAAGGCAGCTCGCGCCCTAGCTGCCAAGTCCCGGCTGCCAGGTGGAATAAGCCCGACAGCTCTCGCATCCCGCCGCCTCGCGGCCGCCAAAGAAAGGCTTCGCGCAACCCGTTTCTCCGCGGATTTGGCTTCCCTCAATAAATTCTCCAGCCCGCGCGTGTTCAGCATAACAGACTTTGAAGACTTATTAGAGGTTCCGGCAAGCAGCATTTCCAAACGAGCTATAACAAACTCATACTCCGCTATGCCCAAGCGAATAGAACGATCAACATCCCGCCACCAAGACGGCATCCCATCCCTCATAGCTGATCTCTCATCCAGATTGACGCCACCTTAGAAACGGAGAGTGAATACTTCACGAGGCTCCCCTGTGCGCCTCGCCATTGATTATCCAGCCAGATTGACGCCACCCTTCTCCCGAGTTTCCCGTGCGCCGGCAGTGATTTCAACGGAGGCCCAGGCCTCTCTGAGTGCAGTCATATGATTGCAAACCTCCCTCAGATTGGAACTCTTCTTGGAGAGATTGCCATCAACCAATTTCTGATTGAAGTACATGTATAGATGAAAAAGATTTTGAGCAATATCCCCTCCCCTCTCAAAATCAAGAGAAACCATAAGCTCCGCTATGATATCCTGAGCCTTCACAATTGCATTGTGCGCCAAGTCCAGCTTCGGATGTCGCTCATCAAGTTCTCTCCAAGCGCTTCTGAGCTGCTTGATACACTCATCGTAGAGCATGACAATCAGTCTTCCGCCTGAGGCGGTCTTCACATCCGTTTGCTTGTATGCCCGAAGTGGATTCATGGTCTCCAAAATACTACCTCAATTCCCGCTCGTCAGAACAGTTTGTCCAGACTTTATCGGCTCTTTGTCAAAGTGTTATTAGAAAAATGTACAATCTCAAAAACCAGAGTCCAAACTTTGTTCCCCAGGTAAGGTAAGAAATCGAGAGTCTGCTTACCTTCCGCCTGGAAGATTCAAGCTCGGACAGAGCCCGAGATATATCCAGTTCAACTGATCGCCAAGTTGTCTCATCCGCCCCGGATCGCATCCCGCTTCCAGCGTTCTCAGTCGAATTTCAATCATCCATCGGCGTTTCCCTAAAAGCACGGCAAATACCCATTTATTTTCAGAAACGGGCCCACCACAATGACGACAGAAACTCACGCCCTCCATCTAATTCATATCATAAGATCTTCATGTCAGCAATATCAAATAGAATCAAACCCCAGCCAAAGTGACAAGAACTTCTATCATCTTCCAAGTGCTATCCGATATATCTTCCCTTTGTAAATGACCCGCGACAAGCGCATGAGCGATAGGAATTCCAGGATCCACTCCGGAAGACCATGTGGCATTGGTGGACATTGATAGGTTGTGAATTTCATGAAGTACTCGCCGTGTGGAACTCTTACCCCTCTTCCAACGGTGTATCACCGTGTGGATTTCTTTAAGACGCTTCTCGGCTTCGCGGGCGGCCGAAAGCTCCATCAAACGACGCAATTCATTTCTCATAGCCTGTGAATAAACTCGTTCACTCATAATAATTCAAGCCACCAGCCTAGGTTAGCGGGTCGCGTTCATACATGGCAAGCACAATATGGCTGAACAATAACTCATCCAGCCTCACACAAGATATGTGAGCCCATTCGATACCACATCAAGTTAAGAATCCTTGCCCGTTCCAGTCCTTTTAGGAAGCAGCGGAACCCGAATCGTCCAATTCGAAATCAAAGCTGTTCTCGCATCACCTGGCTCCTTTTATCCATTTCCCGAAAAACCTGGAGAGAGCCGATGGATTCCGCAACAAGGCATCGGAGGTGATGGCATAGTTTACAAATCCCCTTCTCCTACCATACCCCTCCCACTCGAGAATCCAGCAGTTTCCTTAGCAAAGACGGTCGATTCGTTATTATACCATCAATTCCCCATCCTATGAACCTACACATATCCTGTTCATCATCAACCGTCCACACATGTATTTCCCAGCCTCGTTTTTGCAGTTTTTTCACACGCCTCTCTGTCAGTACTCGAATCGGGCCAGCCTGTTCCGGCACTTGCAAGAACCTTTCGTTCCTGCTGGGGCGCCGTATGATTCCGAAAAACGAAAGCAGAAGGATGGCCGCCACGCCGAAGCGAGCTACGGATACAGGCGCGTCCATACACATTTTAGAGAAGAGATTTTTCGTCCTATCCCGAAATGAGACGGTTACGCATTGAGCCATGGCATTGTTCTTCGTAAGCAAACTGACCCAGGCGCGAACTATATCCTTGCTCGAATCCTTCAGATCCACATTGAAACGGACATCAGGAAACATTCTCAGGGCGTCCTCCATGAATAGAGGACTTCCTACTCTATCCGCATCATCCCGAAGGAGTATCTTTGCCAATTCCGACTTTCTGCACTGCGCAATCGGCTTTTGGGGACCGCCCAACCTGGAGAAATCAGCATCGTGAGCAAGCAGCAAGTGGCCGTCGGCACTTAGACGAAGATCGGTTTCAATGACATCAACTCCGACAGCCAAGGCGGCCCTAAATGAGGATTCCGTATTTTCAACGGCAAACTCTGGAGCACCTCGATGCCCGATGATAAGCGGTCTTTTCATTTTCAAGAATACAATCCTTGTCTCAATCGGGTGAAAATCTGCCGTTTAATTCCCATCTCGGGAGATGTGACAATTCAAACTTCCCGCCTCTCATGCGGCGCCGGCCCAACACAATATCTCGAATCCATGGGTTTGGTAAATAGGCCGGCTCAAGGAGATGACACTCTGCTCCTCAGAAGATATCACGACAGCGTGTTCGAAGAGGTTCACGGGGAGACAGGCGCAAAATCACAGATCTTTTCCCGACTGAGCTTACCGCAACCCTGATCCGCGAGAATGGTCTCGAACAGGATATCTTCCCCTTGATGAGGAAGATCTTGCAGGCAACGGACAGCGCTTTTTGACGGAATAGGGATATCGCCGCCCATAGCTATCCGAGGGCGTGTAGGTAGGATCAGGAATCTTTCGCAAATTCATATTCCTCAATCTTTAGAATCCAAAATCATGATGCCTTATCCTCCTTTCCCCATTCTCTCAAATAGATGCATATTCAAATACTTACGCTCACTCCATGTCGAACCGGCAATATGTCGCAACCTGGCGGCAACTAACATCAGAGCCGACTCTCCATCGGGGAAGGAGCCGATGAGACGTGTCCTTACGCGGATTTCCTTACATGATTCTTATCAAAGACCGTTATTAGTTCGGATACGTTTCCAATGCTTAAGCAGGAAAACCATAGTAGGAGAGAGTCTCCTCCGAACCGGAGCGAGCAAGTTCAGCAGCTTTGCCGAATTTCATATTGCTCAGTTTTCCGGCTGTCCGCTCCTTACTTACTTCGCCGCCTCTTCCAGGTTTTCCTTTAGCATGGTGGCTATCTCTTTTTCTCGCCCCTGGGGTACTAGGGCAAGGACATTTCGATAATAATAATAATGAATAATACATCCGTGGATCTTCTTATTCAGATTGCTGATGATCCCAGGAGAGACTCTCGTATCCCACATGGAGCTACCGGTTATGTCCTCATGCTCTTCTGAGAGATACAGCGGCTAGGTACATCTCTACCACTGCCTCTTCGACTGAAAACTCACGGCGCTTATATCGTTCCATGATGGCCGATTCAAATGTGACTTTTCCCGAGTTTCGGAACCCTGAGTTTGACATCTCCAGCTCTGGTATGGAGACTCCTCTGATAATGGCCGGATCGATAGCCCTGGCGTTCGACACTTCTCTGATGCCTTTGTGCCTGACATAACTGATCAGCCTCGGCTTCCAACATCGCGTTTAAGGTTTCCTGGAAGCTGTTTCTCTGACAAAATTTCCCAGATGATCT
>Ga0056110_100001_pt1 | contig 216034 bp, 179 predicted proteins | sample WorMetloBBELIZE1_FD_83873 | JGI IMG/M metagenome (GOLD analysis project Ga0056110, IMG submission 83873) | Marine gutless worms symbiont microbial communities from Max Planck institute for Marine Microbiology, Germany - Olavius longissimus B... ... | reverse complement strand
CTCTCTTTCTTTATCTCATTGAGTTTTTTACTTTTTAATGAGTAATTAAATCGTAAATACTCGGTAATCTTTTAGCTCAGGGATTTTCTTCAACAGATCGTCTTCTTGCCCTGCCATGTCATCCAGCGAATCGCACAAGTCTTCTGCTTGTTGTTCTACCTCTTTCGAATGCTCAGCTAAACGCTCTTCTACTTTCGCGCTGAGTTCAGCCATACTCTCCGATAATGCAGTGAGGTTTATTCCCCCCTCTTCCTTCATTTTTTTCGATAAAGCATCCAACGAACTCGCTAAAAACTCTTTATTGAAGATCTCTTGTGCTTTTGCAAAGTCTTTAGTCCACCCTTGTGTCATAGACTCAAAACTCTCCGCCGGCAGGATGAAATCACCATCTTTGTAGTAACGTGATTCAACATCAGCGAAAAAGTCCTTTACTGCGACTTTTACATTATCAAACGCACCAGGTGCATCGAGGCTTTCCGCAACATCATCAATAATATCATTCGCAAGCGCTAAACCATCACTCGCCAATTGCTTTGCTTGTGGAATATACGCGTTCATTTTTTCGCGATAGTCTTCAATTGCCGCTTTCTGGTCAGAATTGAGTTCAATTAGCTCACCTTTGATGAAGAGGTTGTTATCCTCATCCACGACGGCTTTATCACCTGTCGTTTGGCGAATTTCCAAGCTTTGCCCATCCATACGGACTTCATTATTGATGTCCACACGACACTGCGCTGCATAACCAGTAGCACTGACCATCAGCAATGAGAGTGTAAAAAGCTTTTTCATGTCATTCTCTTTTATTTAACATTACTCGTGTTAAACATAACACTGAGTGATACATGAGATGTCAGCAAATCGTCACGACTTCGTAACAAGTTGTTTTATCTCCTATTTTCACGTCAACCTCATCACCTTCTTCTTTTCCGAACAACGCTCGACCCAGAGGAGATTTAGCTGTTAAGACAAAGACTTCCTGAGCCTGATATTGAACAGTCAAACCACCAGAGCAAGGGCCTACAAAGAAGTGCTTTTCGATCAAATTCTCATCTGCGAGAACAACGTAAGCACCAACACCAACAGGCGCATTCTTAAAGTCGCGAGTCACTAAAGAACGATATTGACGCAATTCCTCTTCACTATCTTGGATTCGCATGGCTTGTCCATGAGCAAGATACGCGGCTTCAAGTGCCAATGTATCGTACTTGTGCTCGGGAACAGTTTCTTCATCTGTCGCGGCATCGATAGCTCGCTGAGCCGATGCATGGGCAACTTGAAGTTTTTCTTCCAGATGTTGGATGATAATTTGGACTAAGTCGGCTTTGTTCATACTTTTAGGACGCGCGTTTAGTATTCGGGGTGTGTTAATGTAGCCAAGTTTACCATCAAAGAAAGGTTTCCCTATTATGCAAAGTGACTCGCTGCATCAAACACTTCAATCTGTATTTGGTTTTGACTCATTACGCCCAGGTCAGCAACCCGTTATTGAAGCCGTTATGAATGGTTACTCTGCTGCGGCAATCTTTCCTACAGGCTCGGGGAAGTCACTCTGTTATCAACTACCTGCAACCATATTACCCAACCTTACGTTGGTGATCTCTCCGTTGTTGGCGTTAATGAAGGATCAACTGAGCTTTTTACAAAGTAAAGGAATCGCTGCCGCTTCTATCGATAGCAGTCAAAGTAGAGAAGAAGCACAACAGGTCATGGCTGGCGTGAAGAATGGACAAATCAAAATCTTGATGATTTCTGTTGAGCGACTAAAAAATGAGCGTTTTCGTGAATTCATTCGCCAAGTACCGATTTCTTTGATGGTCATTGATGAAGCGCACTGTATTTCCGAATGGGGGCATAACTTTCGTCCAGATTATCTCAAACTACCGCAATATCAACGTGAACTGAACATCCCACAGTCTTTACTTCTCACCGCAACGGCAACGCCTGCAGTTATTGAAGACATGCAAAAAAAGTTCGATATTGCCAGTGAACATATTACCGTTACAGGCTTCTACCGCTCTAATCTGGATATCTCGGTGATCCCGTGTGAGGAAACAAAGAAACAAGAACAGCTCAGTGAGATCATCGCCTCTTCACCTAAGCTTCCGACCATCGTATACGTGACGCAGCAGCAAACAGCAGAACGAGTAGCAAAGTCATTAATCCATATTGGCATTAACGCTCACGCATACCACGCTGGCATGAAAAGCGACGTTCGTGAACAAATCCAACAGCAGTTCATGGATGGCCAAATTGACAGTATTGTTGCAACGATTGCATTTGGTATGGGAGTCGATAAATCTGATATTCGCCGCGTCATTCACTTCGACTTACCCAAATCAATCGAGAACTACGCACAAGAGATTGGACGTGCAGGCAGGGACGGGCAACGCTCTGAGTGTATTCTGCTAGGCAATACGTCCGGCTTAACGGTGTTGGAGAATTTTGTCTATGGTGACACACCAGAATTTACGTCAATTAACTATGTAGTCGAGCAAGCGAAAGAACATGCTCCACAATGGGAGGTAGTGCCACTGCGTTTGTCGCGTGAAAGTAATATCCGCCAATTGCCACTCAAAACCTTGTTGGTTTATTTGGAGCTACATAACGTCATTGAAGCAAAGTACAGTTACTTTGCGGAATATCGGTTTAAGTTTTTGCACGATCAGCAATTTATTGTGAATCAATTTCAAGGCGAGCGACGTCAATTTGTGGAGGCTATTTTTTCCTGCTCACAAAAAGCCAAAGTGTGGTGCCAAGTTGATCTAGAAGCGCTATGGATGAACTATCAATCGGAACGCAGCCGAGTTGTCGCAGCGCTCGACTATTTTCACCAGAACGGCTGGATAGAACTAGAGAGCAAACAACTGACGGACGTGTACTCAGTTATGCCAACCAAACAGAGCTCGGATGTTTTAATCCAACAACTGTATGAACTGTTCCAATCCAAAGAAAGCAAAGATATCGAAAGAATCCACACCATGCTGCACTTGTTCCAGTCCGAGCACTGTTTGAGCTCACAATTGGCGAACTACTTTGCGGATCACGATGCACCAAAGCAATGTGGTCACTGCTCCGTGTGTCGTGGTCACGTCGCCACATTCACAGCACCAGAACCTGAAGATATTGAACAATCTCAAGTATCGATATGGGCGCGGGAGTTTATTCAGCTTTCCCCATCGGCCATCAGTAATGATGCCGTTGCTCGCTTCTTGTGCGGAATCAGCACTCCTTTGATTAGCCAGCTAAAAGCCTCAAAGCTAGCAGGTTATGGTGCAATGGCAAATGTAAGTTTTGAGCAGGTATTAACGCAGGTAGAAACGGTAAGGGCCTAAAAAAAGCTCAATTGACGCGCTTGGTCTTCGGGCTTGAGCATCACGTTCAAGCCTAAAAGGCGAATTTCCCGTCCATTTTGGCGTTTAAGAATATCTCTTAGCAAGATCTTGAAGTCCTCAAGCTCTAATTGCGGATGGATGTGCTCAATTGTTGTCAGTTGAAAGTCGGCAAATTTGACTTTAATACCTTGTTTAATAATCGACTTATCTGGGCTTGCACGCTCTAAACGTTTCTCGAGTTCAGGATAAAGTTTCTCCTCAATCACTTGCCAACATTCATCATAGGTTGCGATGTTCTGGCTGAATGTCCTTTCCACACCGACGGACTTTCTCTCGCGCTCAACAACGACTTCTCGATTATCAATTCCATGGCTTCGCTGCCATAAGGAGGCACCCTGACGACCAAACTGCCTCAACAACTCTCGATAGTCACTGTTTTTAATGTCCTCACATCGATAAAAACCGGCTTGGTGGAGCTTCTCAAGACTCACCTTCCCCACACCAGGAATGTTCTCTAGCGGAAGACTATCGATAACCTCTTGGACTTTCTCTGGCGGAATCACAAACTGACCGTTGGGCTTGTTCATGTCTGACGCGACCTTGGCAAGAAACTTTATCGGAGCAATGCCCGCCGATGCCGTCAACCCAAGTTCACTCCAGATATCGCGGCGAATTGACTCTGCGATCAACGTAGCGGAGCCACGGCAAGCTGTCGAGTCCGTGACATCGAGGTATGCTTCATCCAATGAGAGAGGTTCAATGATAGGCGTATAACGCTCAAAAATAGCACGAATCTGCTGAGAGACTTGCTTATATACATGCATTCTACCGGGCACAACCAACAAATGAGGACAGAGTTGCAGCGCGCGCGCCGTTGACATTGCACTGCGAACACCATATTTACGCGCATCATAATTACAGGTGCTAATCACTCCACGCTGCTTTTCATGTCCGCCAACAGCGAGTGCAATGCCACGGTAACTGGGGTTATCTCTCATCTCTACGGCAGCATAAAAACAATCCATATCGACATGAATAATTTTTCTAATTCGATCTGACATAGCCATCAAAGCACTGTTCAAAAAAACAGTATAAATCAAATCTACCTGAAGAGAAATGGGCGTGTTTAAGCGAACGTCAATCTCGAAGCATTACGTCCAATTGATCGACTAATTCGGCCCAATCTGCATCTTCTTCGATGGCTTGTTTTAGAAAGTTCGCCTGTGACATCGTCCAAAAGCTAGCTTCATGTAAAGGCGCAGAATCTCTTTTGTGTCGATGTTGATTAATAAAATCTTTCATTTCTTGAGGAGAGCTACCGAGGCCCAGTTGTTGAAATAGCTCAGCCATACCATGTTGATGCATTTCCATACTACTTTCTCCCTACGTTAGCTAAACATAATTATATAACTAAGACAGGAATAATGATGTGATGTTAACGGATGCGTGTCAAACATTTGAGTAGTTGTTCTACTTTTGGTTGACATGTGTTTTTTGATGGCGATAAGTTTAATTTTAGTTATCATTGATTTTAAACAATTAATTTTGGGGACTGCGCTTGAGTAATAAGATTCTGGTTGTTGAAGATAGTCGTGCATTTAAAAACTTTCTTTGCCAAACAATAAGCCAAGCTGGTTATGAGGTCATCGCAGCGGAAAGCTACGCGGAGGCAAAGAACTTGTTATCTTCAGCACAGGACCTCTTCTGTGCGGTTTTAGACTATTGTTTACCGGATGCTCAAGATGGCGAGATTATTGACCTCGTTTTGGAACATGGTCATCGTGTCATTGTTTTAACGGCTCGATTTCAAGAAGACACTCGCGAAAAGATGCTTGCAAAAGGTGTCCTCGACTATATTTTGAAAGACAGCATGGCGTCCGTTTCCTATCTATTACCACTCCTCAAGCGACTAACCAACAATCAACAACACAAATGTTTAGTCGTTGATGATTCACACACCGTAAGAAGACACATTGCCCAACTTTTGGAGCATCAATATATTCAGACGTTGGAAGCTGACAATGGGCAAAAAGCCCTAGAGCTTGTCGAGCAAAATCCAGATATCACTCTCGTTTTAACCGACCATGATATGCCCGTTAAAGATGGCATTACTATGGTGCGTGAATTACGTCGGAAGTGGGATAAAAATCAATTAGCCATTCTCGGCTTGTCGGGTAGTAACTCTAAGACCATGACGGCTAGGTTTCTAAAAGCAGGGGCCAATGACTTTTTATACAAGCCATTTAATCAAGAAGAATTTTTTTGCCGTATTCACCAACTGTTAGATATCAAAGACGCAACATCTGAACTGTTTAAAATGGCAAATCAAGATGCGCTAACGGGCTTATGGAACCGCCGCTTTCTGTTTGAGCAACCCCATGTAGAAAACGCTCAAAGAAACATCGCGATGCTTGATATCGATTTCTTTAAGCAAGTAAATGATACACACGGACATGAGGGCGGCGATGCAGTGTTAGTCATGATAGCGAATATTCTAAAAATCTATTTTCCAAATGATATTGTCGCTAGGCTTGGTGGCGAGGAGTTTTGTATTCAAGCCAGTGGCGACTATGACGGCTTTCTAACACGCTTAGAACAAATGAGACAGCGCATAGAAAAAACGCCAATAACTTATTTGGACAAAAACATTCTTGTGACCGCGAGTATTGGTGTAAGCAACATCGAGGGGGAGCTGGAACAACAAATAAAAGTGGCGGATGAGCGACTTTACATGGCCAAAGAGAACGGACGTAACCAAATCATTTCTTCGTCCTAATGACTATCAGTGTGGTCTTGCTCTGTAACATGAGAGAAAGAAACAACAAAACACGGTATTGGGCTCTTTCTCGGACATCTGAGCTTTGGTTAGCTGCCTAAAAATAAAGCTCAGCAGAACGCTGAGCTTTATCACTTTCTTAGTACGATTAACCAATACTAAGCAATTCTATCTTTTTCCCACGCCGCCAATTTCTCAGCACGCGCAGCCTCGCGCGCTTCACGTTTTTTACGCGCATCGCAGGGTTCTGGACAATTACACACTTTTTCGATGCCAACTGCCCCTAAGCCACCACAGCTACCTTTCACGACTTTCTTTTGGAAAATGTATCCGACAGCCATTGCAGTGATTACCGCGACAAACACAGCAAAGGTAATTAGAAATGTATTCATAAAAACATGCTCACTTCTGTTGTTATTTCTTCATGAATGGCTTGTATGCTTCCGAAGCCAACTCTTTAAAACCATCTTCCGTTTTCACAATCATGAAAACAGGAATATTATTTTCGTTCGCAATTGCCATGCCTTTGTCTTCACCTAGCACCATAAGACCAGTTGCAAGACCGTCAGCAGTCATCGACGATTTATCTAATACCGTTACAGACACCACTTTATGATGAATTGGTTTGCCTGTTCGTGGATTAATAATATGAGAGTATCTCACACCATTACTCTCAAAGTAATTACGATAGTCACCACTTGTTGCAATTGCCATGTCGCCTGGTTCAATAATTTCTTGAATTGAACGTTCATCAACGGTCGGTTTTTCAATTGCGATACGCCAAGGCACACCTTCACGATTGACACCTTTGAGACGCATTTCACCGCCAACTTCGACCATAAAGTTCTGTACCCCTTCAGATTGAAGGTAGTCAGCAACCACATCAACCCCCCAACCTTTCGCAATCGTCGATAGGTCGACGTACAAGTTAGGAAGATCTTTGGACAGTGTATTACCATCAACAGACAGGTGGTGAATACCGGTATTTGCTTTGCGAGCAGCGAGTTCTTCATCGGTTGGAACTACATCTGGACGAGCTTCTGGACCAAACCCCCACAGATTAACTAGAGGGCCGACCGTCACATCCAACGCGCCTAAAGTAAGACCGTTAAGACGAATTGCTTCTTTCACTACCGTTGCTGTTTGTGTCGAAACTATAAATGGCTCGCTCGTTTGATGCTGGTTAAAACGACTTAACTCTGAGTCGTCACGATAGGTCGACATTTGGTCATTAACCTCTTCCAATAAGCGATCAATTTCTGTCTGCATCGCTTTTGGCGTTGGAATACCATCTTGCTCGATATACTTGATATTGTAAGAAGTCCCCATTGTAGGGCCACTTAAATGAATTTGATCTGCAGGCTGCTCACAGCCAGCCAAAATCAATAGAGAAGCGAATGCAACAAGCCACTTTTTCACTTGTTAACTCCCAATGTTGTTGAATTGATATGGGAAATAGGACCAATCCTTTCAATCCGATTACCTATATCAACTGTTGAGTATCAGTTTTATGTCTATAAAAAATAATGGCTAGCTCTTGGAGAGCTAGCCATAGATTCAATCACTTGGAGGAATTAACCACCGAAGTCATCTAGTAGGATGTTTTCATCCTCTACACCTAGATCTTTTAGCATGCCGATTACAGCTGCGTTCATCATAGGTGGACCACACATGTAGTATTCACAGTCTTCTGGCGCTTCGTGATCACGTAGGTAGTTCTCGTAAAGAACGTTATGAATAAAGCCAGTGTAACCATCCCAGTTATCTTCTGGAAGTGGATCAGACAGTGCACAGTGCCATACGAAGTTGTCATTCTCAGCTTGTAGCATATCGAAATCTTCTACGTAGAACATTTCACGCTTAGAACGTGCGCCATACCAGAAAGACATCTTACGCTTAGAGTGCAGACGCTTAAGTTGGTCGAAGATGTGTGAGCGCATTGGAGCCATACCAGCACCACCACCAACGAATACCATTTCTGCATCTGTATCTTTCGCAAAGAACTCACCAAATGGACCAGAAATAGTACACTTGTCGCCTTCTTTTAGAGACCAGATGTACGAAGACATGATGCCTGGTGGTACGTCTGGGTTGTTCGGCGGCGGAGTTGCGATACGAACGTTAAGCATGATGATACCGTGCTCTTCTGGGTAGTTAGCCATAGAGTATGCACGAATGGTCTCTTCATTAACTTTAGACTCGTAACGGAAAAGGTTGAACTTCTCCCAGTCTTCACGGTATTCCTCAGGAATATCGTAGTCTACGTATTTCACGTGGTGAGCAGGAGCTTCAATCTGGATGTAACCACCAGCACGGAAAGGTACTGACTCGCCATCTGGAATTTGTAGCTTAAGCTCTTTGATGAATGTCGCTTTGTTATCGTTAGAGATAACAGTACATTCCCACTTCTTAACGCCGAAGATTTCTTCAGGAAGCTCGATATCCATGTCAGTTTTCATTGCAACCTGACACGCTAGACGCTCACCTTCACGCGCTTCACCTTTAGTAATATGGTCAAGCTCGGTTGGTAGGATGTCGCCACCACCTGATTTAACTTTTACGCGACACTGACCACATGAGCCACCGCCACCACAAGCAGAAGATACGAATACGCCAGCACCTGCTAGAGCACTCAGTAGCTTACCACCTGGTTGTGTAACGATCGCCAGAGAAGGGTCATCGTTCACAGAAATTGTAATGTCACCTGTTGGTACAAGCTTAGACTTAGCGAAAAGAATCACTAGTACTAGTGCAAGTACGATCAGAGTAAACATCACTACACCAAGAATAATGTCCATTGACTATTCCTTAATTGTTGCGGTTTACCCGACTTACAGTTGAACACCAGAGAAAGACATAAAGCCTAACGCCATAAGACCTACAGTGATAAATGTGATACCAAGACCACGTAGACCTGGAGGTACGTCAGAGTACTTCATCTTCTCACGGATACCTGCAAGAGCAACGATTGCTAGCATCCAGCCCACACCAGAGCCGAAACCGTAAACGATCGATTCAGCAAAGTTGTAGTCACGTTGTACCATGAAAGATACACCACCGAAGATTGCACAGTTTACTGTGATCAGCGGTAGGAAGATGCCTAGCGCGTTGTACAAAGGTGGGAAGAAACGGTCTAGGACCATCTCTAGAATCTGTACAAGTGCTGCAATTACACCGATAAAGGTGATGAAGTTTAGGAAGCTAAGGTCCACGCCCTCAACTAACGCGTTCTCTCTCAGAACTAGGTTGTATACTAGGTTGTTCACAGGAACAGCGATAGTCAGAACTACCACAACTGCAACACCTAGGCCGAAAGAGGTCTTAACCTTCTTAGATACGGCAAGGAAAGTACACATACCTAGGAAGAAAGACAGAGCCATGTTTTCGATGAAAATCGATTTAACTAACAGACTAATGTAATGTTCCATGACGTCCTTACTCCTTCGCTTCTACTTGTTCTGGTTTCAGAATACGGATTACCCAGATAAGGAAGCCGATTAGGAAGAATGCTGATGGTGCTAGTAGCATTAGGCCGTTAGGCTGGTACCAACCACCGTTGCTCACTAGAGGTAGAACTTCTAGACCAAATAGTTTGCCTGAGCCAAATAGCTCACGGAAGAAACCTACAGTGATAAGAACGAAGCCATAACCTAGACCGTTACCAATACCGTCAATAAGAGATGGTACTGGCGCAGACTTCATTGCGAATGCTTCAGCACGACCCATTACGATACAGTTAGTGATAATCAGACCAACGAATACAGATAGCTGTTTAGAGATATCGTATAGGTAAGCTTTTAGCACTTGGTCTACCACGATTACTAACGATGCGATGATTGCCATCTGAACGATGATACGCACACTGTTAGGAATGTGGTTACGGATCAATGAAACAGAGAAGTTAGACAACGCAGTTACAAATGTTACCGCTAGTGTCATTACAAAAGCTGTTTCTAGTTTAGTTGTTACTGCAAGAGCAGAACATACACCAAGAACTTGTAGCGCGATTGGGTTGTTATCCAATACTGGCGCTAGAATGCTCTTTTTAACGTTTTGTGCACTAGACATTAGTTAAGTTCTCCGTCACGAACTTTTGCTAGGAAAGGACCAAAGCCCATATCACCTAACCAGAAGTCAAATGTGTGTTGAACACCATTACTAGTGAGCGTCGCTCCTGATAAGCCATCAACACCGTGCTCAGAACCTTGCGGTGCGCCGCCTTTCACGACCTTAATCGCTGGCTGGTGATCTTCATTGTACAATTTCTTGCCAATGAATTGATCGCGCCATGAAGGGTTCTCTACTTCACCACCAAGTCCAGGAGTTTCACCTTGCTCGTAGTAAGTAATAGCAGACACAGTGTTACCATCAGTTTCAACGGCTACAAAGGCATACATCATCGACCATAGTCCTTTACCGTGCATAGGCAGGATAACTTTTTGGACTTCATCTTGATCTTTTACAAGGTACACCACTGCTGTATTCGCGCGACGACGGATATCAGCTACGTCTTCTTCTGGTGTCAATGCGATTGAACGTTCTGCATCTTTTGATGCTTCACGTTGATCGTACGTAGATGCATTACCCTCAGTAAAGTTACCTGTTTCAAGGTCTACTAGACGAGGTTCGATGTACTCAGCAAATAGCTCTGGTACTTTCTTACCGTTTGCGTCAATGCCTGCAACTTCAACGATCTTTGATTGCTTATCTAGGACAGCGTTAGCTTTTTGCTTATCACGCAGACCTACTGCTGCTGTTGATACGATGATTGAACAAACAAGGCTCAACCCGATAACAACACCCAGCGTCTTTTTAATGCTGTCGTTATTACTTGCCATAGCGTGCTAGTCTCCGCTTGATGTTCTTCTCAATCACTACATGGTCGAACAGAGGTGCGAATAGGTTCGCGAATAGAATCGCCAGCATCATACCTTCTGGGTACGCTGGGTTAACTACACGGATCATCACACACATTGCACCAATCAGGATGCCGTACCACCATTTACCTTTGCTAGTAAATGACGCTGATACTGGGTCCGTTGCCATGAAGAACATACCGAATGCAAAACCACCTAGAACTAGGTGCCAGTGCCATGGCATATTAAACATTGGATTAGTGTCAGAACCGATCACGTTAAACAGAGTCGATACTGCGATCATACCGATCATCACACCCGCAATGATGCGCCATGAAGCGATTCGCATGTAAACGATCATCGCTGCACCGATCATTAGAGCTAGAGTCGATACTTCACCAATAGAGCCAGGGATGTTACCGATGAACGCGTCCATCCAAGTGATAGGAGCGCCAGTTACTGTGTTAACTAGAGCACCGTTACCACCTTGAGCCCATTGGCTAAGAGCAGTTGCACCAGAGAAGCCGTCAGCTGCAGTCCATACTACGTCACCCGAAATTTGTGCTGGGTAAGCGAAGAATAGAAATGCACGACCTGCAAGTGCAGGGTTAAGGAAGTTACGACCTGTACCACCGAAGATCTCTTTTGCTACAACAACACCAAATGTGATACCTAGTGCCGCTTGCCATAGAGGTAGCGTTGGTGGAACGATAAGTGCGAATAAGATAGAAGTTACAAAGAAACCTTCGTTAACTTCGTGTTTACGCACCATACAGAACAACACTTCCCAGAAGCCACCAACAATAAATACTGTTGCGTAGATTGGCAGGAAGTAAGTCGCACCTAGTAGCATCTTACTGCCAACACCCGCTTCCGCACCGATAGTGCCGCCAAGCATTTCTGTTAGCCAGTAGTGCCAGTTACCTGCGATAACTGTCGCTAGTTGGTCACCAGCGTACATGTGGTTAAGTGCTGCAATAGCTTGGCCACCTGCGTTGTACATACCCCAGAACATTGCTGGGAATACCGCAAACCAAACCATGATCATGATACGTTTTAGGTCAACGCTATCACGAACGTGCGAGCTTTTATTTGTTACGATACCTGGGGTGTAAAAAACTGTTGCTACAGCTTCGTACAGGGCAAACCATTTTTCGTGTTTGCCACCAGGCTCAAAATGATGCTCGATGTCTTCAAGAAACTTTTTAAGAGCCATGAAAATTACCCTTCCTTCTCGATAGTATCTAGGCATTCACGAAGTAACGTACCGTACTCGTACTTACCTGGACATACAAAGGTACACAATGCTAGATCTTCTTCATCCAGTTCAAGCGCACCCAGTGCTTGAGCACTGTCTGTGTCGCCGGCACATAGATCACGAAGCAGCAAAGTAGGCTCCATATCTAGAGGCATTACGCGTTCGTAGTTGCCAATTGGAACCATTGAACGATCACTACCATTGGTCGTCGTTGTCATATTGAACAACTGACCTTTGAATACGTGACCAAGGAAAGAGCGAGTTACCGAGAACTTATTCTTACCAGGCATTGCCCAGCCAAATAGTTCTTTTTCACGGCCTTCACGTAATACAGAAACCTGTTGATGGTAACGGCCAAGGTATGCGTGTGGACCAGTTGCATGTGTACCTGTTAGTACTGAACCAGAGATCACACGAACTTCGCCAGGCATCAGCTCGTTATCTGTTAGGTCATCTAAGCTTGCACCCATTACGGTACGAACTAGACGAGGGTTATTCACAACTGGGCCAGCTAGAGACACAACACGATCTGTGCATAGCTCACCAGTTAGGAACAGCTTACCGAACGCGATAACGTCTTGGTAGTTGATGCTCCATGCCACATTCTCTGCATTTACTGGGTATAGGAAATGCATGTGGGTGCCAGCAAGACCTGCTGGGTGAGGGCCATCGAAGACGTGTTCTTCTACGTTAGACTGTGAAGAGCGTGGCAAGCTAGTGCCAGATTTACATACGTAAACCTTGCCTTCTGTCAGGGCTGAAAGAATGTCTAGACCAGCAATGAATGCTTCTTGTTGCTCATTAATGATCAACTCAGGCTTAGCTGCTAGTGGATTAGTATCCATTGCAGTTACGAAAATAGCCTTAGTAGAAGACTCGATTGCAGGAACCTTGCTAAACGGACGAGTACGTAAAGCGGTCCATAAGCCAGAGTCAACCAACTGAGTCTTGATCACTTCACGATCTAGACCTGAAAGTTGAGCGGCTTCGAACTTATCAAATGTCACCTGCTCTTCACCTGCCACTTCAATCACTACAGATTGAAGGACACGTTTAGCGCCACGGTTAACTTCGATCACTTTACCGGCTGCTGGTGCAGTAAATTTCACGCCTGGGTTCTTTTTATCTTCAAAAAGAACTTGCGCTTTTTTCACTTCATCACCAACGCGGACATGCATGGTAGGTCGCATGCCAACGTACTCTTCGCCAAGCAAGGCGACTTTTTTGATGGTCTTACCATCATTAATCACCTGGGATGGAGTTCCTGCGATAGGAAGATCCAAGCCCTTCTTTATTGTAATCATACGCACTTGCACTACTTTTATCGGGAAAAAGATTCTTTTGATTGCGTAACTTTTAGACACGACATCAGTGTCCGGTTTTGATGTTGTTTTAAACATCAAAATCGCAACATCCTATTAAAAATCTCGTCACAAGGAATACGCGAGATTTATCAGGTGCCGTAGTCTAGCATTTTTTAGGAACTTGATGCCATGATCAATCATTAGAATAGAGGGGTTATTTCGGTAGAATCAGGTCTAAAAGGTCAAAGAATAGTCATAACTTTGACCCATCGCACAAATGCCATATTCCATACATATCTTATGGAAAAGTGATATTCATCGCCTGAAATATTCTGCAATTTCCATTCATTTGTTGAAACACTGTTAACACATTTTTTAACCAGAATTTGTGCCACGTTAACGTCCCTAAAGAATGTAAAACGAAAAAAGATGGCCTTAAGCCACCTTTCTCTGCACCTTTATATCTTGCGTTTTTAGTGACCACCACCCATACACATCGGGCTATCAGGGGCGCCATCTTGTTCACGCTTCCACTCTTCATCAGTATATGTATGAATAGCTAATGCATGAATGTGGTTGTCCAGTTCATCTGCCAAAATTTGATGAACTTGACGATGGCGCCCAATCAAACGCTGTCCCGCGAACGAATCACTCACAACAATCACTTTGAAATGACTCTCTGAGCCTGGTGGCACATTATGCATGTAGCTCTCATTAATGACTTTGAGATAGCTGGGTTGCAGCTCACTGTGTAGTTTCTTCTCTATGATTTCTTGGATCATATTCGTTCCTCATTGATGCGAATTCCATAAGTATATACCTAAGTAAAGCAGACATGCATCACTCAAACGTCACTCTCATTATTGACGCACTTTGTAGACATATTGTCTCAAGGCGCTTGACTCCACGAACATGTCTAAAGAGCAGCCATCACTGAACTCGTAAAATTTGACAGCTTTTTGTATCTCGACACGTCATCATTTGCGACAATAACACTTAATTTCTAAATCAACTTACATTTAGCTATGAAAACCGAACTGAACCTTCACGAGCGAAGCTTAACACTTCATCGTTTCCCAAAACGTAGTAACGAAACGCTACAAGCGTGGGATGCCGGTGATGAGTATCTTATTAATCATGTTGAAGAGCTTGCTTTGCCAGACAATCAAAACATCCTCGTGATTAATGACAGCTTTGGTGCCCTCTCCTGCTGGTTTTCGGAAAAGCACCATGTAACGCTAATGAGTGATTCATTCATCTCACATAAAGGTGCACAGCAAAATCTCGAGCAAAACCAGTGCAATAAAGTAGCGTTTGCCACCACGATGGACCTCGTTCCTGCCAATATTGATCTCGTCTTGCTGCAACTGCCCAAAAGTAACCGCCATCTAGTGTGGATACTAAGCCAATTAAGAAAGGCGCTACCGGCTTCCTGCCCCGTCATTGCAGTCAATAAAGCGAAAGACATTCATACTTCGACGCTAAAACTGTTTGAAAAATACTTAGGCGAAACAAAAACATCTTTGGCCTGGAAAAAGCACAGATTGGTGTTTTCTCAAGCAACAGTTGAGCCTACGATTGAAGTAATGCCTTTCACGACTTGGCGCGTTGATGGCGAAGATATCGAACTCAAGAACATGCCAAATGTCTATTCAGGAGAAAGTTTAGATTTAGGTGCACGCTTTATGCTGCAGCACCTGCCTCAAGACCCTTCAATAGACAATGTCATCGACCTCGGCTGCGGCAATGGTGTTCTGTCTGTTAAATTTGGTCAGTTGAATCCAAATGCTCGGCTAACATGTGTTGATGAAAGCTTTATGGCGCTTGAGTCGGCAAAACAGAACCTACGCGACAACCTTGGTGAAAATAGAGACATACAGTGCATAGCGAACAATTGCTTGGACGGTTTTAAACACAGCAGCAGCTCTATGGTTATGTGTAATCCACCGTTTCATCAACAACAGGCAATCACCGATCATATTGCTTGGCAAATGTTCTGCGATGCTAAACAAGTATTAAGTGAAAATGGCCGTTTACTGGTTATCGGAAATCGTCACCTCGGGTACGACGCAAAACTCAAACGTCTGTTTGGCGATAAAAATGTGAAACTTATCGCTTCCAACAATAAGTTTGTGATTTTACAGGCTACAAAAAATCCTGCTAAATTAAGCGCAAAATAAGCTTTAGCAAAATAGTTAAAAGGAATAATAAAATGAGAAAATTGGTACTTGCGGCTTCGGTTGCGTTGCTTGCTGCGTGTTCAGCCCCTCAACAACCTCAGCTGAACCTGATGCCAGAAAGCACATTGAGCACCAATCCAATTGTTCAAGGCAAGACTTACAGTTTGACCAGCAAAGATGTACGTGCAGCGCAGTACGTGGCGTTGGTGGATAACGGCCGTTCGAACATTCTTCCTCTTCATGCTAAACAGAATTTACGTATTGCGTTAGAAGAAGCATTAGAGAAGCAATTCTCATCTCAAGGTTTCCATGCGGATCTAAACAGCAACAACGCGATTGAATTGAGCGTTCAAGAAGCGTTGGTCAACGTGAAGCATTCGGTGATGGAAAATGAGATGGATGCTAAAGTTGTGCTGGAAATCACAGCAGAGACACCTGAGGGCAAGCTAGTCAAAACTTATACAGGTACAGCAAAGCGATCTGGCACATTGAGTGCTTCTGATGCCGATATTGAAGAGACATTGAATGATGTGGTGACATTGACGCTTAAAGAGATTGCCAATGACCCTGAGCTTCGTCAATACATGCAGGAGCGTTTCTAATGTTACGCAAAGCGATTCTGTCCTTAGCACTACTCAGCTGCAGCGTTTGGGCTGGACCAAAAGTAGCGTTTGAAACGACACTTGGTTCATTTACGGTTGAGTTAAACGAAGAGAAAGCACCTATCACTGTCGCTAATTTTCTAAAATATGTAGAAGATGGGAGCTACGAGGGTACTATTTTTCATCGTATTATCCCAGGCTTCATGACACAAGGTGGCGGCTTTAACCAAGATATGCAGATGGTGAAAACATACGCGCCAATCAAAAACGAAGGAAATAATGGTCTAAACAATAACCGTGCTACCATCGCCATGGCACGAACCAATGCACCAAACTCTGCAACTCGTCAGTTTTTCGTCAACTTAGTCGACAATGACTTTCTCAACTATGGCGCTCGACCACCAGGTTATGCTGTATTTGGTGAGGTTACTGAGGGGTTCGACGTTATCCAGAAAATGGCTCAGCAGCCGACCACGACGGTAGGCCGAATGCGTGATGTACCAGAGACGCAAATCGTCATCACCAAAGCTACACTACTTAAATAGCCAAAACGATAAGCCCTTTGAATAATCGAAGGGCTTTCTCTTTCAACGGCTTCATTTTATTGGATTGATTTATGTCTTCATTACCTTCCATCACTTGGTTGGAAACGGTAAAAAGTTACCTCGATAAACGACTCATGTGGGTTTTCATGCTGGGCTGCTCTAGCGGCTTTCCGTGGGTTCTTATCGGCTCAAACATGTCAGGTTGGCTAAAAGATGCCGGCTTGACCCTCTCCGCAATTGGCTATTTTGGTAGCGTTTTTTCGGTCTATGCGATCAACTTTCTGTGGGCACCTCTGGTTGACCGCGTGAAGCTGCCAGTCCTCTTTAGACTACTGGGGCAAAGACGTAGCTGGATTTTCTTTTGTCAAAGTATCGTACTCGTCGCTACCCTATTTATTGCCGGCGTAAATCCAGCGGAAAACTTGGTGTTTGCGTCACTACTCGCCTTGTGTATTGCAACGGCTTCAGCGACACAAGACATCGCAATTGATGCTTTTCGTATTGATACTTTCCCAAAATCAGAAGAATCTAAGCTGCCACAAGCTTCTGCAATGGCGGTCATTGGCTGGTGGACAGGTTATTCACTACCGGGTTATTTAGCGTTTGTTAATGCTGATAGCGTCGGTTGGAATGGCGTGTATTACGGGATGGCGGTGATAGTCGGCATTCTAATGGTCTTTACGATTTTAGTCGGAGAACCGAAGACTCAACGCGAACAACTTCAGTCTGCCGCTGAACAACGCCACAAAGAAGTGGTTGGTTCAAAAGTCGTAGCTTGGTTTACCGTGACTGTTGTAGAACCTTTCCTTGATTTCTTTAATCGCAATGGCGTCCGTGTCGCGATTACTCTGTTGCTGTTCGTTTTCCTATTTAAAATTGGCGAAGCGTTTTTGGGCAGGATGTCGATCGCGTTCTATAAAGATATTGGTTTTAGCAATGAACAGATTGGCTATTACTCCAAACTAATCGGTTGGGGAGCCACCATCTTCTTTACTTTTGTCGGAAGCATGTTCAACGTTAGGTTTGGTATTGTACGTGGATTAATGATCGGCGGTATTGCTATGTCTGCCAGTAACTTGATGTTTGCTTGGATTGCTTCGGTAGGCCCAAACGAGCACTTGTACTTAGCCACGATTATTGTCGATAACTTTACGACTGCTTTCTCAACTGTCGCTTTTGTTTCATTTTTGACGATTCTAACCGGGCAAGCATTTTCGGCAACTCAGTATGCGTTGCTTGCCTCTCTAGGAAACTTCGGACGGACGACTCTTGCTTCTTTCAGTGGCGAGCTAGTGGATTATCTTAATGATTGGAGCACATTCTTCGTGCTTACCGCTGTCATGGTCGTGCCAAGCTTGATTATGTTGTACTCGCTACGACATTACTTTGATGCTCTATTGGAAAAAGCACGTCACAAACATTAACGAAACATATAAAAAACCACCGAATTCGGTGGTTTTTGTTTTGCGAGATATAAGATAAGAGGTCTATGGGTATAACCCTTTACCAAACATATTAAATATACGTGCCACGCCTTGAGTAAAGATCATCGGCTCAGTCAATACGGTTAAACACAAGCAGTCTTCTCCGGTCTTAGTGTAAGGGCTGTGCTTCACTGATGCGTCTCTAATCATCAAATCGCCTTCTTCATATTGGCCATCCTCGTCACTAAATCCACCATGTAGGATCAATGTAGACTCCAGGCCTTTGTGCGTATGTTGAGGAATTTGCACATCTTCCCCGATGTACATTAAGCTGACACGAGCGTCTTCCCCTAGGTCAATCTGAGCACTGAAAACCTTGCCTCCGTAACTTCTCCATGACCCTACAAGGTCAGAGAAACGCGCTAGAGTTTTAGGAAGAGCGAAACTTTTTCCTGCCACATTAACAGCAGCAGAGTCGCGGATCACGATATTATCAGTCGCTGGCTCCGCATTGATGATGTCATTAAACATGTCGTCAAATTCAGAAACATACTCAGAAGGTATGTCACTTACGATGTTCGCTTGACTTGCTTCGACTTGGTTCACATAAGCTCGGCACTTGGTGCATGTTTCTAAATGGGTTGCGACCACAAGACCAGAAACTGCATCAATGCTTCCCGAAGCGTATGCTTCTAACAAGCTGTTATCTGGGTGTTTGTTCATAGTTGCTCCGTATGCATTGAATGCCTTAGCTTTTCTACTGCAAGCCTCAGCCTGGATTTTACAGTACCGAGGGGTATATCAAATAATTCCGCGACCTGTTGATGAGGTAGCTCTTCAAGATATACCGCTTGTAAAACATCTCTCTGGTTTTTCGGTAATATATCTAAAAACTTAACCACCTGTTCTTTCAACATATCTTGCTCTGGTGAATAGTGATCAACAAGATCAGGTGGATAATACTCTGACGGCCAAATGTCATCAGAATGAATGTGTAATTCCTTACCTTTCTGTTTTCTCAGCAAATCAAAACAAAGGTTTCGGATTATGGTATATATCCAAGTCGATAACGCGCTCTTTTCACCATCATAGAGGTGCGCTTTCTGCCAAACTGTCGCCATGGTCTCTTGCACCATCTCCATAGCAACTTGCTCATTACCAACATGTTTGTAAGCGAATTGCTTCAGCTTGGGTGCGTAAAAACGGAATACAAAAGCGAACGCGTCTTTGTCTCGAGCCTTCACTTTATCCATGTAATCGTTCCAATCACTGCGCCCCAGTTTTTTCGGGCTATCACTCATCATAATCGGCCTTAATTTGTGGGAGGAGTTTCCTCCTCCCATTCTTCCTAATCGGTCACGTCATCGACCAACAAGTTGAAACCACCGTTGTTCCCATCATCAATGGCAACGACTTGGTACACAACACCGTTCATTACATTGACTGGTGCTGAGTCAACCGCAACAATACTTGGGTTACCAGCCACTGTTACCGTTACATAATATGTACCTTCAGCGACATATAATCCTTGTACACTGTTTTTATACGCAAAATTAGCAATAGTTGGATCACTTCCATCTATTCCTGCACTAGTAGTGAGGTAAATATCCACCATTTCCGCTATAGGATTAGCCGCGGCGTGTGTCACATTCAATGTCGCGCTAGTCGCCACAGCGCGTCTCATATCTTCAACAACCAGAGCTTCGATATCAATCGCTGGGCTAACAACACCGACTGCATAAACACTGTAATCCATTCCACCTGCAACCATTAACCCGCCAACATCTATGATCGGATTGGTTGTTGTGCCATCCACGTAAACGTCAATATCGTAAGCGCTAGCAGCAAGATCCAAATAACCACGAATCTCTTTGAACGCTAAGTCGGCAAGAGGAGCGAAGGCCGCCCCGTTAACGTTAACATCGACGACTGGCGCTCCATCGACAAGGTGTCCGACTCTTACTTCAGCTTGGCTGCCCATATCTTCAATTATAGAAGAGCCCGAACCGTCCAACACCAAGAGTTTGACAGGTGACGTGCTATTCGAATCTCCTGTGCCGATAGCGGCAATCGTCAAGTTGGAGTTAGCCGCAAGAGATACTTTGCCCGAGTCAAAAGCAACGCTGTCTCCTACGGCAAGTCGAACTTGATACTCACCAGCTGGGATGTTCAATACGTCGGTAGAAGCTTTGTAAGCAAGGTTAGTTATTGGAGTCGCGCTAGCAAGAGCAACACCTGGCTCAGTGACATAAAGATCAACAGCAGGAACGCCTGAAGCTGCATGAACAACTTGAACATCTAGACTATTGGCATCAGCCATTGAATCGGCGCTGCGAGTCACAACTAAAGGCTCAACTGGGTTTGGCGAACCATCGGCATCGCCAACAACGAACACGTTATAATTGAGGTCGGAATCAAGATCTAGTTCTGTTTTAGGTACTACGGTCGCGGTTTCATTACCTGGGAGCTGTACATCGACCTGAATCGAATTCATCCCCTCTCGCAATTTAACGTAGCCAGATCCCACACCATAATCAACATTCGTTAAAGATGGTTTATCGTTGATCCACACATTTGCAAGCGGCGCATCAGAAGAAGCGTGCACTGCTTGTAAATTGGAATACTCGATAGTGTCACTGTCGGAGCCACACGCCGCCAGTCCTAATGTCGCAACAATAGTTAGCGCAGCTTTATTAAATCCTTTCATATCCTTGCCTCTTTGTTAGTCGGGGCTTCTATGGCTTCTGTCAGAAATTGCAACGCAGGAATACAGTCCTCTGCGCCGACTAGCTGTTCGAACAGATTGCAGTCTAGGGGTAGTAACTCAAGCCAACGCTGAGTAACCCAAGCAGAGTCATCGTAAAAACGATGCTGGTAGAGGCTTCCAAGTTGAGGAAACTCTTCATAAACATGGGATAACTGCTGGCTTAAAAAGAAGAAATCTGGTGAGTTGTCTAGATGTTGCCAATTGTCTAACCATTCAACCTCTGCATGACGTAAGCCATCCGCATCTGCACGGACGCGTTTGACAATAAAGCGTTGCTCACCAGCAACTGTAATACCAAGAAGGCCATCACTGAGTGTTTCAAAATCAACGATCCTGACCAAAGTTCCGATAGATGAAACGTTACCCACGTCTTTAGGGTCACCTTCACTTCCTACCAGGCAAACTCCAAAGCCCACATTTTGTAGGCTGCATTCCTTTACCATTCGCTTATATCGTGGCTCAAAAATGCGCAGATTCATTTTACCCTCAGGGAGTACAACTGAAGTGAGTGGGAATAACATGACTTCTTTCATTCAAACGTCCTCTTTGATTCACGGATACATACGAATCCCTTATCACTCCGATCACTAACGATTTATGTTGGTTAATCGACTGGCTTAAAAAGTCATAAAATCGCTTACGCAAACGATCCAAATCACATATTTATTGCAATCAAATGCAACAAACAAAAAGTTCCGTAAATAAAGATAATTTCGTGACACAACTCACCAAAAACGTTCAGTTTTGCACCCTTTATCACTTTCATTTGGGATTTTTATCGCTATTATTCCCGCCAATTGGAAAGCGCAGCATAGATTGCGTGTTCTGAATCATTACAAACATAGAGAGTCCCCTTATGCGTAAATCACTTTTAGCTCTTAGCCTTCTAGCGGCTACTTCAGCTCCAGTTATGGCGGCAGATTACTCTGACGGCGATATCCACAAAAACGATTACAAGTGGATGCAGTTCAACTACATGTACTCAATTGATGAAATGCCACGAGTTAAAGGCGCTGACGACAACGCTCACGATTACCTAGAAATGGAATTTGGCGGTCGCTCTGGTATTTTCGACCTATACGGTTACGTAGACGTATTTAACCTAGCGACTAAAGATAACCAAGATAAGTCAATTGAGAACGGCGCTCCTGACAAGATGTTCATGAAATTTGCACCACGTATGTCTCTAGATGCCGTAACTGGTAAAGACCTATCTTTCGGTCCAGTTCAAGAGCTATACATTGCATCTCTAATGGAATGGGGCGGTAACAACGGTGGTGTAAACAACCAGAAAATCGGTTTAGGTTCTGATGTAATGGTTCCTTGGTTAGGTAAAATCGGCCTAAACCTGTACAGCACTTACGATGGCAACAACAAAGGTTGGAACGGTTTCCAAATCTCGACTAACTGGTTCAAACCATTCTACTTCTTCGACAATGGTTCATTCATTTCTTACCAAGGTTACATTGATTACCAATTCGGTATGGATGATGATGCTGGTAACAAATTTGGTACTACCGCGTCAAACGGTGGTGCAATGTTCAACGGCATTTACTGGCACTCAGATCGCTTCGCGGTTGGTTACGGCCTGAAAGCATACAAAGAAGTATATGGCGTAAAAGACGGTCTACAAGTTGCTCCAGGTGTTGAGCTAGAATCGACTGGTGTAAGCCACTACCTAGCTGTAACTTACAAGTTCTAATTGAACCACTAAGTTTGCTCAAAAATGGCGCCTTTCGGCGCCATTTTTATTTGCTTTCCTTTTTTCCCTCATTATCCTTGCAGCAAACCTTTTTAATGAGAGCGTTTGGTGAATATCCTTATCCTCGGTCCAGGTGCGGTGGGCTCACTCTGGGCAACAAAATTTAAGCTTGCCGGGCACAATGTTTCATTGTGGGGAAGAAGTTCAGAGAGACAACAACCACTTCAGTTGGATGACACACCCGCAATCGTATTCAGTAATCAAGATATTTCCTCCGTAAATCAAGCGGACCTCATTTTGATCACGGTAAAAGCTTGGCAAGTGGAAGACGCCATTCAGCCTTTGCTCCCTCATATCAATACAGACACGATTATCATGCTGATGCACAATGGTATGGGTACTGCCTCTGCCTTGGAGAAGGTTGTGCCAAACAATCCGATAGTGCTCGCAACAACGACGCACGGCGCATACAAACCAGATAACCAACACGTATTGCATACCGGTCACGGAACAACGCAAGCGGGTGGTTATAATGACAAAGGAATGCAGTGCACTTTTATGAAAGATGTTATGCATAATGCCCTTCCAGAGGCCATTTGGAATCCACACATCCAATCTGCGTTATGGACTAAGTTAGCGATCAACTGCGCGATTAACCCACTGACTGCGATTCTCCAGTGTAAGAATGGTGAACTTGCGAAGCCCGAGTTTAAGATACAACTCGAAAGCATCACTCAAGAACTGGTTGAAGTAATGAGTAAAGAAGGTATTGCTATCGAGTTTCGCTCTCTTTTCGATACGGTAATGCAAGTGGTGAACGCCACAGCTGAGAACTATTCTTCAATGAGACAAGACGTATTCCATCAGCGTCGAACGGAAATTGATTTTATAACCGGATACTTGTTAAAGGCTGCCGAGAAACATCGCATCAATACGCCTGAGAATTTAAAACTTTACCAACGCATCAAACAAATAGAACAAAGCTGGACAGAACAATGAGTAAGAAAATCTTAGTGCCAATCGCTCCGGGCACCGAAGAAATGGAAGCCGTCACCGTTATCGACATGATGGTTCGCGCGGGTTATGACGTTACGGTAGCGAGTGCTGCTTTTGATGGCTCATTGACGATGAAAGCTTCTCGCGGAGTCACACTAACAGCCGATTGTAAACTGGTCGATATTGCTGATGATGAGTTTGACGCCATAGCGCTTTCTGGTGGTGTTGGTGGTGCAGAAATTTTTCGTGATAGCACGGTGATGATAGAAATCCTTAAGCAGCACATCTACGAGGGAAAATTGGTCGCTGCTATCTGCGCAGCACCGGCGTTGGTATTGCAACACCATGATCTTTTCCCACAATCACTGATGACCTGTCACCCGAGCTTTCAGTCACATATCCCGGAAGAGAAGTGGCGCAGCAAACGCGTGACCTTTGATATCAACCACAACCTGATCACTAGTCAAGGTCCGGGTACAGCTTTAGAGTTCGCGATGGAAGTAATCATTCAACTCTCAGGTAAAAAACACGCATGGTCAGTTGCTGAACCAATGATCCCTCTGCCTACTCTGCACTACCACAAGCTTGGTGAAGAATAATGTTTGACGTAAATGCTGTACGCGAGCAATTTCCTGCTCTAAACCAATCCGTCAACGATACGCCCTTAGTGTATCTAGATAGCGCAGCGACAACGCAAAAACCGCAATGTGTGATTGATGTCATCAGTCATTACTACAGTGCGCAAAATGCCAATGTTCACCGTGGCAGCCACAGTTTAACGGCTAATGCCACCAGCCAATTTGAAGCGGCACGAGAACGAGTGGCAAGCTTTATTGGTGCAAACAGCTCTAAAGAGATCATTTGGACACGGGGCGCAACCGAAGCACTGAACTTAATTGCTCAAACCTACGCCCGTAGCACGTTACAACCAGGTGATGAGATCTTAATTAGCGAGATGGAGCACCACGCCAACATCGTGCCCTGGCAAATCGTGGCAGAGCAAACGGGTGCTAAAGTCATTAAAGTTCCGATGACATCAGATTGCCAGTTCGACATCAGTGCATTTGAGGCGCTTCTGTCTGACCGCTGTAAAATTGTTGCTTGCGCACAAATAACCAACGTAACAGGCACACGCCAACCTATCGAAAAAATCACTGAACTGGCGCACAACGTTGGCGCGGTTGTTGTAGTTGATGGCGCGCAAGGCATCGTACATGAGCAACTTGATTTATCGGCATCAGATATCGATTTCTACGTTTTCTCAGGTCACAAACTTTATGCACCAGCAGGCATTGGGGTTTTATACGGCAAGCTTGAACTTTTGGAAGCCATGCCACCATGGCACGGCGGCGGTAAAATGGTTGAACGCGTTTCTTTCGAAAAAACGACGTTTTCTGCACTTCCTGGTAAATTTGAAGCGGGCACACCAAACGTTGCGGGCGCGATTGCTCTAGCGAAAGCCATTGAGTGGTACCAAGGTTTTGACCATCACGAAGTAGAGACTCATCTCCATGTGCTTCAGGATAAGGCCTACCAAGCACTAAGCGCTTTGGATGACATCCATATTCTAGGCTATCAACCGAATGCCTCTGTACTGACGTTCGTCATGGACGGCGTTCATCACCAAGACATGGCGACGCTGCTCGATCAACAAGGCATTGCGGTACGAGCAGGACACCACTGCGCTCACCCATTGATGGATGCGCTAAACGTTAAAGGCACGGTACGCGTTTCTTTTGGTATTTATAACACGGCTGAAGATGTGGATAGACTCATCGCCGCCGTAGAAAAAGCCGTCGACATGCTATAACGCCAACAGTTTGATTTGGAGTAACCAACAAGGTTACTCCATCTGCCTATCCAGAGTCGCCACGCAATTTCTGCCATTTCTTTTCGCAGCATAAAGCGCTTTATCTGCATGCGCATACAAACGTTTGGTGGTTTCATTTCTGCCTATTTCCACCACGCCTACACTCACCGTGACCGGAATTTCAATCTTTTCAAATTCGAACTGACAATTTTGAATGTGGGAACGTACTTCCTCTCCTACCTCTTTCGCCGCCGACAGAGAAGTTTCTGGCAAAATAATCGCAAACTCCTCCCCTCCGACTCTTGCAAAAATTTCGTCTTTGACGAGTAAGTGAGAAACCAAATCAGCTAAGGTCTCTAAGACATAATCCCCCGCATCATGACCACGTTTATCATTGATGACTTTAAAAAAGTCCAAATCAAACAATAACAACGCGGAGTGATAGTTCGGCTCTTGAGCTTTAATGACCTCTTCTGTGAGCTTTTCGAAAAAGACACGTCGATTGTAGATGTTAGTAAGAGCATCAATTTGGCTTTGATGGCGAAGAAGGGTTTCAACTCGGTGGCGATTGGAGATGTTGCGTGTAAGAATAAGGACAACGCGACGACCTCGGTATTTTATAGCGAGTGGGCAGATCTTGCCTTCGTAGTATAGGTCGCCTCTTGGCCCACTGTTAGCATCTATTCCCTGAATGCTGTCGGCGCACATCTTGTACTCGACCGTCACAATACTGTCTTGTTTCAGTGATCGATTGATCTGCTCGATAAACCAGTCAGCTTTATCTTTCTCGAGTACGCTGTGCAGCGTCTCACCTATCAAATTGCTTCCATCGTGATAGGCTTTTTTATCTGTTCCTCCAAAAACATCAATATAGATACCATCTTCACTCAGAATAAAAGTGGGGTCTGGCATTCCGGATAACACGTCTTGCGCATGTTCCAAGGTGAATTGCATATAGGGAGGTTCCTAGCATTTGTATCTAAGTAACCCAATCGCTTCCAAGTGTGTTTCCACATTGGGGAATAGGAGCGGATGGGGCATATGTCTATTATCTAATATAGACAAATTTTAAATACAATTGAGTTTATAAAAACCAAGTGGGCAATATAATGAACCAGGATCAATAGAATGGTTAATTAACGCTAAAATAGTCGACCATTTGCATACTTTTTATCCATATGCAAAAAATATCTCAACTCAGATACAAAAAACGCCAAACAGCTAGGCTATTCGGCGTTTTTTAAGAGTTGGAAAAATAACTCGTTACACGGCGACTTGCTTAATCTGCTCTACAATAGCTTTCAAGCCATTACCACGTGACGGGCTTAAATGGGAGACAAGCCCCAGCTGATCAAAATAAGCATCAATATCAAATGCTTGAATTTGATCGGCCGTTTTACCGTCATAAGCTGCCATTACCAAGGCAATCAATCCACGGACGATACGCGCATCGGAGTCCGCACAAAAATGCCAAACGCCATCTTGCTCTTGGCTCACTAACCACACCAAGCTTTCACAACCCGAAACGGTAACTTGTTCTGATTTCAGCTCTTCTGGCATTTGTGGCAGCTTTTTACCCCACTGAATCACCTGACGGTAACGATCTTCCCAGCCTTGAAATTGCTGCATAGTCGCTACAATGTCTTCGCTGGTGATATCTGTACCAAATGGAGAAACGGGAAAATCTGTCATGATGCGCTCTTCTTCTAGTTTACTGCTTATATTTTGAAATCAACTTCTCAACGATTCGCGATACCGCGACAAAGCCAAACGTTGCAGTTACGACAGTCGCCGCACCAAAACCGCTAGCGCAATCCATACGTTTTGGACCTTCCGCTGTCGACTTCACACCACACACTGAACCGTCTGCTTGAGGGTACTTCAGCTGCTCGGTTGAAAACACGCAATCAATACCAAACTTACGAGCCGGATTCTTAGGGAAGTTATGATGACGACGCAAGGTGTCTTTGATTTTCTTCGCTAGAGGATCTTGGATCGTTTTCGTTAAGTCAGCGACCATGATCTGCGTTGGGTCAACCTGACCACCAGCGCCCCCCGTGGTGATCACTTTGATCTTGTTGCTGCGGCAATACGCCAACAAAGACGCCTTCGCTTTTACGCTGTCAATCGCATCTAGCACGTAATCAAACTCTTTGCTTAAGTACTCATGTTGATTGTCTGGCGTGATGAAATCATCAATCAGATTGACTTTACACTCTGGGTTGATCAATTTGACACGCTCGGCCATCACTTCAATTTTGCTTTGGCCAACGGTGCCCGTCATCGCATGAATTTGGCGGTTAATATTCGTGACACAAACATCATCCATATCAATCAGAGTCAACTCACCGATCCCAGTACGGGCCAGCGCTTCGACCGCCCATGAACCCACGCCACCAATACCAATAACACAAACGTGTGCAGCGCGAAGAATGTCCACTTCACTGTTGCCATAAAGACGACGAGTGCCGCCAAAGCGTTGATTGTAGCTGTCAGATGCTGGGGTATCGAGTTCACGCATATTGAAGTCCAGATGATCGATAGAAAAACAAAGAGTGCGATTTATACGCACTCTTTGATGAAATGTCTAGATAAGAGGCGGTTCCTCTTTCTTGGATGGCTATTGTAGCTTTTCTGGCGGCAAAGCCCAAGGCGCTTGAGTTGGTGAGTTTTCCAGCCCAAGTTTCCAAACTCGACCAAAATGCTTGTAGTGCCCTGCTTCCGTTCCTGCTCTCGCACCAATGCCATGATACAGATCCAAATGGTTCTGTTTTACAGCACCACCAGTGTCTAAAACGATCAGCATTCGCAGTTGATGCGCACCACTCCACGTACCATCGGCATTCAGCAGTGGCACTTCCGCCAAGATTGGAGTCCCCATTGGTAAGATAGAACGGTCACCCGCGACCGCGGCCATTGGCAACAAAGGAATACCAGCCGATCCCGTTACTGGCGCTTCCGCTTTTGGCGCAAAGAAGACGTAAGAAGGGTTTTGCTCCAACAACTCGCGTACTGTTGCGTCGTCGTTGTCCATTACCCATTCTTTAATCGCTTTGAGAGACATTTTTTCACGCGGCACTTCACCACGTTCAATCAAAATGCGGCCAATACTAACGTAAGCTTTATTATTTTTCCCTGCGTACGCGAAGTACTCCAACGTATCATCATCTTCAAAATGCACATAGCCACTGCCCTGCACTTCCATCATAAACGGGTCAATACGGTTAGGTGCATAACCTAGCACTAAACCTTGGCCATCTAATGCCCCGTTGTAGATCTCCGCGCGAGTCGGACAATCTGATGAGCAGTTTGGCTTGCCATAAACTGGGTACTTAAAAATGTCGTTTGGTGTATGACGCAGTTCCATCACGGGAGAAAAGTATCCGGTAAACAGCAGATTACCTTTTTTATCACCACCACCCAATTGCGCGGCTTGAATGCCAAACGCACTCAACGCACTGGTATCTCCGCTCTGTTGCGCCCACTCACTTAATCGTTGATATAGCGGTTGGTATATCTTCGCCATGGATGGTGACTTTATCACCACTTGCTCAGCTTGCTTGTTAAATTCAGTAAAATCGCGTGGTTTGTTAGACTCAACCACATCCACTTGATTGAGGATCTGAGGAAACTCACCATCAAGATATTGCTGAGCACGATCATTTTGTTGAGCACAGCCAAAGAGTAGGCTCAAAGAGATAATAGGAAGGAGTTTTTTTAACACGTGTCTTTTCCGTAAAAGAGAATAGCAAAAGGATGGCAAACAAATGCATACGGTGCAATTGAAAAGCAACGACAAAATGTTTCAACGCTAAGCCAATCCGTTTACTCGTTGTAAATTCATTCAGTTAATGCAACATGATAACAGCGGAAGAATTACGGAATTGTCCGGATTATGTTTGGAAGTAAAATTTACTGATTGAGAGATGAAATTGTGATCATCCATATGGCTCACAGACGCAAGAGAGCTCTGCTTAAAAGACAATAATAAAAACGACTATCTTACCGCTATCCTTGCACGTCCCTCTAAACGGAATACAGGTAGATAATGAGCATTGGCATCCAGCTTCATTTCTGCATGCTGCTTACCCACAAAATTGAAGTGCCGCTCATTTGAACCCACTCGATACGAAAACGAATCCCCATCGAATTCAAAACTGGTCGCCACTGTAGAACCATTTACGGTAACACCGCGCTCACTCAACACAAATTCTTCACGAGCATAAGGCGCAACATCTTGCTCAACCCAGCGACCATAAATTGTCGATTTGGGAATGGGCGGATTAATGGTTCGAGTAATCAAATCACTATACAGCATGCACACGACAACGGTTCCAACTATCGCTATAAGCATGAGAGAACGCTCTAGCCACTTACGAAGAATTGATTTAGATGACGTTTTTGACAGATTTGAAGCAGTGATCGCAGCATTCTTATTAACAGCAGAAGACATGAGGTTCACGTATTGAGGAAAGACGCCACCATTGTAACCTTCCCTCTTAACGGGACCAAGAACCTACCTCAATATGTTTGTGCTTTATTCCAAAATTTCGCCTTGCCACTCAATGAATAAAAAGGCATTATTTTAACATAATTAAACAAAGGGATGGCTGTAGTGAAAATTCGTAGTACTGCTCTCGTAAAAGGATTCCGTCAATCAACACCTTATGTCAATGCTCACCGCGGAAAAACCATGGTGATCATGCTGGGCGGAGAAGCCGTCGCACACAAAAATTTTGGCAATATTATTAATGATATAGCACTCATGCACAGCCTCGGAATCAAAGTCGTGGTGGTGTATGGTGCACGTCCTCAAATTAATCAGCTGCTAGAAAAACAAGACCTCACTACGCCTTACCACAAAAATATCCGCATTACGGATGAATCGGCTTTATCTGTTGTTATGCAAGCTGCCGGACAACTTCAGCTTGCGATTACTGCGCGCCTATCAATGAGCCTCAACAATACTCCGATGGCAGGTACCCAGCTCAATGTCGTTAGCGGAAACTACATCATTGCCCAACCACTCGGCGTTGATGATGGTGTGGACTATTGCCATAGTGGACGTATTCGCCGCATTGACACCGACGCGATTAATCGCACTCTTGATCAAGGTTCAATTGTTCTGCTAGGTCCCATTGCTAGCTCTGTGACTGGCGAGTGCTTCAATTTATTATCGGAAGAAGTCGCCACCCAACTAGCGATAAAGCTGTGTGCGGATAAGCTGATTGGTTTTTGCTCCGAACAAGGTGTCATTGATGACAACGGCAATGCTGTCGCCGAGTTACTACCAATTGAGGCGGAGCATGTCATCAAAACGCTTTCTGAAAATACGTCTCCTGACCTAGATTACAACACTGGAACACTGCGCTTTCTTAAAGGCTCTATTGCCGCTTGCCGTGCCGGAGTACCTCGTAGCCACTTGATCAGTTATAAAGTAGATGGCGCCTTAATTCAGGAGTTGTTCTCTTTCGACGGTATCGGTACCCAAGTTGTTATGGCGAGTGCTGAACAAGTGAGGCAAGCTAATATTGACGATATTGGCGGTATCTTAGACCTCATTCGCCCTTTAGAAGAACAAGGTGTACTCGTTAGGCGCTCTCGAGAGCAGCTAGAGCAAGAGATAGGAAAATTTACCATCATCGAAAAAGACGGCTTGATTATTGGCTGTGCTGCCCTTTATCCATACCCAGAAGAGCGTAAAGCTGAGATGGCTTGCGTAGCGATTCACCCTGACTATCGTGATGGAAACCGAGGTTTGTTACTGCTCAACTACATGAAACATCGTTCTAAATCCGAAACCATTGATCAGATTTTTGTCCTCACGACACACAGTTTGCATTGGTTTAGAGAGCAAGGTTTTTACGAAGTCAGTGTCGACTATTTGCCTGGAGCCAAACAAGGGTTATATAACTTCCAGCGTAAGTCCAAAATCTTAGCGTTAGATTTATAGCTTAACCTTAAATCAGGGAGCGAAACTTAACGTTCCACTATACCAACTAACCTCAAAGGGCAGGATTCAGTTCATTAACGCTCAACCCTGCACATCGAGCTTGTTTAGGAGTAAGGCCACACATAAACCCTACTCCGGACTAGCGGGTAATCATGTAAACCCAACTTAGAAATGCGCAAACCATTGCTTGATTTTCGTTCCAATTTTATCTTTTAAATATACATTTGGTTGGCTATACTCTGCTCGCTAGTGATTGGTTTTTAACCAATACGAATGGATCTAGGTGATGTAATGTAGCCTTCACCCTAAAATACTGGGCAATTGAAAAACTAGTTAGCTCCGTATTGCACACCAAGGACAGTTGTTAATCTGACTTTAAATAAGCCGAGACGAGCACTGTTATGAGAACAATCATTTGTAATTCGCTTCAAAGCTTCTGGGATATGGCTGACAATCAGTTTTTAGAAGGCCTAGACGTCCACTGTGTTTTCCCCGTAAATGACGCTATCCGAGATTTTATTCTTGCTTATCAACAGCAATACAAAATACGCAGCGTGTCTTTTACCAATGCGTTTGCAAAACATGCATAAAAGAAGACCGAGCCATAAGCTCGGTCTTCTTGTTTTAGTTGGTAAGCCGCTTTACTAACCCACTCGCGCGAGTGGTTTTCACCTTAATGCCTCGCTTCAGAACATTGAGCTCGGCGTAAAGAGCTAAACGCTTTTTCGCGCGGGTAATGCCTGTGTAAATCAACTCACGGGTTAATATCGGGCTAAAGTCTGGTGGCAAAATCATAAGGGTGTAATCAAATTCACTGCCTTGCGATTTATGGATGGTCATGGCGTAAGCCGTTTCATGTTCAGGTACTCGGCTTGGCAAGACCGATTTCACACTGCCGTCAGGTAACTCGAAAAAGACTTTCAAACGCGGTTCTTCTTCACTGTCATCTCGCATACAAATACCAATATCACCGTTATACAAACCTAAACCGTGATCATTACGCGTAACCATGACAGGTCTGCCGTGATACCAAATTTCATCCTGAACTTGAATTAACTTGCGCGCCGCAAGCGCTTTCTCGATGCGTTGGTTTAGCCCAGCCACACCGAAGTCACCTTCACGGATCGCGCACAGCAGTCGGCATTGGTTGAAGGTATCTAACACCGCTTTGGCTTTGTGCGTTAGCGACTCTGGCTCTCCGGTTTTAGGATCAGTTTCCTGTTGTCCAATGCGTTTGAGGTAACGACCGTATTCCTGCACCAACGTCTGCATCATTTGGTTGTAATGTTGACTACTTAGTGCGAAATGTTCGATATCGGAAAAGTCACGCGCCCAGACGTTATCTACGCTCGCAGCAGAACCGGAATTAACCGCTTTTGCCAACTGACCAATGCCTGAGCGAGCGTCAAATCGGTAGCTCTTTTGCAGCATACATAAACTATCAGCAATGCTAGATGCACTGTTACCCGTATGGGCTAAAGTATCGAAGCCCGTCAGTTTTGCGATGGCTGACGCCTGCTCTTTGCCATAACCCAACGCATGGAACGAACAGATATCACCCAACACTGCCCCTGCTTCAACTGAGGCAAGTTGATCTTTATCACCTAGCAAAATCAGCCGCGCATGTTTCGGTAAGGCATCGGCCACTTTATACATCATTGGTAAATCGACCATCGACGCTTCGTCGATAACCAAAATATCCAAATGCAGTGGATTTTGCTTGTTGTGACGAAATTCTGCGCTATTAGGAATCGCACCCAGCAACCGATGTAAGGTACTCGATTCAGTCGGAATTTTGGCTTTTAGCTCCGGAGAAACTGGCAGCTCTTGCACCGCTTTACCAATGGACTCGGTTAATCGCGCCGCCGCTTTCCCCGTCGGGGCCACCAGCTTGATGGTTAGATTTTTCTCTTGCGTCGCCTGTTCAATCAAAGCAGCAAGCAATTTGGTTACTGTCGTCGTTTTACCCGTACCAGGGCCACCAGAAATCACAGCAAATCGACGAGTTAACGCAACCGCCGCCGCGACTTTTTGCCAGTTCACACAAGCTGAGAGTGGCACGAGTTCATCCAGTATTTGCAAATCTTGAACCTTGCGCGCATTGCTAAGCACGGAATCAATGGCGTGCCAATCCAACGATTCGCTTGCGACCACATCAAGGTGGTCACACACCAATTGCTGACGCAACACTTGGTTGCTGCTTCCCGCTTCTACTGCTTTGCCTAACGCGTTAAACAGAAAATGGTATTGGCGTGCAAATAAATGGTTGAGCAACTCGGATAATCGCGCAAACTCTTGTGGTTGCAAGTTAACTGCGGCGCCCAACTGATTGAGCTTTTCCGCCAGTGTCACTTCATAATGCCAATAGCGATGCAGATACAGACGCTCACCATCGAACATTAAAGGCAAGGCTTCTCCTTGCGCGCCGACCACGCTGGAATTTTGTAATACTTGAATCCAGTCTATGCCTTGCAACTGTGTGTTGAGCGCCAATGCCGACTCACCAAACAGCCCTAACTTACTGGCTAAATCCGCAGATTGCCCTTGTGCATCGAACAGAGACAGACAGATATGTCCTTTGCCGAGCTCACTACTGACAACACCAGCGATAAACGCCAGTGCTTGGCTGTCCGACTGTTCATCATGCGTTTGAGAATCAATAAAACAGGCGAATTGGTAGTCGAGCTGACGAATAGCACCTTTGTGCGCCAAGCGTTCCAACACTACCAATAGGCTATCTTGGTCAGAATGAAGATTGTGATTTGTCGTCATTAAAGTAGCTCCATCTGCCCGGCTTGAGTTGAGCGCGTTTCAAGTACTTGACCATCAATCAAACGATCCATCTCTTGTAAGAACTCGAAAGTTGGTTTCGCGGCAAAAATGCCGTGGTCACTCTGCCCATCCATGCCGCGCAAGAACAAGTAATACACGCCACCAAAGTGCTGTTCATAATCATAATTGGCCAATCGGCTGCGTAGGAAACGATGCAGGGCTAACGCATAAATCTGGTACTGCAAATCGTAGCGGTGATCTGCCATCGCCGATTTCAGAGCCTCACCATGATAGTGCGTCACATCGTCGCCAAGATGATTCGATTTCCAGTCAAGCACGTAGTATTTACCTTGATGTTCAAACACCAAGTCGATAAAACCTTTGAGCATGCCTTGCACGGTTTGGAAACCTAAATCCCCCGCTTTCGCCGACAACGGATCGTGACGTTGAATGACTCGGTTTAACGCCGGTGCAGACAAAACTTCAATCGGCAGCAAAAATTCCATCTCCACCAAACGTTGCGACGGTGCTTTTTGATTCAGCAGCAAAGACTTACCATCCAACGGCGTTGCGAGTACGGTATCAATCAATTGCTGTAAAATAGGTAGCCACTCTTCATCGAGCTGTTCGCTTTCCATCAAGCCAAGGATGATTTGTGTATTCTCTTCCGTAGTGGCTGGCTGAGTAAATTCAACTTCCTCAAACAAGCTGTGCAGGAACGTACCCGGACGCGCACCACGAGGGAAGGTAAAAATAGAGCGCTCTGGCTCCACCAAATCCGCTTCGTCTTGCTCTTCAGATGAGTCGATATCAAAACCCGTAATCTCAATCGTGGCATCATGCTCGGCGTGATGAGAGCCTTGCTTGACCAAGCCAGAATAACTGGTGATGCGCCAGTTTCTATCGATAGGGTTTTGCAGCTCTTTCGCGCTAAGATCGTGTATTTCTTCTTGTGGCGCTACGTACTTCTCTTCGAGTTGCTGCGGCGGATCGGCCACAACGACACAATCAAGCTCGTCTTGTTGCTTTGTTAAACCTTGTTGCAAATCGTTAATGCCACCTTCTTGACCATTTTGAATCAAATAGCCAATCGCACTGCGGTGTACACCAGTTGGCTCTTTGGTCGAACGGCCATTGCGCAAAGGTGAGGCACCGATAAAACACGCATACACAGCTCGCGTTAGTGCTACGTATATCAAGCGTAAGTCTTCCGCCAAACGCTCTTTATCCGCTTGCTTCATGGACGCATCGTTGCCAGTAATATCCAGTACCGTGCGGTCATTGGCTGCATCGTAATATTTGGCTTCACTGGCTTCTCGATAGCTGAACACAAACGGCAGAAATACGAGGTCATACTCCAAGCCTTTTGATTTGTGAATAGTTACGATCTGCACTAAGTTACGTTCCGATTCTAAACGTTGGATTTGGTCATCACTGCCACCCAAACCGTTTTCCGCATCACTGATAGACTGAGCGAGCCAACGCAGTAGACCGTGATCGCTGTCCAGTTCATTACTGGCTTGTTGAAGCAGTTCACCGATGTGCATTAAATCGGTAAGCACTCGCTCACCATTTTCACCCTGTGAACTCGCGCCTTCTTCTAGTAATCGCTCGGCAATATGGCGTTTGCTGATCACCGCCCGCAGCATCGGCAGCACACCACGCTGAACCCAAAGTTTGCGATATTCTTTGAATTCGTTTACGGCGTTTTCCCACACAATTTCATCGTTATTAAGTGCATCCAAACTTGCTGCATCAAGGGCAAACAGCTCAGAGGCAAGACTTGCACGCAGCGCACGGTCATTTTCTGGAGTCAGCACCGCTTGCAGCAAACGCTGTAGATCCTGCGCCACTGAACTGGTAAACACACTGTCTCGGTTAGACAGGTACACGCTGGCAATGCCTTGTTCAGCCAGCGCTTGTTTGATCATTCGACCTTCACTACCTGTTCGAACCAACACCGCGATATCGCCCGCTTGAACCGCTTTCTGTTTTTCGCCATTCACCAGACACGCTTGCCCCTGTTGAGCCTGCGTCAAAATAGTTTGGATTTGGCTTGCAGTCGCCTCTGCCATTCGAGTCAAATACTCGCCTTTTGGTAGCGGTTTATCGTCCGCTTCTTGCAACCAATAAGTCAGCGCCGGTTGCTTTTGGCCACCCATAGTCCAAATGCGTTTTTCGGCATTGGGACTGTACTTAACGGGTAAGAACGGAATATCTGAATCATAGATAAATGGACTGTCTGGCAAAGCAAATACTTGGTTTACCGCCTGCACCATATCTGCGCTAGAACGCCAGTTGGTTCCTAACGTATAGTGGGCACTTACTTGGTTACGCGCTTTGATATAAGTGAAAATGTCTGCGCCACGAAAGCCATAAATCGCCTGCTTGGGATCACCGATCATAAACAAACCACATTCCGGATTATTCAGATAAATACGGCTGAAAATACTGTATTGAAGCGGGTCGGTATCTTGGAACTCGTCAATCATTGCGACGGGATACAAAGTACGAATACGCGCCGCTAAAAGCTCGCTTTCGTCCGTATCGATAGAAGCAGAAAGTTGCGTCAGCAAATCATCGAAAGAGAGCCACTGTTTTTGATTTTTCGCGTTGGCCAGCATTGCACGACAATGCTCAATCGCATGAGCAAGCAGTGGCGCTTTTAAGCTGATTGGATTGGCAAGAAATGTTTCAATGGCTTCAAATACCGCATGCTGCGGCGCACTGCCTTTCGGTGTTTTTTCCAACAAGACGTTTTGCGCGAATTTCTCCAGCTTGTCTGGATAATCGTAACCTGTAGTTTCCGTTGCAGCCCAAGCGCTTACCGCCTCCAACCACGTCGGCAGAGACTTTTTGTTGTAACTTCTCGGATTTACATCTGAAGACGAAATCAGCGTTAAGAAGTCATCTTGGCTTTCTCGCCACTGTGCTTTTAATTCATCAATTTTTTTCAAATTTTCAGTATGAAGATCAGCCAAACTGCCTTTCATTGCTGGAACAGAAAGGCTTAACGGCGCACCAGTTAAGTAATTGCTGATGTCAGACAACAACGCAGATGGAGAGCCCCATAGCTGGCGAATTTCTCCAGCCAAGGTAAATGGCAACGGGTAGAAATTGCGGCGCCAGTAATCGGCTACAACTTGCGCTTTTAGGTGACTTTCATCGGTCACAAACTCGTTATTAAATCGGCTGCCAGATTCAAACGCATTTTGCGTTAGCATACGTTGGCAAAAACCGTGAATGGTGTAGACCGCCGCCTCGTCCATCTGACGCTCTGCCTGCAATAAAATTTCTGCGGCTTGCTTGTGATCGTCAAACTCATTAAGCAAAGGTTGGATCACCGGGTCGGAACTCTGTCCACGCGCAAACGCGATTCGCGCATCATGGATTCTTGCCCTGATACGATCGCGTAATTCCGCAGTTGCCGCTTCGGTAAAGGTTACAACCAGAATTTGGTCGACCGTAAGCGGTACGCGATGTCGAGTTTCCGCGCTGCCATGACCAAGCAAAAGACGCAGATATAAACCTGCAATAGTGAAGGTTTTACCTGTACCTGCTGATGCCTCGATTAACCTCGCACCGTGCAGAGGAAACGTCATCGGTTCTAGTGGCGTTGGTTGAGGTTGCTCTGTGCGGTCTAACGTATGTAGAGGACACTCTGCACCTGACATTTGATCCATAACGCTGAATCTCTCCGGATTATTTACTAGGACGTATCACCTAATAAATGTGATCTATAGTTAAAAATTCTATTAATATGTTTAACAAGTTGGATAATTTAGAGCTTTGTGAGATCTTTCTCACGGTTATCCATAAGACGTACCGTTAGTATGCGCCCCACGAGATAAGCCAAACCTTTTTGGCGGCACAACTCAAATGAGTTAAACAAAAGTATCATGGTCCCTCTGACCTTGTGGCCGTACAGCGAACGCCCTACAAAAAATAATGATTTTCTGGCGGCCACCCTACTCTTCCTTCTCTTTATCCAGCTGTCTTTATTACGCTTTTACATCATCAGCGTCTTGAACCGCTAAGCGCGCACCTTGCAGTACTAATGCTGTCAGCAAACGAACTTCTGAGGCCAACTCATCATTCCAAGCAGGCCAAATTCGAGAGATGTACGCATTACTGCCTTCGCCCGGGCTCATGAAGCCATCATTGAATGCGTCAGCCATTTTCTTCAAAGATTTCTCTTCGTAATCTACCCACTGACCGCGGCTAAAGCCCGCTTCAACACAAGCCAACGCCGTTTTCGGGAAATAAGGTAAAGGCTTAGTCATGCCTTCGAAAAATAAGCGAACTAATTCAGTCAGTAGCTGTTTGGCATACTGCGCATCGGCAATTTCTGGGTAGATCAAATGCAGCGCGCCTTCTTTACGATCGTAACCAATGATGTGAGTTTTCTTAGCATGACCCGACGCCGACATGGCAAGGTGATCGATCCACGCAGCAAGGTAATCCTGCGAGCGAATCTTACCGCTTCTATAGCGAATCAAACCGGATTGGTAGCATTGAGTCAGCCAACCTGTTAGGCGAACGTTTTTCTCTTCGCCTTCATTTCGCTCAAACAAGGAATCAAACGTCAGGTCGATTTCCAAATCGTCTTGAGGCGCACCAGATAAAAACGCCAGTTTATCCACCAGCTCTTCCGCCTGAACTCGGTTAGTTTCAAATTCGATATCACCAAACGCCCCCACCGGCAGTTTGCCTTGCGCGCGCTGTTGACTCATAAAGTGTTTAAGTACCTCTGTTTTTTTCTCTGGCTGCATCAATGTCGTTTCAAGCAAGGTTTCTAACAGCTCATCACGCATTTGATAGCTCTCCAAACCACCTAAAACAAAGGGTTCGTCGTCCTCCATCACCGGTAGTGGCGGTTCAAAGATTACTTTTAAACGACGATTGAAAAAATACTGCACAGGTAAGCGCCAGAAACGTTGCAACTCGACTAAGTCGAGCTCAAGTGGGAACGTCGCTCCTAACAGATAGTCGTCTAATGCCCGATTAAAATCACGACGAACATAGCCTTGCGATTGACTACTTTGAGTTAATGCCGCTGGAATCCACTCTTTCGCGTAGCTGGCGTGCATGCCTTGGAACGCACTTGGGCTAAACGGCACCATGGCGTGGGTATTCACCAACGCATTTAATAAGTTGTCGCCAGACTCATCAACGGGCAACGCTTCATCACCACTTAAACAATAGTTTTGGTGGCAGTATTCCATCAGCTCAGAAACCAGAACCGAAGGTACTCGCTCGGTATTGTCTTGGATTGAACGGCCAACATAACTGATGTAGAGCGTTTGCTGTGCCGATAGCATTGCTTCGAGGAATAGGTAACGGTCATCATCTCGACGCGAACGGTCGCCCGGTTTGGTTCTTCCGGTCATCAAGTCAAAGCCTTCTGGCGGCATGGAGCGTGGGTACACGCCGTCATTCATCCCCAGTAGACAAACGGTTCTAAACGGAATAGAGCGCATCGGCATCAGGGTACAAAAGTTCACTTGACCAGCCAGGAAGCGCTGGCTGACTCGTGTGCCAGATAATTTGTTTTGAAGGTATTGGCTGATGATCGACGGCGACAACGCATCATCAAATGCGGCATCAGCTAATTGCTCTTTGAGTTGGCTGAGCGTATCGCGAATGGATTTGAGCGCCATTTCGCCTTCTAACTCAACTGAGAAGAAGTCATCCAGCAGTGAAACCAAAGTCTCTCGCCAACCATCAATAGTCTGAACATGAGAAAGTTTGCTTCGATAAGTGCTAATTTGTTGGATAAAGTGTGCCAACTTGCCCGCCAGCTCTGCACCCATGCCTTGCACTTCGTTGTACGGAGATAAACTGCCTTGCTCGGTTTCAAACAAACCTGCGGATTCTGGCATCGCGTAGCCAAGCAACATGCGTTGAATACCAAATTGCCATGTGTTTTGACGGGTTTCCGGCAGTTCAAATTCGCGTCCGGTATTGGCATCCAACCCCCAGCGAATCCCCGATTCCTCAACCCATTGTTTGGCTTGTAAGAAATCATCTTCGCTGAGTTCAAAACGCTTTAATATCGCCGGAGTTTCCAAAAGTTCGAGTAGTTCTGATGCCAAACAGCGCGTATTGGGTAAGTTCACCAACTGCATAAATGCGGCCAGAATTGGGCTCTCTTGATCGGCGGTTCGGTCAGAAATCGAATAGGGAATAAAACGCTCACCCGGTGCGTTACCAAAGACCGCCTGAATCGCAGGGCTGTAAGCGTTGATGTCCGCGACCATCACGATAATATCGCGCGGTTTTAACGTTGAGTCAGCATCGAACATCGCCAATAGTTGATCATGCAGCACTTCCACTTCACGCATCGGGCTGTGACAAGCGTGTAGGCTCAATGATTTATCACCCAAGCTAACCACTTGTTTGTGATGACTGTTTTCAATCTGTTGGTCATCTTGATGTTCTTCAAGATTGAGAATATCCGCTTGCAATTGATGGAGCAGACTGTCGCGCTCAACATCAACAAAGGCTTCAATTTCATGAGATTCCAGCTGAGACAACAGATACATATTGTCGCGCCCGAGTTTACCCATGGACGCCAACAGACTGTTTCCGACCACATCGGTGTGCAGCTCATCGATCACATTATCTTCCAGTGATCCTTTCAGTTGCTCAGTTTCACCTTGCACTTCCGAGTGATCGTCCTGCCACACAACGTGCTGACGATGTTTCGCCGCCAAACGAGCCAGATATTTGCGATCTCGAACTTCACCCCAGTAATAACGACAAGGGTTAGTGAACATCAGATGCACGTCGATGTGTTCGCCAATTGCTTTTAGCGCATCCATATAGCGAGGCGGCAACGAAGAAATGCCAAAAACAAACAAACGCTTGGGTAAATGGTCAAAATTGCCGTTAAAACTCGCTAACGTGTCGATAAAGTGCTCATAAAGGTTGGCACGGTGATATGGAGACTGCCCTAACGACACAGTGTGATCATACAACGCTTGCCATAAGATCGGCTGCCACGGATGCTCATCTTCCAACTCTGCCACACTCTTCCCGGCTTCCCAACTTGCGATCCATTCCGGACGATACACCAAGTAACCATCGAAAATATCGGCAATTTTCTCAGCCAGCTGATACAGCTTAGAGTGGTCACTGTCATCTTTGAGGTACTGCGCTAACGGCGAAAACACCTCTTGGTTGAGAAGCCCCGGAAGCAAATGCATCAACTTCCACGTCATCGCTTCTTTGTTAAACGCACTGCGTTTTGGCACGTCTGGCAATACCTGCGTAAACATTTCCCAAATGAAAGTCGCAGGGAGCGGAAAATCAATGTTCGCGGCAACACCAAACTCTTTGGCCAATTCCATTTTTAGCCACTGGGACATGCCTGGACTTTGAACCAGAATTTGTTCTTTTTCGAACGGGTTTTCCAGCGGACTGATTCGAATCAGTTCGACAAGGAGTGATTTAAGAACGTCAACTTGGTTGGAGTGATAAACAGTAAACAAATTGGGAATACCGAGCGCCGATTGAAACTGTTAGCTAGCTTAGCACAGCCCTATTTAAACCCGCAGTGATCTCGCGTTCGGAAAAAACAAAAGGTTATATATCACTCAAATAGAGTATGAATCTTCTGAATTTTCACATGTCAATCAAGTCTGACACTTCCATACAAAATGTGACATTCGTCGCAACTATTCCATAATAAAAAACACTGTTTTATACTCCCTCTACCCATAATTTATAAACAAACAAAAAGTATGTTTCGCAAACTGTCTTCCAACAGCGCTTGGCTGATTGCTTTTTTTGCTTGCTTTGCAGTGTACCTGTCGATCGCTTGTTATCCTTTTGTGTTGTCTAACAATCAGAATGAACCGCTAACCTTGTTGCAAGGTTACTATTTGGTTTCGACTCAATATGGCTGGCTGGGCTTGATCGCTCTTCCATTTATGTTGTTGAGTTTATTGCTCTCTTTTCTACCGACTCGAGCATTCAAAGGTATCGTGATCGCTATCGCGATCTGTCTATTGATCATGTTTAAAGTCGATATCCTCGTTTTTCAGCAATACAAACTTCACATCAACGCCCTATTAATCCGTATGTTTTTCGAAGGTGGCGGTGATGTCTTCGATATTTCTTGGATGAGTTGGCTTATCTTCGTCAGTGAAGTTGCCGTTCTGGTGATCGGGCTCGCCTGTACCGTTTGGGTAAGTAATCAACTGTCAGAAAGCCGAGCTAAGTTCGTTTTGATCAGCGTTTGGTTTGCTGTATTGCTTAGCACACAGATGATTCATGCGTACAAAAACGCACTTTACGACGATGAAGTCAGTCAGTTTTCGAATAACTGGCCACTTTACTACCCGCTGACGGCTCGTAAATTTATTTACAAACACGACCTAGTGGATGAGAACATTGCATCGAAGAACCGCGTAGAGTTAACCAACATTGAACGTAGCTCACTCAACTACCCGCTTGCGCCGATTCAAGTGCAAAGCAAAGAGAAACTGCCCAATGTTTTGTTTATCTTGGTTGACGCGTGGCGCTACAGTGATGCGACGCCGGAAGTCATGCCAAATGTCAGCAAGTTCGCCGAAAAAACGGTGAATTTCACACAACATATGAGCGGCGGCAACTCAACTCAAGCGGGTATTTTCAGCCTGTTTTACAGCTTGCCCGCGACCTACTGGGAAAGCTTTTACGCAAGTCAACGCTCTCCTGTGTTTATGGATACGCTGCAAGCAGAAGGCTACCGCATGGGCATTTTTGGCTCAGCACCGCTCACCAGTCCGCCACTCTCTCGCACGGTATTCAAAAAAGTGTCGGATTTGACCCTGAAACAAACTGGGGAAACAGCTGTCGAGCGCGATCAGCAGATAACAGACAAGTTCATCGAGTTCCAAAAGCAGGACAGCGACAAGCCGTACTTTGGTTTTCTGTTCTACGATGCCGCCCACGGCACGGTGTTTCCTGAACCTGAATTTGCGAAATTCAAACCATACTGGGAACGCGTTGACCACATTTTGCTCAACAACGATTTTGACGCTTCGCTTTACCACAATCGATACAAGAACTCGTTGTACTACATCGACAGCTTGATTGGTGATGTGCTGAAAAACGTCGACTTAGACAACACCATTGTGGTGATTTCATCAGATCATGGTGAAGAGTTTAATGACCATAAGATGAACTATTGGGGCCACACGGGTAATTACAGTGACGTTCAAGTGCATGTGCCTCTTTACGTGTACATGCCAAATCGTCAGCCAGAGCAAGTTGATTACCGCACGACCCATTTTGACGTCGTGCCAACCATGATGAATACGCTGTTTGACGTTCAAGGCACAACGAGTTCATACAGCGTTGGTCATAACTTGTTTGATAGCTCTGCCTCTCGCGATTGGTATATTGCAGGCAGCTACTACAACTATGCATTGGTCGGCAAAGAACTGATGCTTGTGGTCAACCCTGGCGGGCACTCTCAGCAACTGAATCGCCAGTTAAAAGTCGAGAAAGAACAGAAAGTTCCTGTCGATATCATTCGTCATTCTCTGGATGAGATGTCGCGATTTTACAAAAAAGGCTAGCGTCCAACATCGACGCCGATTGAAATAAAAAAGCCTCTTGGTTGTAAGACCAAGAGGCTTTTTCCTATCTGCTATTTAAGCGTGATGAGCGTGCATCAAGCGTGGCTGAATCAACAAGTTGTTGATGTATTGTAAGGCCACATAAGAGACAACAAATGTTGCCACAATCAACTCAAGACCAGCTAAGCCTCGCACTTGTTGAACATAGTGCGCAGCCAATCCTTGCAACTCCATCCAATTCGCCATTTTAAACAGCGCCGTCGCACCGATCACCATCGGGAAGGTAAACGCTGCATAGCCAGGGCTGAATGGCAGTCTAAGCAATTTAAAGAACGCGAGATATATGATGGCTGTCATCAATACCGCGATACCAAATAGCATAGCGATGATCACTGGTGATGGTGTCGCAGTGACCGTTAAGTACCCTGCCAATGATAGACTTGCTGGCGCCGCCATAATTGCCATGGTTGGTTTTGCTGCATCCGGAATTTCATGGGTAAACATGAAACGGTAAATCATCATCGGCAACATGATCGCGTACGCCACCATACCAAACATCAATGCACCTTGTGCCACTGGTGCTAACATAGGGTTGCCAGAGAAAGACACATCCGCAACGATGATACCCACAGGCGGTACAAACCAACTAGGAACCATGTGGTGCAATTCAAAATCTTTGGCGCGATGGTAAACAAAGCTCACCAAGAATACGATGTGCAAAACCACCGCAATCAGCCAAAGCGCATCGCCAGCTAATGGGTAAAAATGGCCGAGAGAGTTCGATACCACCATAGTGCCCATCGCAAATGTCGGAACCACGCTGCCCACAACCGGATGAGCAAGATCTTGTCTCAATAGATGATTATGTAGCAAAAACTTGGTTGCCAATATAGCCAACAATATGCTCGCGATACCCGCACTAATCCACTGTCCGTAGCCATGTAATTCGGCGAAGTTTTCCCAACTCCAGCCCAAGCTTGCAATACCAAGAGCCAAACCCGCCATTGGAGTTGGCGCTCCCATTACTTTTGCTTTTGTTCTTTGAATCATGATGACCTCAACCAGACTCACTCTTGATGAGACGTATAATACGCTTGCACTTCGTTCCGATATATCTAATTATTTAAAACAAACGTTCAGAATTACTTAACGGTGGGGTATGGCAAGTCACATTTCTCTTAAACAACTGAAAGTGTTTACGACGATCACGCAGCACAAAACGCTCACAGCGGCTTCTGATAGTCTCTTTTTATCGAAAGCCGCAGTGAGCATGGCACTCTCAGAATTAGAAAAGCAGATCGGCCATCACTTATTTGATCGTGTTAATAACCGACTGATTTTGAACCAAGAAGGTCAAAAATTACTGCCACTGGCGGATGAATTACTCAACCGAGCCAAGGACATCGAGAGCATTTTCGATGGTGACCAAGCGCTATCGGGCCAACTTCGCATTGGTGCCAGCGACACCATTGGCAACCAAGTCGCGCCCTATTTGCTTAGCGAATTTCGTCAGCAAACGAACCATCGTTCTCAAAGTCTGTTCATTTCTAACTCCGCACAAATCTGCGACATGCTGACCGATTACGAGTTAGACATAGCCCTCATTGAAGGCAAAACACTTCACCCTGAATTGCAGTCTACCCAGTTTAGCGAAGATGAAATGTGCGTGATTTGCGCGCCCAATTCCCCAGCCGCGCACGAAGGGCCAGTAAACTTAACCGAGCTAGAAAACAGTGAATGGATATTGCGAGAGGCAGGCTCTGGTTCACGCGAATTTTTTATGCGCGTTGTCGCGCCGCGCTTGGAACATTGGCATGAAGCTTTTCAGCTCAATACCACCGAAGCGTTGATCAACTCAGTATCGGCAGGGTTAGGCTTGGGCTGTTTGTCACGTTTGTCTGCAGAACCTGCTATTCGTGACGGCCGCGTAAAACTGCTCGACATGCCTTTAGATATGAAACGTCGCTTCTGGTTACTGGTTCATAAAGAGAAATATCAAAGCCCATTGCTCAAAACGTTTATCGAATTTTGCCAAGATTGGGAGCGACCAACAAACCTTCCTTTGGCGGACAAATCCGCAAAGTGAAACCAAGATAGTTTAAATGCTAGTCAGTTAGTTGTACGTGTCTCTCATTCTGAGGCTTGTCGCTAGACTTGATTGGTCAAAAACTGTATAAAAAGCCAGTATCAATACACCAAATTAGGGGACCAACCATGGCTGTAATCGTCAAGTACGTGGTAGAACGCAATGGAGAAGAGAAAATGACTTTTACCTCTAAAGCGGAAGCTGACGCATACGACAAAATGCTGGATATGGCAGACGAGTTATTCTCACTGCTGGGTAAAAGTGAACTTCTAGAAGACGAAGGTAAGCAAGAAGATCTTGCAATGTTCCTTGCGCAAAACAAAGAAGAAGTGCTTTACGCTCTTGGTGCAAAACGTAAACCTGCACCAAAAAAAGCAAAGAAGCTTGAAGCTGTTGAAGAAGATAGCGAGCAAGAAGACGCTGCATAAGCCTCTTATTTGTTTAGAAAAAACGTCGCATTATGCGGCGTTTTTTTATTCCTTCCGTTTATCTCCATATATCTCTGAGAATATAAAGAACCGATTTAATATCCCAAATTGCTCTAAATTTCATGTTGCGGATTAGTGTGACTTAGATCTAGTCTAAATGGGTCCGGTGATGGGGTGCCACCGGAATCGAAAGATTCGAACCGCTGTTAAAGCTAATGACTCCTACAGAAACGAAAACAGGTCAGCCCTGTTGGAAGTGCTTTCGCTTATGTTGTGAAAGCGAGAGTTCTGTAGTGAGCAATTCAACTCTTCTCCAACCCCGCTCCTGTTTTCTCAAAAATTAAAAAGATATCCAAAATAGTTGTTAACTCAACAAGGCGACAAACGCATGAACCTCCTGAACATAGTTTTCTATTTGATGGAGCGAATAAGAGCAGTCAACGCCGTTGAGACTGACAAATAGGCTGGATATCGTACACTGGGAAAACATTATGCAATATTCACACGAAATCCAATCAATGTGCCCGATTCAACGCGGCGAGCTTCATGCATCTGCACCGATCCCTGTTGAAGGCGCAATGATCAATCCAAAAGACGTTATCGCGATTTCTGGTCTTAGCCACGGAGTTGGCGCTTGTGCTCCTCAACAAGGCGCAGCAAAACTGACCCTTAACGTCAAAAACGGCATCATCGAAGAAGCTTTGATCGAAACGATCGGCTGTTCAGGCATGACTCAATCAGCAGCGATGGCCGCAGAAATCCTAACAGGCAAAACCATTCTTGAAGCACTGAATACCGACTTGGTATGTGATGCTATTAACGTCGCGATGCGCGAAATCTTCCTTCAATTTGTTTACGGTCGTACGCAATCTGCTTTCTCTGAAGGCGGCTTAGAAATTGGTGCGGCATTGGAAGATCTTGGTCAAACTCAACGCAGCCAAGTGGGTACTAGCTACTCAACCAAAGCAAAAGGCGTGCGTTACATGGAGTTGGCTGAAGGCTATGTAACAAAACTCGCGCTAGACGAAAACAAAGAAGTGATTGGTTACCAATATCTCAACCTCGGCAAGATGATGAAAGCCATCAACGAAGGCGTATCTGCTGCAGAAGCCGCAGACAAAGCGACGGGGACTTACGGTCGTTTTGACGAAGCCGTAACTACCATCAACCCACGCCAACAATAATTGCCACCAAGAGGAAAGAGATTATGAACACTCCAATTACTGAATCTGTACGTCGCACATTAGACGAAATGCAACTTTCTTCTCTGGAAGAGGCTTACCAATACTGTATGGATCGTGGTATCGACCCTAAAGCACTAGTGATGGACACTCAACCTATCGCGTTTGAAAGCGCTGCCGATGCCTACACGCTAGGCACTGCTTTGGCGATTTTCCGCGTAGCAAAAACAGCTGAAGAAGCTGCAAACATCATCGGTGAAGGCCTTCAAGCCTGCACAAAACCAGGCAGCGTCGCAGAACAACGCCGAGTGGGTATCGGTCACGGTGCATTGGCGGCTCGTCTATTGAATGAAGAAAGTGGCTGTTTCGCTTTCCTTGCGGGCCATGAGTCATTCGCAGCGGCAGAAGGCGCTATCAAAATCGCATTGAACGTGAACAAGTCACGAAAAAATCCGTTGAAAGTTATCCTAAATGGCTTGGGTAAAGACGCCGCTTACCTAATCTCACGCATCAATGGTTTCACTTACGTACGCACTCAGTACAACTACCAAACTGGTGAGTTAGTGGAAGAAGAACGTCGCCGTTTCTCCCAAGGTCCACGTGGTGAGATCCTTTGCTACGGTGCAGACGATGTGCGTGAAGGCGTGGCTATCATGCATAAAGAACAAGTGGATGTGAGCATCACTGGTAACTCAACCAACCCGACTCGCTTCCAACACCCTGTAGCAGGCATCTACAAAGCAGAACGTAACCGTGAAGGCATGCCTTACTTCTCTGTGGCATCAGGTGGTGGTACTGGTCGTACTCTACACCCAGACAACGTGGCGGCAGGTCCTGCCTCTTACGGCATGACAGATACCTTGGGTCGCATGCACGCCGATGCGCAATTCGCGGGTAGCTCTTCAGTACCAGCACACGTAGCGATGATGGGCTTCATCGGTATGGGCAACAATCCAATGGTAGGGGCAACGGTTGCACTTGCAGTAGAGGTCGGTGAGCTAAGCCTCTAAGTCGATTTATCGCTTTACTATCCAAAGTCAGTAAATCCAACAAACCCAGTGTAGGGGGAGTGACTTCGGTCCTCCCCTTATTTTTTTGCGATGCTCCCTTCTCCCACTTCACTGTGTCTCTGCCCAAAATCGGCCTGATAAGGCTTTTGCGACACATTTCTCATCAGACAAACATATCTCTAAAAAGACAAAAGGTATCCATCTACGGACTTTCTCCATTTCCCCTCTTTAAACTCCCCAACACTCTCTTTATGATGACCGACAACTTAATTATTTCTTGTCAGTGAACAGACGAGACACAAGACTCAACACATGGAGATCAACTATGGCTTTCTTCTCTCTAGCCTTTGGTACGGCAACTAAAAACCGCGACGGCAAAATCATCGAAGCGTTTTTCCCAAACCCAGTTCTTAACCCAAGCGAAGCGCTTGTTAACGCACTAGCAGCAGTAGCAGGTTATGAGCAAGGCAACCAAGCTATCGAGATCTCTGCAGTACAAAGCGCAGAACTGGCAGCAGCATTTGAAGCAAACGGCGATGCGGCAAACGCTTCTTTCGCAGCAAAAGCAGCAGAATCAGCACAACCACTTGTACTGGTTATCCTTGCAACTGACGAGCAGCCACAAAGCGTTGCTGAAGGTTTCCTAAAACTTCAACTTATCTCTAATCGCCTAGTTCAACCACACGGTACGGTACTAGACGGTATCTTCGGTCTACTACACAACATCGCATGGACTAATGAAGGTCCAATCGACCTACCTGAACTAGCAGAGCGTCAAATCGAAGCTCGCCTAGCGGGTCGTGCACTAAGCGTAGATTGCGTAGACAAGTTCCCTAAAATGGTGGACTACGTGGTACCAACTGGCGTTCGTATCGCTGACACTTCTCGCGTACGTCTTGGCGCACACGTTGGCGAAGGCACAACGGTAATGCACGAAGGCTTCATCAACTTCAACGCGGGTACAACAGGCGTGAGCATGGTTGAAGGTCGTATCTCTGCTGGCGTAGTGGTTGGTAACGGCTCTGACATCGGCGGCGGCGCATCTATCATGGGTACGCTATCTGGCGGCGGTAAAGTTGTGGTTTCTATCGGTGAAAACTCTCTACTAGGCGCGAACGCAGGTCTTGGCTTCCCAATGGGTGACCGTTGTACTATCGAATCAGGTCTATACGTAACTGCTGGTTCTAAAGTACGCATGCTAGATTCTGCTGGCCAAGAAGTAGAAGTAGTGAAAGCACGCGATCTTGCTGGTGTTTCTGACCTACTGTTCCGTCGTAACTCTGTAACAGGTCAAATCGAGTGTCTTGCAAACAAGAGCGCGGTTGAACTGAACAGCGAACTGCATAAAAACAACTAATTCATTCGTGAATTAGCCCTACGAAAAATCCCCCAGCAGGAAACTGTTGGGGGATTTTTTAGCTTACAGCAAAATGCGTGATTACTGATTTAAAAAGCTGACCGCTTTATCTGGGAAATCAGTAAACAAACCATCCACTTTTACTTGGTTGTAGTACACATCCATCATGCCTTCAAAGCTGTCAGTGTACGCTGGAATGCGTCCTGGATCGGCGCGGAACGTGTATGGATGCACTTGCAAGCCAGCGTCTTTTGCAGCCTTCATCAACGGCTTGATGATGATATTGTCTTTGGTTGACTTATCATCCACCAGCATCGGCTTCCAAGGTCCAATTCCTTCCGCGTAACTCGCTACTTTCTTCATTCCGTCGGCTTCGAACATCCAGTCATAACTGTATGGTGTTGCCTTGTCGCCTTTGTACACCATAGTTTCGTTCCAGTCCGTGTAAGCCATAAGCTGAACGAGCTTTAAGTCCATGTCCATTGCAGGCATGAGTTCACTGTTGATGCGTTGAAGTTCATTCGCATCAAAACACTGAAGGTAGACTTTGTCGTCTTGAGAGCCGTAACCGTACTGCTTCAAGACTTTAAGTACTGCTTTAGAAATGTCCTTACCTTCATGACGATGGAACCAAGGCGCTTTAATTTCTGGGTAAATACCGATGTCATAACCCAGCGTTTTGTTTAAGCCTTGGATCAGCTCAATCTCTTCAGCAAACGTCGGCACGGTGAAGTCAGATTTCCACATAGGGAATCGGGTTGGATAGCCCGCTACTTTGTTGCCTTTCTCATCGATGTTGAACCCTTCGGTAACTCGCAAGGATTTGATTTCCGCCAGAGTGAAATCAATCGCGTAATAACGACCATCTTTACGTGCACGATCAGGAAAACGCTCCGCAACATCCGTTACGCGATCGAGATAATGGTCATGCAACACGACCAACTGGTCGTCTTTCGTCATTACCACATCTTGCTCTATGTAGTCAGGTTTCATTGCGTAAGCAAGTGCTTTGGCTTCTAGCGTGTGCTCAGGCAAGTAGCCCGATGCGCCACGATGCGCAATGACAAGCGGCTTCGCAATCGCACCAGCAGAGAGGCTAAGTGCTAAAAAAGTAAGACATACTGACTTTGTTTTCATTGTTATTTCCTTGATAAAGCGAAGAGGCAGTATTCCACTGCCTCTTTAAATAAATATTACGCTAGCGCTTCCTTCTCGCGCTCTTTTTGCTCGTGGTGCGCACGTTCACCTAAAAAGGCGTACATCAAACACACGATAGAAGTAATACAAGAACCCACTAAGATGATAAAGCCACCATCCCAGCCAAAGTGGTCTACGGTGTAGCCCAAAATCGCGTTTGCGGCAACTGCCCCACCCAGGTATCCAAACAAACCAGTAAGACCAGCGGCAGTACCTGCCGCTTTCTTCGGAGCGAGTTCAAGTGCGTACAAACCGATCAGCATAACCGGACCATAGATTAGGAAGCCAATTGCAATAAGCGCCATCATATCTACTGTTGGGTTGCCTGCAGGGTTAAACCAATAAACCATCACTGCAACTGTCACTAACACCATAAATAAGATACCAGCAGGTGCACGACGACCTTTGAACAATTTGTCAGAGATCCAACCACACAATAGTGTTCCTGGAATGCCAGCCCATTCGTATAAGAAATAAGCCCATGACGATTTATCTACCGAGAAATCCTTCGCTTCTTTTAGGTAAACAGGTGCCCAGTCCAGTACGCCGTAACGAATTAGGTAAACAAATGCGTTTGCAATTGCAATCGACCAAAGAAGTTTGTTGTTGAAGACGTATTTGAAGAAGATTTCCTTCGCTGTCATTTCTTGTTCATGGGACTTGTCATAGTCATCTGGGTAATCGTCTTTGTATTCTTCAATAGGAGGCAGACCACAAGACTGAGGGGTATCGCGAACCGTCATCCAAACAAACACAGCAACTAACGTGGCGAAAAATGCAGGAACATAAAATGCAGTGCGCCAATCATCATTAAATGCCCACAGGCCAAGAATAAATAGTGGACCAATCAAACCGCCACCCACGTTGTGCGCCACGTTCCAAACCGAAACGATCTCACCACGCTCTTTACGTGACCACCAGTGCACCATGGTTCGGCCACAAGCAGGCCACCCCATCCCTTGGAACCAACCGTTTAAGAAAAGCAAAATGAACATCGCAGTGACGCTACCAGTCGCCCATGGCATAAAGCCAAAGCAAAACATCACTAATGCAGACATCAATAGGCCGCCACTAAGGAAATAGCGAGGGTTGGAGCGGTCTGAAACGCTGCCCATTAGAAACTTAGAGAGACCATATGCAATGGAAACAGCTGCCAAGGCGACACCTAAGTCTCCGCGGCTAAAGCCTTGCTCGATAAGATAAGGCATCGCCAAACTGAAGTTTTTACGAACTAGATAGTAACCGGCGTAGCCAACAAAGATACCGATAAAGAGTTGCCAACGGAGGCGAGAGTAGGTGCTATCGATGCTGCCAGGGGACAGACGATCAATGTGCGCCTTAGGTTTGAATATTCCAAACATAGGAACCTCATTATTTTGTATGCGATGGTAAAAACACAAAAGGAGCGAACGAAACAAAATAAATCTTCGTTCGAAAGTTCATGAATTGTATGGAGTTAGGATTTTATTTCTGTGACAAATGTTGCACATGGATTAAATATAAGTAAATACAGTAAATTATATGAGCATTAATTAGATCATCGTTCAACTTTACTCAAGATTCGTTAATATTAAACTGATGTTCAAACCTCTCACTTGAGCATTCCAATTCGAAACCTTTGAAACAAAGGCTCGAATTAGAACATAAACTAACCGTAAAAAGGGCGATTTACGCCTGCCCTACTCGCTCCGAACCAACTAATAACTAAAAAGCTGAAAAACGATCACGTTTAGCATCAAACGAAATAAAAAAAACAATTTTTATTTGAATACAAGCCGAAGCAATGATTCACAAACACAAGACATTAACAGCGTTTATTCTCTTATCAACTCATCCTATTGGTACCAATGGGATGACGATTTTTTCTAAAAGTCCAAACATGACAGCGTATTTTTTATATCACTGCTATCCCTTGATACATTTGACATTCCGCTACTCCTTTAGGGTTAATTGCTACACAAGTTCTGTGCAATAAGTCTCCAAGCACGTAGCAGCTTCACAAAACTCCTCTTACCAGTTGTGCATTCTTTTTCACATCGGTAATTTGAGCGCTCTCATCACTGGCCTCGTGACAAATAAATTATTTTCGTTGTGTTCTTTTCCGGTTAAAAGATGCGCCATTTAACAAAAACGAAGACTTTGATTAACAAATTTATGCTCAAACGCTCATTTTTAACGCTCGTTTGTTTTCGCAAACGTTTATATATGCACAATAGTATCGTGCTAGACAGGCAAAAATGATCAAAGGACTTTTAACATGACAACGAACAAACACCCCTCTCTGCTCGGAGAATGTTTGGCCGAGTTTATCGGTACAGGACTACTTATTTTCTTCGGCGTAGGCTGTGTTGCAGCCTTAGTTCTAACAGGCGCATCATTTGGACAATGGGAAATCAGTATTGTATGGGGCTTCGGTGTCGCCATCGCTATTTACTGTACGGCTGGCGTCTCTGGTGCACACATCAACCCTGCCGTTACCATCGCACTTGCTATGTTCCATGGTTTTGATAAGGCGAAAGTGGTGCCATACATTATCGCTCAAATGCTTGGGGCATTCTGTTCTGCTGCATTGGTATACAGCTTATACAGCAACCTTTTCACCGACTACGAAATCGCTCATAACTTCGTTCGCAGCAGCCAAGATGCACTAGCAACTGCTGGTATCTTCTCAACCTATCCGCATGCCTCCCTCTCTTTCTTTGGTGCTTTTGCTGTGGAATTCGTTATCACTGCTGTGCTGATGTTTGCGATTCTGGCTCTGGGCGATGAAAATAACGGCGCGGCACGTGGCGCAATGAACCCTCTATTAATCGGTATTTTGATTGCCGTCATCGGTGGTTCACTTGGTCCACTAACAGGCTTTGCGATGAACCCTGCTCGTGACTTTGGACCAAAGCTGTTCGCTTACTTCGCAGGTTGGGATTACGCTCTGACAGGTGCTAAAGACATTCCTTACTTTATCGTGCCTTTACTTGCTCCGATTGCAGGTGCGTGTTTTGGTGGTTGGTTGTATCCAAAAGCGATTGCCGCTTACCTTCCACAACAAGGCCACGGTTGTACGATTCCAAACCAATGTGAGACGGAAGAAGAAACAGAAGAAGCTAGAGCTTAAAACTGACGTAACTCGAACATTTACTAAAATATAAATAACGAAACAAAAGGATTCTTACCATGACTGAGCAAAAATACATTGTTGCCCTAGACCAAGGTACAACAAGCTCTCGCGCAGTGATTCTTGATCATGATGCGAACATCGTAAGCGTCGCGCAACGCGAATTTACTCAGATTTATCCAGAAGCTGGTTGGGTTGAACATGATCCAATGGAGATCTGGGCAACACAAAGCTCTACCTTAGTAGAAGCTCTAGCTAAGTCTGGCATCCGTAGCGACCAATTAGCGGCTATCGGTATTACTAACCAGCGTGAAACGACTATCGTCTGGAACAAAGAAACAGGTAAACCCGTTTACAATGCGATTGTATGGCAATGTCGCCGTACTGCTGATATCTGTGAAGATTTAAAAGCACGCGGTCTCGAAAACTATGTACGTGACAACACTGGTTTGGTGCTTGACCCTTACTTCTCCGGTACCAAAGTTAAATGGATTCTGGACAATGTTGAAGGCGCACGAGAAGACGCAGAAGCAGGTAAGCTGTTGTTTGGTACTGTCGATACTTGGTTAGTTTGGAAGATGACTCAAGGTCGCGTTCACGTAACCGACTACACTAACGCATCGCGTACCATGCTGTTTAACATCAACGATCTATGTTGGGATCAAAAAATGTTAGATGAGCTTGGCATCCCAGCATCTATGATGCCAGAAGTGAAGCGCTCATCGGAAATTTACGGTAAAACCAACATCGGTGGTAAAGGCGGTACTCGTATTCCTATTTCTGGAATCGCAGGTGACCAACAAGCGGCGCTTTACGGCCAAATGTGTGTTGAAGCGGGTCAAGCGAAAAACACTTACGGTACGGGTTGTTTCTTGCTAATGAATACTGGCCAAGAAAAAGTCACTTCGACACATGGCCTTCTAACTACTTTGGCTTGTGGTCCTGCAGGCGAACCAGCTTATGCACTTGAAGGCGCCGTATTCATGGGTGGAGCTTCTATCCAATGGCTACGCGATGAATTGAAAATCCTAAACGGTGCAGAAGACTCTGAATACTTCGCGACAAAAGTGGATACATCAAACGGCGTTTATGTCGTGCCTGCATTTACTGGTTTAGGCGCTCCATACTGGGATGCCTACGCACGTGGCACGATTGTCGGCCTTACTCGCGGTGTGAATTCAAACCATATCATCCGTGCAACATTGGAAGGCATCGCTTATCAAACTCGTGACGTACTGGATGCGATGCAAGCTGACTCAGGCATTAAGCTTGCGAACCTTCGCGTCGATGGTGGTGCAGTAGCGAACAACTTCCTAATGCAATTCCAATCCGATGTATTGAACACAGAAGTACACCGCCCTCAAGTAACTGAGGTTACCGCTCTTGGTGCAGCCTACCTTGCCGGCCTTGCAGTTGGTTACTGGGATAGCATTGATGAGTTGCAGAATAAAGCGGTACTTGATCGCACCTTTGAGCCACACGATGATGAAGAAAAACGCAATCGTCGTTACAAGGGCTGGAAACGTGCAGTGAAATGTGCACAAACCTGGTCTGAACTTCACGACGAAGAAGATTAATCTCATCTCCATAAGAAAAAAAGAGCGCCATTTGTGCGCTCTTTTTGCGCTTTATCCCCGATTCCTGAACTCGCTTACTTCTCACAACGAGCAAATTCGAGCACAATAGAGCTTCGAATTTGAAGCATTGGCCGTTACCAATGCACAAGGGAGTGGTAAGTGAAGCAAATACCTCGACACCAGCAGATTGTTGAGCTGGTGAAAAAACAAGGCTATGTCAGCACGGATGAGTTAGTAGAAAGATTCAATGTCAGCCCACAAACCATCCGACGCGATCTCAATGAACTCGCCGATGACAACAAAATTCGTCGTTATCACGGTGGAGCCACTATTCCTCTCAGTTCTGAAAACACATCTTACAACACGCGTAAAGCGCTCAACTTCAATGAAAAAGATGTCATTGCAGACGAGGTAGTCAAACACATTCCAGATGGTGCCACACTATTCATCGATATCGGCACCACACCAGAAGCAGTTGCGCGAGCGCTCAATAAAAACCATAAACAGTTGCGTGTTGTCACCAACAACATCAATGTTGCGACCATTCTTTTCCCTAACCCTGAAATCAAAGTCATCTTAGCGGGTGGAGAAGTCCGCAGCAGAGACGGCGGTATTGTTGGCGAGGCTACCCTCGATTTCGTTAAACAGTTCCGTCTCGACTTTGGTATTCTCGGCATTAGCGGTATCGACTTCGATGGCTCGCTATTAGACTTTGATTACCACGAAGTCCGGGTCAAACAAGCGATCATTGACAATAGCCGTAGTGTATTTCTTGCCGTAGACCACACCAAGTTCGGGCGCAATGCTATGGTGAAACTAGGCAATATTGCACAGCTCAACATGATCTTTACCAATAAGCAGCCACCAGAAGAAATCTTGTCAATTTTGAAGGAAGCTTCTATCCCACTTGAAGTGGTTGAAGCTAACGAATCAAACTCCGAAAACGAGTAACGTCAATCGTATAACTCCCCCTCAAATGACCTCTGTCTTAATTAGACAGAGGTTTTTTTGTGTCTAAATCACACAAAACGCTCACAAACGAAAATAATAGATGATCACAAACGAAACCTGAGCTAGGATTACATTATGTTCTAAAATGCTCGTTCGCTCACCAAGAGGTCAAATTTATGAGTATACAAAATAATGCTTCCACTACTAGCTCATCCACTACCTTAGACTTGATCGTAATCGGTGGCGGCATTAACGGAGCTGGTATTGCAGCAGACGCAGCTGGCCGAGGTTTGAGTGTTGGCTTATATGAAGCACATGACTTCGCATCTGCGACTTCTTCAGCAAGTTCTAAACTGATACACGGCGGTTTACGCTACCTTGAACACTACGAGTTTCGTTTAGTTTCGGAAGCGCTCGCAGAGCGTGAGGTTATTCTTCGTAAAGCACCACACGTCGCATTACCAATGCGTTTCCGTTTACCGCATCGCCCATTCCTACGCCCAGCTTGGATGATTCGTTGTGGCCTTTTCCTTTACGATAACTTGGGTAAACGTACGACGCTGCAAGGCAGTAAAACCGTCAACCTTGCGAAATCTGGCTTGCTAAAACCAGAGATGAAAACGGGTTTCGAATACTCTGACTGTTGGGTTGATGATGCACGTTTAGTATTACTGAACGTTCTTGCGGCTCGCGAAAACCATGCTGAAGTGCGTAACTACTGCCGCGTGGAAAAAGCACACCGTGAAGGTGGTATCTGGCATGTTACTATTCACGATGTGATGACAGACCAACGTTTCGAACGTAAAGCGAAAGCGTTAGTCAATGCTGCGGGGCCTTGGGTAAAACAGTTCTTTGATGATGGATTAGAGCAAGCCTCTCCTCGTAACATTCGCTTAATCAAAGGCTCGCACATCGTTGTTCCTCGTATCCACAACGAACCGCAAGCCTACATTCTTCAAAACAAAGACAATCGCATCGTATTTATGATTCCTTACTTAGATAAGTTCTCAATCATTGGTACAACAGATGTGGAATACAAAGGTGACCCACGTGAAGTGTCGATCTCAGATGACGAAGTCGATTACCTCATTGATATCGTAAACCAACACTTTGTCCACCAGTTGACTCGCGAAGATGTAGTTTGGACATACAGCGGTGTTCGTCCTTTATGTGACGATGAATCTGACTCTCCGCAAGCAATCACACGAGACTACACGCTAGAGCTCGATGCGGAATACGACCATGCACCTCTGCTTTCTGTTTTTGGTGGTAAGTTAACGACCTACCGTAAGTTAGGTGAAGCAGCAATGAAGAAACTTGCTCCGTTCCTACCTGAAATGGGTAAAGACTGGACGGCCAACCAAACCCTTCCTGGTGGTAACTTCAGCTGTAGTCGTGAACAATTAGCGAAACAAATTCATGCTAAATACACTTGGGCGCCAGAAGCATTGATTCTTCGTTATGTCACTCAGTTTGGTACCCAAACGTGGAACTTAATGGAAGGTACAACAAGTGAAGCTGACTTAGGACAAACGTTCTCGACACAAGCCGGTGGTGTTTACCAACGTGAGATCGATTACTTAATGAACCATGAAATGGCAATGACCGATGAAGACATTTTATGGCGCCGTACTAAGCTTGGTCTTTACATGAACGAGGAAGAAAAACAGGCCTTAACGGACTATTTAAAGAAAAAGCTACAACAGAAAGTGGTTAATCTTTCTCAAGTTGGCTAACAGCTCCCCTCCCTCCCCCCACAATAAAGCCTGCTTAGTTGCAGGCTTTTTGTTTTGTTGTTTAAGCACAACACCTTGGTGCGCTCCACTCGATTGCAAATAAGAACAACTATTCATAGACATTTGGCATTAAATACAATCATACTCATTTGAAAAATAATGCATCAATGACTTCAGAGTACCGTACTCAGAGCATTGCCTCTGTATGGCAATGCAATTCTCGCGAAAGAAGTATCTTGAGGTTATTTTGGTATCGGCTCAAACAAGGAAAAGAAAATGGGTTTTATGATTGAACATTGGGACTTCTCAACCCCAGAAGCAACTCAACAATCCACCACGGCAGAGCAAATTCAAGCTAAGCATTGGTACCATTGCGAACGGCTGCATCCTGATATTCGTGGTTGGCTGGAGCAAAACCAAGTACCTCGAGCTACGGTTGATCATCTATTAGCCGACGAAAGTCGACCATCTTTCCATCCTTTGGATGACGAGAACTTCATGTTGATTTTACGAGGCGTCAATATGAACGGCAATGCATCACCAGAAGATATGCTTAGTATTCGAATTCTCTACTTTCAAGGCGCACTCATTTCAACTCGTAAAATTCCATCACGCGCGATCATGGAGATTCGCCAAGCATTAGCGGAACACAAAGGCCCAAAAAGTCTTGCCAGTTTACTTCATCAGATCATTGAAGGATTAAACAGTAAAATAGACATTTACCTTGATACGATTGAAGAAACACTAAACCAGTTCGACGTGAATGATGAGTCGACGTACAAACATATGGCGACTCAAAAAGCACTGATTTCTATCAAGCGTTTTATTCGCCCTCAGCAGTACGCTATCCGTGATCTTGTGGAGTCAGAATCAGAATTGATTGCTTTGAGACCTCATCAATATCGCTTCGCACACAATAATATTACGCGCATAAATGAAACACTTGAGTTTTATCTTGGAGAAGTGGCGCTTTTCCAAGAAGAGATCAAACATCATCGTGATGAGAAAACCAATAAAAACAGTTACCTGTTTACTTTGGTAGCAACGATTTTTCTACCAACCAGCTTCTTAACAGGTTTACTCGGTATCAATGTTGGTGGAATGCCAGGCGTGGAATCCACCATGGCATTCACCTGGTTCTGCATCGCCTTAATTGTCATTTTTGGTCTAGAGTGGTGGCTATTTAAACGCTTGGGGCTCACGAATAAAGCGGACGACGAAGACGAATAAACACTAAACCTATAAAGAACAAAAACCAAAAGAGGAGCACGCGGCTCCTCTTTTCTCTACTCACATTAGAATCTTATCCGGGGTGACCATCCACACGAGGGGTCACAAGCATCACACCAAAGCGCCACACAAATAGCCCAAACGCAACAATCCATAATCCGCCGCTGATATCAATCCACAGTATCATGTTCGCTGGATCAAAGATCACGGCGAAACTGCGAACCAAAGCTGCCGCGGTAATTGCTGCAAACGCAAGGCTCATGTTTGGCCCTTTGTAGATCATGCGACCAGTATGTCCCATCGTCACCCGTGTAATCATCGCTAAAATCAAACCGCCTAACGCACCTATCGCAAACAGGTGAATGAGGTTATGGCTGGCAAATGCATCTCCCCAGACGCCTCGCAAAATTAAGCTTAGTGGTAAACACAAATACGCAGCATGCAGCGACCACACTAAAGGCTCGCTCAGGGTTAACCAAGGTTTCCAGCGAACAAAACGCACCAACTGAGCAACACCTGCAAATAGCATCAAAGGACTACCTAGTTCTGCAAACGTCACAGGGAAAAAGCTCAGCACAAATAGCATTACCAATGGCAAGTTCGCGAACCACTCTAACCAAGCCAATGGTTGCGCTTTTTCGAAATTAAATCGACGCGCAGTAAAAAATGGAATCACACGTCCGCCCATCACTGACAACAGCAAGGTAAACCACCACAGCATTGCTTGCCACACCGCTGAAGAGCTAAAGGGCGGCATACCTTTTATCGTTGCGTAGCTTGCAAAGTTCGCAAAGATGGCTAAAAGAAACAGTGGAACGAAAAACAAATTACGCCAACCTTTGGCTCGATACACACGAATGCCCACCTCATAGGCGACAAACAGTAAAAATACCGCTTCGATACTGCTGGTTAACCATAACGGTGCTGGTGTCCAAAGCAATATGCGGGGCACTAACCACAAGCCAAATAAAGCCAGAAGCATGTAATGCTTGGTACCATTAATGCCAGTCCAGTTTTGTACCGCGGTCAGTACAAAGCCAACTACAATGGCCATCGAAAAACCGAACAACATTTCATGTACGTGCCACCACAATGCAGGCACGGCTAATGCGTTTGGCTGTCCGCCTTGGAACATCCACACCCACAACGCAATCGCAACAATGGCGTAAATCGACCCAAACAGAAAAAACGGCCGAAAGCCTAATCGCAGCCATGCGGGGATTTTTTCTTCTACTTTTTTATCGGTGATATTCAGCATTATCTTGCCCTCAAGCGTCTCTCGATGCTGGTTAACTCAACTACATATTGATGCTACCATAAACATGTATAAAAAATACATGTTTATAATTAAGATTATACTTAAGAGGTAAAGTTGTGCTTCAGATGCGGGTTAGGTATAAACATGAGAGGCACAACTATCAGTTAAGGGATGCAACGACAATGTACATATTTGGCTATGGCAGTTTGATTAATTCTGCGTCGCGTAAGTTAACCGGACAAACGGGAGAAGCCATTCCCGTCATAGCACATGGGTTGGTTCGCTACTGGGGGAAGATTGACGACAGCTACAGCCTCTCTCCATTAGTGGTGAACCAAGGCGATGGACAGGTTAATGGCGTTTTACTCGAAGTAAATGAAGAAGCGCTCGCAGAATTCGACCGCCGTGAGCGAGGTTATCATCGTATTCAACTTCAGCCAGATCAAATCGAAACAGATGCGAGTTTTAACCAAGAACATGACATTTGGGTTTACGTAAAAGACGAGCCACTACCACCATGCGAAAAGAGCCCAATCATGCAAAGTTATGTTGATACCGTACTGGCAGGTTGCTTGGAAGTTTCCCACGCGTTTGCAGAGCATTTTGTGCGTCACACCATTGGCTGGCAACACGCGAAAGAAAATGACCGCCACCAACCCAAATATGGCAACCTTGCAGGCGTACAAGATCACCATTATGAGTTGATTGATAATCTAATAAAAAAAGGAGCCTAACGGCTCCTTTTTAGTATCTATGTTTTGCTTACGCGAGCTTAAAACTTGTAATCAACACCAACGTACAGGCTGTCAAAATCAAAATCTTCGCTGCCACCGTTTTCGGCATCAATACTTACCGAAGAAGCACGGTAGCCACCAGATACAACCAAACCTGAAGCGAACTCATAACCAGCCTCAACACCGTAGTTAAAGCCTACATCACGACCATCATCGGTAACAGTGCTAGATGATTTCACTTCATAAGAAACACTCATTACACCAAGGCCAGCAATCGCACCAACATAGAAGCCTGTACCTGCAAATTGGTATTTAGGCTTCGCATTGAAATTGAACGCAGAAGCATCAACACTAAATTTAACCGGCCACCCCATGTAAGAAAATGTTTCTTCAAAGTCGCCAAAGTATATGTACTCACCTTCAAAAGCTAGTTTGAAGTTTTCTGAATATTGAAGCTCTTTACCTACAGCAAGGCTAAGACCTGTCGCAGAAAGATCTTTTGACAAGCTTTTAACTTTAAGATCTGAATTTACCAAATCAGCACCAACATACCAGTTACCTTTTGCTTGAACTGATGCTGAAGCAACCACTGCACCTAAAGCCAATAATGGCAATACTTTTTTCATTATAATTTCCTAATTTTTCATACTGTTAGACAGCTTTTAAAAGCGCGGAGATTATAAATAGAGTTGAATACTTTCCTATTGATTTGTTTATAAAATGAGACACAAAACATAAACATGAACAATAAAACGTTTGCTTGATTAAACTCTAAACAGCTCGAGTCCTATTAAGTACTAGAGTTACCACAAGTAGCAAGTTTCCAAACCAGTCGCGTTTTTCAGTATTTTTACAGCAATATAATCCTTACGTTTACGGCTTTATTTATTACTCAATAGAGTCTATTTCATGAAAACAATTTGGCTTGATATGATGATTTAAAGTGTTTAGGACTGTCTTACTAAAGGTTTGTGCATATCTAAGTAGCTGTTTAAAATAGTCAGATTATTGAGCTCACACTTGGGCAGTGCCAACGGGAAATTTACATGGCAAAGCTAAAAGATATCGCCATTGAAGCAGGCGTCTCACTTGCAACCGTATCGCGGGTTTTGAACAACGACCCAACGTTGAGCGTTAAAGAAGAAACCAAATACCGCATTTTGGAAATTGCAGAAAAACTGGAGTACCGCACCAGTAGCTCGAAGAAAGGCATCAAAGAAGCTAAGCAAAAACATCACTTTTTAGCCTTATATAACTACAAACAAGAAACAGAGGTGAATGACCCTTACTACTTATCAATTCGTCATGGGATTGAAACGCAATGCGACAAATTAGGTATTACGCTAACCAATTGCTATAACAGTGAAATTGATGTTGAAACGAAAAAGATAACAGGTGTCCTTTTAGTCGGAAATGTCGACCAAAAGGTAGTAGATAAATTACCTAAACGTCTAGCCGATAGCATTTGCTACATAAACTTTTCAGATCCAACCTGCCCTTATGATTGCGTTGATGTCGACCTTATTCGAATCAGTAGGCAAGTAGTTGATTTCTTTGTACAACGAGGCCACCGCCGCATCGGTTATATTGGCGGTCAAGACAAGCACGACGCAGCTGACACTCGTGAAAATGTGTTTTTGGACTATGGCTATCTAAAAGGCGTGGTCGCAGAACATGATATACACTATTGTGCCTGCTCTAGTTTGTCCGGTTATAACTTAGCGAAAGAGATGCTAGCCAAAGGTGACTTCCCGAAAGCAGTATTCATTGATTCAGACTCCATCGCGATTGGCATAGTACGTGCAATCCATGAATTTGGCTTAAAGATACCAGAGGATATTACGCTGATTAGTATGAATGATATTCCTACTGCTCGCTTTACCTTTCCGCCGTTGTCTACAATTCGTATTCACTCTGAGTTGATGGGAACTCAGGGAGTGAACTTACTAGTGGAAAAATACCGAGATGGACGCTTACTCCCTCTTCATGTATACGTTCAAACAGAGCTTAAACTACGTGGTACAACTCAATGATACCTTTTCCATTAATCTCTTTTATGAATTAAATCTGGAACATCCCCCCCTAACCCAAGATATTCATTTTGCACAATCAGTACTGTTTCGGCGTAACGCCGATAACTCAGCGGGTAGTAAGAAGTTCAACAACAAATCACTCTAAGCACCATGAGTGCCCCAAATGTTTATCATTTAGAGGTGATGGTCGAAGAAACCAACTCGCGTAGCCAAATGCCTTTGTCTTCATTGTTTCGGCTGGAATGCCACAGCATGGCAATATCAAAATCCGCAACGGCGATCGGCGGCTTAACAGTAATGAGATCGTCCGAAAAGCCCTCCGCCAACGCCATTTTTTCTGGCACGATGGCAATGAGATCGCGCTTTTTCAATAGATGCCGAATAGTGAGAAAGTTGCGCGACGCCACGGTGACTTTGCGGCTCAAGCCATGTTCTGCGAGCTTTTGGTCTACTTGTGTCTTTAAGCTCCCATCGGGACTTACCAGAGCTTGCTCGATGTTCGCGAACGCTTCCAGAGACAGCTGTGTTTCCCCTTTCAACACCTGTTTATCACACATGCACACGTGTTTTTCGGTGTACAAGTACAAGCTCTCAAAGTTGTCATCCAACACCGGCATGCTGCCAATAATGACATCGAGCTTTTCGTGCTCAGTTAATGCCACGTAGTTGCTACGATTGACGTTAATAAAACTGATCTGCGCCTCTGGGGCGCGCTGGCGTATTTCGTCATAAAGCCGAGGAGCAAAGATAAACTCGGCATAATCCGTTAACCCGATGCGACATACACCCGCGTAATTTTCAGGTTGGAAGGCAGACTTAGTGAGCAAGTCTTTGGCGATAGAATCCAACAAGTGATGCACAGTTGGCGCGATGTGGTGAGCGTGCTCGGTGGGCTCCATCTTGTGCCCTTTTCGCTCAAAAAGCGGGTCGTCAAACAACAACCTTAAACGAGACAAACTATGACTCATCGCCGACTGGCTAACGTAACTTTTCTCTGCCGCGACGCTAACGCTTCGATAGCGATACAAGTAGGAAAACGTCACCAATAAGTTCAAGTCAATGTTGCGCCACTGAACGTCCTCTTTCACTCCAACATCCTCATCCCATTTCATTCATAGATGAAATTAAAATCATCAATTTGAGTCATTTTAGAGCATTCGATAAATTAGCAACAATGCTTTTTAGATAAACAGGCTCGACATGTTCACCATATTCAAAACTTTTTTCTGGCTGGGTTGGTTCAGCTTCGGCGGCCCGGCGGCTCATATTGGTTATTTTCGCCAAACCTTTGTTGAGAAACTGAAATGGCTTGATGACAGCGAGTACGCGCAAATTGTCGCGCTCAGTCAGTTTTTGCCGGGACCGGGCTCAAGCCAAGTTGGCTTTGCTTTAGGCTATAAACGTGGCGGTTTAGGTGGCGCATGCGCAGCATTTGTCGGATTCACGCTTCCTTCAGTGGTCATCATGTTGGCGCTGGCGATGGTGAGCAGCCAAATCACCGACACCGCAGTGTTCCAAAACATCGTTCACGGCCTAAAACTGCTCGCAGTCGTCGTCGTGGCGGATGCGACTTGGGGCATGTACAAAAACTTCTGCCAAAGTAAACTGACCGCGGGTTTGTGCGTCGCGACTGCGATTGCGTTGCTGGTGGCACCAAGCATCATGACGCAAATGTTCGTGTTGATCGCAGCAGGTTTTGTCGGAATGCGATATCTGAAGAAAGACTCCGCGCCATCAGCCGAGTCGTTTAAACCGTCTATCGCGCCATTAGCTCTATTTGCGATGCTTTTACTCGGCTTACCGTTAGTGGCTCATACGTTACCTTTGCTTGGGCTGTTTAGTGATTTTTTCCAAGCTGGTAGCTTAGTGTTTGGTGGCGGTCATGTGGTTCTGCCGCTTCTGCAAAACATTGTTGGCGACCAGCTCAGCCAAGATGCATTTTTAACAGGCTACGCCGCTGCACAAGCTGTACCGGGGCCAATGTTCACCTTTGCTACTTTTATCGGTTATGAGCTTTCGGATACGCCAATTTTAGGCGCTCTGATCGCAACGCTTGGCGTATTCCTCCCTGGGTTTCTTTTACTACTTGGCGTTCTTAAGAACTGGCAAGCACTGGCAGGCAAACCGCTGGTCTCCGGCGCCATCAACGGTGTAAATGCCTCGGTAGTAGGGTTACTACTCGCGGCACTTTACCAGCCAGTATTTAGCAGCGCAGTTGTTGCTCCCATCGACATGGCGTTAGTGATTGCGGGTTTCTATCTACACAAAAAGCTCAACCTTTCGGTACTATGGATGATCGTGTTTTTTGTGGCAGCAGGCCTTGTCACGGGCATGATGTAGCCTGCTGATACGCCAACTATTGAATCTAGATAAACCACGGGCACTCAAATACGAGTGCCCTTGCTTAGATTAGATAGTGAAAACGGAACAGACCCCGATAAAAAGAGCATCACAAATTATGACTTAACTTCTCTCGGTTAAGCCATTGTTCATTCTTACCAACTTAACTGCATCATGACGAGAATGGACATCGAGTTTTTTGTACAACTTGTATATATGGCTTTTCACTGTACTTTCAGATAAAAAAAGTCTTGAAGCAATTTGTTGATTTGAAATGCCGTACACAAGTAGCTCTAGAATCTGTTTTTCTCTGCATGTTAACTCATCATGCTGCTGTTCTTCGGACAAATTTGCATGCCGATAATTGAGGACTAACTTCTCTAGGTACATTCTTGGTAGCCACAACCCACCTTTCAGTACGTATTCCGCGCCATCACATATATGTGTCACTGATGCACTTCGGAGCAAAATTCCTTTTAACAACTTCCAATGCAGTAAGTCCGTTTGTACTTTTTCACAAGGGACGTTGTGAAGCATAAAGGACCACCCAAATAGATCAAAATCTGGTAACTTTCCTTGTACTTCAAGCTGACGCATAAAATCGTAATCAATAAACATCAAATCGATACTGAGTGAGTGACTTCTGAACACCACTTCATCTGGTTGCATTATCTTTACATCGACATCATGAATGGAAGACAGCTGTTTTTTTATTAAGTTACTTTGTAAATTACTCTCAGCTAGCAGTATCAAGTGCTTCTTTTCCATAGTCCCACCACATTAACTTACCTGTTTCACCAACCCCCGTTAGAAAATTAATTGGAGGCAGCAAAGAGAATTTATCTTCATTTTAAGTAGAAAATATAGCACTTCAGAATGATATCGCATTGCTTTTCAGCACCGAAAAAGACTTAAAAAGTATGAACCTGTTGTGTTTTTATCCATACTTTTCAACCTGTGTTAGCATAAGGATATGATTTATAATATTAAATAATAAAGATAATAATTGGATAAAATGCCATTTATAAAAAATGGATGACTGCTCCGCTCAGTGCAATAGAACAAATTACTTCTTTATATTGGCTTCATTTCATACTTGATGAGTACTTAAAGTAAATACAAAAAATAACATTATGATTATGTTATTTTTTTCTTTAATACTTTAAATAGACGTACCTAAATACTCCCTTCCAGCCTGAATCATTCTCAATAATGAGAACAGCTTTCACTGATCCTTTCTTATAATTTCATCGCTTCCCACAACATTTGAAGGAAGCAGCAAGAAGTTAAGTGCAGTCATTTTTAATCAGGAATAACAGGAAATGGAGTAATCGTTATGACTCTAAACAAAACAGGGCTTGCTTTAGCAATGTCAGCAATTTTATTTAGTGGCTCTCTAATCGCGAATGAGATCGATGATGGAGACGACAACATGCAATGGACTGACAGCGCTAATACCGATATCGGTTTATCTGGCAGCTTCAATGATAACAGTGACAATAGCGCATCTCTCGGTGTTGGTGATAGCTTCAACGACAACAGCGATAATAGTGCGTCACTAGGTATTGGTCATAGCTTCAACGACAACAGCGACACTGACAACAGTGCAACTCTTGGTGTTGATGACAGCTTTAATAACAACAGCGACAACTCAAACTCGAGCACTAACACAGCTCAAAGCCACAACGACAATAGTACGTCTAACGCTAACGACAACAGTACCAGTGCTGATCTTGATGTGAGCCTAAATAGTGATAGTAGTGATTCAAGTACTAACACAAATAGAAGCCACAACGACAACAGCGACTCTAGTACTACTGTAAGACGTAGCAACAACGACAACAGTGACTCTAGTATCAACAGTAGCTTTAACGATAACAGCGATAATCGTAATCAAAGCGACAACCGTAACCAGAGTGATAACCGTAGCTACGCTGATTCAAGCACAACAAACTCGAACAGCTTTAACGACAATAGTAACTATCAAAGTGACTCGAGCTCAACAAATGTTGATAGCTTCAATCAAGTCCATATGGATACAGATATGGTTGTTGCGAGCTCAAGCCTAATGGGTGGTGTTACAGGTGCATCAGTTATTTATGCAACTAACGCGGATGATACTCGAGTTCGAGTTGAAAACATGAACACCCTTGGTGGTCTTGGTGGTGCGGCTGGTATTACTACCGTTGGTCAGAATGCTGGTTCAAATTCACTTGTACAACAATCTGTTACAACTAATGCAAGTGTGTTTACTGGGGGTGAGTAACCGACTAGTAGGAGAAAGCGATGCGTTTGGCAATCTGTACTTTGAGTATGATAGTTGCCTGCACTGCACTCGCTGATGACATTGCATTATCTGGCGGAGAAGTTAGCTTGGATATCATGAATGAATCAAGAGGTGGACAAAATGTTGAACTCGACTTGGTTTATGCAGAATCAGATATCAATGGTATTTCGTCAGATAATGTCGCGTCAAACACCGTGAGTGGTAACAATATACTATCAAGTGGAGCGTTCGCAGACAGTTCGGGTATATCCAACGTAATTCAGAACAGCGGAAACAACGTTTTAATCCAGAACTCTACCGTCGTTAACCTGACACTCAAGTAAACAATATGAAAGTATTAAATAACGTAATTTGGCTGATGCTCGTTTATTCAGCATCAGCCATTTCATTAGAACTGCTACCTTACCGAGCACATTACTCTGTTCCTGTTAAAAGCTACAAAGAAATAGTGTTCGGTGATGTTTTTCGCCAACAGTATGACTTCAGCTGTGGCTCTGCCGCCCTGGCTTCTCTTCTCACTTTTCATTATGCAACAGAGTCATCTGAACAAGATATCTTCAAAAGCATGTTTGAAAAAGGTGATAAAGAAAAAATCAAAGAGAAAGGTTTTTCTTTGTTGGATATGAAGCTTTACTTGGATTCCATAGGGTTACGTTCTGACGGCTTTCAAGTAGGATTGGAGAAAATTAAAGAAGTCGGCGTCCCTGGGATTACTCTCGTTAATTTCGATGGGTATATGCATTTTGTTGTCATCAGAGGTATAAACAATCACTCAGTTATTCTAGGAGACCCTTCTAGAGGAACCATGATAATGAAACTGGATGAGTTTGAAAAATATTACCAAGGAATTGTGTTACTGGTCCGTAACGAAGCGGAAATGGGAAGGTCTAGCTTTATAACCAATGATAATTTCACCGTATATCAAAGATCACCATTAAAAACAGGAGTGTCTAGAGATTCCTTAGGGGTATTTAGCATTACTCTCCCAGTTTCCGGTGAAAATTAATATAACATTGTTTTAAATAACTTTAAGAACTAAACAACCTGAAAGGCCTGCATTATGAACTACAATAAATTTTTGTTAGTGCTTTGTATGCTAATACCTCATTTTAATGTGAATGCTAAAGATGTTGGCCTGCAAGAACTTACTCCTCTTTCAAATTTATCTTTAGAAGAATATCGAGGTGGCTTCCAAATTACGGACGAGTATATTATTAATATTGGATTAAGCATTACTACGACTATAAATGGCGATGATATTTTGAACACAAACATTGCCAACTTAGTAATTGAAAATGGTAATTTAAAAAACATTAGCGCAAATAGTGAAAATCAAAGTGGAGATATTTTCAACCAGGGTATTGTTAACATCATACAATTTGGTGAAGGAAATATTATTGGAGATGATTCTATAGATTCACCCAAAATGCCTTCGTCTCAAAATCCTAATATAATAAGTTCAGACTTTATAAATTCAAGTATTATCAATATTATTCAAAACACGAAAGATAACAGTATTATTGGACTTAGCACGCTCGTAGACATTGATGCTCAAGTAAATGGGGTAATACGGGAAATCAAAGCAAACCAACAATTAGAAGACGCCTTATTGAACCACCTTCAATGAGCATTTCCATTTTTATCTGAAAAATTGTCACGTTAAGCTTCTTTGATATTAGAAACGACTGATATCTATGATTACATACCAAAATAAAGGTAGATATATCAATAGGCCACCATCATTTTAAGAATATATACCTACTTTATCCAATATAATCCAATCAATTTATAATGCGAACACTAGGCGCTAACGATAAATTAGGCCCAAGACTCAAGGGCCTAATATCCATTTTACAAATTAAAAGGTACTCGTACTGTTAATTGAAAGTCGGGAGTATCTTCTGTAAGACCAGCTTGAGCACTAACATTGATAGATGAGCGTTCACTAAAGGCATAGTTTATACCAAAAGTTAATGCATCTAATTGAAGCAACTTAGCATCATCTGCCGATCTGCCATTTACTTTGCTTTTTAAAATAGTTTTATGGCTAAGTCCTAAAGAGAATGAAAGATCAGGATTCACCGCAAACCCCATTCCTCCTGAAAGAGAAATAGTGTCTCCAAGTTCAACATCAGCTTTTGTGTCGCCAACTGTAACAGTATCCTCTAAGTTATAAATATAACTTAGACTAGCGAACAAGACCGCAGGATCAACAGGGTGAATAAGAGATAAATTAGGCTCAAAACTCCAAAAACCCGAACCTGTAGGGACATCACTAAATGAGTTGCTTCCATCTTCAATAGAAACATCATAAGGCGATCGTCCTGTATCCGACTTTACTCTAAGGCCACCTACCCAGTATGGCGCAGACTCAAAGTTAAACTGGTGCCTCAATGCGAACTCTACATCACCAAGCCCTCCGCCATCCACCGTTGTGTTTACTACTTCACTGTTTGAACCATCTTGAATGGGGCGCGTAGAAACTTGGTCATTACGATACACATACGGCACTCTAACTTCTAACTCTGTGGCGTTTGTTAAACCGTACCGAGCAGTTAATCCAACGGTTACTGTAGTCCTATCCGAATCACTCACTTCAATTCGCCCAACAATCAGAGTTGGTAAGACTGTATACCCAACAACAGATACTTTGTTTGAAGAGTTTTGTGTATAGCTTAAAGACGAATCAAATGACCATTTACCTTTAGGTGTGAGAACGCCTGGGCGCTCAATAACATCACCAACCGTTTGGGCGCGCTGAGGAATATCATCTCCTTCAGCACCATATGCATTCCCCGCAATGAATAAACTACAAAGATAGGTACCCAGTAAAGTCTTCCGTAACATCACATCTTTCCTTTTGCTGATGATCGTACCCAAGTAATCTCAGGCAATAGCTTGAGGTGAAGCTCCTAACTTTCCAAAGTAAGATTAGTATAGCTACTTCAAAACCACGACATACCTTTAAGTTTGGCGCTTTGAAGAAATTAGGAGACATTTATACTTATCTTCAACACTAAGCCACTAGTTAATAAATAATTAGGATAGATTCTATGTTTTCGCAATATTATTAATAAAATAAATTGCTTACCTGTGCTCTTAGTATGAAGTCGGTATGACATAACAGCTGAAAAGCCTGTTCTCTTTTGCGTAGCATCAATCACATTGCTTTTTAGATCGAGTCGCTCCGACTTCAACCATAACTAACGCTATCTTCCCCACATATTTCATCAAAATGCATTCCCGTGTCGCGATTTAACATGCTAAAGTTAACAATGCGTTAACAATTATAAATACAATGAGAAGACATGGAGTCACTTAAAATGAATCAGCCGAATCTAAATAGCGCTGCTGGTTGCGCTCTCCCACCACCAAATGAAATGATCCTCAAATGGGCTCAAGAGCGTCCAAATGAGGTCTACCTAAAACAAATTATTAACCGACAGTTTGTTGAGTACACATTCTCTGATGTTGCAGATCAAGCCTTAAAACTTGTCAGCGCACTACGCTCGCTTGGTGTAAAGCCTGGCGACAAAGTTGCGTTAGTATCTAAAAACTGTGCAGAATGGTTTATTTGCGATCTTGCTATGATGCTTGGTGACTATGTCAGTGTGCCAATCTTTCCTACCGCCGGTGCAGACACCATCGAATACTGTGTGACTCATAGTGAAAGTAAAGCGATCATTGGCGGAAAACTCGATGATCCCAAAGCAACTCAGCAAGTCATTGATGCTATGCCTGAACTCATTAGCATCGCTCTACCTTATGACACGGCACCTAAGTGTAAGCACGAATACCAAGCGCTCATTGCTGATGCAGTGCCAAGTGAAGAGCGTCCGCAGCATTACGATGACAAGCTAATGTCGTTGGTGTATACCTCAGGCACATCAGGGTTACCGAAAGGCGCGATGCTAACTTACGGCGCATTCAGTTGGTCTGTTCAGCAACTGATCAATCATATTGGTATCCAAGAAAACGACCGATTGTTCTCTTATTTACCGCTCGCTCATATTACAGAGCGTGTTTATATCTTCGGTTCATCGATTATGGGTGGCGTGCCAACAGCATTTCCAGAGTCACTGGACACTTTTATCGAAGATGTGAAGATGCACCGACCAACTCTGTTTATCTCCGTCCCACGATTATGGACGCTATTCCAGCAACGTATTCAAGACAAACTTCCACAGAAGAAGCTCAATATTCTGTTGAAAATCCCATTCGTCAATTCTTTGATCAAGAAAAAGCTAGCAGATGGTCTAGGTTTAGATCAGGCTCGAGTATTAGGCTGTGGCTCTGCACCTGTCTCGCCAGCGCTGTTGGAATGGTACCACTCAGTGGGCCTTGATATCACAGAGGCTTGGGGGATGACGGAATCATTTGCCTACAGCACGCTCAACTACCCATTTAGAGCTGACAAAATTGGTAGTGTCGGTAATGCAGGGCCAGGCATTGAGTTAAAAATCGCAGCCGATGATGAAATCATGGTGCGTGGCAAAGGGCTATTTTCTGGCTACTACAAAAATGATATTGCCACCCAAGAGTCTTTTGATTCAGAGGGCTGGCTACACACAGGCGATATCGGCGCTATCGACTCAGATGGTTATCTAACGATTCAAGGCCGTAAAAAAGATAACTTCAAAACCGCCAAAGGTAAATTTGTCTCTCCGGTTCCTATCGAGAAAAAGCTTTTCGAGTACAGTCGCGTAGAGATGATGTGTCTCATCGGTTTAGGGCTACCCGCTCCGATTCTTTTGGTTGTGCCACATGACTTCCCTAACTTTGATCGAGAGCGATACGCACGTACCACACGTAAAGTTATTGCCAGGATGAATCAAGAACTCGCCTCTCATGAGCAAATCAAAGGTGTGTTAATGATTAAAGAACCTTGGAGTATAGAAAATGGCGTACTGACGCCAACGCTTAAAATTAAACGTCATGTGCTCGAACAAAAGTATCATGAGATAGGCCACAATTGGCCAAAAGATGAATTGGTCGTGTGGGAAGAAGACTTGTAATTTTGCTTGCACTCCTCAACACCATTGGGGAGTGCAACTTAACTTTGAGCTTGAATCAAACTCATAGACTACTCTCTCCAGAATGGCTTACTCACTTCACAACTAATCTCCCTTTCACCTAATCCAATATCGTCCCAAAGGTGCTTTGGTAACTCTCTCAAGTGACGACGTGTCTTATAGTTCCTTCTCCAAGCCGCCAGTTTAGAATAAATTAACTGTAACCCGCTCTGATGGGCAGTAGGTATAGTACGCTCACAAGTGTGTGTCATGTTTTCCATTTCAAAGATCCCTATACAATGTTGACCACTTAATAATCAGCGACTACGCTGATAACCTCAAACGATAGAATCTGCCATAGAGTTAAGGAAAACTAATGTGAAAGATCGAATGCCTCCCTTACAAAGCTTGTATTACTTTTTCGTTGCAGCAAAGGAAGGAAGCTTTAAAACGGCAGCAAAAGAACTGTTTGTTACGCCAGCGGCCATTAGTCAGCAAATTCGTCATTTAGAAGAGTTCTTAGGCACGGACCTATTTGTTCGTCAGCACAGAAAAATCGTGCTCACACCAGAGGGAGAGCTACTGTTTAGTCAGGCAGAAAGAGGGTTTGCTCATTTGCAGCAAGGGGTAAGATTAGTCAATCAAGATCCAAACCCGAACCACCTTTCGATATCAACACTCCCCTCTTTCGCTCATCATTGGTTAGTCCCGAAAATTACGGCTTTTCGTCAGCGTCACCCTGATATCGCCTTGCTATTAGAACCAACCAATGATTTGGTGTCTTTTCAAGATAGCCAGATAGATTTATGTGTTCGTTACGGTTTAGGAAAGTACCCCAATTTAGAATCACAATGGCTAATGGACGAAGCTTTTTATCCAGCTTGTCATCCGGTGTACCAGAAAGAGCACGGGATCTATAACATCGAGGATTTAAGCAAAGCTGAGCTGATTGAAGATGTTTGGCCTGATCTTGATTGGAATATGTGGTTAGCAACCTTGGGTCACTGCGCAGCAAAGCCTACCTTAAAATACAGTGGATCACATCTCGTGCTTGAGGCTGCACTATCACTTCAAGGCGTGGCATTAGTAAAACACAGTTTAGCCCATCAATATTTTCGTTCTGGCAAATTGGTCCGAATTGGAGATATCGCTATCAAGCCCAACTTTGCGTATTACTTGTGTGCGCCAAAAGGCTACTTAAAAAGACCTAAAGCTCAATTGTTTGCGCAATGGTTGAAGGAAGAAATAGAAATATTTGAAAAGTCAGTGGTACCAGACTTTAAGACCATTGACCTAAAAGGCAACAGTACTAGAACGGCATCATAACAATCGTCAAAACAAACGCTAAATAGGAATAAAACAAACACGCTCTGCGTATAAGACTGCTAAATACAAAAAGCCCCGCACTAAGCGGGGCTTTCAAGTTATAGAGTTAACTTAAGAATTACTTCTTAGCGTTACGCTCTTTAACGTCAGCAATTACTTGCTCTGCAACGTTTGTTGGACATGGTGCGTAGTGTGAGAACTCCATAGAGAACTGACCACGACCAGAAGTCATAGTACGTAGAGTACCGATGTAACCAAACATTTCTGATAGAGGTACATCACCCTTGATACGTACGCCAGTAGACGCTGCTTGTTGGTCTTTGATCATACCACGACGACGGTTAAGGTCACCGATTACGTCACCAACGTGATCTTCTGGAGTGAACACGTCAACTTTCATGATTGGCTCAAGAAGTTGCGCGCCAGCTTTAGGCATAGACTGACGGAATGCACCTTTCGCTGCGATTTCGTAAGCGATAGCTGAAGAGTCAACTGCGTGGAAACCACCGTCGAATAGTTCAACTTCAACGTCTAGAGTAGGGAAGCCAGCTAGAACACCGTGCTCCATCATTGACGCAAAGCCTTTCTCAACTGCAGGCCAGAATTCTTTAGGTACGTTACCACCAACAACTGTTGATTTGAACGTGAAGCCAGAGTTTGGCTCACCTGGTTTGATGCGGTAGTCGATCTTACCGAACTGACCAGAACCACCAGACTGTTTCTTGTGCGTGTAGCTATCTTCGATTGCTTGAGTGATAGTTTCACGGTAAGCAACCTGTGGAGCACCAACTTCTAGCTCAACGCCGTAAGTACGCTTAAGGATATCTACCTTGATGTCTAGGTGAAGTTCACCCATACCTTTCAGGATAGTTTCGCCTGAATCTTCATCAGTCTCAACTTGGAATGATGGATCTTCTGCAACCATTTTACCGATCGCGATACCCATCTTCTCAGAACCGCCTTTATCTTTAGGCTTAACTGCGATAGAGATTACTGGATCTGGGAAGATCATTGGCTCAAGAGTACATTCGTGCTTAGGATCACATAGAGTGTGACCAGTTTGAACGTTCTTCATACCAACTACAGCGATGATGTCACCAGCTTGTGCTGAATCGATCTCGTTACGCTCGTCCGCGTGCATCTCAACCATACGGCCGATACGCTCTGTTTTACCAGTTGCTGAGTTAAGGATTGTATCACCTTTCTTCATCTTACCAGAGTAGATGCGGATAAAGGTTAGAGCACCGAAGCGGTCATCCATAATCTTAAATGCAAGAGCACGTAGTGGCTCGTCTGCAGATACAGTCGCAACTTCACCAGTTGGCTCACCAGTCTCTGAATCAGTTAGAGGCTGTGGATCAACTTCTGTTGGAGATGGTAGGTAATCAATTACCGCGTCAAGAATAAGTTGGATACCTTTGTTCTTGTACGCTGAACCACAGTAAGTTGGGAAGAATGCTAGATCACGAGTACCTTTACGGATACAACGTTTGATGTCTTCTAGAGATGGCTCTTCGCCTTCTTCTAGGTAAGCCATCATTAGATCTTCGTCTTGCTCTAGAGCAGTTTCGATTAGCATTTCACGGTATTCAGCAGCTTTTTCTACCATGTCTGCTGGAATATCTTGAACTTCGTAGTTCTCTGGTTGGCCAGACTCATCCCATACGTAAGCTTGTTGGCTTAGTACGTCTACAACACCTACGAAATCTTCTTCGATACCGATAGGTAGAGTCATAACTAGAGGTGTAGCACCTAGTACGTTCTGTACTTGATCTACAACTTTGTAGAAATCTGCGCCCATACGGTCTAGTTTGTTAACGAAGATCAGACGTGATACGTGTGATTCGTCAGCGTAACGCCAGTTAGTTTCTGACTGAGGCTCAACACCACCAGAACCACAGAATACACCGATACCACCGTCAAGTACTTTTAGAGAACGGTAAACTTCGATAGTGAAGTCAACGTGTCCAGGAGTATCGATGATGTTTAGACGGTGATCGTTCCAGAAACAAGTTGTTGCTGCAGACTGGATTGTGATACCACGCTCAGCTTCCTGCTCCATGAAGTCAGTAGTAGTTGAACCGTCGTGAGTGTCACCGATCTTATGGATCTTACCAGTTAGCTTTAGGATACGCTCTGTAGAGGTAGTTTTACCCGCGTCTACGTGAGCAAAAATACCAATGTTTCTGTATTTTGATAAATCAGTCATTGTCTTACTCTGTTAATAAGGTATAAAGTGCGCGCAGAGTATATCACATTCTGTCAATACTGATACCCTTGCGTGCGGATGGAAGAAAAAAAATTTTAACGTGAAATTTCCGTCCCCAAAGCATAGTCAAACACAGCAATTTATGTACTTTATTCGCATTTTATTGAGGACGGATAGAACAGTTTGTGATTGCACAAATACCATTCTTATGAGCATTACAGCTCGTCAAAAGCCTCTATAGCTTCCGACAATTTCTTAACGCCGTGAATTTGCATGCCAGGGATGCCACCTTTCGGCATGTTGGCTGCTGGCACGATCGCTTTCTTGAAACCATGTTTGAACGCTTCATTCAAACGCTCTTGCCCACTTGGTACTGGACGGATTTCGCCCGCAAGCCCTACTTCACCAAAAATCACCACATCTTTAGGGAGTGGACGGTCACGAAAACTCGATAAAAGCGCCATAACTAAAGCAAGATCAGCGCTCGTCTCCGTCACCTTAACACCGCCAACCACATTAACAAAGACATCTTGGTCTGCCATTTGTAAGCCACCATGCTTATGCAACACAGCGAGCAAAAGTGATAGGCGGTTCTGCTCCAAGCCGACCGCAACACGACGAGGGTTGGCTAACTGCGAGTAATCCACCAGCGCTTGAATCTCTACTAGCAGAGGGCGCGTGCCTTCCCAAACCACCATGACGGAAGAGCCTGATGTTTCTTCTTCACCACGAGAAAGGAAGATCGCTGATGGGTTACTCACTTCTTTCAATCCTTGGCCTGTCATTGCAAAGACACCAAGCTCATTCACAGCGCCAAAACGGTTTTTATGACTACGCAAAGTGCGGAATCGGCTATCCGTTCCACCATCGAGTAGTACCGAACAGTCGATAATGTGTTCAAGAACTTTAGGGCCCGCAAGGGTACCATCTTTTGTTACGTGACCAACAATAAATACCGCAACATTATTCTGTTTTGCGTATCGTGTCAGAGCCGTCGCAGATTCACGTACCTGAGCAACACTGCCAGGCGACGATTGAACATCAGAAACGTGCATCACCTGAATCGAGTCTATCACCATTATACGAGGCTGCTCTTTTTCGGCGATTTGGCAAATTTTGTCGACGTTCGTTTCCGATAGCATTTTTAAATGATCTTTCGGCAAGCCCAATCGAGAAGCACGCATTGCCACCTGCTGTAATGACTCTTCACCGGTTACGTAAAGCGTTGGCATTTGCGCAGATAAACTACACATGGTTTGCAACAGAAGGGTTGATTTACCAGCGCCAGGGTTACCACCAATCAAAATTGCGGCACCTGGTACAACCCCACCACCCAACACACGGTCAAGCTCTTTAAACCCACTGGTGAAGCGAGGTACTTCTTGCAGATCAATTTCGGATAGCGTTTGAACCGTAGCTTCTGTTGCGGAACCAGCGTAGCCGCTTAAGCGTTCATTGCGAGCAACGGTTGGCGATGCAGCGATACGTACTTCTGTTATCGTATTCCATGCACCACATGCGTTACACTGCCCCTGCCAACGGGGAAAGTCCGCGCCACAATCATTACAAACATACGCTCGTTTTGCTTTCGCCATGATGCCTCAATTTTTTCTACAAATGTGACTAAGCACAGCCAAGTCAGACCTGAACTGAAATGAACTATTGATATACTTAAGTATTACTTCGCTTAGCCGATACAATTTAAAGTAACGACATACTCTAACAGAAATAATGCAGCAATCTGAAATTCTCTCGCTCGCAGAACGACTCATTCCCGTTTACGGTACGAATGACTTTGACTTTGTCCTTGGCCAACTGACCGAGGAAGAGCCGCCTTCGGCCAAAATTTTGGTTAAAATGGAACTTAACCGCTTAATGGCTCCATGCAAAAAAAGCATTGATTTGCGAGGTCGCGTTCAAGGCGAATGTCGCGAGTATATTTTGGATGGTATTCCACATTGGTTGGATGATGTTGCTTTCAACGCTTACCATAAAAACATCAAAAAGTTTGGCTGCTACACGGAAGGAATGTGGGAAGCATTGGTCAACACGCGAAATAACTTTCGCGTAATGAGCAAGCGCCTTACTCAGCAAAAAACGCAATCGTTAACGGATCCTAAAAGCCCGTTCTTAGCAGAACCCGTTCACCTAGGCTACGATTTAAAGCGCCAAGAAAAACGCTTGAAAGTCCAATCTCAAGTTGAAATTTGCCGTTCTAAAGGACAGCTTCTTCATGGATTAAGCATTGATTTATCTAGCTCTGGCGCAAAGTTCAAAGTCCCTAGCGCATTTAAATATAACCTTGGGGAAATTATTCAGGTCACGTTTACTGAATTTGCCAGCAAATCTAACGTTGCAGGTATAGAGAAACCGCTTGCATACCGCATACTCGCGGTTGATGACTGTTACGAAAATGACTCAGTTCGATACCTCAGAACCATACGCTTAACTGACACCAATGTCGTAACCCGAGTGATAGATGAAGCGCTCAACAGTGCTGCTAAAAGGGCTCGTCACGACAATCAAGACAAGATTATTCGAGCTCGAACTCGCGGTTATGAGCACATCGCACTAAAGCACACCAGCAGCTTGCCTCTATTCTTTGATGGTAGTGACCTAAAATTAGCAATGTTAACGCCAAACAATCAAAAGCTTTGGCAATACTGGCACGATGAGAGAAACCAGCAAATGTTTGGTTCCTTATTCAACGAGCAACGCATCGCGTCACTCATTAAGCCTGGTGTGAAAGGAACAACCAATGTCCTTTATTCATTTACTCACGAGCACGAGAATCGAACCTATTTCTATTCGATGTTTCGCCCTGAAGCAACTCGCGAACAGCGCCAGCTATTTTGGCATTTAGGTGGCAAACGAGAGAGTTGGCGCGCCTTTAGAATTTCAATCTTTGAACTATCAGAGCAAGAACAGGAAGACCTAGCAGCTTTCTCTCCAGAGTTAGCAGAAACGTCTCAATCACTGACTCATATTGGTATTTTGCAAGAAATTGCTGACGAAAAGTCAGGGCAGGATTACCTGCTAACTGAAAAGCCGCGCTTACCCGCTAATACGTTAAACGCGTTTCGCCATCCGAGAAGAGTTATCGGCAATCCAAAGGGCATTTATTTTGATGCAAAGTCTCGTCGTAAAGAGCCTCGTTATCGTTTTAAAACACCTTTAGAGTTGTACTCAGGACAAACTAAAACAGGCGGCTGTACTGTTGACCTTTCCAAACGAGGACTCGGAATTAGGCTAAGTGAGCCCACGATGTTACGTTCTGGGCAAGAGGTAAGAATCAACTTTCGAGAATTACAACTCTACGATAAAAAATTGCCGTTAATGTCGGTGCCATATCGAGTAATTCGTGTAAGCCCAGATGGTTGTAGCGTGCAGCTAGTTATTGATGAAAGCAGCCAAACCATGAAGGTAATCGCTTTTTTCAACAGCATTATCGAGCACAATCAAGACAAGCTAATCCCGCAAAAAGAGACGCTACCAAGTAATGCTCTACTTGAAAGGCTGCACTGCATGTTGCTCTCGCGTACGCTGAGCACGCCCATTTTTATCAGTAAGAGTACGTCATCTTCAATCAAAACCCCCGTTATCGGGGTGAACTTGCCGCTACCTAAACACATTGAGCTTTTTGCCCGTCTTGGGCATGACCAACTGTTGTCACTTGAACCTATCTTTAAAGGCCGGACAAGCACATTAATCGCAGAGCCAATAAAACGTGTAGAAGGTGCTCAAGCCAGACATCAGGATATCTACATAAGCGCCGCAAAAGTAGGCAATAAAATTACAGGCATTGAGTCAAAGCTTCATCAAGAGTTCAACAGCGTAAAAGAGCGGATTCAATTTATAAAGAAAGCGCGAATGATGGGTGACTTTTACGTGATTCGCCTTTCTACTGCGCCAATTTTCGATCCGATGACATCATTACTGCAACAAGATTTAAGTGACTTAACCCAATTTGGTGTACATCAAGCGAGCAAGTTAGAAAAAGAGTTAACAGCGCTCGTTGGTTACAGTGAATTTGAAGACATTACTGAAGAGGTTGTAATTAGATTGGAGTTAACCGAGTAAATTCAAAGTCATACCAAATTGACAAAAAACACCGCCTTTCTGGCGGTGTTTTTGAATGGATGGTTAAGGTTTAGCTTTCCAGCTGACCTTTTGCTGCTTCACCAATGCGCCAGATAAAATACAGAGCACACCGCCTAACCCAGCAAAGCGAATCGCAGATTGCGCTTGAGCTTCCACTTTTGGTTTTGCGTGATACGCAATCCCTAATCCTGCCACCGACATCATCACAAGATCATTAGCGCCATCACCGACAGCGACCGTGTTGTGTTGCTCAATTTCATATTCATCCGCCAATTCCACTAGAATGTCTGACTTCATCTGCGCCGTTACCACGTCGCCAAGTACGTTACCCGTGAGTTTGCCGTCAATAATTTCTAATTGATTGGAGCGAGCAAAATCTAAGTCGACTTTATCTTTGATGTAATCAGAGAAGTAAGTAAAACCACCGGAAGCAATCGCTGTTTTCCAGCCCAAGGCTTTCAACGTCGCAATTAGCGCTTCAAAGTCCGGCATGAATGGTAACTGGGAACGAACTTGTTCAAGAATTGATTCATCGGCACCTTTGAGCTTACCAACTCGCTGACGTAAACTTTGCTCAAAATCCAACTCACCTTGCATGGCACGTTCAGTGACTTCAGCGACCTCATCCCCTACTCCTGCCAGTTTCGCGATTTCATCAATACACTCTATCTGGATCGCCGTTGAATCCATATCAAATACAATCAACCCTTGGGTTGATAGATCGGGCACTTCATTAAGCGAGGCGTAATCTAGGTTGAGACTTTGTAAGATCGTTTCATGTTGAGGAGTCAACTCTCCGGCCATCAGGGCTACTTCATATTGGCCAACTTTCCACGTTTCTAGTATCGGGTTGTAAAAGCCGGTGAAGAAATCAATGTCTTCGAAGTGACTTGGCGAAAGGTACTCAGCAAATACGATCCAGTTTGCTTTTGCTTTATCTAATTGGGAGGCAAATCGAGTCTCGGGTAATCGTTTTAAAAGTGTCGTATGTTTTCTGATAGGCAAGCTTTTTGACGCGTCCATGTATATAATCCCTTATGACTTTGCTAAAACGTTACCTCAACAAACTAAAAAGGCAAGTCTTTGTTTTATTTTAAATGGATGAGTAAAGAGCATGAGTGAATCTTTGTTCTCAGTAAGGAATGCCCTAAGAATTCTGGCACTAATCCTACTGTGTGTGATGTTGTTTATCACAATAAAAAACAGTGTTGTGATCAGTAAGGGTAATGAGAAAATTCAAGCACAACAGCTTGAAACGCTCACCAAAGTTTTGATTTCACAGGCGTCTCTTTCTGCCAGTGAGATGATTTTAACTAAAGATCAAGAACGATTACTTCAGCTAACAAACCAGCTAGCACAAGACCGTTTAGTGTTTGATGCAACAATCTACGATGCACAGGGTGTACGTTTAGCGTCTAGTGAAGAGGCATTATCGGTACGCGAAGTTCTTGGCCTGGATACGCCTTTGGCAACAGCTTCCATTGGTCGCCAGCAGTTGGTTGAACCAGTTTTTGCAGATGGTGCGCTTATCGGTTTTGTTCGCGTGACCTTTGAGACGGGCCGGGTGACGGCTATTTCTGACCACCACTATCGCAAGAGCGATCGTTATATGTACATGATGGTCTTAATGAGCTTTGTCTGTGGTATGTTGTTCATCTTGATTTTACGTCGACAACCGATACGTCGTAAAAAAGCGCCAAACCTGCTGCTAACCAAGTAACTAGGTAGCGCTAATAACTCATATAAAAACAGCCCGCAATGTGCGGGCTGTTTTTTTTAGCTCTTGAGAGCGAAAAATAGAATGACTCTTCGTCGCTTACTCTTCGTCACCAAGCAATACTGAATCTAGTGCGATTAGCATCATGTCGTTGAATGTCGTTTGACGCTCGTCAGATGTAGTCTGTTCGCCAGTCTTGATATGATCAGAAACCGTACAGATTGTCAGAGCTTTTGCACCGTATTCTGCCGCAACACCGTAAATACCAGCCGCTTCCATTTCAACACCAACAATGCCGTACTTGTCCATTACATCGAACATTTCTGGATCTGGCGTGTAGAAAAGCTCTGCTGAGAATAGGTTACCAACTTTAACGTCAATACCGCGAGCTTTTGCAGCGTCTTCTGCCGCACGAACCATGTTGTAGTCTGCGATTGCCGCGAAGTCATGACCTTTAAAGCGGATACGGTTCACTTTAGAGTCAGTACATGCACCCATGCCGATCACAACATCACGCACTTTGATGTCTTCATTCACTGCGCCACAGCTGCCAACACGGATGATTTTCTTCACGCCGAAGTCTTTGATTAGTTCAGTCGCGTAAATCGAGCATGATGGGATACCCATACCGTGGCCCATTACCGAGATCTTACGGCCTTTGTATGTGCCTGTGTAACCAAACATATTACGAACGTCACACACTTGAACGACATCTTCAAGGAAAGTCTCTGCGATGTATTTTGCACGTAGTGGATCGCCAGGCATCAGTACGACGTCTGCAAATGCACCCATTTCAGCATTGATATGTGGAGTTGCCATTTTCTTTTCCTTAACCTTTCTCTAGCGCTCCGCGCTTAAGGCGATATAAGCCAGAGTATTCTCATTTCCGACAAGCAGCATTTACATACTGCAAACATAAAACTAGGAGCAATCAAGCTCCTAGTTTTCAAAAACCTAACTAATTATAGGAAGTTCTTACCGTAATCCATTGGAGAAGTACCGAAGTAACTTGCCAATGTTTGACCGATATCTGCGAATGTTTCGCGGCGGCCAAGAGAACCAGCTGGTACTTTTTGACCATAAACCAATACTGGGATGTGCTCACGAGTATGGTCAGTGCCTGGCCATGTTGGGTCACAGCCGTGGTCTGCCGTTAGGATAAGCACATCGTCTTCTTCCATAATCTCTAGCACTTCGTTGATACGACCATCGAAGTACTCAAGTGCCGCTGCGTAACCCGCTACGTCACGACGGTGACCGTAAGCTGAGTCGAAGTCTACAAAGTTAGTGAATACGATCGTGTTGTCGCCCGCTTCTTTGATTTGCTCTAGCGTTGCTTCGAACAATGCAGGGATACCTGTCGCTTTCACTTTCTTAGTGATGCCGCAGTTTGCGTAGATATCAGCAATCTTACCAATAGAAACCACGTTGCCTTGCTTCTCTTCAACAAGTTTCTGTAGAACCGTTGCTGATGGTGGCTCAACAGAAAGGTCACGACGGTTACCGGTACGCTCAAATTGACCTTTACCAGCACCAACGAATGGGCGCGCGATAACACGACCAATGTTGTAATCTTCTAGCTCTTCACGTGCGATTTGGCAAAGCTCTAGTAGACGGTCTAGACCGAAAGTCTCTTCGTGACATGCGATTTGGAATACAGAGTCAGCAGACGTGTAGAAGATTGGTTTGCCAGTCTTCATGTGCTCTTCACCAAGATCGTCAAGAACTTGAGTACCAGACGCGTGACAGTTACCTAGGAAACCGTCAAGACCTGCACGCTCAAGAATGCGGTCAGTCAATTCTTTCGGGAAGCTGTTTGCTTTGTCAGTGAAGTAACCCCAGTCAAACAGAACAGGAACACCTGCGATTTCCCAGTGACCAGACGGCGTGTCTTTACCTGAAGAAAGCTCTGCTGCATGACCGTATGCACCAATGATTTCAGCGTCTGCGTCTAGTCCAGGTGCGAAGCGACCTGTCGATTCTTTATGCGCCATTGCCAAACCAAGTTTCGATAGATTTGGAAGGCGAAGTGCACCTTGGCGATTGTCGTTATCTGCTAAGCCTTTGTCACATTGGTCAGCGATGTGACCTAGTGTGTCTGAACCTACATCACCAAATTCTTTAGCATCGGCAGTTGCACCGATACCGAATGAGTCTAGTACTAAAATAAATGCTCTTTTCATTGCTCGTTCCTTAGGCCCACTCGGCTTTTTATTATGGTTGAGTAGGCCTTGTGTAATTACTTGTTCTATTAGATATCTTCTGCACGAATTTGGCGGTAAACCTCTGGAGTTGGTGTGTATTCACCACCTACTTTGATTGCACTGCGCAGTGCTTTTGCCGCTTCTTCCCATTGCTCTTCAGTGCGAGCGTGGATGACCGCAAGAGGTTTATCACTGTCTGCGACCTCACCTAGGCGGATGAACTCGTCGAAACCAACTGCGTAGTCGATTTCATCAGTAGCAACACGACGACCACCACCCATAGCAACCACAGCCATGCCGATAGCACGTGTATCCATTGCAGAGACAATGCCCGTTTCTGTTGCGTAAACTGGCTTAATGATTGCTGCTTTTTCTAAGTAGTTGTCGTAGTTTTCTACGAAGTCCGCAGGGCCGCCTAAACCGGCAACCATCTTGCCGAAGCACTCAGCCGCTTTGCCGTTATCCAGCACTTCCATCAGTTTTGCGCGTGCGTCTTCTGTGTTCTCAGCAAGCTTGCCAAGTACTAACATTTCAGCACATGAAGCCATGGTCACTTCAAGTAGACGAGGATTACGGTATTCACCCGTTAAGAAACGAACCGCTTCACGAACTTCCACTGCGTTACCCGCTGAAGACGCCAATACTTGGTTCATGTCCGTAAGAATTGCCGTAGTTTTAGTGCCAGCACCGTTTGCTACCGCAACGATTGATTTTGCTAGCTCTTCAGACGCTTCGTAAGTTGGCATAAATGCACCTGAACCCACTTTTACGTCCATCACTAGCGATTCCAGACCCGCCGCCAGTTTCTTAGAAAGGATCGACGCCGTAATCAGGGAGATATTGTCTACCGTTGCGGTAATATCACGAGTCGCGTAAACACGCTTATCCGCAGGAGCAAGGTCACCAGTTTGACCGATGATCGCCACACCAGCGTCTTTGGTTACTTGACCAAAAACATCGTTGCTCGGCGTAATGTTGTAACCAGGGATAGATTCAAGTTTATCCAGCGTACCGCCTGTATGACCAAGACCGCGGCCAGAGATCATAGGTACGAAACCGCCACACGCTGCCACCATTGGGCCAAGCATTAAAGAAGTTACGTCACCCACACCACCGGTTGAGTGTTTGTCGACAATTGGACCACCGAAGTTCATGTGGCTCCAGTCGATAACCATGCCCGAATCACGCATTGCACACGTTAAGGCGATGCGCTCATCCATGGTCATTTCATTAAAGAAAATCGTCATAGCAAACGCCGCAATCTGACCTTCAGATACCGTGTTGTTCGCTACGCCTTGAATAAAGAAGTTGATTTCGTCTGCGGTAAGTACTTCACCGTCACGTTTTTTACGAATGATTTCTTGTGGTAAATACATTAGTGCCTCCCAAGCTCTTTTGAGCCATGGTTGTAGTAGGATAGAAGAGGTTTGGTAGCACCCGTTTAGGTGCTACCGTTCAGACGTATTATTGGAATTAGTACGCTGTTGGATCAGCGACGTCGTCCGATACTTCTAATGTATTTAGTAGGTTGGTTAGCAGGCTAGACGCACCAAAACGGTAGTGACGAGCATCAACCCAGTTGTCACCTAGGATTTCGTCAGCCATTGCTAGGTATGCTGCTGCGTCTTCAGCAGTGCGCACACCACCTGCTGGTTTGAAACCAACAGTTTCTGCAACACCCATGTCGCGAATAACTTCAAGCATCATGCGAGCGTATTCTGGTGTTGCGTTTACTGGCACTTTACCAGTTGAAGTTTTAATGAAGTCAGCACCTGCTTCAATACAGATTTGAGATGCTTTCTTGATTAGTGCTTCTTCTTTTAGTTCACCTGTTTCGATGATCACTTTAAGAAGAATGTCACCACAAGCTTCTTTACATTGCTTAACTAGTTCGAAGCCTACTTTCTCATCACCCGCCATTAGCGCGCGGTAAGGAAAAACTACGTCAACTTCGTCTGCACCGTAAGCAACCGCCGCTTTTGTTTCAGCAACTGCGATTTCAATGTCGTCGTTACCATGTGGGAAGTTCGTTACTGTTGCAATACGAACCTCTGGCGTACCTTGCTCACGAAGTGTCTTCTTAGCAATAGGAATAAAGCGAGGGTAAATACAAATTGCAGCTGTGTTGCCTACTGCTGTTTTCGCATCATGACATAGTGAGATCACTTTTGCATCAGTGTCATCGTCATTCAACGTAGTTAGGTCCATAAGTTTAAGTGCACGTAGCGCTGCTGCTTTTAAATCGCTCATTTCTATCTCCGATCAATATTCAAAAAATTCACTACTCAGCCTTACATCACGTCTTTAACTATAATCAACAAGTCGAGACAATGTGAGTAAATGGCTAAACAGTCTATTAATGAACGGACTTGGTTCCCTGAAGACTCGGCATATACAGCGAAAATTTATCATATGCCAATTGCTATCCTTGTCACCGCACAGTACCAGTTTGGCCTATGGCACAACAATCTATGATTGCGGTGTCTTTAATATCACATCACAAAGCAAAACGCCTATTAGATCTGATATTGCAGGGCAATTCATTTGCCCATCGATTATGTAATATTCATTACGTGATTAAGAATCAAGCTTAACCACTATCCTGTGATTAATACATTATAGAGTTTCACCGCAAAACTGTAGCACCAAATAGAGCGCAAACGGTTTGTATCTCAAAATTTCCTAGCCCCTATTCCATTGACTGCGTAATACCTCGACTAAGGCAAACACCCGATGAAATTTTGGAGCCCGAAAAACGAAAAATGCCCCGCAGCAATCTCTTGCTACAGGGCATGATGTAAAACGGCGTCTATATATTAAGAACCGATTCTAATTATAGTGCTGCAAGGCTTAAGCAGAAGCCTGCAATTGTCGCTGCCATAAGGTTAGACAACGTACCTGCAAGAACTGCTTTAACACCCATGCGAGCGATGTCACTACGACGGTTTGGTGCAAGGCTACCTAGACCACCAAGTAGAATCGCGATAGAAGAAAGGTTCGCGAAACCACATAGTGCGAATGAGATGATAGCTGTTGTCTTCTCAGACATTACTTCACCAGTTGCCGCGATTACTTGAGCGTTTTCACCTAGGTATGGTGTGAAGTTCAAGTAAGCAACGAATTCGTTCACTACGATTTTCTGACCGATGAATGAACCAGCTGTTACAGCTTCTGCCCATGGAACACCGATTAGGAATGCTAGTGGAGAGAACGCGTAACCTAGGATTAGCTCTAGTGTTAGTTCTGGCATGCCGAACCAACCACCGATGCCACCTAGCATACCGTTGATTAGCGCGATTAGACCAACGAATGCGATTAGCATTGCACCTACGTTAAGCGCAAGTTGTAGACCAGAAGCCGCACCGCCCGCAGCTGCGTCGATTACGTTAACTGGTTTGTCGTCACCGCCGTCCATCGCTTCTTCGATACTTTCGTGAGGCTGGTCAGTCTCAGGGTGAAGAATTTTAGCGAACAGTAGACCACCTGGTGCTGCCATGAATGATGCCGCAACTAGGTACTCTAGTGGAACACCCATAGATGCGTAACCAGCTAGTACACCACCAGCAACAGAAGCTAGACCACCACACATTACCGCGAATAGCTCTGATTGAGTCATTTTTGGAACGAATGGACGAACAACTAGAGGTGCCTCAGTTTGACCTACGAAGATGTTAGCTGCCGCTGACATTGATTCCGCACGCGAAGTGCCTAGCGCTTTTTGTAGTGCACCACCAAGAATCTTGATAACCCATTGCATAACGCCAATGTAGTAAAGAACTGAAATCAGTGCAGAGAAGAAGATCAGTGTAGGAAGAACACGGAATGCGAAGATGAAACCGCCGCCGCCGAATACTTCGAACATCTTGTCAGAAACAAGACCACCGAACAGGAATGATGAACCATCGTTACCGTAGTTGATAACGTTAGAAACACCTGAAGAGAAACCGTTTAGTAGATCACGGCCCCAAGGTACATACAGAACAAATGCACCTAATGCGAATTGGATAGCGAATGCGCCACCCACAGTTCTAAAGTTGATAGCTTTTCGGTTGTTAGAAAATGCCACTGCAATCGCAAGAAGCACTACCATACCGATTAGGCTCATAAACAGGCTCATAGTTTATGACTTCCTTATAAGTTATTTATTGGCGTGTTACAAAATGGAGCTATAAAGCGGGGGCAATTATACTCATGCAGAATCAATTAAAGTAATGCCAGCCTCACACTTTCCTATAAGATTCATGATTGATTCAACCAGCTTTGTGAGTTAATTCACAATAAGCAGGAAAACGTTTTCGATTTCAAACCACATCTTTAGATTCTATTCACATATCGAGAAAGCAAAATTGCTATTTTTCCACAGTTGAGAGGCAATCGATTGCTTTCGGCCGTTATGCAACTCTACGAGCTCATTAAAGACGTGAATGAGTTTGGCTGGGTGATTTGACTCCCCTTGATATCCAAGTATAGGCATATCTGGTGCGTCTGTTTCGATTACTAGGTTTTCGAGTGGTAATTTTTGAATTGCGTCGCGTGTTTTCTTGGCTCTTGGGTAGGTAATCGTTCCTCCTACACCGATAAAAAAACCTAATTTGACCCACTCCATGGCTTGCTGATAACTCCCAGAAAAAGCGTGTAGCACACCACCTCTAGGGAGATTCGCCGCTTTCACCATTTGAATGAGGCGATTGTGCGCTTTTCGGCTATGTAAAATAACTGGGAGTTCGAAGCGTCTAGCCAGCTCAAATTGAACTTCAAGTATCTTTTCTTGCAACTGTGGATCAACATCAATGGCAAAATCTAAACCACACTCTCCTATTGCCACGCACTGCTGCCCTTTTTGATTTAGATAGCCTTCTAGCTCTGTAAGGTGCTGCTCAACGTTATCTTCAAGAAAATACGGATGAAAGCCGAGCGCATAATACAAATTGGCATGTTGCTCTGCCAAAGTTTGAATACGAGCCCAGTTTTGCGGACCGACGGAAGGAATCAAAATTCTTGCGACGCCTTGCGTTTGAGCAAGCTCAAGTTGATGTGCAAAGTCATCTTGAAACACATCAAAATCAAAGTGGCAGTGCGTATCAAAGAGCTTCATCTTGACGCTTTTTATCTGTATCTGCGGGCAGAAAATCAGAGGATGGTTGGGCTTCACTCTTCTCTTCAGTTTGATGGGCTGGGTCTTTTCGATATGGGACACAACTGCGTTTCTGATCGGGAGTTAACCCCATCTCTTTACACCAGTTGTCGTAACGCTTTAGCCCACGTTTAAACCAATTCATATCTTATCCTTATATAAAAACGCCCTTGGCTAAGTTTATAGCCAAGGGCGTTTTAAAATCTAGTTTGCGTTAAGGCTTACCCTAACCGCGCAAATTAGTGCTCACGCGTCGCACGGAAATCAACGTCAGGGAAACGCTCTTTCGCCAAGTTTAAGTTAACCATTGTTGGAGCGATATACGTTAGGTTATCACCACCATCCAATGCTAAGTTCGCTTGATTCTTGCGTTGGAACTCATCCAGTTTCTTCGCATCACCACACTCAACCCAACGAGCAGTTGCAACGTTAATGCCTTCATAAATCGCTTCAACGTTATACTCAGATTTCAAACGAGCCACAACAACATCGAACTGAAGTACACCAACGGCACCAACGATCAGATCGTTGTTCTGTAGAGGACGGAATACCTGTACCGCACCTTCTTCTGATAGCTGAACCAAACCTTTGAGAAGCTGCTTCTGCTTTAATGGATCTTTCAGGCGAATACGACGGAATAGTTCCGGAGCGAAGTTCGGAATACCAGAGAACTTCAGTGATTCACCTTGCGTAAAGGTATCACCAATCTGAATAGTGCCGTGGTTGTGTAGACCAATGATGTCACCGGCGTAAGCGTGTTCTGCACGTGCACGGTCACCAGCCATAAAGGTTACTGCATCAGAGATACTCACTTGCTTGCCAAGACGAACGTGGTTCATCTTCATACCTTGCGTGTAAGTGCCCGATACAATACGCATGAATGCGATACGGTCGCGGTGTTTTGGGTCCATATTCGCTTGGATCTTAAATACGAAACCAGAGAACTTCTCTTCAGTCGCTTCAACTTCACGTTCAACCGCTTGACGAGTTTTCGGCGCTGGAGCCCATTCAGTTAGACCGTCTAGCATATGATCCACACCAAAGTTACCTAATGCAGTACCGAAGTAAACTGGCGTCAGGTCACCTGTTAAGAACATTTCCAAATCAAACTCAGGGCAAGCACCCATGACAAGCTCAAGCTCTTCTCGAACACTTTCCGCAAGGCCTGCACCAACTTTTTCATCAAGCTCTGGGTTATCGAGACCTTTGATGATTCGAACTTCTTGAATCTCATGACCGTGACCTGATTCGTATAAAATCGTTTCATCACGGTGAATGTGGTACACACCTTTAAATTCTTTACCACAGCCGATTGGCCATGTAATTGGCGCACACATCATGCCCAACTCGTTTTCTACCTCGTCCAATACTTCCATTGGATCACGAACGTCACGGTCAAGTTTGTTCATGAAGGTTACGATTGGCGTGTCACGCAGACGCGTTACTTCCATCAGCTTACGTGTACGATCCTCGACACCTTTCGCCGCATCGATAACCATCAAACACGAGTCTACTGCCGTTAACGTACGGTATGTATCTTCCGAGAAGTCTTCGTGTCCAGGCGTATCAAGTAGGTTTACCAGACAGTCATTGTAAGGGAACTGCATTACAGAAGTGGTTACCGAGATACCACGTTCTTTTTCCATTTCCATCCAGTCTGATTTTGCGTGCTGTGCGTTACCACGACCTTTAACCGTACCTGCTTTTTGGATCGCGTTTCCGAATAAAAGGACTTTTTCAGTAATGGTGGTTTTACCCGCATCCGGGTGAGAAATAATAGCGAACGTTCTGCGCTTAGACACTTCGCCTAAAAAAAGGGGATTTGACATTAGTTAATCTTCTAAATTACTTTCATGCTCACAAAATAGGCAAGCATATCTACTATTCGATATTGTGCGGTATTCTCGCTTATTATCGCTGTGCTAGCAAACTGGAAAGACATGAACTGAATTTACTCGGCTCACCAGCCTTTACCTGCAACTAACAAGGGAAAGCCAGCTCCACACAAAGAGATGTAAAAATTCAAAAAATTATTATTACATATTCAAAAGCCTCGAATCCGGATACGCATTTAAAGCATAAGTGTTGATGAGGTAATTAGTAACGGCCTAAAACTAACTCAAAAATAAGTAACTCATGATAATGGCGTCTTCCTTACCATTTCCCGATTTAGCTGGGTAATAGTTGTAACGACGGTCCACTTCATTAAAACCTGCTTGCTCATAAATATGGATAGCTGGGTGATTACTTTCACGCACTTCTAACCAAGCACTCTCTGCTTTGGCTTGTTCACAGTATTCAATAAACGCGTCCAGCAATTTTTGCCCTAGCCCTCTGCCCTGTTGAGAAGGCGCTACTGCAATATTTAATAGTGTCACTTCTCCAACAATATTCTGTCCATAGAAGTAACCAACCACTTGAGAGCCTTCCAGCATCACATGATGGCAAGCACCGCGACTGGATAAGTCACGAACCAAAGATTCGGCCCAAGGGTGAGAATGTGCTTGCTGCTCGATTTGCCAAACTTGGTCGAGGTGCTCTGCACGCATCGGCGTAATTTCAATTGTCACGCATTAGCTCCGTTAAGAAGAGTACGAACAGATTTGTTGCCACAATGCGCGGCGCTGTTCGTTATTACCATCAATATCTTGTAATAGTGGCGAGGTCAGGTGCTTTGCCTTGATGCTTTGATCAGCCTCACAGCCTGCAAACCACACCCACTCTAGCTGATGTTCACCCAGCATGGATAAGCGCTCAGGCTCTAGGTGTAGCGCATCATCAAGCGTGAGCTTAATGCTTTTTAATACGCGCTCAAACATCAATGCCGTCTCGTTTTCTGGACATATTGGCGATACCAATAGGAGTTTACATGAACTTTGCAAATCCAATAATGGCGATTGATAGCCTTCCAGTCTTTCAGGGTGTACCAGCTCCCATGTGCTGATCCCCATTTCACGTAAATACTGTTTCTCGTTAATTGACATTTTCCGTCACCTATTTGAACGAGGGCAATCCTATCAAATTATCGCGATTATACCTAAAGGACTTCAAGGAACACCTGAACACAATGAGATGATTTGGATATTCCTGAACATAGCGTTTTGCCAACGGCCACACATTGGGTATGACATATGAGGTACATTATGAAATTCTTAAATACGCTACTACTTTGCACACTGGTAGCCGCCACCAGCGTGAGTGTTTTTGCTAATAACAGCGATGAGTGGGAGCTGATTGCAACGAAAACCGTTAACTTTCATACAGAAACAGATACCGTGACACCAAATAGCCTATTCCGAAACCGAAGCTTCAGTAAAATAAAACTAAAATGTGTGCAAGGAACGGTAGACATGAATGGTTTAAAAGTCGTCATGACAGATGGTAGTGAGAAAAAGCTTTCCTCTATGGGCGTACTAACAAGCGGATTGTCGACTCGTGCCTGGAGCCTTCCAGGTACAAAAGAAGCCAAGCTAAAACGGATTGAAATGACTTACAGTAGCTGGGGAAGCACAAAACTTAGCCTGCTAGGGGTAAGTAAAAAAGCGAAAATAGAGGTCTGGGGCAAAAAGAAAAGTAACCAGTCATCCTAACCTCCCTATCTCAGTTTTCAGTGAATAAGAAAGAAGCCCACTTAGTCGTGGGCTTCTTTCATTTACAGTTCAGAGAACTCTGGCGCATAGTCTATGCGTCCGGAGCGTCCAGCACATTGACCTTCGACCAACTCTGCGACTCGAAATGCACCTTTAGGGACATCCCAAGCACATTCAAAGCCCATCTCGTCGCATGATTGAAAACCCTGGCGCGCGTAATAATCAGGATCGCCCAACACCACACACACTGGGTAGCCAAAATCACGCAGTGAATCAAAACCTTCTTTGATCAACTCTGCAGCGATGCCTTGGCGACGGTAATCTTCATGAACAGCTAATGGCGCTAGCCCTTGCCATGACAAATCTTCACCATTTAAGGTCACAGGGCTAAATAAAGCATGGCCTATCACCTCTCCCTCATCTGTACACGCGACTAAGGAAAGCGTGAATTTGCTGTTTTCGCGCAAACGCATCACAAGCTCAGCTTCAGCTTCCGTCGGGAAGGCGTGTTTCAATAAGCGGTCAATGGTAAGAATGTCCGCTGGGGCTTCAGTTCGAATAAGCATTCGCTACTCCGGTTGGTTGTGCAGGCGCTTGAACTCCTTTCTGAACAAAATCAGCCAATTGATTCAAAGCGACTTGCATTGCTTTCGGTAACTGCTCTAAGTCGACACTGTCCATTAAGTTTTTCACTTCTAAGCCAAGCTCAGTATCACCTTCAATTGAAAGGCGACGTTGGAAGAACAGTGTGTCAGGGTCTTCTTTACGACCAGCAATCAGTACTAGGTCGTTTAGATTACCACTAAAACTCACATCTTCCTGAACTGGTTTTTCAGCTACCACCAATTTTTCGTCTTGATAGCTGATGTACCATGCTAAGTTCAAGTCTTTAATCGCAACTTTTAACCACTTGTCTTCAAGGAACTCAAAGTCACCATCTTCCAAGGCTTCTTTAAACACCATTTTTAGCCCTTCTAGCAACGCTTTTTGCTGAATTGGCTGTGGTAATAACTGGACTGGAGAACGCAAAATATTAGCTGCGTTCTTTACTAGTTGACTGCGAATCTTGTTTAACACGTTCATTATCCGTTACTTTGTCATTAGGTTGCTTATATTAAGCAATCGTGGCGATGAGATTACTGTTATGTATCAATAAAGTGCTTATTTTAGATTGGTGGTTTATTGCTCACTAACGCTTCTTTTTTTGAACTTACGTGTATTATTGATGCGAACAGGTGGATAAACACTTTTACAACCGTATTTTCAAAGTTATAGTTATCTGAGCGTATCCATGTGATTGTCGACTGCACAGCTAAAACCGCGAGCCCTTTAATGGCAAGTAACACTTTGGCTTGGTGGTAGATCGCCGCAGGCTTATCAGGGTGTCGCTTTTTATACACGGACGAATAATCTGGCTCATTGGAGATCGGTAATACCCTAATGCCTTCCCAGCAATTAAAACATTGGTTTGCCACGCTAACCTCAAATAGCCCTTTCTTCTTTGCCATTCTTGATAAAAAACACAATTATCGAATGGTAAGTGACCGTTACTGCGATATCGCAGGTTTAAGTCATGAGGAAATCGTCGGCTTAAACGATTGCCAAGTGCTGGGTGAACAGTTTTATAAGAAGCTTGCACCATACTATCAGCGCGCGTTCAAAGGGGCACATGTCGAAGCCGAAATCACGCTCGATGAAACCGACCTTGAAACCAGTCTTCACTTTAGTCTTTCGCCAGTTTTTGAAGGTAACGACATTCGCTTTGTTGTTTTTCACGCTGTCGATACTTCAGAAAAGCAGATACTCGTTCGCTCCTTAGAAGAGTCCGAAAGTAAGTTTGCGAAGTTAACACAACTGCTACCAGACGGCTTACTGCTTATCGAAGATGATATTGTCATCTCTGCGAACCCCGCATCAGCGCGCCTTCTCGGACTTAACTCTCCTCATGAATTGTTGGGCGAAGAGCTAAGTCGTTTATTCATCGATGAAAACAGTAAAAAGGTATTTAGTCATCGATTGAGTACATTAATTTCTGACAAACCTTTTGTCTGCTTAACCAGTGCAAGATGCGGCTTTGAACGGAAAGTTCAGCTACACGCGGATTCCACGGCGATATTAGGTAGCGAATCTCAAATTATCCTAATCCAAGATGCTGATGATGCGCCCAAAAACCTGTCTTCTGCATCGAATGAAGACATACACATTGACTCGCTCACCAAACTCTACAACCGCTTTGGCTTCACCAAACGTTTGGAACAGCTGATCAAAAAGCAAACACCGCTTCTGGTGTTCTATTTGGATATCGATAACTTCAAAAACATTAATGACTCACTTGGTCACCATATTGGCGATAAAGTGATTCAAGAGGTATCGGCCCGTCTTAAACGGTTACTGCCAAACCAAGCGATTATTGGTCATTTGGGTGGCGATGAGTTTGGCGTCATTCTGCCGGAGCCAGAAAACACCCGCATGGCTGAAATTTTGTCCGATCGCATTATCTCGTTGATCAACCAACCTTTCGACTTGCACCACTTCAGTAAACGCCTTGCGTGTTCAATTGGTAGCGTTCGATACCCTGAAGACGGACAAGATGCGCGAATCCTACTACAAAATGCCGATACTGCGATGTATGAAGCCAAAGATCGTGGTAGAAATCGTCTGATCAAATTTAACGATCAAATGAACAAAGAAGCGCGTATGCGTTTGTGGCTTGAAATTGAACTGCAAAAAGCATTGCAGCAGAACGGTTTGGAAGTGTGGTATCAACCTAAGGTTAACGCGCGAGACTTCAGTATCAACGGCGCAGAAGCGCTCGTTCGTTGGAAGCATCCAGTCGAAGGGTACATTAGTCCTGGCTCATTCATTCCTGTCGCCGAGCGCGCTGGGTTAATAGAACACCTTGGACGTGTCGTGATGCGTGATGTTTTCAATACGGTAAAACGTTGGAAGCAACAAGGCATACTGCCAGGCCGTGTCGCCATCAACCTCTCTCCCGAGCAATTTGGCAACCCACAGCTGATCGACTTTATGGAAAAGCTGCTTCGCACTACCGAGCTTGATCCAAGCTGCATTACCTTCGAGCTAACCGAAAGTGCCGTGATGAGTGATAGCGAACATACACTGCAAATGTTGAATGCGATTAAAAAGCTTGGCTTCGCTCTCTCTATCGATGACTTTGGTACCGGCTACTCTTCTCTTTCCTACTTAGCGCGTTTTCCTATTGACGAGCTAAAAATCGACCGCGCTTTTATTAATGATATCGACACACTACCGAAACAAGTCACTGTGATTGAAAACATCATTAATCTGGGTAAGTCGCTCGACTTAACTGTCGTTGCCGAGGGGGTGGAAACCCACCAGCAAGCGACCCTGCTCTCTAACCTTCAATGTAATGCGATTCAAGGATTCCATTTTTATCGCCCGCAGCCAAAACATGAAATTGAAGAGCTGTTTGTACAGAATCGTCGTCACAAGAACTAACCCCGACCCGATACCCTTACTCGCAAGGGGTAAATATCGACTTTATTGAGCTAAACCTAACTTAGGTCAATTTCGCTATTCATAATTCTTCATAAAATGCGGACACCTTTTTATTCTCAATGATTGTGAGCATATGGAACTCTTGTGTCCCGCGGGTAACCTGCCTGCGTTAAAAACTGCGATTGATTGCGGTGCCGATGCCGTCTACATTGGTTTCAAAGATGATACCAACGCCCGTCACTTTGCTGGCCTCAACTTTAACGGCAAAAAGTTAGAAAAAGCGGTGCAATACGTTCATGACCGCAATAAAAAAATTCATGTCGCGTTGAATACCTTCGCTCATCCCAATGGCTTCGAGCGCTGGACGAACGCAGTAGACAATGCAGCGGCACTGGGTGTAGACGCGCTGATTGTTGCAGACATTGCAGTGCTGGAGTACGCGGTTCGCAAATATCCCGATCTGGAACTACACCTTTCAGTGCAAGCATCAGCGACCAACGTCGCAGCCATTGATTTTTACAAACAAAACTTCAACGTAAAACGTGTGGTACTACCTCGCGTTTTATCGATTCATCAGGTCAAACAGCTTTCGCGCAACATCACTAGCGATGTCGAGTTAGAAGTCTTTGCTTTTGGTAGCCTTTGTATCATGTCTGAAGGTCGCTGCTACCTATCGTCATATATGACAGGCGAGTCTCCAAACACTGTGGGAGCATGCTCTCCAGCTAAGTACGTTCGCTGGCAAGAAACAGAAAATGGTCTGGAATCCCGCCTTAACGACATTTTGATCGATCGCTACAGCGCCGGTGAAAATGCGGGCTACCCTACCTTGTGTAAAGGTCGTTTCGAAGCAGAAATCGAAGGCGAGAAAAAACGCTACCACGCACTGGAAGAACCAACCAGTTTGAACACCCTCTCTATGCTGCCAGAACTATTTGCTGCAAATGTGGCGTCTGTAAAAATTGAAGGTCGCCAACGTAGCCCAGCTTACGTAGAACAAGTCACTCGAACATGGCGAGCCGCGATTGACCGTTACCAAGCAAACCCAGAAGCTTATCAAGTCGAAGCGGCTTGGGATGCCGCATTGGCAAACGTGTCTGAAGGTACGCAGACCACACTTGGTGCTTATCACCGCAAATGGCAGTAGAGGTTAAGATGGATAATTCAATGAAATACGCGCTTGGCCCGCTGTTGTACTTCTGGCCAAAACAAGATATCGAAGCGTTTTATGAACAAGCGAAATCAAGCTCCGCGGACATCATCTATCTTGGGGAAACCGTATGTTCAAAACGTCGAGAAATGAAGCCTTCGCATTGGCTTGAAATCGCAAAAGAGCTGTCTGCATCTGGCAAGCAAGTGGTGCTATCAACAATGGCACTACTAGAAGCTCCGAGTGAAGTAAACATAATGAAGAAGTACATCGACAACGGTGACTTCGCGATTGAAGCAAATGACGTATCTGCTGTTCAATTGGCATCAGAGCATAAAGTGCCTTTCGTCGTTGGCCCTGCAATCAATACTTATAACGCACACACGCTCAACTTATTTTTGAAGCAAGGTATGATGCGTTGGTGCATGCCTGTCGAGCTATCTCGCGAATGGTTAAACGATACTTTAGTTCAGTGTGACGAGCTTGGTATTCGTAACAAGTTTGAAGTTGAGGTATTTAGCCACGGTTATTTGCCTTTAGCGTATTCCGCTCGCTGTTTCACAGCCCGAGCTGAAAACCGAGCGAAAGACGATTGCGAAACCTGCTGTATCAAATACCCTACGGGTATCCAGGTCAGCAGCCAAGAAGAGCAAGAAGTCTTTAACCTTAACGGCATTCAAACACAGTCAGGGTATTGCTACAACCTCATCAATGACTTACCTACTATGAAAGGGCTGGTTGATGTGGTCCGGTTAAGCCCTCTTGGTATCGACACTTTTTCAGAGTTAGAGCGTTTTCGCTCAAACGAATACGGCGATAATCCTGAAAAGCTCGAAAGCCGCCAATGCAATGGCTATTGGCATCAACTAGCGGGCTTAGAAGTAAAAACCATTTAATCCTTAAAGATAAAAGCGAGGCCTAGCCTCGCTTTTATCTGTTAGCTTTTGTTAGCAGGCTTGCACCCTTGGTTCGACAGAACTCTCATTAAGCAGCTTTTTCACATCTCGCCACAACATACTGATCACGACCAAACTCAATGCAATGTTAGACAATGGGAAAGCTAACCAAATACCTGTCACGCCGAAAAGTTTCGGCATAATGAATAAGAATGGCAACTGGACCAGCATGTTGCCTAGTGTTACAAACATAGCTTTGCTGCCTTTGTTTACTGATTGATAGTACGCGGCCGCCACAACTAAAAAACCATCTAAGAACAACGCAAACATGTGTAAACGAATCCCGATCACGGTGCTATCAATCAACTGTTGGTCAGCATTATTAAACACCGCAACCAGTTCGTACGGGAAAAGGTTCATCAAAACAACGAACGCCACCCCACCAAGCACAGATGTCCCCATCGCGACCTTTAATAACTTTCTGATGTTCTCCTGATTACGTGCACCGTGGTTGAAGCTCACTAAAGGCTGCATACCATTCGCAATTCCTTCTGCTATCAGATAGTAAACCGTCACGATGTACCCCAAAATGGCGTACGCTCCGATCAACATTGCACTTCCGTATTGAGCAAATAACGCGTTGTGCAGTGCCACCATCACAGAGCCGTAGGCGTACATAAAGAAACTTGATGTACCTATCATGATAATCTTTGGTGCAGCATCAACCTGAACTTTGAAGTCGCGGATACGAAGGCGTAATGTTGCTTTTGAAGTAAAGAAGTAACCAATACCGAGCACAGTGACCACTAATTGTGCAAGTGCAGTGGCAATAGCGGCTCCGGCTAACTCCCACTCCAACCAAGCAATAAATACGTAGTCTAATACAATGTTAATAACGGCACCGATGACCATCAAAATCGTTGCTAAGTTCGGGCTGTCGTCATTGCGTAATAAAAACGGAACTGCGATAGAACCCAACGTGAATACGCACGCGACAATCAGAATATGCAAATATTGCAGCGCAAGTTCAAACACTCGCCCTTCCGCACCTTGCCAGCGAATAAATTCATCCGAAAACAAGAACAATATTGTAGCAACGATCGGCATCAATGCCGCTAACAACGTCAATCCGGTCGTTAGGATTCGCTTAGCGCCTTCATGATCGTTCTCTCCTTGCTTGATCGAAGTCAGCGCGCCAGTCCCCACCCCAATCATCATTCCTATACCGAGGATCGAACCGATAATAGGCCACGCAACATTGATCCCAGCTAATCCGTCAGCGCCAACATAACGGCCAATAAAAATGCCATCAACTATTTGATACAAACCGTTTACGAGCATTGCTGCGACGGTTGGAATCGTATATTTCCAAAACTGTCTATAAATTGAGTTTTGCATGACTGTCACCAGTAGTTAGCAAAGCTAACCATTTAATTAGCAAGACTAACTAAATGGTTAAATTAAATAAAAGAAAGATGAAACAACAAAAACTAAACCATACAGCTGAGGCCTTTGCTTTAGTTTAAAATGACTTATTACTCAATGCTTTATTCAATAAAGCTTGTAACTGTTCAGCTTCTTGCTGATTTAATTGTTGCATCATTTGGTCAGAGATATCTTTGTACACTACCTGCTCCAAAGACATTTTTTCTGCGACTTCTTCCGTAAGCAACACACGCTTAGCACGAGCATCCTCATTACATGCGATGCGTTTCACCAAACCCTTTTTTTCCAAACGCACAACCATTGTCGATGCGGAAGGCTTAGTCACTTGCAGCTCTTCTGCAAGATCGGTTATTCGCACACCCTCAGGGTAAACCTGAATCACACGTAAATAATCGAACTCATTAAAGCTTAGATGTGATAACGGATCTTCTTTGGCATAGACACGCCAAGCTTTGGCGCAAAAACGCTCTAAATCAATCAAGCTTTCTTCTAATGCCATAAAAGCCACCACCACTTAGTTAGCAAGACTAACTACTTTAAATGAGTCACTCATCAAGTTCAATCATAAAAAAAGCCGCTCTCATCGAGCGGCTCTAAATCATTCAATTTCCAGCTTCTTGGCAGCCTTTAACTTGGCCAATCTATCTTGCTGTAATTGATCGTAAATTTGCGCCAACTCCAAGAAAGAATAGCGATGCTCAACATAATCGTAAACGTTGAACGAAATCGCGAGCTTATAAAGTGAGATGGCACTTGCGATATCACCTTCAAGCTGATTACGCTTTCCAAGGTAGAAATACGTTTCCGTCAATCGTTCAGCTAGGCGATAGTTCTCTCTCGTTCCATCCATAATTGCTTTAAGCGCGTCTTCGTCCGAGACGTCTCGTAGCATGATGGCAACAAGAACCCATCCCCACTCTTCACTACGATCTCGTAAATAACGCTGTTGAAGATTGGCTTTTGCTTGCTCTGGATTTTGCTCAGCTTCGATGATGTACAGCCATAATGAACGAAAAGGATCCGTTGGCATTTCTTGATAATGCTTGGTCATATCTTCTAAAGCGAGATCGATTCGGCCACCATAATACAGTGCAATCGCACGGTTGCGCTCAGCATAGGTATTATCAGGAGCCAACTCTATGGTCGAGTCAAACGCTTCATATGCCGCATCAAACTCTCCTACTTGGGTAAAGTATACTCCCAAAAGATTGAAGATGTCCGGCTGAGCAGGATTCAACTGCAAAGACTGGTTAAAGTCCAAACGGGCAAGATCACGCAAACCAACGCTGTCGTAGTAGCTACCGCGCTCATAATGCATTTTAGCGCGCACTTCATCACTAAGGTCGGGACGTTGTAGCAACTGCGAGAGACGCGCGATTTGTACTTCTTGTTGAACACTAGGCTGAAGTGGCACCGCCATCGGTGGATATAACCACTTTTGTGCTGATTGTTGAGAAGTATTTGCACAACCGGTCAGCGCGATAGCAACACATAAAATTGCGGTTTGAAACCATTTCACTAATTGATACTCCTGTTTGGACCGCTCAAGATTTGTTTCTCTTAATGCAATATAGGCGATAACCTCGTTTGAGGTTAATACATCGAAACAAACCAAAAAAGGGGAGCGAAAATGCTCCCCTTTTATAACATGCTTTCAGGCCCTTAATCTAATAAAAGGCTGAAAGTCTCATTTTGTCTTACTCGTCTTTAGCAGCCGGTGCTTCAGCAGCAGCTTCTTCAGCTGGCTTTTCTACCGCTTCTTTCATGCTTAGACGTACACGGCCTTGGCGGTCGATTTCAAGAACTTTAACTTGAACTTCTTGACCTTCAGCTAGGTAGTCAGACACTTTCTCTACGCGTTTTTCTGCGATTTGAGAAATGTGTACAAGACCATCTTTGCCTGGAAGAACCGTTACGAATGCACCGAAGTCCGCTAGACGTGCAACTTTACCTGTGTAGATACGGCCCACTTCAACTTCAGCAGTGATCTCTTCGATACGGCGGATAGCTTCTTTCGCAGCAGTGCCTTCAGTTGCCGCAATCTTGATAGTACCGTCGTCTTCGATTTCGATAGTTGTACCAGTCTCTTCAGTTAGAGCACGGATAACTGCACCACCTTTACCGATAACGTCTTTGATCTTCTCAGCGCTGATCTTCATCGTGTGAATACGCGGAGCAAATTCAGAGATGTCTTCACGAGCACCAGAGATAGCTTCATCCATTACAGATAGGATGTGCTTACGTGCGCCTTGAGCTTGGTTAAGCGCAATTTGCATGATTTCTTTAGTGATGCCTTCGATCTTGATGTCCATTTGAAGTGCAGTGATACCAGTGTTAGTACCTGCTACTTTAAAGTCCATGTCACCTAGATGGTCTTCATCGCCAAGGATGTCAGAAAGTACAACGAAATCGTCACCTTCTTTAACAAGACCCATTGCGATACCAGCAACAGATGCTTTGATTGGTACACCTGCGTCCATAAGTGCAAGAGAAGTACCACATACTGAAGCCATTGAAGATGAACCGTTAGATTCAGTGATTTCCGATACAACACGTACTGTGTATGGGAACTCATCAACAGAAGGCATTACTGCAGCAATACCACGCTTCGCCAGTTTACCGTGGCCGATTTCACGACGCTTAGGAGAACCTACAAAACCAGTTTCACCTACACAGTATGGAGGGAAGTTGTAGTGCAGTAGGAAGTGATCTTTACGCTCACCAGTTAGCTCATCGATGATTTGAGCATCACGCTGAGTACCTAGCGTTGCCGTAACGATCGCCTGAGTTTCACCACGAGTAAATAGCGCGCTACCGTGAGTACGAGGAAGAACACCAGTACGTACATCTAGTGCACGAACCATGTCTTTTTCACGGCCATCGATACGAGGGTTACCTGCAATAATACGGCTACGTACTACTGTCTTCTCTAGATCATGGAAGATAGTGTGGATTTCTTTTGTGTCTGCTTCAGGATCTTCAGCAAGAAGAGCTTCATTTACTTCCGCAGCGATCTCATGGATGCGGTCGTAACGAGCCATTTTCTCAGTAATTTGGTAGGCTTCAACAAGTTTAGCTTCTGCTAGATCAGCAATCTTATTTTTAAGCGCTGTGTTCTCTTCAGGAGCAACCCAATCCCAAGCAGGAGTTGCAACTTCTGCTTTGAATTCGTTGATAGCTTTAATAGCAACTTGTTGTTGGTCATGACCATAAACAACCGCCGCTAGCATTTCTTCTTCAGTTAGGTTGTCCGCTTCTGACTCAACCATCAATACTGCTGACTCTGTACCTGCAACAACAAGGTCAAGCTTAGAAGTTTCTAGTTCAGTTTGGCTAGGGTTAAGTACAAGCTGACCATCGATATGACCAACACGCGCCGCACCGATAGGGCCGTTGAATGGAATGCCAGAGATAGCAAGAGCAGCAGAAGTACCGATCATTGTAACGATATCTGGCTGAACATCTGGGTTTACAGACATTACTGTCGCGATAACCTGAACTTCGTTTTTAAACGCGTCTGGGAATAGCGGACGGATTGGACGGTCGATTAGACGAGCTGTTAGCGTTTCGCCTTCAGAAGGACGACCTTCACGTTTGAAGAAGCCGCCTGGGATTTTACCCGCAGCGTAAGTACGCTCTTGGTAGTTAACCGTTAGTGGGAAGAAGTCTTGACCTGCAACGGCTTCTTTTTTACCTACAACAGATACGAATACAGACGTATCATCCATTGTGACCATAACTGCTGCTGTAGCTTGACGTGCAATAACGCCAGTTTCTAAAGTAACTGTGTGGTTACCGTACTGGAACGTTTTAACAACTGGTTTTTCGAACATTGTTATTCCTTGTTTCTAATCTTCCTTTAGTGCTTAAAGAAATCTTAGATGTGTTAATTGACACTCAAGGCATTACGAATCGCGACTAGTAAAAAGAAACTCGGAAGTTCCTTTTGAATAGTCGCGACCTTTTGGTCGACGTGGTTGACTGTAATGCTATGAGCTTTTGAGAAAACCTCTTACAAGGTTTAGCCGCCAGTATTATAACGGCATAAGTCTAATTTGGCTAAATTTAGGCAACAAAAAAGGGGCATAAAGCCCCTTTTTAGACAAACTGCTATGCAGTCGCTGATTAGCGACGTAGGCCTAGACGTTTGATTAGGTCTTGGTAGCGAGCTAGGTTTTTACCTTTTAGGTAATCTAGAAGCTTACGACGACGAGAAACCATGCGTAGAAGACCACGACGGCTGTGGTGATCGCCTTTGTGCGCTTTGAAGTGACCTTGTAGGTGGTTGATAGAAGCTGTAAGTAGAGCTACTTGAACTTCTGGTGAACCAGTGTCGCCTTCGCCTTGTGCGTATTCTGCAACGATTGCTGCTTTAGTTTCTGCATTCAGAGACATAATTCTCTCCTAATAAGAGTAGGTTTAAAGTTGTAGCAGCCAATCTCTGATTCAGCCGCTACGCGAAGCGCGGATTATAGGGAAATTTCCTATCTCGTGCAATATAAAAATACCGACACTCAGGTCGGTATTTTCAATCATTTACTTGGATGCAACGTCATCTCGGAACACGACCAATCGCTTAGGAGCGATTTTGCCATCTTCGTTCATTTCGCCAACGCCAATAAATAAGCGTTCTTCACCCATAGTAAGGCGAAGTGAGCCCTCTGTCGGAGCACCAAATACTTGAACGGGCTGCCCATGTTGGACCATATCCGCCAGTTCAGGCACCAAGTTGACTTCTGGTAAGTCTTCTACCGCTGTATCCATTGGCAAAAGTAGCGGGTCCAGTAGTTCTCGAGGCGCTCGTTCCTCGCGGTGAGCTTGCTCTAGCAACTCATTTAGTTGCTCAAGTGTTACCATATTCTCGTAAGGGTATTTAGCCACACCAGTACGACGAAGCATAGTTACGTGCGCACCACAACCTAACATTTCGCCCAGATCATCAACGATAGTACGAATATAGGTACCTTTAGAGCAGTGCACTTCCATCTCTACTTCATCGCCTTCAAAACGGTGAAGAACAATCTCATATACCGTGATCTTACGAGATTCACGCGGAACTTCGATGCCTTTACGAGCGTATTCATACAAGGGTTTACCTTGATACTTCAACGCAGAGAACATGGAAGGCACTTGATCAGATTCACCACGGAACTGATCGATGCACGCTTCTAGCTTGTCTAACGTAACATCGACTGGACGCGTCTCTACAACTTCACCATCCGAGTCAGACGTATTGGTACGTTCACCCAGCTTTGCGATCACGCGGTAGCGTTTATCAGAATCAAGAAGAAACTGAGAAAATTTTGTCGCTTCACCCAAGCAAATTGGCAGCATGCCTGTCGCTAATGGGTCCAAGGCTCCAGTGTGGCCTGCTTTCTCGGCAAAGTAGATTCGCTTTACTTTTTGCAGTGCATCATTGGAAGAGATACCTGTTGGTTTGTCCAACAGTATAACGCCATTAATTGGACGACCTTTACGACGACGAGCCATTATTCTTCGTCCTCACGACCAGAATCTTTTTGCTTTTGTTTGTCTGAACTAACGACTTCAGACACTAGGTTAGACATACGCATACCTTCAACAAGCGTATTGTCATAGTGGAAGCGGATTTCTGGCGTTAAACGTAGACGAATACGCTTACCTAACATCATGCGAATGTGCACTTCGTGCTCACGTAGCGCTGCTAGACATGATTCAGGTGTTTGCTCACCCACACATAGGAAGGTCACAAATACTTTTGCGTAAGCTAGGTCACGAGAGACTTCTACGTCTGAGATCGTCACCATGCCAAGGCGAGAGTCACGAACTTCACGTTGAAGGATCATCGCTAGTTCTTTTTGCAGCTGCTGTGCAACGCGCTGCGTGCGGCTAAATTCTTTTGACATATCTTTACTCTTATATAGAAAGAATGGGGGGTTGGTCAAAGCCAGCCCCCCATGGTGTATTCAACAACCAATTACTACTTATCTTTCAAAGACAATATTAGTAATTTTAGTCAATTAGTCTAGAGTACGTTTAATTTCAACGATTTCGAAGACTTCGATTTGGTCACCAACGCGAACATCATTGTAGTTCTTAACGCCGATACCACATTCGTAGCCATTCTTAACTTCTTGAACGTCATCTTTGAAACGACGCAGTGACTCTAGTTCACCTTCGTAAATAACAACGTTATCACGTAGTACACGGATTGGGTTGTTACGCTTGATCACACCTTCTGTAACCATACAACCAGCGATAGCGCCCAGTTTCGGTGACTTAAACACGTCACGAACTTCAGCAAGACCAATGATCTCTTGCTTGAATTCTGGAGCAAGCATACCGCCCATTGCTTGTTTCACTTCGTCAATCAATTGGTAAATGATTGAGTAGTAACGTAAGTCAACAGCTGCGGCTTCAACAGCACGACGAGCAGAAGCATCTGCACGAACGTTAAAGCCAAGGATGATTGCGTTTGAAGCTTCCGCTAGTACTACGTCAGTTTCCGTAATACCACCAACACCAGAACCAACGATGTTCACTTTAACTTCGTCAGTAGATAGCTTAACTAGTGAGTCTGCGATTGCTTCTACAGAACCTTGAACGTCTGCTTTAAGTACAACGTTAAGTTCAGCAACTTCACCAGCAGTCATGTTAGAGAACATGTTCTCTAGTTTAGATTTCTGCTGACGAGCAAGTTTCACTTCACGGAACTTACCAGCACGGTAGTTAGCTACTTCACGCGCTTTACGCTCGTCACGAACTACTGTTGCTTCATCACCTGAAGATGGTACACCTGAAAGACCTAGGATCTCTACAGGGATAGATGGGCCAGCCGAAGTAATTTCTTTACCTAGCTCATCACGCATTGCACGAACACGGCCGTATTCTTGACCACAAAGAACGATGTCGCCTTTGTTTAGTGTACCTGATTGAACAAGTACTGTTGCAACTGGACCACGACCTTTATCTAGGCGAGATTCAACAACAACACCAGATGCCATGCCTTCAGCTACAGCTGTAAGTTCAAGAACTTCAGACTGAAGAAGGATTGCTTCTAGAAGACCATCGATGTTTGTACCCTGTTTAGCAGAGATGTGAACGAACATGTTCTCACCGCCCCACTCTTCAGGAATAACGTCGTATTGAGCAAGCTCGTTCTTAACGTTATCTGGGTTCGCGTCTTCTTTATCGATCTTGTTCACAGCAACAATTAGAGGAACGCCTGCCGCTTTCGCGTGCTGAATCGCTTCTACTGTTTGTGGCATTACGCCATCGTCTGCTGCAACTACAAGAACAACGATATCTGTCGCTTGAGCACCACGAGCACGCATTGCAGTAAACGCTGCGTGTCCAGGAGTATCAAGGAACGTGATCATGCCGTTGTCTGTTTCAACGTGGTACGCACCAATGTGCTGAGTAATACCACCCGCTTCGCCAGAAGCAACGTGTGTGCGACGGATGTAGTCAAGTGTTGACGTTTTACCGTGGTCAACGTGACCCATGATAGTAACAACTGGAGCACGTGGAACTGCTTCCGCGTTAGTGTCACGGTCAGATAGTACCGCTTCTTCCAGTTCGTTCTCTTTACGAAGAACTACTTTATGGCCCATTTCTTCAGCAACAAGTTGTGCTGTTTCTTGGTCGATCACTTGGTTGATAGTCGCCATAGCGCCCATCTTCATCATTACTTTGATAACTTCTGTCGCTTTAACCGACATCTTGTTAGCAAGTTCTGATAGAACGATCGTTTCGCCAATTACAACGTCTTGCTTAGCAACCGTTGCTGACTTATCAAACCCGTGCTGCATTGAAGTCGGCTTAGCAAGTTTGCCCTTACGACCTCTACCGCCACGTTGGTTGTTACGGCCACCGCGAGCTTGGTCGTCTTTACCCGAAGCTGCTTTTTTCTTCTTACGACGACCGCCTTCTACTTTGCGATCTGCTTCATCTTCGGCTTCACGTGCGTATTGTGAAGTCGTTACATGGTAATCTGTATCTTCCATATCACCCTTTTTCTCTTCTGCAGCAGACCAACGCTCTTTATTCTTTTCAGCCAATTCGCGAGCTTCTTCAAGCTTGCGCTGACTTTCCTCTTCAGCCTTACGCTTAGCTTCTTCTTCCTGACGACGTTTAAGCTCGTCGGCCTCTTTTCGCGCTGCTTCTTGCTTAATTTTCTCTTCAGCATCACGCTTTGCTTTTTCTTCAGCATTACGTTGTGCATTCGTATCTACGTCTCGCTTCGCTTTTTCTTCAGCTTCACGTTTCGCTTTTTCTTCCGCTTCACGTTTTGCAGCTTCTTCAGCTTCACGTTTCGCAGCTTCTTCAGCTTCACGTTTTGCAGCTTCTTCTGCTGCACGTTTTGCTGCTTCTTCTGCTTCACGTTGTGCTGCTTCTTCAGCTTCACGTTTCGCTTCATCTTCAATTGTGCTGCGCTTCACGTATGTACGTTTTTTGCGCACCTCAACCTGAACATTCTTACTCTTACCACCACCCGCGTTCACACTAAGTGTACTACGAGTTTTACGCTGAAGCGTGAGGCGAGTCGGCTCTGAATCACCTGATTTATCACCGTGTTCTTTCTTTAAATGAGAGAGAAGCTTCTGCTTCTCTTCATCAGTAACATTGTCAGAGCTCGCCTTTTTAATGCCAGCGTCAGCAAGTTGTTCAATCAAGCGGTCGACTGGCGTACCAATCTCATCACTCAGTGCTTTAACTGTTAATTGTGTCATGCCGCTTCCTCCTTGCCGAAAATTATGCTTCTTCGCCGAACCAACAGATGTTACGTGCGGCCATAATTAGCTCACCTGCACGTTCTTCGGTCAGGCCTTCGATACCTTCTAAATCGTCAATACCTTGGTCAGCAAGATCTTCCAGTGTCGCTACACCTTTCGCTGCCAATTTAAATGCCATCTCACGCTCAAGACCTTCAAGTGCAAGTAGGTCCTCAGCTGGTTCTAGACCTTCAAAAGACTCTTCTTGTGCTAGTGCGATCGTCGTTAGTGCATCTTTTGCACGTCCACGAAGCTCTTCGATTAGTTCTTCATTCAAACCATCGATTTCTAGTAGCTCGTTAACTGGCACGTATGCGATTTCTTCTAGCGTTGAGAAACCTTCTTCAACAAGAAGTTGAGCGAAGTCTTCTTCAATATCTAGGTACTTCATGAAGTTTTCAATAGATGCTTGTGATTCTTCAGCGTGTTTCTTCTGAAGATCAGCAACTGTCATAACATTCAGTTCCCAACCTGTTAGTTGAGATGCTAGACGCACGTTTTGACCGTTACGACCGATAGCTTGCGCTAGGTTGTCAGCTTCAACTGCGATGTCCATTGAGTGTGCATCCTCATCAACGATGATAGAAGCAACATCAGCTGGCGCCATTGCGTTGATAACGAATTGAGCTGGGTTATCATCCCAAAGCACAATATCGATACGCTCCCCACCAAGTTCGCCAGAAACAGCTTGTACACGTGCACCACGCATACCAACACACGCACCTACAGGGTCGATACGTTTGTCATTTGTTTTGACAGCGATCTTAGCGCGAGAACCAGGATCACGTGCCGCGCCTTTCAACTCGATAATATCTTCTGCGATTTCAGGCACTTCAACACGGAACAGTTCTGCCAACATTTCTGGCTTAGAACGAGTGATGAACAATTGGAAACCACGTGCTTCAGGCGCGACTTTGTAAAGAAGGCCACGTACACGGTCGCCTGGACGGAAGTTTTCACGAGGAAGTTGGTCATCACGCAGGATTACCGCTTCAGCGTTATTACCAAGATCAAGCACGATTGTGTCACGGTTTACTTTTTTCACGACACCAGTGATTAGATCACCTTCATTGTCGATGAACTGTTCAACGATTTGTGCGCGCTCAGCTTCACGAACTTTTTGTACGATAACTTGCTTAGCAGTTTGAGTCGTAATACGGTCAAACGTTACTGATTCGATTTCGTCTTCTACGTAGTCGCCAAGCTCGATTGAGTCATCTTCGTATTGCGCTGCTTCTAGTGAGATCTCTTTTGTAGGGTTCTCAACGTCATCAACAACTAACCAACGGCGGTAAGTTACAAACTCACCGGTTTTACGGTCAATGGCAACACGTACGTCGATTTCGATTTCGTATTTTTTCTTTGTAGAAGTTGCTAGAGCAATCTCAAGAGCCTCAAAGATACGCTCACGAGGTACCGCTTTTTCGTTCGATACCGCTTCTGCTACCGCTAAAATTTCTTTACTCATTGTATTTAGCCTCTAAGCTTAAACTTTTTTAGGGAACTAAAATTTAGGGATCAGGTTAGCTTTGGAAATGTTACTTAGAGCAAACTCTTCTTGCTGACCGTCTACAGTAATTGTCACTGTTTCGCCATCAACACCGTGGATAATACCTTTCCACTTACGACGGTTTGCTACAGCCATTTTCAATACGATGCTGACCTCGTGACCAATAAATTGCTCGTAATGTGCTGCTTTAAAAAGTGGTCTTTCTAAACCTGGAGAAGACACTTCTAGGCTGTAAGCAACAGAAATTGGATCTTCAACGTCTAAAACTGCACTAACTTGGTGGCTAACTTCTGCACAGTCGTCTACGTTAATACCATTTTCATGGTCAATGTAGATACGTAACGTTGAGTGCGCGCCTGCACGAATGAATTCTAATCCAACTAACTCATAACCTGATGCCGCTACTGGCGCGTCAAGCATTTCAGTAAGTTGTCTTTCTAAACCAGTCATTTAACCACTCCAGAAACAAAAAAAGGGCTCAGAGCCCAATCAAAAAACCAAGCAGTATCTGAGCTATTTCAAAAAGCTCAGATAACAAAAAACCCCGATAGTCGGGGTTTTATGCTGCTGGACCCTGATACGTTAAGAATAGCCAACAATTGCTTTTCTTAACTCGTAGTGTGGTTAGCACTACGCAAACTTGCCAATCTACGATTTCCTTTTAAAGAAAGAGATTGGTTGCGGGGGCCGGATTTGAACCGACGACCTTCGGGTTATGAGCCCGACGAGCTACCAAGCTGCTCCACCCCGCGTCCGACTTGCTGAGCATTATACTCGCAAACAAGTGATTTACAAGTTTGTAAATACATGGTGCCGAGAGAGGGACTCGAACCCTCACACCTAAGGCACTAGCACCTCATGCTAGCGTGTCTACCAATTTCACCATCTCGGCATCAAAACCTTACAGCTTATTGAGGAATTTCATCACCCGCTGGGGCAGGAACTTCACTCGCTGCATCCTTAACTTGTTCAACAACTGGTTGACCTAACGTTGGGTCTACCCATTGTGATTCAGTCTGGTGCGTAGACATACGACCAAGTAACAAGCTAACGATAAAGAATACGGTTGCTAAAATAGCAGTTGTTCGGGTTAAGAAATTACCTGAGCCGCCAGCACCAAACACTGTGTTTGAAGCACCAGCACCGAACGAGGCTCCCATATCTGCGCCTTTACCTTGTTGAATCAACACAAGGCCAATCACACCAAGCGCTGCCAACAGGTAAATCACAAGTAGAACTGAAAACATTTTTTCCACCTATGTTCCAAATTGTTGAGCCAGCGCCGTTCAAAAGAATAAATCATTATGAACAAGGCTAGCGACCTCCTAACGGGAGGCGGAGCAATACTAGCGAAAGCCAGTAACGCTGACAAGGGAAAATTAGTAAAAAATCAATGCCAATGCGTTAAGCGCTCAAAAAAAGGGCAAAAGATGCCCTTTTCATTCAAGACATGCTTTAACGCAATGATTAACAACTTGCTTTAACAGCCTCAGCGATTTTCAATGCTGAGTGTTGAACTAGTTCACCATCTTCGCCTTCCACCATAACGCGGATCAAAGGCTCAGTGCCAGACTTACGCAGCAGTACACGCCCTTTATCACCAAGTGTCGCCTCTACTTCAGCGACAGCGTTTAATACAGCTGTAGCTTCAAGAGGGTTACTTTCTCCTGAGAAACGGACATTTTCTAAAACCTGAGGATATAGTGTCATTCCTTGCGATAGTTCATATAAAGACATATCGCTGCCAATTACAGAAGCAAGTACTTGAAGTGCAGCAACAATCGCATCGCCGGTTGTGACTTTATCTAATAAGATCACATGGCCTGAGTTTTCAGCACCAATTTTCCAACCTTTTTCTAGCAGTTGCTCCATGACATAACGGTCACCAACAGCGGCACGTACAAACGGAATGCCTAGCTGCTTTAAACCATTTTCCATACCCAAGTTAGTCATTAGTGTACCAACAACACCACCCTTTAGCTCACCACGACGAAGAGCATCACGAGCGATGATATAAGCAATTTGGTCACCATCAACTTTGTTACCTAGGTGATCGACCATAATGATGCGGTCACCATCACCATCAAATGCGAGACCAAGGTGCGCTTGCTCTTCAACAACACGCTGTTGAAGTGCTCGTACGTCTGTTGCGCCCACTTTTTCATTAATGTTGATGCCGTTAGGCTCTACGCCCATAGCGATAACTTCTGCCCCAAGTTCTTTGAAGACATTTGGAGCGATGTGGTACGTTGCACCGTGCGCACAGTCTACTACGATCTTAAAGTTCGCAAGGCTCAACTCAGATGGGAAAGTACTCTTACAGAATTCGATGTAACGACCAGCTGCATCATTTAGACGGGTTGCTTTACCAAGCTCAGCAGACTCCACACATTCAATTTCTTTATCTAACTCAGCTTCGATCGCCAATTCGATATCGTCAGGTAGCTTAGTACCCTCAGAAGAAAAGAATTTAATTCCGTTGTCGTAATATGGGTTATGTGATGCAGAAATCACAATACCAGCCTCGGCACGGAAAGTCTGAGTTAAATATGCCACAGCTGGAGTTGGCATGGGACCAGTAAATGTTGCTTTAAGTCCCGCAGCTGCAAGGCCTGCCTCTAGTGCAGATTCAAGCATATAACCTGAAATACGTGTATCTTTACCTATGATAACTTTCTTTGTGCCTTGTTTCGCTAGTACACGACCAGCAGCCCAGCCAAGCTTAAGTACGAAGTCTGGAGTGATTGGGTATTGTCCTACTTTACCGCGCACACCGTCAGTACCAAAGTAACGTCTTTCATTCGACATAAACTTTCCTTTATTATATTTAAATATTGTTTTTCGTCATCTCAACAACTTTCATCGCTTCGATTGTCTCTTCAAAGTCATGCACGCGAATGATCTGCGCGCCTTTCATCGCGGCAATCGTAGCACAAACGACACTTGCGTTCGTACACTCTGCCGCTGGCTTGTCTAACAGTTTGAAGATCATGGATTTACGAGACATGCCAGCCAAAATAGGCAGGCCGAATTCATGAAACTTTTCAAGATGAGCAAGCATATGATAATTGTGTTCGATTGTTTTGCCAAAGCCAAACCCAGGATCGAGAATCAGTTGAGATTTATCAATCCCTGCTGCTTCACACGCCGCGATACGTTCTTCTAGAAAAGCCGACACGTCCCCCATTAAATCATCATAATGAGGGTCAACTTGCATGGTCCTAGGCTGACCTTTCATATGCATCAGACAAATTGGAAGGTTTGCTTCTGCTGCGACTTCCAGAGCACCTGGCTCTTGCAGCGAGCGGATGTCATTGATCAAATCAGCCCCAGCATCAATTGCTTGACGCATCACTTCTGCTTTACTGGTGTCAACGGAAATCCACACATCATACTTTTCACGAATGGCTTTGATTACTGGGACAACACGCCTAAGCTCTTCTTCCAAAGACACATCCGGTGCACCAGGTCTTGTCGATTCACCACCAACATCAACAATACTTACACCAGCCTTTATCATTTTATCAACTTGAGCAAGAGCAAGTTCAATTGAGTTGTATTTACCGCCATCCGAAAAGGAATCCGGTGTCACATTTAGAATGGCCATGACATGTGGACGCGAAAGGTCCAAAGATTTGTTATTTGCTGTAATCATCATCATAAACACAAAAACCCCGAGATAACTCGGGGTTTAATATTATCGATACTCTTTATTCAGAGTCTTTCTTTTCAGGCGCTTCGTTAGAAGTTGTTTCAGAAGAGCTAGGCTGTTCTGCATCTTTCGCAGTCTCCGTTGCTTCTTCTTTAACTTCTTGCTTTGCTTGAGGCTTGTCGCTGTCTTCTGGTTTGCTTGCTGAGTTATCACTCCAGCCCGCAGGCTCACGAATTTCAGCTTTGCGCTCCATTAAGTCATCAATCTGGCGAGCATCAATGGTTTCATACTTCATCAGCGCATCTTTCATCGCATGCATGATATCCATGTTCTCTTGAAGAATCTTCTTCGCACGATCGTAGTTGCGGTCAATGATCTGACGAACTTCGTCATCAATCAACTTCGCTGTATCGTCAGACACATGTTTAGTCTGAGTTACACTACGCCCTAAGAACACTTCGCCTTCATCTTCTGCATACAGCAGAGGGCCAAGCTTTTCAGAGAAACCCCATTGAGTAACCATCTTACGAGCAATATCTGTTGCGCGCTCGATATCATTAGAAGCACCGGTTGATACTTTGTCAGCACCGTAGATAAGCTCTTCTGCTAAACGACCACCGTACAAGCTAGAAATCATTGATTCTAGGTGTTGGCGAGACATGCTCACGCGGTCCTGCTCTGGAAGGTACATTGTTACACCCAACGCACGACCACGTGGAATGATAGACACTTTGTACACTGGATCGTGTTCAGGAACCAAGCGACCAACAATCGCGTGACCCGCTTCGTGGTATGCGGTTGACTCTTTCACTTCCTCAGACATCACCATTGAACGGCGCTCGGCACCCATCATGATTTTGTCTTTCGCCAGTTCAAACTCAACCATAGAAACGTTGCGCTTGTTACCGCGCGCAGCAAACAGGGCTGCTTCGTTAACTAAGTTTGCTAGGTCAGCACCAGAGAAGCCTGGAGTACCACGCGCGATGAGAGAAGGCTCTACATCACCCGCTAGAGGGACCTTACGCATGTGAACTTTTAGGATCTGTTCACGGCCACGTACATCTGGAAGACCAACTACCACTTGGCGGTCAAAACGACCAGGACGCAGTAACGCAGGGTCCAACACATCCGGACGGTTAGTCGCAGCGATAACGATAATACCTTCGTTACCTTCGAAACCATCCATCTCAACGAGCATTTGGTTTAGTGTTTGTTCACGTTCATCATGACCACCACCAACACCTGCGCCACGTTGACGACCTACCGCATCGATCTCATCGATAAAGATGATACAAGGTGCGGCTTTCTTTGCTTGTTCAAACATGTCACGCACACGAGATGCACCAACACCAACGAACATCTCTACGAAATCAGAACCAGAGATAGTAAAGAATGGTACTTTCGCCTCACCGGCAATGGCTTTCGCTAGAAGCGTTTTACCCGTACCAGGAGGACCAACCATTAGAACACCCGTTGGAATCTTACCGCCCAGTTTTTGGAAACGGCTTGGATCGCGTAGGTAGTCCACCAGTTCTTTCACGTCTTCTTTTGCTTCGTCACAACCAGCAACGTCAGCAAAAGTTGTCTTGATTTGTTCTTCGCTCATCATTCGAGCTTTGCTCTTACCAAAAGACATGGCGCCTTTACCACCGCCGCCTTGCATTTGACGCATGAAGAAAATCCATACACCAATTAGTAAGATCATTGGGAACCAAGAGATGAAGATAGTACCAAGCAAGCTTTGCTCTTCTGGAGGCGTGCCTTGTACTTTCACGTTTTGGTTAATTAGGTCATCTAGAAGCTTTTGGTCATACACTGGCATGTAAGTGACCATTTTGGCACCGCCGCCACGACGAACAAAGCTAATTTCACCGTCTTTAAAAGTTGCTTCTTGAATCTGGCCTTGGCCAACTTCCTGTACAAACGTGGTGTAATCCACGGTTCTGCCATTGCTTTCTCCAGGGCCAAAGCTCTGGAATACCGACATCAATACGACGGCGATAACAAGCCACAGAATTAAATTTTTTGCCATGTCACTCAAGGTGTAAGCCTCTCGATAACTAATTGTAATTAAAGGTAGGGTACTACAGTTCATTAACTGTAGCTATAGTGTTAACACGCTCTCAAGAGAGCAAAATGGTTAACCTTTGTAACCAGTGGCTACGACGAAGACCTCTCGAGAGCGAGCTCGCGATGAGTCTGGTTTTCTAATTTTTACGGCTTTAAACATGTCTCGGACTTCTTTCACATACTGATCGAAGCCTTCCCCTTGGAAAACCTTTACGACAAAGCTACCATTAGGCGCTAGAACTTGTCGACACATATCTAAAGCTAATTCAACTAAATACATAGCGCGAGGTTGATCAACAGAATTGTTTCCCGCGATGTTAGGCGCCATATCAGACATTACTACGTCTACCATGGAAGGTTGGATCCTTTCTAGCAAAGCTTCCAATACCGCATCATCACGAAAGTCGCCTTGTAAAAAGCTAACGCCAGCAATCGGGTCCATAGGAAGCAAGTCACACGCGATGATCTGACCACTGTCCCCTACTATCTTAGCAGCATATTGAGACCATCCGCCCGGCGCAGCCCCCAAGTCGACGACTGTCATTCCAGGCTTTAACAATTTATCTTTCGTTTGAATCTCATCGATCTTGAAATAAGCACGTGAGCGGTAGCCTTTTTTTCGGGCTTCATTCGCGTATTTATCATCAAAGTGTTCTTTCAACCAACGACCAGAACTAGCCGAATGTTTTTGTTTACTCATTTTAATCCCAACAAGGCACAAATTGGAGCTATTGTTTTAATAGGCGCTACCTATTACTCAATAAATTATAGTCTTCAGCAATAGATGGCGTTAAAATAGCTTTTTTCAACCCTTATTTTAAAGAAAATTGGCCGCGTAATGAACCTAAGCACCAAACAAAAGCAGCACCTTAAAGGCCTAGCTCACAGTTTAAAACCTGTTGTGCTAATGGGCGCAAATGGACTTACAGAAGCCGTGCTAGCAGAAATTGAAATCGCTCTTAACCATCACGAACTTATCAAAGTAAAAGTTGCTTCGGAAGATCGTGAAACAAAACAGCTAATCATCGACGCTATCGTACGTGAGACGGGCGCTGAAAAAGTTCAGACTATTGGTAAAGTGCTTGTGCTATATCGCCAGTCTGAAGAGCGTAAAATCGAAATCCCTCGTAAGTAACTCTACTTACGTTGCTGAAGAAAAAAGGTCGCCTGAGGCGACCTTTTTGCGTTTTATCAGAGTAGTAATGCTACTCCAAACGACTTAGATATATTCTACTCGGTCAATTTCGAAGTCTTTCGCGCCACCCGGAGTTTGAATAGCAACTTCATCGCCTTCCATCTTACCAATCAGGCCACGAGCAATAGGTGAGCTCACTGAAATGCGACCTGCTTTGATATCGGCTTCGTCATCACCAACGATTTGGTACGTTTTTTCTTCTTCGGTGTCAATATCAATCAAGGTTACGGTTGAACCAAAAATAACTTTACCCGTGTTCTCCATCTTCGTTACATCAATAACTTGAGCAACTGACAGTTTGTATTCAATGTCACGGATTTGTGCTTCACAAATGCCCTGCTCTTCACGAGCGGCGTGATATTCAGCATTCTCTTTTAAATCACCTAGCTCACGAGCTTCAGCAATTGCCTCTGAGATCTGAGGACGTAGTTTAAGTAGACGATCGAGTTCTGCACGTAGCTTTTGCTCGCCACGTAGTGTCATTGGAACTTTTTCCATTTTATAACCTCAAGCCCAAATGGGTCTTTGGACAAAAAAAGCCCACCCTGTCATAGGACTGGGTAGTGCGCTTAAAGATGTATTTCGTTTAGTGTAAACAAACTCCCGGACGAAATCATCTTAATTCGAAAGACAGCAAGACTATGCCTTTTCGGCATAATGATATAACTCACTTTTAGAGCGGTTCTAGGGCGAATCACCTTCTCAATTTATTGAAAAACAACACTGTTCATTACACCAAAAACCTCAAAAAAGATAAAAACTAATCAATGTCAGGCCAATGTCATTGCCAATAATTTCAATCAAAAACAGCAAGTTAAATAAAAACAACGCACAATTGAACAGTGTTCATCAGTGGGATTTATATCATTTTACTAACTCATACGGAAACTTTAGCAGTAAAACATGTCCAGCGAGTTGTTAGATCAATGGCTTACAAGTGCGAACTATATCGCTCAATTAGCCAATTTTGGACCAACAACTTGTGAGAGATCACCTCTCCCCCATACAACAATGATTATGGACAGCTAACTAGGACAAATAAGATGAAAAAGACTCTAATTGCTCTTTCTGTATCTGCAGCAGCTATGGCAACTGGCGTAAACGCAGCTGAACTTTACAACCAAGACGGTACTTCTCTAGAAATGGGCGGCCGTGCTGAAGCACGTCTATCTATGAAAGATGGCGACGCTCAAGACAAATCTCGCATCCGTCTAAACTTCCTTGGTAAACAAGAAATCAATGACAACCTATACGGTGTTGGTTTCTGGGAAGGTGAATTTGAGACTGCTCAAAACGGTACTGTAGACGGCGACGACAAGAGCGATCTAGAAACTCGTCTTGCTTACGCTGGTCTTGGCGGTGCTTACGGTGAGTTCGCATACGGTAAAACTGAAGGTGCACTAGGCGTTATCACTGACTTCACAGATATCATGGCTTACCACGGTAACTCTGCAGCAGACAAACTAGCTGTATCAGACCGTACAGACAACATGATGGCTTACAAAGGCCAGTTTGAAAACCTAAGCGTAAAAGCAAGCTACCGCTTCGCTGATCGTATGGAAAACAAAAACACTGGTGAGTACTACGACAACAAACAAGACGGTTACTCTCTATCTGCAATCTACGCTCTAGCTGACACTGGTCTTGAGCTAGGTGCTGGTTACGCAGATCAAGACAAAGCTAACGAGTACATGCTAGCTGCATCTTACACAATGTCTGATCTTTACTTCGCTGGTGTATTCACTGACGGCGAGAAAATGGAAGATTCAAACAACAGTAACACAGTTGATTACACTGGTTACGAGCTAGCGGGTGCTTACACTCTAGGCCAAACAGTATTTACAACATCATACAACAATGCAGAAACTAACAACGAAACTTCTGCAAACAACTTCGCTGTTGATGCTTCTTACTACTTCAAGCCTAACTTCCGTGGTTACATTTCTTACAACTTCAACCTGATTGATGCAGGTGACAAGTTTGGTTCAACTGACACGAGCAAAACAGTTGCAACTAAGATCGATGCTGAAGACGAGCTAGCTCTAGGTCTACGTTACGACTTCTAATTCCGGTCTTTGACTAGAATATCGAATGCCCGCTTTAAGCGGGCATTTTTTATACTTCATTTTAAGCAGCGCGCCTTTCTCTCGTGTCTCATTCATGAAGACATTTGAAGCATTTCTTTAGTTACCTAGCATATTGAAAGGACTTGCGTATACTCAATCACATAACTCACCTTAGAAAGTATCATTATGCGTTTACGTTGGCCCTTGCTCATATTCTCTTCATTACTTTCTGCTTTTTCACAAGCGTACCCTCATCAAGAGGTGTTGCCTGAAGGCGCCCGCATCAGTTTAGTTGCGGAAAAACTCAGTGAAAATGCTGAGCTTGACGGTGTTCATCCTACCGAACAACTGTTCCCACCAGCGAGTACATTAAAAATCGTCACCGCATTAGCCGCAAAGCTAGAACTGGGTGATAATTTCCGGTTTCGAACCAAGCTGGAAACGTCGAACTCAGATACAGTGATTTACTTTGTCGGCGACCCAACACTCCAAACCAACGACTTAAAATCACTTCTCACTCTAGCTAAGAAAAATGGCTTAAAACGGATTAACGGTGACCTATGGCTCGATAACAGCGCATTCACTGGTTATAACCGTGCGGTGGGCTGGCCGTGGGATATCTTGGGAGTTTGCTACAGCGCTCCGGCATCGACCATCACACTCAATAACAACTGTGTACAAGCCTCTATCTATACACAAAAAGATGGTGGAACGCGGGTCTACGTACCAGAGCATCAACCTATTCGTGTCACAAGTACCGTAGAAACAGTTTCTAAAACCATTAAGAAAAGTCGTCATTGTGACTTAGGTTTAGTTGCAAATCCCGATAACAACTACAAGCTAACAGGGTGCTTGGTTGAAAGAGACAAACCATTGCCACTGAAATTTGCGGTTCAAGACCCTGAGCGTTACACCAGTCAAAGGTTGGCGGCTTTGCTCAAGGAGCTCAACATTGGGGTATCGGGAAAGATTAGGGTCGGTACGGCGCCAGAAAAGCAGCGAAAGCTCATCGCAATGCATCAATCAAAAGCCTTACCAGACATTCTCGAAGATATGCTCAAAAACTCTGACAACTTAATTGCCGACACATTAACCAAAACACTTGGCGCTAAATTTTTCGTTCAGCCAGGCAGTTTTACTAACGGGACAGAAGCGATCAAGCAGATCATTTTCGCCAACACTGGTATTGATATTCGTAATGCGCGCCTAGAAGACGGCTCAGGACTTTCGCGAAATAACCGGATCTCCGCGACCAAGATGGCTGAAATGCTGCGCTATATTTGGAAGCATGAAAACGAACTCAAATTGATTGCCATCATGCCGAAATCAGGTGAATCCGGCACATTAAAGTACCGACAAAGTATGCGAAAACTTCCAATTAAAGGACAGCTGATCGCGAAAAGTGGCTCTATCTACGGGACTTACAATATGGCTGGATATGGCTTGGATAAAAATGGTCAACCTAACACCATTTTTGTTCAGTTTGTTTCAGACTACTTCCCAGAAAAACGGGACGACAACACTCCTGTCATCGCCCCGATTACACATTTTGAGCAGCTTTTTTACAATGACATTGTGAACTTTAGTCAGGCAATACCTAAGAAATAGTTCACCACGTTAAAGTAAATCCACATTCCTGAAATATCGACGATAGACGCAAGAACTGGACTCACCAATACGGCCGGGTCCAACTTGCAAGCTCGTGCAATAATTGGCAACAGCCCGCCCAATGTTGTAGAAATGGTGACTTGAATGAACAGCGCAACTGCTATTGCCAGTGCGATATCGGTCAGTTCAAAGCCTCCTGTTGATTGTCCTGCACTAAATAACATAATGCGTCCAATCATCACGATAGCGATTGCTAGCGCAATAAATAGAGCGACTCGGCTCTCTTTCCACAAAACTTCTAACCATTGGCGTTTTTTTAACTCTCCAGTAGCAAGAGCACGAATCACCAAAGTTGCTGCTTGTGTTCCTGTGTTACCACCAGCAGCTGCAATCACTGGCATGTACACTGCAAGTAAAACAAGCTGACTAAGGGTGTCCTCATACTGAGCGATGATCAAGCCTGACACTATCCCTAAAAGAGCCAGCGCAATGATCCATCCAATACGCTGTTTTACATGCCCTAAAACACTAGTTGATAAATAACCATCGGGTGTATCAACTTCAGACATATGCAGACCCAGTTGGTGAGCATAATGACGTGCGCGTTTGTCATGACCTGCTTGCTCAAGTTGAGCAATAAGACTATTCACATAGCCGACAGAGCAATGCTGTAAAATACCTACAGCCTCATCAATCGGCATAACCGTAAGCAAATGGACTTGTTGCTCTTGCTCGTACTGCAAGAATGCATTGCGAGCTGCACCAATTTCTACTTCAGAAAAGTTTGGTGTTGTTTCAATAAAAGTGTTGTTCATTACCGTCATGGCGAATCTCCCGATTGGCATTGGTAACGACCATCGACAAAGCATGAAAAGCCACTCTTGCACGCTAAAAGTCAGACAACAATTAAGATGCACAGAGAAAACCAATGCGAATGCACTGTCTATTCAGAATGTATGAAGGAAATAACGAGAAGAAAATTAGAAAAGATGCCTCACCACTTAGGTAAGGCGGAGATCGCCAATACCGAAGCGGGTTATTTCGCTCCCTTAATCTTACTCACCCAACGACTGGGAGGATGGTCGGTATTGTTCATGTAAATCTCCGATAGCGCTGCCATTATTGGCAGCGCAAGTATAGTAGCAAAGTTCATCAGGTATGGAAGTTTTACTTTGCCGTTTTTGCTAAATTTTCATACAAAAAAAGCGCCCTTCGGACGCTTTCATTTGCAGTCATTATGAATTACTGAATAGTAATACGAGCAAATTTACGTTTGCCTACTTGGAACACGTAAGTACCCGCTTCTGGAGCAAATTTGCTGTCCGCAATTTTTTCACCATCAATCTTCACAGCGCCCTGCTTAACCATGCGCATCGCATCTGACGATGATGGACATAAGCCTGCTTCTTTCAACAGATTACTCACTGGGCGACCTGCGTCAAAGTCAAACTCTGGCATTTCATCAGGAATTTGGTTCTTCGCAAAACGGTTTACGAATTCTTGCTCTGCTGCATCGGCATCGGCTTCACTGTGGAAACGAGCAATAATTTCTTTTGCTAGCAATACTTTGATGTCACGAGGGTTTTTGCCCGCTTCTACATCAGCTTTGAATTGAGCAATCTCTTCCAGAGGACGGAAAGAGAGTAGCTCGTAGTAGCTCCACATTAGGTCATCAGAAATAGACATGATTTTACCAAACATTTCGCTTGGCGCTTCGCTGATACCGATGTAGTTGTTTGCTGACTTAGACATCTTCTTCTCGCCATCAAGGCCCACTAGAAGCGGCATCATCAGTACAACCTGAGGTTTTTGACCGTGAGACTTTTGCAGTTCACGACCCATTAGAAGGTTGAACTTCTGGTCTGTACCACCTAATTCAACATCCGTTTCCATTGCTACTGAGTCCCAGCCTTGTAGAAGTGGGTACATGAACTCATGAATAGCAATTGGCTGACCACCCGCGTAACGCTTTTTAAAGTCGTCACGCTCTAGCATACGAGCAACGGTTTGGTTTGCCGCAAGGCGAATCATACCTTCTGCGCCCAGTTCAGACAGCCACTCAGAGTTAAACTGAATTTTAGTCTTTGCAGGATCGAGAATTTTGAACACTTGCTCTTTGTACGTTTCAGCGTTACGCAATACGTCTTCACGACTTAGCGGTGGACGAGTTGTGTTTTTACCTGTTGGGTCACCAACCATTGCAGTGAAGTCACCGATTAGGAACGTCACTTCATGACCTAGTTCTTGGAACAAGCGAAGCTTATTGAAAATAACCGTATGGCCTAGGTGAATGTCAGGTGCTGTTGGATCAGCGCCCAATTTAATACGTAGAGGACGGTCTTCTTTTAGTTTTGCGATTAGCTCTTCTTCTGGAATCAGCTCTTCAACACCGCGCTTAATCTCGGCTAGTGCAGCTTCAATGCTCGCCATTCTTGTTCACTCCCACAGATTTGGCAAAAATATAATAGCTGAACATATTACTTGAATAGCGATGCATTTTGAAACACGTTAGACTAGGTAGTTGTCACTTTTTCCGTTTAATTTAGCAATCAAGTACCTCATGCATTCGATTTTTGTCCGACTTCCACTCTTGCACAAAGTATTGATCGGTTTTTTTAGTGCGCTGATTATCTTCGCGCTCTTCTTTTTACCTGATCCGCAAGACCTAGACCCGCAGCAGAGCCGATTAAAAGTTGGTCAACATTATCCTGTGCCAGTTTCCCTCGAACTCAGTGCACTAAATAGTTCATCGCCTGCGGTTCCCGCCGTGCTGCGCTGGGAGACATACAAGGTGAAAAATGGCGAGAGTGCTGCCATCTTATTTAGTCGCGTAGGGCTTTCTGCTCGTCTATTACATGAACTGGTGTCATCAGACAAAGAAGTGGAAAAACAGTTAACTCGGCTTCGACCTGGTGACCGATTGCAATTTGGTTTTGACGAAAATAGCGACTTGGTGCAGCTAAGAAGAACACTAAGCGCGTTCGAGACTTTTCGTATCACATTAAAAGACGGCAAGTACGTTTCTGAAGTTGATAAAAAAGAAGTCGACTTCCAGTACAACTACGCTGAAGCCACCATCAAATCAAACTTTTGGAATGCAGGAATATCTTCTGGATTAAATGGTAACCAAATCATGGAACTGGCTGGCATATTTGGTTGGGACATCGATTTTGCTTTAGATATTCGTAAAAACGACAGCTTCCGAGTACTTTACCAAGAGGAAGTGGTAGAAGGTGAAGTAATCGGCCGTGGAAAAATCATTGCTGCGATCTTTAAAAACCAAGGCGATACCTTTACCGCAATATTGGATCAGAAAAGTGGCAAGTATTACGACGAAAATGGGCGTGCAATGAAAAAAGCATTCTTACGCGCGCCGTTGGATTTCCGTCGAGTTTCGTCTAACTTCAACCCACGCCGCTTACATCCAGTGACGGGACGCGTTCGTCCTCATAGAGGCACGGACTATGCAGCACCAGTGGGCACCCCGATTTGGGCGGCTGGTGATGGTGTCGTTCAAAAATCGTCTTACAACAAATTTAATGGTAACTACGTTTTCATTAAACATAGTAATACTTACATTACCAAGTACCTGCACTTAACCAAACGTACTGTACGAGCTGGTCAACGCGTTAAGCAAGGCCAAACCATCGGTACGCTTGGCGGAACTGGCCGTGTAACTGGCCCTCACCTGCACTATGAGTTCCTTGTGAATGGTGTCCATAAAAACCCGCGCACGGTGAATTTGCCACAATCTAAATCCCTGACAGGCAAAGCGAGACAAACTTTCATGGCAAACGCGAAAATTAGCATGGACAAGCTTGAACGCTACAGCAAACTGCTAGCAATGAAGTAAGCCAGGTATTGAAAAGGGCAGCGAAGCTGCCCTTTTTGTTTTGTCGATATCATCACGATAAAGCTTACTGTTCGGAGTGATGCTCTCTCCCGAGCATAAGCAAACACGGTGTCAGAACTAACGTTAGCAAAGTCGCAAACGCCAAACCACCCGCGACAGCGGTCGCAAGCTGAGACCACCATTGAGTGCTTGGTGCGCCAAACTCCACTTTCTGATTAACTAAGTCGATGTTCATTTCTAACACCATTGGCAATAAGCCTAATATGGTGGTCACCGTCGTAAGTAAAACGGGTCTTAAACGCTGCACACCCGTACGTAAAATAGCCTCAGATTTTTCTAAACCACGTTTACGCATCTGATTATAAGTATCGATTAAAACAATATTGTTGTTTACCACGATACCAGCCAACGCAATCACTCCAATTCCCGACATAATGATGCCAAATGGCTTTTGGAAAATAAGTAATCCAGCGAAGACACCAACGGTAGAAAACAGCACTGCACTAAGGATTAAGAAAGCTTGATAAAAGCTATTAAACTGCGTAATTAAAATCAAAGCCATCACACCAAGCGCGACAATAAAAGCATTTTGCAAGAATGCTGATGAGTTTTCCTGCTCTTCATTTTGACCCCGAATCTTATATTCAATGCCTTCCGGTAAGTCGAGCTGTTCCATTCCAGCGGCAATCTTAGGTAACTCAAGCGCCAAATTGTAACCTTCCACCATATCCGCTTTAATATTGATAACTCGATGACCGTCGACCCGACGAATAGTGTCTTGCTTATGATCTGGTTTGATTTGAGCAAAATTCGTAATCGGTACCAGACCAGCTGCCGTTTTCACTCTCAGTTGATCAAATCGACCTATGTCGCGCTTATCTTGCGGATAGCGCACCAAAATATCGACTTCTTCATCCGCATCATCGGGCAAATAATCGCCTATTTTCAAGCCATTCGTAACAAACTGGACGGTATTCCCGACTAAGGTAGCATCCGCTGCAAAGCGAGAAGCGTCATCTCGCTGGATATCAATTTGCCAATCAATCCCTTCCTTATTAGTGGTATCACTCAAGTTGGTCAGTGCAGGATTACCATCAGCCCAATGTCGTACTTTTTTGGCCGCTTCATCTAACGCACTAACACTCAAGTTTCGTGATGATACTTCAATCACGAGATCATGCTCGACAGGCGGTCCTGCGTCCGGGAATTTATACTCAAGTTCAACACCATAAAAGCGATCTGTCGTCTCTTTTAGTTCCTCAATAATGGTTTTCACTTTGCGTCGATACTGCCAATCCACAGGCGTTATTTGAATCTGGCCAATCTCGTCCCCATTATCGCTAGATCCTGTGCGCGTGTAGACACTTTCAAACTCGTCATGACCGAGCATCACCTTCTCGATTTCGCGCATAACAACATCTTTTTCGTGAATAGACAAGTCACCATAAGAACGAACTTTAACGGTAAAAAAGGCAGGGTCCACCTCAGGGAAAAACTCTGCACCCAAGCCAGCTTTGTTGTAAGTGAAGCCGACACCTGCCGCTAGCAGTATCGCGCTGAGTAAGACCTTCCATGGATGACGAATCGCTACCGACAGAGTCTGGTAATAAAGCTTGGTAATGCCTGTCGCTTTTTCAAAGTTGCCGTTATGCAGCTCCACCATTTCTCGCTGAGCTTTCTGATTGACTACTTGAGGCTTGCCAATGATCCCGCCGATGACAGGAACGAACAATAAAGCCATCATCAGAGAAGCGGCCAAAGTAGCAATTAAAGTAAGTGGTAAGTACTTCATGAACTCACCAGTGATGTCTGGCCAGAAAAGTAACGGAGCAAACGCAGCCAATGTGGTTGCTGTAGATGCGGTAATAGGCCAGGCCATTCGCTTTGCGGCATCTCGATAGGCTTCTTTACGTGGCGTTCCTTCTTGCATGCGCCGATCTGCAAACTCTGTCACCACAATGGCACCATCCACCAACATGCCTACTGCCATAATTAAAGCAAACAGTACGACGATATTGACCGTCAGCCCAAATACCGATAACACCAACAACCCAGTCAAGAACGATCCTGGAATAGAAATCCCCACGAGAAGCGCGGTCCTAACCCCCAATATGGCAATAATGACGATAACTACGAGGATAATTGCGGATAAGATATTGTTTTGTAGATCACTGAGCATCAATTTGACATCGTCGGATTGATCCCAAGTGTATTTAACTTGCAAATTGTCGGGCCACTCAGCGCGCTTCTGTCCCTGAGCCAGTACTTCTTTTACCAGCTCAACCGTTTCAATGATGTTTTCCCCTGCCCGTTTTTTTACGTCCAAAACGATGGCAGATTCGCCATCTAAACGAGCAAAACTTTCAGGATCGCGAAATGCACGTCGTACTGTCGCCACATCGCCAAAAGTGATCACCTCTTTGCCATTCACCTTGATCGGTAGTTCAAGCACATCTTTCAGTGAATCAAAAACCGATGGGACTTTTACCGAAAAGCGTCCATACCCAGTATCGACAAACCCCGCAGCCACAACTCGGTTATTCAAGGCAATTAAATTATAGATATCCGCTTGATCGAGACCGTAGCTTTCCATCAATAGCGGATCGACAACTATTTCCACGATGTCTTCGCGATCCCCTGCGATTTCAACTTCAAGAACCTGACGGAAACTCTCCAAACGATCACGTAGCGTTCTGGCAATCTGTACAATGGTCCGCTCTGGTACGGTGCCATATAGAACAACAGTCAAAACAGGCTCTTCAGATGCAAACGTGACTTCATTTACCGTTGGCTCATCACTGTCCTCTGGTAATTTTGGCTTTGCAAGATCAACCGCATCACGCACATCTGCCATCGCTTTATCAAGATCCACTCCAACACTAAATTCCAGCGTCACCGAAGCATGACCTTCTGATGCCACAGAGGTCATCTCTTTTACGCCTTCAATAGAGCGCAACTCTTGCTCTATTGGGCGAACCAATAAACGCTCGGCATCGACAGGAGAAATGCCTTGATGTCCAACAGAAACATAAATAATCGGGATGGTAATATCAGGGCTCGATTCCTTGGGGATTGTGACGTAAGTAATGACACCAGCAATTAATATCATCACCAACAATGTCAGCATAGTGCGAGCGCGAGATAACGCAGCATCAATCAGAGTGTACATAAGTGCTCCTTACTGCTCACTAGCCGCTTCAACAACTACGTCATCAACTTTATTGGCCAGTACTTGATCACCATCTCGCACAAAACCTTGTCCCAGCACGATAATGTCTGCACGCTCTCCTAACCCAGAGAGCCACACACCATCATCCTCGGCCTTAACGAGTTGAATTGGAACAAACTCAACATACTCATTACGCAGTGTCTTGACACCTAAGTTACCTTCTTCATCTAGTGCTAACATGGCAGCCGTAATCTTTACTGCCAACACTTCACTCAAAGGCAGCTGTACTTCTGCGCTCATACCGGCAGGAATTCTTGCGTCTTGATTATCAATTTCGATTTCAATTGGAAATGTATTAGTAGAAGCAGAAGAAACACGTCCAATGTAGCGCACACGACCTTGATGATGCTGTTGGTTAATGGTTCTTACGTCGGCTTCTAGGCCTTCCTTAAGGTATTGTATATGCCGTTCACTGACATCGGCTTCAATCACTAAAGTATCCAAATCAATGACCGTCGCAATAGGATCGCCAATCCCGACAAAATCACCTAACTCAACAAAGTGGTGATCTACGATGCCATCAAATGGCGCTTTAACCTCAGTATTTCTTAAAGCCGTTTGCACGTTACTCAAATTCGCACGTGCATCTACCAACGCTGCTTGCGCTGTCGCAAATGCAACCTCACCTTGCAGTCCACGACTTTTTAGCGATTTAGCTGCATTAAACTCTTTCTCTTTAACCAACAGCATCGCCTGGGCCCGTTTAAGTTGAATGCCAAGGTCGCGCTTATCGATGTTTGCGATCACTTGTCCCTGTTTGACCGCTTGGCCTTTCTTTATGTTAAGACTGACTATTTTACCGGCAACTTCGGCGCCAAGACGCGCTTGACGATTGGGCGCTGTTCGTCCATACAATTCAATGGTTTTACTGGTAGGTTCGGCAAGAAAAGTATCAAACATCACCTTTGCAAGTGGTGTCGTGTTCGTGGATGTTGAAGAGTTAGGATGATCATCTTGTGCTTTGAGTTGGCCGATGGTTAGCCATGCAACAAGAAGTAAGACGAGGATAAGAGATACTAGCCAAGGGCGCTCGACAATTCGGCGTCCAAAAGAAAGTCCAGACATATAAAGTCCTTTTTATTATTTCTCTGCATATCTGCGAGCGTGTGCTTTACGTGACATCCTTCTACATAAAGCACAGGCAGCCATTAGCTGCCTGTTAGGTGTTAATTACACACTGAACGATGCACCACAACCACATGTTGTCGTTGCATTGGGGTTATTTACGAAGAAGCGCGCTCCTTCCAACCCTTCTGTGTAGTCAACAATACCGCCAACGAGATATTGCAGACTCATAGGGTCTACAACCAGTGTTACACCACTGTTTACGATTGTTGTATCGCCTTCGTTTACATTTTCATCAAAAGTAAAGCCGTATTGGAAGCCGCTGCAGCCGCCGCCAGTAATGTATACGCGCAGTTTCAATGCTGGGTTTTCTTCTTCAGCAATCAATGCTTTAACGCGAGATGCTGCTGCGTCAGAAAAAGATAATGGTACGTTTACTTCGCTCACGAAGACCTCTCTCACTCGTGTAATGCGTCAAGCCTGAAGCAAGACGTCAAATTTGTGCTAATTGAGACGATTATCCAATACCTGACAAACTCGTTCAAGTATTCGCCGCCGATTCTTTATAACAGATGCGGATATATAAGATTACACTGCGAAACAACACATAAATTAAGCAAAACGTTTCTAACTTGATTATAGCTAGGTACAATGCGCTCCACTTGGTCCGAGCAATCAAAAGAGGATAACCCCATGACCAAATCATCAGAGCTGTATCAAAAAGCTCAGCAAACCATCCCTGGCGGTGTCAATTCACCAGTTCGTGCATTCAACGGCGTTGGCGGCTCTCCGCTATTTATCGAACGAGCAGACGGTCCACTGATTTTTGATGCCGATGGTAAAGCGTATATTGATTACGTTGGCTCTTGGGGTCCAATGATTCTTGGCCACAACCACGCGGTTATCCGCGAAGCAGTAATTGATGCAGCGCAACGCGGTCTTAGCTTCGGTGCGCCAACAGAACTTGAAATCGCGATGGCAGAATTAGTTTCTGAGCTTGTTCCATCAATGGAGCAAGTCCGCATGGTAAGTTCTGGTACTGAAGCTACTATGAGCGCGATTCGCCTTGCACGTGGCTTCACCGGTCGCGATAAGATCATGAAATTTGAAGGTTGTTACCACGGCCACGCTGATAGCTTGCTAGTAAAAGCAGGTTCTGGTGCACTAACTCTAGGCCAACCAAGCTCTCCTGGCGTTCCTGCAGATTTTGCTAAGCACACGCTAACAGCAACATTCAACGACCTAGATTCTGTACGCGAGCTATTTGCTGCTAACAAAGGCGAAATTGCTTGTATCATCGTTGAGCCAGTAGCAGGCAACATGAACTGTATTCCACCAGTGGAAGGCTTCCACGAAGGGCTACGTGACATCTGTGATCAAGAAGGCGCGCTACTAATTTTTGATGAAGTAATGACAGGCTTCCGTGTTGCTCTAGGCGGCGCGCAAGCACACTACAACATCAAACCCGACCTAACGACACTGGGTAAAGTGATTGGTGGCGGTATGCCAGTAGGTGCTTTCGGTGGCCGTAAAGAAGTGATGCAATACGTTGCACCTACAGGCCCAGTTTACCAAGCTGGTACCCTTTCCGGTAACCCTGTCGCAATGGCAGCAGGCTACGCATGTTTGAACCTTCTAAAAGAAGAGGGCAACGAAAAGCGCCTAGCTTCTAAAACGAAACAACTTGCTGAAGGTTTTAAGTCTCTAGCAGAAAAACACGGTATTCCGCTAGTTGTTAACCAAGTGGGCGGTATGTTCGGCTTCTTCTTCACTGACCAAGAAAAAGTAACTTGCTACGAAGACGTAACGAAGTGCGATGTAGAACGCTTCAAGCGTTTCTTCCACTTAATGCTAAAACACGGTGTCTACCTTGCGCCATCTGCGTTTGAAGCGAGCTTTACTTCACTCGCTCATGGTTCAAAAGAGATTGATGCCACACTAGAAGCTGCTGACCGCTGTTTTGCTGTTCTTGCAGAAGAAGCGAAGTAATCGCTAAAAACGGCGATAACGCATTTAGAAAAGGACCGTAACGGTCCTTTTTTATTGCCAATTCAAAATAACCAATATCGCTAATACCCCAACGACAATGCCAAACCACGGTATTCGCTTAGCTTTTTTCTCGGTTTGACACTTTTTATCACCGTTGCAACAACCCATAGCTCATCTCTTGATTGATAACCGACTGATTTGTAGTCATTATAGCAAGGTACATCGCCCTGCTCTAATTCGGCATTGTCATAAGCTTGAAAGAGTTAAGAGTGCAAAGTAATAAAGGTTACACGCCATCATTGAAGGCATAAACCATAAACGTCACCTGTAAGTTGGACTAATACCATGCCAAATAATGTAAAAATAACGTCGAGTCACCGAGTACTAATGGTTGCTTTACTCGCCGCTGCTTTTGCTTGCTACTTATTGGTTGAGCCATATATCAATTCAATTGTGATGGCTTTTATCATTTCTTTGCTCATGTTTCCGATACACGAATGGTTTGAGCAGAAAATTCCCAAGCACCCCAATATGGCGGCACTGCTGTCATGTGTCGTCTTGACGTTTATTATTGTTATCCCGCTTTTATTTGTGTTTGCCGCCATTGTTCAGCAAGGCTCTGTTTTCTCACAAAATACATATAATTGGGTTACCAATGGTGGTATCCAAGATATATTCCAACATCCTTTCGTTATCAAAGGCTTAGCGATTGTTAATGAGTACTTACCTTTTGATAAAATCGAGCCCAAAGCCATCGCTGAGAAAATTGGGCAATTTGCCACATCGTTTGGCTCTAACTTAGTCGCTATCAGCGCAAAGATTTTAGGAGACGCAACCAACTTCCTAATGAACTTCTTCCTGATGCTGTTTGTGCTGTTTTTTCTGCTTCGTGACCACGACAAAATTATCTCTGCGATTCGTCATATCCTGCCACTCTCACGTAGCCAAGAAGACCGCATATTGACAGAGATAGAGCAAGTTTCTAAATCAGCCGTAATGGGCTCATTCATGACAGCGATTGCTCAAGGTTTGGCTGGCGGTATCGGTATGTGGCTCGCCGGTTTCCCTGGGTTATTTTGGGGAACAATGATGGGCTTTGCATCATTCATTCCAGTGGTAGGAACCGCGCTAATCTGGATTCCTGCAGCAGCGTACTTGTTCTTAACAGGCGATATGACTTGGGCTATCTTCTTGACGGTGTGGAGTGTAGTTATCGTTGGCTCTATAGATAACCTATTACGTCCGTTGCTAATGCAAGGCAGCGCCGGCATGAATACCCTTATGATTTTCTTCTCATTACTGGGTGGTCTGCATCTGTTTGGTTTGATTGGTCTTATCTACGGCCCACTTATTTTTGCCGTGACCATGGTACTGTTTAATATCTACGAGGAAGAATTCAAAGACTTCCTTAACCAACAAGACAACAGCTAGTCACCGCTTAATCACTTCAAGCTTGGGGCAGATTGTGCGAAAATCTGCCCCAAATTATTTCTGATGAACCAAATTTATGTCTGCTTATATCGCTCCTAGCCAAATAGCTCAGCGCCAACTTGAATACTTCAACGGAAAACACGTTTTAGTCGCTGGTGAAGTTGAAGACCTATTTCCTCTTGAGTTAGTGGCTCATTGTGAGTCTGTTGAAGTGTTTACTTCCAACTATAGCTACTACCGCCAAATTCAAACCTCTGACAAAGTGAAAAGTCATTTTGGCTCTGTGTTTGATGCCGAAACAAAAGCAGACATGGTCCTTTTATACTGGCCAAAAGCAAAAGCCGAAGCAGAATACTTGCTGGCGATGTTGATGGCGAAACTGGGCATTAACACCGAAATCGTCATCGTTGGTGAAAACCGCTCCGGCATCAAGAGCATCGAGAAGATGTTCCAAGAATACGGCCCTGTGAACAAGTACGACTCTGCTCGTCGCTGCTCATTTTACTGGGGTAATTGCCTCAATGAACCAAAACCTTTCAACCAAGCAGATTGGTTTAAGTCTTACACTGTTACGCTCGGTGAGCAGTCGCTAGCGGTTAAGAGCCTACCTGGCGTATTCAGCCATGGCGAGTTCGACTTAGGTAGCCGATTGCTGCTTGAAACCTTACCTAAGCTGTCGGGCAAAGTGCTCGACTTTGGTTGTGGTGCAGGTGTACTCGGTGCGTTTATGGCGAAAGCGAATCCAGAGATCGCGATTGAGATGTGTGACATTAATGCTTATGCGATCACTTCTAGCCAAGCCACATTAGAAGCGAATGGTTTATCCGGACGCGTATTTGCATCAGATATATACTCGGATACCGCAAAAGACTACCGCTTTATCGTCAGCAACCCGCCATTCCACAGTGGTTTAGACACAAATTACAACGCAGCGGAAACCTTGTTGGGTCAGGCACCACAATATCTAACCAAAGATGGCGAAATGGTGATTGTCGCGAATAGCTTCTTAAAATACCCACCAATTATCGAGCGGGCGTTTAATAATTGCGAGACGCTAAATAAGACCAATAAATTTTCTATCTACTACGCGAAAAAATCATAACTTCCCCCCGCGCAGGCACAAACCTGCGCGATTTTTTCTCATAAATTCAACACTCATAAGAAAAACTGCGTCACCCTGCACGCTTTACAACTAACTTTCTTGTCAAAGAAAAAAAACTCGTTAATTTTGTTAATTCTATCTAGTTGAACATCTTATCCGTTTTTAACGAGAACCTCGGCAGCGAAGTATGTTTTAGAACTGCCCATTATGAGTTGTAATCTTATCCATGTTTAAATTCTACAAAAAACAGAAATTTAAGCGCCTTCAGAGTACACTGATGACCGCATTTCTGGTGCTCAGTATCACACCTCTTACCATTACTGCGATCTTTTTCTTGCAGTCCCACAGTAAAGATCTGCAAGAACAAAGCACCTCGCACTTACTGTCTGTTCGAGATACAAAACAGCAGCAAATCATCGACTACTTTGAGGCACGAGAAACCGAAGTCATGGGCTTTGTGCGCTCAGAGTTGGCTTACGCCAGTGGTGGCCGATTCTACGGTCTCGTCAATGCTTTTAGTCGTTTAGGCAATGATATTGAAGAGTCTCGTAAAAACGCCCAACAGCGCTACATCGAGGGCAGCGGAGACCAAATCAAAACCTCAACGTTACCCGAGTCATCCAACTATGTAGGAAGTGAACGTTACCGACTTTTGCATAAACGCTATCATTGGGCCTACTTGGAGCTCCTCAAGCGCTCTGATTTTAATGACATTTTGCTGGTCGACATCAATGGTAACGTCACCTACTCGATCAACAAAGACGATAACTACGGAACGAACTTGTTATCAGGCCCCTACAAAGACTCGGCACTTGGCAAAACTTTCAAGCGTCTCGCCGATGATGTGACTGAACGTCGAAAAGTAAACGAAGACTACACTCCTGTGATTGTGTCTGACTTCGAACTGGAAGGGGGTAAATCAGTCGCTTGGCTAGGTGCACCAATTGTTCAGCAAGGTTATCTACACAGCTATGCCATGTTCCGCTTGCCAAATAATGGCATCACTAAGTTAGCCGCAGACGCTAATCGAGAGTCATCCATTAACACCTTGCTGGTTGGAAATGATCACCAACCTCGCACAATCAACACGAAACAAGACGACATTAAGAACAGTTTAGAAGTGATCGATAAAGCACTCTCTGGTGCGTTTGGTGTCGGCACTTACACGAACGGCTTAGGTGAAGAAATAATCGCGGCTTATGCACCGATTGAAACTCGTGGTGTGATTTGGGCGCTCGTCGTACAGTTACCAGAAAACGAAGCTTTCGCTCGTATCCATCAACTCGAAAAACTATTCGTTATCGCTATGTTGATCGCCATTATCCTTGTGGTGATAGCTTCTCACTATTTATCAAACTTTATCACTTCTCCGTTGCTGAAATTGACTTGGGTTGCCGAAAAGGTCTCTGCAGGGGATCTTGATGACACGTCTTTTAATACGGTTCGTAAAGATGAAATTGGTCGGCTTGCGTTAAGCTTTGAACGAATGCAACGCTCTATTCGAGAGAAGATTCAAACCATTAAGAAGCAAAATGAAGAACTAGAAAGCAACATACAGATCATTCAAAAACAGAATGAAGAACTGCAATTGGCCGATAAATTAAAAGATGAATTCTTAGCCACGACTTCTCATGAACTTCGTACACCGTTACACGGCATGGTCGGGATTGCTGAAACCTTAGCGTCCGGCGCCAATGGTGCGATCCCCGCTAGCCAGAAATATCAGCTTGATATCATCATTAAAAGTGGTCAGCGTCTCGCTAATCTAGTCGATGACTTGTTGGATTATCATAAAATGCGTTATGGAAGCATGGATATCCAGAAATCAGCAGTGAGTTTGGGCAGTGCAACACGATTGGTTTTAGAGCTTTCTAGCCATTTACTCGGAAGTAAAACCATCCGCATCATCAACCAAGTCCCAGCGGATTTAAAAGCAGTATCAGCTGACCCGCAACGCCTTGAACAAGTGCTATATAACCTGATTGGCAATGCGATTAAATACACCTCAGAAGGTAAAATTGTTATCTCCGCTAATGTGGTAGATGATCATGTACGCGTACAAGTCGTGGATACTGGACAAGGAATTCCCGCAGAACAACTTGAGCATATTTTTGAACCACTTATCCAAGCAGGGCAAGACGCGAGCCGTTATCGTCAAGGTGCAGGGCTTGGGCTCTCCATTAGCCGGCAATTGATCGAATTAATGGGAGGCTCGTTATACGTCAGTAGCCAACCAATGGTCGGAACTACCTTCAGTTTCACTTTACCGCTCGCCAGTGAAGAAGAAATCCAAGCAACCCAGACTCTAGCTGCGCACGGGCACTTCCAAATTCCTGAAGTTAATGTAGAGAACAGCGAAGACTTATCACTTCCAGAGAACCCAGACGGCCCGTTACTGTATGTTGCTGACGATGAACCAGTAAACTTACGCGTGCTTGAAAGCTTTTTACGTTTAGAGGGCTATCGTGTGCGTACCGTCTCCGATGGGCCAGAAACGTTAGCGCTCGTCGAGCAAGAGAAGCCGGAACTTCTGTTATTGGATATCATGATGCCAGGCATGAGCGGCTACCAAGTTTGTAGTGAACTACGTGAAACCTATGATCATGCCGAGTTGCCAATCATTATGCTCACCGCACTCAGTCAAACAGAAGATCGTGTAAGAGGTTTTGAAGCAGGAGCCAACGACTATTTATCGAAACCATTTAATAAACAAGAGTTGGCGGCACGTATCCAAGCGCATTTAACGGCAAGTAAAGCAGAAATGCGCCATATGGAAAACAAAGTGCTAGAGTCTGAACTTAGACAGCGAGCAGTCGTTGAAGCAAGCTTACTTGAGACTCAAGGTCGTTTGTTGGAACAGCTAGAATCGGCTCCTGAAGCTATCATCTGTCTACGTGAAGACAAGCGTATTCGCTTTGCTAACGAAGCTGCTTGTAAGCTATTCAAGCGCAGCTTAGAACAGCTAAAGCGCTCATCTGCTGATGAGCTGATTGCCCCTAAATATCTAACCGTCAAACAACCTCATTACTGTGGCAAGATTGATATCTATATTGAAGATATTCGTCAGAACATCGAAGCAGACATTCTTAAGCTCCCTGAAGGTTCAGGGTTAGATATCATGTACATCTTTAATGTCGGCGGTGGAGCCAGTGCCGCTCGCATACATAATCTAGAAACCGCCGTAGAAGTGCTTTCAAGTTATGCATTTGATGGTGACAAAGACCAATTGCAAAAGCTAAAAGAGCTTGGCGGAGAATTTACGCGCCTTGCAGACAAAGCACTCGGTAATAAAAAGGACAAGCAAGAACTTATGCGGGAAGTTCTAGTCGACGCAATGACACATGCTTTAGAGTATTGGGAATCTGTAACGGGTGAAAGTAAATTCGCATTTGCAGAGCAAAGTGGCTTGTGGCGCGTTTATCTAGACCGAAGTACTTTACAAACACGCACCTTAGATAAATACATGCGTATAGAAACATTACCCAAAACACCACGTTGGAGAACGGTGCTAAGCTCGATAGAGTTCATTCTCGAACACTGCAAAGAACAGAGCCCCGAGAGAGCATACATAGAAGCACAACGAGATAAACTACAGCGACTATTGACCAGCTAATATTTATCAAAAAAACTAGCCCAGCGTGCATGCTGGGCTTTTTTGTTATTCGAGTATTCCCTTCCTTGAGATAAAAGAGACCGCCTCTTCCTACCCCATTAACATATTTCCAATAACGAACATTCGGTTAGACAACGCTATCTATTGTTGGTCTTCAAAACGTACGACCTTATCCATTTAACTTGTCTTAACTAGGTAAGTTCGAGCAACCGAAAAAACTTCATTCATACAATAAAAAAAGGACAACAAACGGAAGAAAACTGTCGATAAAAAAGGCCATTTTTCAGATAACAAGCGGATTTTGACGAACTATTGATAGAGATTGCGAACTTAATCACAACAGAACGGCAGATTAATTTTTAGCTGATTAATTAACACCATTTCTGCATGTGAGCGAGATCTCCGAACCTAGAAAACAAGCAGGAAACGTATATTTAAAAAGGACCAGCAGGTTAGTAATCACCAACACTTATTATTAACAAGGATATAAACTGCGACGCATATCAACGTTTATTTTTTGGCCCAATGCTGGTTAAAATTAGCCAAAATAACGTTTATAACGGAGAGCTCAGAGATTTTAACGTTTTTAACGGGAATCAAGTTTGATTATTTTATGGATAAGGTGTTTTCTTACTCCTGCCTAAGGCCTACAGGCCACTCTTGGCGAAACTCAATGTTGTAATGAGTAAGGCATGTACAAGAGGTAGGTCTTAGAGAGTGTTTATCAATTGATGACATTCAATTCCATTTAGTGAAATGAAAGCAAATAGTAAGGAACAGCTATGCTTGCCAATATTAAAAAAACAGCACTAGCAACAGCAATTATTGCAACGGCTACTACAGGTTTTGCATCGGTAGCTACTGCGGCTGAACGCAGTGAACTGACTATCCACCCTAAAGAGTTTACAACTTTCGTTCGTAACTTTAACCCTTTCTTGGGTGCAACTAACCTGCACACAACAACCGACTTTATTTACGAGCCGCTCGTTGTTTTTAACGAAATGCACGGTAACACGCCTGTATTTCGTCTAGCAGAAAACTTTACCATGGCTGATGACCTGATGAGCGTAACCTTCGATATCCGTAAGGGCGTAAAATGGTCTGATGGCAAAGCGTTTACCGCTGATGATGTTGTTTATTCTTTCAACCTAGTTAAAGAGAAGCCAGAGCTAGACCAATCTGGTATCAACTCTTGGGTGACTGGCGTAGAAAAAGTTAACGACTACCAAGTTAAATTCCGTCTAAGCGAAGCAAACTCAAACGTTCCTTACGAAATTGCGAAAGTACCAGTCGTACCTAAGCACGTATGGAGCAAAGTAAAAGATCCAGCAACATTCACAAACGAAAATCCAGTAGGCAGTGGTCCATTTACTGAAATCGACACTTTCACACCGCAGCTATATATCCAGTGTGAGAACCCGAATTATTGGGATGCTGACAACCTAGATGTAGATTGTCTGCGTGTGCCACAAATCGCGAACAACGACCAATTCTTGGGCAAAATCGTTAACGGCGAAATGGACTGGACGTCTTCATTCGTACCAGACATCGACCGTACGTACGCTGCAGCAAGTCCGAATCACCACTACTGGTACCCACCAGCGGGTACTCAAGCATTTGTAGTGAACTTCAAAAACCCAGACGCTGCGAAAAACGAAGCACTAACTAACGTTGACTTCCGTCGTGCGTTCTCTATGGCGCTAGACCGTCAAACTATCATTGATATCGCTTTCTACGGCGGCGGTACAGTGAACGACTTCGCATCTGGCCTTGGCTACGCATTCGAAGCTTGGTCTGATGAAGAGACGCACAACAAGTACAAAGGCTACAACACATACAACGCGGAAGGTGCGAAAAAGCTTCTAGCTAAAGCTGGCTTCAAAGATGTAAACAAAGATGGCTTTGTGGATACACCATCTGGCAAGTCTTTCGAGCTTCTAATTCAATCACCAAACGGTTGGACTGACTTCAACAACACAGTACAACTAGCCGTTGAGCAACTAGCAGAAGTGGGCATTAAAGCTCGTGCTCGTACACCGGACTTCTCGGTATACAACCAAGCGATGCTAGAAGGTACTTACGACGTTGCTTACACCAACTACTTCCACGGTGCAGATCCACACTTGTACTGGGATAGTGGCTACAACTCGAAGCTACAAGCTGGTGACGGCATGCCTCGCTTTGCAATGCACTTCTACAAGAACGATAAGCTAGACGGTCTTCTTAACAGCTTCTACAAGACAGCAGATAAGCAAGAACAGCTAGAGATCGCTCATGGCATTCAGAAGATCATTGCTCAGGACCAAGTAACTATTCCTGTGCTATCTGGCGCGTACATGTACCAATACAACACAACTCGCTTCACTGGTTGGTGGAACGAAGAAAACCCTAAGGGCCGTCCAAACATTTGGGCAGGTATCCCAGAGCGTCTACTTCACGTACTGGACCTAAAACCAGTTAAATAAGTAGAAGTTCATTTCAAGCGGCATACATCCCGTGTGCCGCCTATAAAAATCCCTTGTTAACGAAACCAATATGTGGCGCTCGTCGTCAGGGGATTTTTCGCTCTAAATTTCGCTAGGAGCGACCTGAAACCAGAAACAGGGAAAAATCTGGGTGAGTAAGGTGTGAGTTATGGGTTATTTTTTAAGACGTTTGTCGTTCTATCTTGTCGCGCTCTTAGTTGCAGCGACGTTAAACTTTATTATTCCGCGAGCAATGCCTGGTGACCCAGTTACCATGATGTTTGCTAATGCTTCAGTACAGGTGACTCCAGAACGAATCGCAGCAATGAAAGAACTGCTCGGTTTCGTTGATGGGCCAATTTACATTCAGTACTTCTCGTACATTAAAAACATTCTAAGTTGGGAATTGGGCACCTCAATCCAGTTCTACCCACTTTCAGTTAATTCTTTACTAGGTAGTGCATTTGGCTGGTCACTATTTCTAGCTGGTACTGCGGTTGTACTTTCTTTCTCCATCGCTTCTGTCCTTGGTATTTTTGCCGCCTGGAAGCGCGGTAGTAAGTACGATGCATTCGTAACGCCTGGCACATTGATCATTCAAGCTATTCCACAAATGGTTATCGCAATGTTAGCGCTGTTTACCTTTGCGATTGGCCTGAAATGGTTCCCATCTGGCTATGCTTACACGCCAGGTACTATTCCTGATTGGACAAGCTGGGAGTTCATCAAGAACGTGGGTTACCACGCTGTACTACCTCTATTCTGTGCAACCATCGTTCAAATTGGTGGCTTCCTAGTTAACATGCGTAACAACATGATCAACCTTCTCGCCGAAGACTATATCACGATGGCTAAAGGTAAAGGGCTGAGTGAAAACCGCGTCGTCTTTAATTACGCCGCACGTAACGCACTACTTCCAAGTGTTACCGCACTGTCTATGTCTTTAGGTATGGCCATTGGAGGTCAATTAATCATCGAGATGATTTTCAACTACCCAGGCCTAGGTACTGTTCTATTGAACGCAATTCACGCTCGTGACTACCAAGTACTTCAAGGTCAGTTAATTATCATGACGATGTTCATGCTGTGCTTCAACTTAATGGCTGACATGCTGTACATGATTCTAGACCCTCGCCTACGTACGGGAGGCAAATAATCATGAAAGAACTATTCAAACTTATTTTAGGTAACGCATTCGCTCGAATCGGTCTTGGTATTGTTACCGTATTCGTATTCGTTGCGATCGCCGCTCCTTTACTTACAAAGCATGCGCCAGACAAGCGAACCGGTAACCCACACGAATACCCAAGCTTTGTTGTAAAACAGGCACAAAACAATCCTGATGGTTGGGTCGCTAAAAACCTAGCAGACGATCGTCGTACGCTGATTATGTCTAAAAAGGCCGACCACGTATTAGGTACTAGCCGAATGGGTCGCGATATCTGGTCGCAAGTGGCTTACGGTGCACGAGTATCACTGGGTGTAGGCTTTGGCGCTGGCATCATAGTGTGCTTCTTAGCAACAGTCATTGGTATATCGGCAGGTTACTTCGGCGGCAAAGTGGATGACGTATTGAGTGCCGCGATGAACATCATGTTAGTAATTCCGCAGTATCCATTGCTATTCGTGTTGGCGGCCTTTATCGGTGAAGCAGGCCCACTCACCATTGCCTTGATTATCGCTGGTACTTCTTGGGCATGGGGTGCACGTGTTGTCCGCTCTCAAACTATGGCACTACGCGAGAAAGAGTTCGTTAAAGCTGCCGAAGTATTGGGAGAGTCTTCATTCCGCATCATCTTCGTTGAGATTTTACCAAACCTTATCCCAATTGTCGGTGCGAGCTTCATTGGCTCAGTAATGCTGGCGATCAACACTGAAGCGGTCATTTCGTTCCTAGGTTTGGGTGATGCCAACACGATCAGTTGGGGCATCATGCTTTACAACGTGCAAACCTCATCAGCCATGCTGATTGGCGCATGGTGGGAAGTACTAGCACCTTGTATTGCCCTAACACTACTGGTTACTGGTCTTGCTCTGTTGAACTTTGCCGTTGACGAAATTGCGAACCCTCAACTTCGTTCTCACAAAGGCATGAAACGCTGGAAAAAACTAGCAGCAAAAGACAAGAAAGAACGTGAGCCTGAACTGGCACCACAAAATGCACTATGGAGCGGAGATAAATAATCATGACTGCACCACTAATTTCCATCCGTAACCTATGCGTAGACTACATCACAGACGCGGGCGATGTCCGCGCCTGTAACAACGTGAGCTTCGACATTGCACCAGGTGAAGTATTCGGTCTGGCTGGTGAATCTGGCTGTGGCAAATCCACTGTTGCCTTCTCACTAATGCGCCTTCATAAGCCGCCAGCGTTTATCACAGGTGGTGAGGTGATCTTCAACGGTGAAGATATCCTTCAGTACAGCGATGATCGCATGCAAGCGTTCCGCTGGAGTGAAATGTCGATGGTATTCCAGAGTGCGATGAACGCTTTGAACCCTGTTCTAACCATGGAAGAGCAGTTCTGTGACGTCATCATGCGTCATACCAATATGACTCGCGCTCAAGCAAAAACACGCGCTGAAGGTCTGCTGGAAATCGTTGATATCCACCCTAGCCGATTGAGTGATTACCCGCACCAGTTCTCTGGTGGTATGCGTCAACGTCTAGTAATCGCAATCGCTTTGGCTCTGAACCCAAAAATGATCATCATGGACGAACCGACTACCGCATTGGATGTAGTGGTTCAACGTGAAATTCTACAAAAAATTTACGCGCTTAAAGAAGAGTTTGGTTTCTCAATTCTGTTCATCACACATGACTTGTCATTGATGGTCGAGTTCTCGGATCGTATCGGCATCATGTACTCAGGTGAGTTGATTGAAGTCGCGCCTTCTAAGCAAATTCTGGAAAGTCCTTACCACCCTTACACCAAAGGTTTGGGTAGCTCTTTCCCTCCACTAACTGGACCAAAGACCAAATTGACTGGTATTCCAGGTAACCCGTTGAACTTGCTAGAAGTACCACAGGGCTGCCGCTTCCAAGCTCGTTGCGACCGCGTACATGAAGCATGTACACGTGTACCAACCCAATTACGTCAAATTGAACCAGGTCGCCTCTCAAATTGCCATTTGTACGGCGACACCATTGCTCAAGCTAAGGTTTAACAACAAAAAAACGCTAGCTCAGAACAAAAATTACACTGGAGAGAATTATGAGCAAACAATTCGGCGAACTGCTGATTGAGGGTAAAAATGTCGTTAAGGACTTCCCTTTAAACAGTAACTCAATCAAACAATCTAAGATGCGCGCAATCAACGACGTCTCTTTCAAAATGTACAAGAGCCGCGGCTTGTCAGTGGTAGGTGAATCTGGTTCAGGTAAGTCTACTACTGCAAAAATGATTGCAAAAATGTACGCACCAACCGATGGCATCATTGAATACAAAGGTCGTGATATCCAAGACATCACCTCTCGTCACGATTTAATGACCTACCGTGAAGGTGTACAAATGGTGTGGCAAGACCCGTTTGGCTCGCTAAACCCAACGCACAATATCTTCCACCATATTGCGCGCCCGCTGCTGATTCATAAGAAAGTAGCACCGGGCAACAAGAAAGAACTGGAAGAGCGTGTGTACGACCTACTTGAACAAGTTGGTCTTATTCCACCAAAAGAAACGGCGCAAAAGTTCCCGCACCAGCTATCTGGCGGTCAGCGTCAGCGTGTCAACCTGGCTCGTAACATCGCGGTTGGAGCTGAAGTAGTCTTGGCGGATGAGCCAACATCCATGCTCGATGTATCGATCCGCGCTGGCGTTTTGAACTTGATGGAAGAGATGAAGTTTGAAAAACAAATGTCTCTGCTCTACATCACTCATGACATCGCAACAGCGCGTTACATTGCTGAAGATCTTGCGGTCATGTACGTAGGTCACATGGTTGAATGGGGCGATACTGAAGAAATCATTCACGACCCTCAACACCCATATACGCAACTGTTGGTATCTGCGGTTCCAGATCCATCGAAGTCTATTCACGAGAAACTGAAAGGCAACAAAGGGGAAATCCCACTTTGGACACCAGAATCTGTCGGCTGTCCATTTGCTGGACGTTGTGTACACGCTACCGACAAATGTCGCGAACGACTACCAGGCGTCACTCAACTGTCCGACAACCACTTTGTCCGCTGTTACTTATTTGAAGATTAATCATAACGAGGGTCAGGTTCAGCCTGACCCACTCCTGTTTTTATCGTTTCCCGGAGACATTGAATGCTGCTACTGACTAACCACATTGGTTATGAACGTCTGGGCCCAAAGAAAGCCATTATCCAGACCGAACAACCACACTTGTCTTCTTACACTGCTCAATTGATTTGTGCCACTAGCGAGCAAACCGTGGCAACTTTTGCGGTTGAAGAACAAGGTAAAGTGGCGAACTGGCATCAGGGCTATTTCTACCTCATCGACTTTTCCTCTTTCACAACGTCAGGTGACTATTTCTTGCAAGTAGAAGATACGCGCTCTTCCTCTTTCATCGTTGGCGAACACATTCTGTTGGATCAAACTTTGTCAGATGTGATCCACTATTTCAAATCGCAACGTTGCGGCGGAATCTTCGATCAACAAGATCGACAACTTCCAGTACTAAACTCCAATAAAAAGGTTGATGTACACGGCGGCTGGTACGACGCATCAGGAGACGTTAGCAAGTATTTAAGTCACCTTTCATACGCGAATTATTTGAATCCTCAACAAACCCCAATGGTGGTTTGGAACATCCTAAAAGGGGTTTCGTTGCTTGAAGGAAGCGAAGACATTACAGCTTTCACACGTACACGTCTGATTGAAGAAGCCCTGTTCGGTGCAGACTTTCTTGTGCGTATGCAAAACGAAAAAGGCTTTTTCTACATGACGGTCTTTGACAAGTGGAGCAAAGATACTGCGCAACGCGAGATTTGCGCGTACGAAACTCAACTTGGTCACAAATTTGACGACTATCAAGCAGGCTTTCGACAAGGTGGCGGTGTCGCCATTGCAGCGCTAGCGGCAGCGTCGCGTTTAAGTGTTCACGGTGAATACGATCAACAAAAATACCGCAACGCTGCCGAAAATGGTTACTGGCACTTAAAAGAGCACAATACGCAGTACCTCAATGATGGGGAAGAAAACATTATCGACGAATACTGTGCGCTACTGGCTTGTGTAGAACTGTTTAAAGCAACCAAAGAAACTCGCTACTTGGAAGAGAGCCGTTTGTGGGCGCAACGTTTAGTTGCACGCCAAATGAGCGACGAGCAGATTCAACACTTTTGGTCAGCAAACCAAGACGGCAGCCGTCCATACTTTCACGCAGCCGAAGCTGGTCTACCAGTTATTGCCCTATGCGAATATCTATCAATTGAAGACGACTCAGCACGAGCGGAATCGGTAAAACGTATCGTCAACCTAGCGTGTGAGTTTGAGATCACAATATCGAATAAAGTGATCAACCCATTCGGTTACCCTCGCCAATATGTTAAAGGCGTAAATGAGTCAAAACGCGAGGCATTTTTTGTCGCACACAACAATGAATCCGGCTATTGGTGGCAAGGCGAGAATGCTCGACTGGGCTCACTCGCGACCATGGCGTACCTTGCTCAACCGCATACAGCGTCGCAAGAAGTACAGCAACAACTTTCTGTGTTTGCTCAAGATGCATTGAACTGGATTGTAGGCTTAAACCCATACGACATGTGCATGCTAGATGGCCATGGTCGTAACAACCCTGATTACCTCCCTCAATATGGTTTCTTCAACGCAAAAGGTGGCGTGTGTAACGGAATCACTGGCGGCTTTGAAGACGAGGAAGACATTGCATTTAACCCACCAGCACAAAAAGAAGACGTGTTACAAAACTGGCGCTGGGGCGAACAATGGATCCCGCATGGCGCTTGGTACTTACTCGCGATAATGAGTCAAGCTCAGCATGTTTCTCAGTTGGCGACCTCTAAAAATATGAAGGAAGAATAATCATGGGAATGTATTTTGTCGGTATCGATGGTGGCGGCACGTCATGTCGAGCCAGGATTAAAGATTCACAAGGTAATTTTCTTGGCGAGGCCAAAAGCGGCAGTGCCAACATCATGCTAGGTGCTGAAATAGCAATGGCTTCGATTCTTGAATCCATCACTTCGGCTACCGAGCAAGGCGGTCTAACACAACAAGATTTCGCGTCGATGCACGTCGGCTTAGCCCTTGCTGGCGCAGAGCACAAAGCATCTTGGCAAGCCTTCATGTCTCTTCCTCATCCATTTGCCAGTATAACTCTGAATACCGATGCTTACGGTGCGTGCGTTGGTGCGCACAATGGCGAAGATGGCGCAATCATGATTGCGGGAACCGGTTCTTGTGGCATCTACCTTAACGGATTGGAGCAACATGTTGTCGGTGGTCGTGAGTTCCCTATTTCGGATCAAGGTGGCGGCGCAGTGATGGGGCTACGCCTAGTTCAGCAAGTTTTGTTAGCTGAAGATGGCATCAGAGAAAAAACGCCCCTAGCACAACACGTTATGACGCATTTCGAAAATGAGGTCGACAACGTGGTGGCGTGGTCAAAACAGGCGCTTCCTCGTGATTATGGGCAGTTTTCTCCGGCTATTTTCCAACATGCGGAACAAGGCGATGCACTGGCCATTGAAATGCTGAAGCAAACCGCAGCGGATATAGAAATGTTTCTCGTGGCATTAAACAAGCGCGGCGCAACACGTATTTGTTTAATGGGCAGCATAGCTGAACGCATTGTACGTTGGCTTTCACCACCAGTTCAGCAATGGATTGTTGAGCCACAGTTTGACGCGATTGAAGGCGCAATTATGTTTGCTGGCAAACCAGAACATAACCTTTACTCGCTCAGTGCGGCGTAGGAGTAGATATGGAATATCGTGTTGATCTCGTAGTCCTTTCTGAGCAGAAACAAAACTGCCGCTTTGGCCTCACCTTTCATAACTTGAGCGACCAAGACCTAAACAGCTGGAGCTTAACTTTCGCTTTCGATCGTTACATTCTTCCAGACAGCGTTTCAAATGGTCAACTGACTCAAATTGGTAGTTTTTGCACACTTAAGCCAGAAGGGGTGGTACTGGCTGCCAACCATCACTATTACTGTGAATTCAGTATTGGTTCGAACCCATTCCGTTATTACTCGGATGGCTTTAACGAAGCGATGATCAACTTTGTCGTTGATGGAAACCCACAGCGCGCACAAGTGGATGTCACGCCTATCGTATTAGCTTCACCATACCGTGAACGCAGTGAGATTCCTGCAAGTTTAACCCATGCACAGCCCTTGCTGCCAAAACCAAACCATATTGAGGTCAGCGATCACTATTTTAGCTTTGATCATCATGCTGGCGTCGCGGTTTATTCAAGCCTGGCCAATTCAGCTAAAGAATGGCTACTTGATGAGCTTAAGCGCATTCACCAATTTGAGTTCGCATCAGACAATGGCAGTCAGATCATCTTCAAAGGCAACCCAACCTTGGATGAAGGCGCTTACAAACTGAAAGTAGCCGAAGAGTCAATCAAAATTGAAGCAGGATCTTCGTCTGGTTTTACCCATGCTTGTGCAACGTTATTACAACTAATCAAAGTTGGCGATCAACCTAACTCAATGGAAGTAGTTTGCTGTTCAATCAAGGACAGGCCACGTTTTCGTTACCGCGGTATGATGCTGGATTGTGCTCGTCATTTTCACTCCGTTAAGCAAGTCAAACGCTTGATCAACCAACTGGCTCATTACAAGTTCAATACGTTCCATTGGCATCTTACCGACGATGAGGGGTGGCGAATTGAAATCAAATCACTGCCTCAACTGACCGATATTGGTGCTTGGCGCGGATTGGATGAGATCAATGAACCACAGTACACGCACTTTGATGAACGTTACGGCGGCTTCTACACACAAGAAGACATCAAAGACGTTATCGAATTTGCATCGCAACGCGGCATCACCATCATTCCTGAAATTGATGTACCTGGTCATTGCCGAGCCGCCATCAAGTCGTTACCACACCTATTGGTAGAAGCGGAAGATACCACCGAATACCGCAGTATTCAGCATTACAACGACAACGTCATTAACCCAGCTCTGCCGGGGAGCTATGAATTTATCGACAAAGTGCTAGAAGAAGTCTCTGCGCTTTTTCCTGCGCCTTACGTTCATATTGGTGCCGACGAAGTACCTAACGGCGTATGGTCAAAAAGCCCAGCATGCCAAGCACTAATGGAACAACTGGGTTACAGCGACTACAAAGATTTGCAAGGACACTTCTTGCGTTATGCCGAAGACAAACTTCGTAAATTGGGCAAACGCATGCTGGGCTGGGAAGAAGCTCAACACGGCGACAAAGTCAGTAAAGATACGGTGATCTACTCATGGCTAAGCGAAGAAGCGGCCTTGAACTGTGCTCGCCAAGGCTTTGATGTGGTGCTGCAACCAGCACAAACCACTTACCTAGATATGACCCAAGACTACGCACCTGAAGAACCGGGCGTGGACTGGGCAAACCCACTGCCACTAGAAAAAGCTTACAACTACGAGCCGCTCGCTGAAGTGCCTGCTGACGACCCAATACGTAAGCGCATTTGGGGCATTCAAACAGCATTATGGTGCGAAATTATCAATAACCAACCTCGCATGGACTACATGATCTTCCCTCGTTTAACTGCAATGGCAGAAGCATGTTGGACAGACAAACAACACCGAGATTGGACCGACTATTTATCACGCTTGAAAGGCCATCTACCTCTGCTTGATTTGCAGGGAGTGAATTACCGTAAACCGTGGAAGTAATACAAAACTGATGTCGAAACATCACGCTTGAAGAGTTTTTAAATTTTGGCTGCTGATGCAGCTTCGTAAAAAGGAAAGACACAAATGAAATACGGCTATTTCGATAACGAGAATCGCGAATACGTCATCACTCGCCCTGACGTACCAGCACCATGGACCAACTACCTAGGTACTGAGAAGTTCTGTACGGTTATCTCGCACAACGCGGGTGGCTACTCGTTCTACAACTCTCCAGAATACAACCGTGTTACTAAATTCCGTCCAAATGCGACATTCGATCGCCCAGGACACTACGTTTACTTGCGTGATGATGAGACAGGTGATTACTGGTCAATCTCTTGGCAACCAGTTGCGAAGAGCCTAGACGAAGCAAACTACGAAGTTCGTCACGGCTTGTCTTACTCTAAGTTCAAATGTGAATACAGCGGTATTACCGCAACAAAAACTCTGTTCGTGCCAAAAGGCGAAGACGCTGAAATCTGGGATGTAGTGATTAAAAACACCTCTGACAAACCACGTACGATCAGTGCATTCTCATTTGTTGAGTTCTCATTCAGCCACATTCAATCTGATAACCAAAACCATCAGATGTCTCTGTACTCGGCAGGTACGGCTTACAACGAAGGCGTGATAGAGTACGACCTGTACTACAACACCAACGATTTCGAAGGCTTCTACTACCTAGCTTCAACATTTGCCCCAGATTCATACGACGGCCAACGTGACAGCTTCCTAGGCCTATACCGTGACGAAGCAAACCCGTTAGCGGTAGAACAAGGTAAGTGTTTCAATACAGCGCAAACTTGTTACAACCACTGTGGCTCTTTGCATAAGCAATTTACTATTCAGCCGGGTGAAGAAGTTCGCTTTGCTTACATTCTAGGTATCGGTAAAGGCAACGGTGAGCGTCTACGTGCTAAGTACCAAGACCTTGCAGAAGTCGACAACGCATTTGCGGGTATCAAAACACACTGGGATGAGCGCTGTGGCAAGTTCCAAGTGAAATCACCAAACGAAGGTCTAGATACCATGATCAACGCTTGGACGTTATACCAAGCGGAAACTTGTGTGGTGTGGTCTCGCTTTGCTTCATTCATCGAGGTGGGAGGCCGTACTGGTCTTGGTTACCGCGATACAGCGCAAGATGCAATCTCAGTTCCTCATGCTAACCCAGCAATGACGCGTAAACGTATCGTTGACCTACTGCGCGGCCAAGTGAAAGCAGGTTACGGTCTACACCTATTCGATCCAGATTGGTTCGATCCAGAGAAAGCAGATGTTAAACCATCGAAATCCCCAACCGTGGTTCCAACGCCTTCTGATGAAGACAAAATCCACGGCATCGAAGACACCTGTTCTGATGATCACCTATGGCTAGTTCCAACCATCTGTAAGTACGTGATGGAAACCGGTGAGCACAGCTTCTTCGACGAAGTGATTCCTTACGCGGATGGCGGTGATGCAACCGTGTATGACCACATGAAAGCTGCGCTAGACTTCTCGGCTGAATACGTAGGTCAAACTGGTATCTGTAAAGGTCTGCGTGCAGACTGGAACGACTGTCTGAACCTAGGTGGCGGCGAATCTTCAATGGTGTCGTTCCTACATTTCTGGGCACTGCAGGAGTTCATCGACCTAGCGAAATACCTAGGTAAGGAAGCCGACGTTGAAAAATACACCGAGATGGCAGCAAACGTGCGTGAAGCGTGTGAAACACACCTTTGGGACGAAGAAGGCGGCTGGTATATCCGTGGCCTAACGAAAAACGGCGAAAAGATCGGTACAGCGCAACAAAAAGAAGGTCGTGTACACCTAGAGTCAAACACACTTGCGGTACTTTCTGGTGCGGTATCTCAAGAGCGCGGCGAAAAAGCGATGGACGCTGTCGATGAGAACCTATTCTCTGAATACGGCCTCCACCTAAACTCACCATCTTTTGCAACACCGAATGATGATATCGGCTTCGTAACTCGTGTTTACCAAGGCGTAAAAGAGAACGGTGCGATCTTCTCGCATCCAAATCCATGGGCTTGGGTAGCTGAAGCGAAACTGGGTCGTGGTGATCGTGCAATGAAGTTCTACGATGCACTGAACCCATACAACCAGAACGACATCATCGAAAAACGTATTGCAGAACCTTACTCATACGTACAGTTCATCATGGGTCGTGACCACCAAGACCACGGTCGTGCAAACCACCCATGGTTAACAGGTACGTCAGGCTGGGCTTACTTCGCTGTTACCAACTTTATCCTTGGTGTGCGTACAGGCTTCGATGGCCTAACTATCGATCCATGTATCCCAACGAACTGGCCTGGTTTCGAAGTGACTCGTCAATGGCTAGGTGCAACGTACAACATCAAAGTAGTTAACCCAAACTCAGTAAGCAAAGGCGTTAAGTCGATTACTGTGAACGGTGAAGCAGTGAATGGTGCCTCTGTCCCAGTTCAAGCGGAAGGTTCAGTAAACGAAGTTATCGTTACTCTAGGTTAATCATCTTTTGGGGGAGTCCTTCTCCCCTTTTGATTTATCCGGTGCATTTATGTTTTACAAGTGCATCGGTTCGCTAGCAAAGATTTAAGACGCGGTGGGATGCCGCTCTTATCGAGGATCGAATCATGATCAAATTTGGTACAGGCGGTTGGCGTGCATTTATTGGTGAGGAGTTCACCAAAGATAACGTACGCTTGGTTGCCCAAGCAGTTGCAAACATCACGAATAACGAATCGGTTGCTGATCGCGGTTTTGTGATTGGCTATGACCGTCGTTTTCTTTCCGATAAAGCAGGTCGTTGGTTCGCTGAAGTTCTAGCAGCAAACGGCATTATGGTTAGCTTTATCGACAAATTTGTCCCAACACCTATCGTAATGTTTAAAGCGAAAGAAATGGGCTGCGCATACTCGGCATGTATTACCGCATCACACAACCCTGCCGATTACAACGGCATTAAAGTCTTCATTGAAGGTGGTCGTGACGCAGATGAAATCATCACCCAAAAAATCGAATCACAAATAGACGCGCTCACTGCGCAAGATGTAAAAAGCGTCGACTTTGAACAAGCGGTTGAAGATAAGCTGATTGAAATCATCAATCCGATGAACGAATTCGTTGACTCAATCATCGACTTTATCGACATCGGAGCGATCAAGAAGGCGAATTTACGTGTTTTGATCGACCCAATGTTTGGTGTCGCGAAAAACGCACTGCAAACCGTATTAATCAACGGCCGCTGTGACGTTGATGTGATTAACGATGGCAAAAACCCAGACTTCGGTGGGTTAATGCCTTCGCCAAGCGCTGCAACACTCTACCGTTTGATGCACCTAGTGAAAGAGCAAGGTTACGATATTGGCATCGGTACTGATGGCGATGCGGACCGTCTTGGTATTATCGACGAAAAAGGTAACTTCATTCATCCAAATGAAGTTCTACTGCTGCTTTACTACTACCTACTTGAATACAAAGGCTGGAAAGGCTCCGTGGTACGTAACATCGCAACCACCCACCTTCTCGATAAAGTCGCCGAAGATCATGGCGAGAAATGCTTTGAGGTTCCTGTAGGCTTTAAGCACATCAGCTCCCAAATGGAAGCGGATGACTCACTGATTGGCGGGGAAAGCTCTGGTGGCCTAACCATTCGCGGCCACATCAAAGGTAAAGACGGCGTATTCGCATCAAGCCTATTGGTAGAAATGATTTCAGTAACCGGCAAGAAGCTGTCTGAGTTGCTGGATGAAATCTACGGCAAGTACGGCTATGCCTACATGGCAGAAGGCGATTGCAAGTTCAAACCAGCGCAAAAAGACGTACTGTTCAACAAGATTTATGTTGAAAAGCAGTTGCCTGAGTTCGAGTTTGAAATCGAAAAAGTCAGCTATGAAGATGGTGCGAAAGTCTACTTCAAGAACGGCGGTTGGATCATCGCTCGCTTCTCTGGCACTGAGCCACTGCTACGAATTTTTGCAGAGATGCAAGATAAGGACACTGCGGAACGTGTTCTTCAACAGTTTAAAGACTTCTTGTCTTTATAACTGAACCTTGTGCCCGCTTCGAGCACTATGATGAGAGTCAACGCTGTCTGAAAAGGCGCTCATCAACAGGAGAAGAGCACTTGCCCGGCTCCACAGCCGGGCTTTTTATTGTATGTTGGGAAGTCGTAAACGAGATAGAAAAGATACTCAGGAGCGTTGAGCAAATGCCAGGACGCCTTGCGTTTCAATTTTCACCGCGACGGACTCACCTATATTTAATGCTTGCGAAGCTGTAGCTAACAAACGGTCACCATTCGCGTTAATCACATAACGGCAGTGATCACCCATAAAATGCTGTTCCAATACGGTTACCGAACTATCTTCATCGGATTGAATTTGCACATGCTGCGGTCTTAGCAGTAAAGAGCACTCCGCCTGTACTGGAATATCTTGTTGAGCCGTGGCTTCAACCACGCCCAAGTGGGTTTCATATTCTGAATTCGAAACCCGTTTAGCAGCAAGGTAACTGCCACCACCTAAGAAATCAGCGACAAATTTACTTGAAGGCTGGTAGTAAAGCTCAGATGCTGTGCCATATTGCTCGATGACTCCATTGTTCATCACTGCCATTTTATCGGCGAAAGCAAAAGCCTCTTCACGGCTATGCGTAACAAAAATGGCAGTCACACCTTGGGCCTTAAAAATCTTACGGATCTCACTTATCAACTCATGGCGAACTTGCGTATCAATATTAGAAAACGGTTCATCAAGTAACAATAAGTCTGGGCTGTAAGCTAATGAGCGAGCAATCGCAACACGCTGCTGCTGTCCACCAGACAATTGATGAGGATAACGATCGCCATAACCTTGAAGATGCACGAGTTCTAACATCTCTTGAACTTTGGCATTTTTCTCTTTTGTCGAGCACTGCTTTAAGCCAAAGGCAATGTTTTGCTCCACCGTCAAGTGAGGAAAAAGTGCGTAATCTTGGAAAATCATCCCGATATTACGCTGTTCTGGCGGCAACCAGTTTTCCCCATCATCAATTGTGACGCAATTTAGACTCATTTCGCCTGACGTTAACGGCAATAATCCCGCAACGGCCTTTAATAGTGTTGTTTTCCCACAGCCACTGGCTCCTAGCAAACAGACAATCTGCCCTTGTTCTACCTCAAGAGACAATGATTCGAGTACAGTTTGATCGTCATATTGGCACGTTAGGTTTTTAATTGATAATGCACAGCTCATCAGTGATTTTGCTCCAGTGAACGGTTAACAACAACAAGCGGGATCAACCCAACAAGAACCAACAGAACCGCTGGCAAAGCGGCCAATTCTAAATGCTCATCCGAGGCGAAGTTATAAACGTATGTGGCTAGTGTTTCAAAGTTAAACGGACGAAGTAACAAAGCCGCATTAAGCTCTTTCATCGACTCGATAAACACTAATAAAGCCGCAATCAGTGCACCGCGCTTAACCAGCGGAAAGTGCACGCGCCACAGCATGGCATTGGGCTTACAACCCATAGTGCGCGATGCCATATCTAACGACGGAGAAATTTTATTTAAATTACTTTCGATACTACCAATCGCTACCGCGGAAAAGCGCACAACCATGGCAAATACTAGTGCGAACATGGAACCAGAAAAGATAAGTCCCGGCCTTCCCCACTCCATGGCTTTAGCAACATCGTTGACACGATGATCCATAAACAGCACAGCGACCATCACACCGATGGCTAGTACCGTTCCTGGTACTGCATAGCCCATAGAAGAAAGACGCATAAATGCCAAGCTTTCTCGTTTACCACTGACTCGATGGGTAAAGTTAACGATCAGTGCGACAGCAACACCAATAATCGCAGCAATAACAGACACAACTAAGCTATTCCATGCGTATTCACGAAACTCTGAGGTCCAACTCTGCGCAAAATAAGTGATCGCATAATCAATCAGCTGTAGTAGCGGCAAAATAAAAGCGACTGAAACCAAGCCCCAACACCAAACCAGTGCGGTCCACTTTTTCCAGCCCGTCAACTCGTAACGAAAATCTTCGTGACTGTTAAATTGGCTTTGAAAAAGCTTTTGTTTACGGCGGCTGTATCGTTCGGCACTAAGAAGCAGTACTACAATGACGAGCATCATGGCAGAAATCTTGGCTGCCGCATTAAGATTAGAGTACCCCAACCAAGTATCGTAGACCGCTGTGGTTAACGTATTCACCGCGAAGTAACTTACCGTACCAAAGTCACCGATGGTCTCCATTGCGACCAATGATAAACCTACTGCGATAGAGGGTCTTACTAACGGCATCGAGATGCGCCAAAAGCTTTCCCATGGAGAGCACTTGAGCAAACGCGCGCTTTGCAATAAAGAGACATTTTGCTCCATAAACGCAGCTCGGCACAATAAATACACGTAAGGATACAACACCAAAGCCAACACAAAGGTCGCACCAGGCAACGTACGAATGTCAGGGAACCAATACTCGCCAGGTCCCCATCCGGTTACATCACGCAAAAAGATCTGAATCGGGCCTGCAAAATCAAACCAATCAGTAAAAATATAACCAATGATATAACCTGGCATTGCAAGAGGTAGCACCAATGCCCACTGCAACCATTTTTCGGTCGGCAGTTTACACATGGCCATTATCCAAGCGCTTGGAATACCAAGAATTAAGGACAGCACCATTACGCCAACAGTTAGCGCAACCGTGTTAAAAATATAAGTCGGCATGACCGTTGCCATTAAATGAGCAAACAAATCATCCGTTTCACCAATTGCGGTGTAGAAGATCGCTAAGATCGGCAAAACCAGTAGCAGAGTTATTACCCCACTACTGGTTTTCCATAAAGAGTGTTTATCTTTCATCGCCTAATTACTGCAAGGCTGTATGAAATACAAATGCTGTTGCAAATACATCTCATATCCTTTAATCAAATGGGGGTACTGTTATACCCCCACAAGGAATTAAAGGTCAAATTTCACTTCATCTAATAGCTTAATTGCCGCTTCGTGGTTGGCTGCAATATCGTCTAGAGAAAGCTTGTCTGCTTTAAAGTCACCCCAAGATTCCACAAGCTCAGAACGCTTCACGCCTTCTTTAACTGGGTACTCGTAGTTAACTTCTGCGTACATTTGCTGCGCTTTGTCACCCGTTAGGAATTCCATTAGCTTCACAGCATTGTCTTTGTTTGGAGAGTACTTAGCCATCGCCATACCAGAGATATTCACGTGAGTGCCTGTAGTCTCTTGGTTAGGGAAGTTGATGTAAACTGCATCAGCCCAAGCTTTTTGCTCTTTGTCGTTAACCATTTTACCTAGGTAGTAGCTGTTACCTAGAGAAACATCACATAGGCCTTCTTTGATCGCTTTAACTTGTGCACGATCGTTGCCTTGTGGTTTGCGAGCAAGGTTTGCTTTCACGCCTTCTAACCACTCTTTGGTTTCTGCTTCGCCATTGTGAGCAATCATTGCTGAAACTAGAGAAACGTTGTACGGGTGCTTACCGCTACGAGTACAAATTTTACCTTTGAACTCTGGCTTAGCTAAGTCTGCGTAGTTGAAATCTGCGCCTAGTTTACCTACGCGATCACGTGATGAATAAACGCTACGAGAACGTAGAGTTAGAGCAAACCACTCATTCTCTTTATCTTGGTATTGAGCAGGTACGTTTTCTTCAATGATTTTGCTATCGACTTTCTGAACTAAACCTTTGTTTGTCAGTTCAGCTAGACGGCTGATGTCTGTCGTAAGAATAACGTCAGCAGGGCTGTACTCACCTTCTTGAGCTAGCTTTTCTGCTAAGCCTTTTTTAGCAAATTTTACGTTTACTTTGATACCAGTTTCTTTAGTGAACTCATTGAACATAGGTTCAACTAGGAAAGGTTGACGGTAAGAGTAGACGTTCACTTCTTCAGCAGCCATTGCTGTTGGAGCTAGAGTAGCGCAAGTTAGTGCTGAAAGAGTTAGCAGTTTTTTCATTGTTTAATCCTTTACCATGCTAATGATAACGTTTATCAGTTGCGTTATTATATGTATGTTCAATAAGAAGACAATGACGAATATTAAAAAACCTGCTCATCGGAGCAGGTTTTATTGTGTTAAGTGTGTAACCATTTATTACAAGCTAATGATTATTTCACCGTAACAAACTCTGGGTAAGCACCAACACCACAATCATGCATGTCCATACCTTCCATTTCTTCATCTTCTGTAACGCGAATCCCAACGGTTGCTTTCAAGATTGCCCACACAACTAGGCTGGCACCAAATACCCAAGCAAAGATAACTACGGCACCTAAAAGCTGTGCACCAAACGTTGCATCACCGTTGCTCAGTGGCACTACCATTAGGCCGAAGAAACCACACACACCGTGAACTGAGATAGCACCTACTGGATCGTCAATTTTAAGTTTATCTAGAGCAATGATACTGAATACAACTAGTGCACCCGACACCGCACCAATCGCAACCGCGTACAGTGGTGATGGCGATAGAGGGTCTGCAGTGATGGCAACCAAGCCAGCTAGCGCGCCATTGAGAATCATCGTTAAATCGGCTTTACCCCAAGTAGTTTTACAAACGAATAGCGCCGCAATTGCACCGGCAGCCGCTGCTGCGTTAGTGTTTAGAAAGATCTGACCTACCGCTGTAGCATTCTCAAAATCTGAAACCATCAACTGAGAGCCACCGTTAAATCCAAACCAGCCAAACCAAAGGATAAAAGTACCCAACGTTGCCAAAGGCATGTTAGAACCTGGAATCGGATAGATTTCACCATTTTTACCGTACTTACCCTTACGCGCGCCAAGCAGTAACACACCAGCAAGAGCAGCAGAAGCACCTGCCATATGTACGATACCAGAACCCGCAAAGTCACTAAATCCAGCTTCTGCTAGGAAGCCTCCACCCCATGTCCAGTAACCTTCCATTGGATAGATAAACGCTGTTAAAATCGCAGAGAAAATCAAGAAAGACCAAAGCTTCATGCGCTCAGCTACCGCACCAGAAACGACGGACATGGCAGTTGCAACGAAGACAACTTGGAAGAAGAAGTCAGACTCTAAAGAGTGGTCGGCCCCTTCACCTTGAGTACCAATTAACGTACCAAATGAAGGTAACCAGCCTCCTTCTCCATTATCGACATACATGATGTTATAACCGACAATCAGAAACATCGTACATGCGATGGCGTACAAACAGATGTTCTTCGTAAGAATTTCTGTTGTGTTTTTAGAGCGCACAAGGCCAGCCTCTAGCATCGCAAAGCCTGCTGCCATCCACATTACCAACGCACCGGAAATGAGGAAGAAAAAGGTGTCAAGTGCGTAACGTAACTCGGTTACTGTTGTTGCTAATTCCATAATAAGTATCTCCAATCCTTTGAATTCTTAAAGTGCTTCTGCGTCCATTTCGCCAGTTCGGATACGCACCGCTTGGTTCAGATCGTAAACAAAAATTTTACCGTCGCCGATTTTTCCGGTTTGCGCAGCTTTTGTAATTGCTTCAACAACGCGATCTACATTGTCTGCGTGAGTCGCGATTTCAATTTTCACCTTTGGTAGAAAATCGACTTGATACTCTGCACCGCGGTACAATTCCGTGTGACCTTTTTGACGACCGAACCCTTTAACTTCTGATACTGTCATCCCTTCGATACCGACATCAGCCAATGCTTCTCGTACATCGTCTAATTTAAACGGCTTAATAATGGCATTGATTATTTTCATTGAGTTATCTCCGAAGCTTTCATCCTGAAACACTTCTTATAATCCAATCTACGTGCCAAGTTTTTAAGTTATTGAATAATAAAAGCTAACCTCAATTTACATATCTATAAACAAAAAGAGCGCACCATATCGGTGCGCCCTTTTCACAAATTTAAAGCAACGGCAGAGAAGTTACCCAAAACTGTGCATTAAATGTTCAAAAAGTCTTTCCACTGTTCGATAAGTGCCATGAAATCCTCTATCCCACAACTTGCTGTACTTTCTGCATTGTAGAAGTCGAACTCACTTTCCATCTCGACATCATATTCATGGGCTAATGCGTTTTCTTGTACAAGAACTTCGTCGCCCTGAATCATCAAGCTAATTTCCGTGCCTGTTAGGTTATGCTCCTGAGAAGGCGCTAAAAATGACCGCTCAATTAGCTTTTCAACTTGTGCAATCTTCATCGGATCTTTGCCAATTTCTTCTTGCAACCAGCGCCCTACAATCTCATGTCCCATGCTACATTTTACGTAGTACTCGCCCATCAACGTGTTACGAATGAATTCAAATTCCACCAAGATTGCCTATTTCGTATCAATTTGGTGCGAGTATAGCGAATTGCTCCCATAAAAAAAGCACCTCATGTGAGGTGCTTTTGAATTGTGCATTTCTGATTATGCTGGTTCTTGGAAGATCACTTCGTCCGCTTTCTTGGTGTATTGATCCATTTTATGGAAGTTCAAGTAGCGGTACGTATCCGTTGCCGTAGCGTCGATTTGCTTCGCGTATTCTAGGTATTCTTCTTTGGTTGGAATCTTACCTAGGATTGCACCTACTGCAGCTAGCTCAGCTGACGATAGGTAAACATTCGCACCAGTACCCAGACGGTTCGGGAAGTTACGCGTTGAAGTCGACATTACTGTTGATTTATCTGCAACACGCGCTTGGTTACCCATACAAAGTGAACACCCTGGCGTTTCAATACGCACCCCTGCACGTCCGAAGATACCGTAGTAGCCTTCTTCAATCAGCTGGTCTTTATCCATCTTCGTTGGTGGCGCTACCCAAAGGCGCGTCGCTAACTGGCCATTGAACTTATCAAGCAATTTACCTGCTGCGCGGAAGTGACCGATGTTCGTCATACAAGAACCGATGAACACTTCATCAATCGCTGTGCCTTGTACTTCAGACAACAAACGAGCGTCATCTGGGTCATTCGGTGCACATAGTACTGGCTCATTGATTTCAGCCATATCGATTTCAATCACATGTGCGTATTCAGCGTCTTTATCTGCTTGCATCAACTCAGGGTTTGCTAGCCACTCTTGCATTGCAGTAATGCGGCGCTCGATAGTACGGCGATCACCGTAGCCTTCAGAGATCATCCACTTCAGCATCACGATGTTAGAGTTTAAGTACTCTTCGATCGACTCTTGAGACAATTTCACAGTACAACCTGCCGCCGAACGCTCTGCAGATGCATCAGAAAGCTCAAATGCTTGCTCAACCGTTAGCGTTTCTAAGCCTTCAATCTCAAGGATACGGCCAGAAAATTCGTTGATCTTGCCCGCTTTTTCTACCGTTAGTAGACCTTGCTGAATCGCGTAGTAAGGGATGGCATGAACAAGATCACGCAGTGTGATACCCGGTTGCATTTCACCTTTAAAACGAACCAAGATTGACTCTGGCATGTCTAGCGGCATAACGCCTGTCGCAGCTGCAAAGGCAACCAAGCCCGAGCCAGCTGGGAATGAAATACCCAGAGGGAAACGAGTATGTGAGTCACCACCCGTACCGACAGTATCCGGCAGCAGCATACGGTTTAGCCATGAGTGGATAATACCGTCACCAGGACGAAGAGATACACCACCGCGGTTCATAATAAAGTCCGGAAGTGTATGGTGAGTGTTAACGTCTACTGGTTTTGGATAAGCCGATGTGTGACAGAAAGACTGCATGACAAGATCAGCAGAGAAGCCGAGACACGCCAAGTCTTTAAGTTCATCACGAGTCATAGGGCCAGTAGTATCTTGCGAACCTACTGTCGTCATTTTCGGCTCACAGTAGGTACCAGGGCGAATGCCTTCTACGCCACACGCTTTACCAACCATTTTCTGTGCAAGCGTGTAACCCTTGCCAGAATCTGCGATTTCACCAGGTTTACGGAATACATCCGAAGGCTCAAGACCTAGCGATTGACGCGCTTTGTCTGTCAAACCACGACCGATGATCAATGGGATACGACCACCAGCACGAACTTCATCAATCAGTACTTCTGTTTTTAGCGAGAACTCAGCTAGAACCTCACCAGTTTCGTGGTTGCAAACTTTACCTTCATATGGGTAAACATCGATAACATCGCCCATGTTGAGCTTAGTTACGTCAACTTCAATTGGTAGTGCGCCAGCATCTTCCATTGTGTTAAAGAAGATAGGGGCAATTTTGCCACCAAGCACATACCCACCAGCTCGTTTGTTTGGAACGTAAGGGATATCATCACCCATAAACCAAAGCACTGAGTTGGTTGCAGATTTACGTGAAGAGCCAGTACCAACAACATCACCAACGTAAACCAATTGATGGCCTTTGTGTTTTAACTCTTCAATTTGCTTGATCGGGCCAATAGTACCCGGTTGATCAGGGTTTATTCCTTCACGCTCGTTTTTAAGCATCGCCAGTGCGTGTACTGGGATATCAGGGCGAGACCAAGCGTCAGGTGCAGGTGAAAGGTCATCCGTGTTCGTTTCACCTGTTACTTTAAATACGGTTAGAGTGACTTTTTCTTCAAGCTTAGGCTTAGAAAGGAACCACTCAGCATCAGCCCATGATTGAAGTACTTTCTGTGCATGCGCATTGCCTGCTTTCGCTTTCTCTTCTACGTCATAGAAAGCATCAAACATCAGCAGCGTATGAGACAGCGCTTTTACTGCGATCTCTGCCAGTGCTTCATCATCCAATAGCTCAACTAGCGGTTCGATGTTGTAACCACCTTGCATAGTGCCTAGCAGTTCAGCCGCTTTTTCACGACTCACTAATGGTGATTTAACTTCACCTTTTGCTACTGCTGTTAGGAAACCCGCTTTTACATAAGCAGCTTCATCAACACCTGGAGGGATACGGTTTTCAAGTAGGTCAAGAATGACTTTTTCTTCACCTTGCGGGGGATTTTTCAGAAGTTCTACAAGTCCAGCAACTTGTTCTGCGTCTAGCGGTTTAGGAACAACTCCTTCAGCAGCACGCTCTTCGACGTGTTTACGGTAGGCTTCAAGCACGACTTTTTCCTCTCATTGCGGTTCCTCCTCTATTATTACTATTGTTAAAGTAAAGGAGTGAACATCCTTGGAAACTTGGCTCTCCATTGCCCTTGTTTTCATTCAATTATGATTGAGAAACAGCGCCGTAGAGGCCAAACTGTGGGCAAAATAATAGCAAATTTAACCTTAAATTAAAATCTTATCATTTTGACCAACATAGCAACTTACGACTAAAGTTCTGCTAATTTTGACCAAATATGCCAAGTTTTTGCTTTCTCATACCCGATTAATTAAACGATGTTCCTACGATCAAATACACAGCATCCAAATCTTGCTCGGTACGACCGTATGCCAACATTATTGGTCCTATTGGTGAGTCAACACCAAAGAAGATGGAGCCAGCATTGTAAAGCGGCGCTTCGTTTAGTTTCAGATCATTATCAGACCAAACGCCGCCATATTCGACCGATGCGCCCAGGTAGACTGGAGCTTCAAACAATCCGAAATCATTATCAAACCACTTATATCGGTACACCAAACTGCTGAAAAATAAGTTCTGTCCGATCAGGCTATTTCTTGGGATTCCCGATAGGCTTAAGAAGCCGCCCAACTCTCTGGGATCAAGCGGTAAAGATGAGTTTTTACTCTCTACAAAACTATATTCAGCATGTCCGACTAAAGTATGACGCTGATGACTCACTGCACCTTTAAATCGTGCAGAGATTTCATACACGGTATCTTCAATAATTTTGTCAGTTTCTAAAAGGCTAACGCCCTGAGGACTTTGATCATGAGACACTAAATATTCGAGATCGACTAAAAGCCCGCGAGTCGGAAATGCGAAATCATCAAGTGTATCTAGGCGATAGTTCGCAAACAGGCCACGACGTTCAAAATCCAATTTACCAGCAGAAGCCAAAGTAGAAAGCTCAATATCTCCGGTAGAGTAGCGAGCGCCAAATCGAAGTTCTTGCCACAATGTGGGTTGGATACCTATCGCTAACTCTGTTGTAAAATCATCGTAAGTGACCGGAAAAAAGTCATTTACTGACTCTAAATCTGGTGCTTGAGGCTCTGTTAAAGGTAAGTTTCGGCTCTCACTACCATAGGAAATTCGCCCCGATACAAAAAGTTCTTGGCTAGATAAAACAGGGGAATACAACTCAGCTTCAATCAGCTTATCCGTGCCCATTTCTACGTTGAACGCCAACTCCGCGCCATGAGAGTTTAAATTGGTAAAGTTGGTCGATATTCCTATGCCGTACTGGCTATCTGTATCGAAGTCATCTTCCAGAAAAAATCGGAAGTTGAGATAATTAGGCCCCCACGACTTCTCGTTAACATCAAAAACCAACAATGTCTCACCATCCACCTCTTCAAAGTGATAAGTGATGAGCTCGAACCGATCTAACGCGTAGAGGTTTTCAACGGCTTTCTCAATTTCGGCCGTTGAAATACGACGTCCGGTTTCTAATTCAATACGATTCGTCAACAGCACATCGCTGTAGTGCGTGTTATTAACAATCACTATGTCATCAACCACACGCTGATCGCCATAAATCAAAGTTTTACGAACTTCTTGTTTGCGATCGATGTATTTTTGATAGTCCGCATTGGACAAGCGCAACCCTTTCAGCTTGTCTTTTAACTGCTTGGTAATATCGTACCCAGTTTGAAAAGCCCAAGGCATTTTGTCGAACTCGACAGTTTCCATGGTGCCCACATTGGGACGAATATAAATATCTTGAGGTTCAAGCTCGTCCACTTGCTGTTGTGTACTACGACGAACGAGATAGTTAGAGAGTTGGTCCGCGACAGTAAACAGCCCCGTAAATTCATCTTCGGTTTTGTAATCGGTGCTAATATCGACGGCAATAACGACATCAGCCCCCATGGCGCGAGCCACATCGACAGGCATGTTATTGACGACGCCGCCATCAACAAGCATATGGCCATTGAGCTTATAGGGAGGAAGCGCTCCTGGTACAGACATGCTGGCCATCATGGCGTCCACAAGGTAACCATTGCCCAGTACGACTTCTTCTAGGGCAAGAATATCAGTCGCAACAGAACGATAAGGAATGGCAAGATCATCAAAAGAATCGAATCGCCCTAAGTTCCCTGTAGTCTCACGCAATACTCGCAACATGTTCTGGCCTTGCACCACACCCGTTGGTGCTCGTACCTCACCGAACCTTAAGCCGAGGTCGGTATTAATTTGATATCGGTCTTCATACTCTTTGTCACGAACTCGACGTTGGCTACGGTCAACACGATCTCGATAACCGCTGCCCCAATCGACGGTGTAGATAAAACTCTCAATTTCATCAGCACTCATCCCCGTGGCATAGAGCCCACCCACATAGGCGCCCATACTGGTACCGGTCACAATATCGACAGGGATCTGCATTTCTTCCAATGCTTTTAAAACCCCAATGTGTGCCGCCCCCTTCGCTCCGCCACCAGCGAGCACAACCGCCACCTTTGGTCGAGGTTCCAAGTCATCCGTTTTTGTTAGAGAGTTTGCGAGGGAAACAGAAGGAGTGATCATCAAAAAGGTACTAACCCAAAGCGCAAAGTTGCGAACCGATGGGCTTGATAACAGCTTTTTGAACATTCACTTCTTCCTTTATTGAATATCTGATCAAGTAGGGCGTGCTAGCAGTACTGTACTAACACGCCCTAATATGTACTAAGAATTAATCAGATAAACAAGCTAATGTTGTTGATTTGGCGATGCTACCAATCAAATATGCTATTTAACCAGTTTGATTTCTTCTCACACTGTTGCTTTATCTGACCGGTTTTATCCCAAACCGGCAGTTTGTAATCACTACGGCAGTTCATTTCTAAACCTCCATCAGATGTAGGCTTGAACCCTAATGTGGTGATTTCTCTTGGCCATGGGAGCTCTAAACGCTCAGGAATACGCTGCTTCAAGTACTCTGCGTACACTCGTAATGCACCACTCGACCCCGTTAGATTCACGGGTTTATTATCGTCACGGCCTAGCCAAATTGTCGTCACCTCACGACCATCAACACCGACAAACCAACTATCGCGGTTGTCATTACTGGTACCCGTTTTTCCTGCCAATGCAGCCCAACCAAACTGGCTTTGTAAGAAGCGGCCAGTGCCTTGAGCAACCCCTTGTTTCATCGCGTAGGTCGTTAGCCATGCAGCTTGTTCATCCACGGCTCTTGATGAACGAGGCAAGGATTGATACAGCACATTACCTTCCATATCCATGACTGAGCGCAGAGCGGTCAGTTTTGCACGCTTACCTGAATTCGTCAGAGTCTGATACATCTGTGCAACTTCGAATGGCGTCAAAGAAAACGAACCCAAAAACATCGAAGGCACTGGGCGAATTTCGTCTTTGTTTACGCCCAAACGCTCTAAAGTATTGGACACTTCAGGAATGCCAAGTGCCATACCTAAGCGCACGGTCGGTACGTTAAGTGATTTCGCTAAAGCAATGTAAAGTGGCACATCACCACGATATTTTCTATCGTAGTTGCGCGGCGTCCACACGTTACCTTTACTGCTCTTCAGACTTAACGGCGTGTCGTGTAGCGTCGTGCCTAGGTTGTATTTATCCGGTTGTTCTAGAGCCGTTAAGTAAATCGCTGGTTTCACTAAAGAACCAATCGGACGACTGGCATTGAGCGCGCGGTTAAAGCCTTCATAACCGACACGTTTACCACCTACCATCGCACGGATTTCACCACTATGGCGATCAACGGCCACAGCTGCGGCTTCTAACTCTTTACCACCCCGTTTAGCTAGTTCTGGGATCTTTTTCGCGATAGCTTGTTCCATTTTGCTTTGCGATACTGGGTCCAGAGACGTAAATACGCGCAGTCCGGTCTCTGCTTTAAATCGCTCCCCAACTTTTTCTTTTAATTCAATACTCAATTGTTGGAAATAAGCTGGCTGACGGCTCGCAATACGTGGCTTGCTTTGCGTATCGAGTGGACGACTTACAGCTTGTTCATACTGCTCTGAAGTCAACATGTTTTGCTGCATTAACAGGCGCAGAACGAGATCACGACGCTCTTTCGTTCTCTCAGGGTAACGAATTGGGTTGTAGTAAGACGGTCCTTTTACCATCCCAACTAACATCGCCAGCTGATCGATTCGCAACTCCTGGATTGGCTGCCCAAAATAGTAACGCGACGCCAAGCCAAACCCGTGGATCGCTTCACCTCCACTTTGACCTAGGTACACTTCGTTTAGGTAGGCTTCTAAGATACGATCTTTGCTGTAACGGTAATCCAAAATTAGCGCGATATACGCTTCTCGAACTTTACGCCACAGTGTTTTATCACGAGTCAAAAATAGGTTTTTTGCCAGTTGCTGAGTCAACGTACTACCGCCTTGAACAGTACGACCCGCCTTAATGTTCGCAACCAATGCACGTGCAATCGCGAGCGGTGACACCCCGTCATGTTGATAAAAATCCCGGTCTTCGGTCGCAAGCAGTGCATCCACCAAAATTTCAGGGAACTGATCACGACGTAAGAAAAGGCGCTGTTCATCACGGTCTTTCTCCAGCATGCCCAACATCTTCGGTTCTAGGCGCAAGTAACCAAGGTCTCCTCGAGATTCTAAAGACTGAATACGTTGCAAACCGGAATCAGAGAAATGCAGCATAATGTGACGATCCGGCTCGGGACCATCGGCAAACTCGAATGGACGACGAATCAATTCAATCCGAGTGGAAGAAGAGGAATATTCGCCTGGGTAACGAGGTTGACTCACTTTACGGTAATTCAACACATCTAGCTCGTTGCGCAGTTCTTGGATGGTGATATTCTCACCAGGGCTTAGATTCAAGATACGGGCATAAACCACCGTTGGCAGCTCAAACAGCTGGCCTTCAAAGCGTTCTTTCACCACACTATCTAAGTAAATCCCAACAAACAGCAAAACAGCGGCAAGTGCAACTCCAGCTTTCCAGCTAAACGACCACAGAACTTTCAACCACGAACGTTTCTCGTTAGTCGGCTTTTTACTCGGCGTACGTCGAGTCTGTTTTGCGGCTCCTTTATTGGTTGTACTTTTCTTCGCTGGCGCTTTTTTCGCGCTAGGCTTCTTGCTGTCAGTCATTATTCAATTGTCTTTTTGTTTTCGTTGTTGCTACATGATTGGCAGGATCATCTGGCCAAACGTGTTTTGGGTAGCGCCCTTTCATCTCTTTTTGAACGTCTTTGTAGCTTCCGTTCCAGAAAGCCGCCAAGTCCGACGTTACTTGCAATGGACGTTGTGCCGGTGAAAGCAGTTCAAGCACCAAACGCTTGCGGCCAAGAGCCACCGTTGGGGAACCACTCTCCCCAAATACTTCTTGCATACGCACCGATAATATCGGCTCATGGCCATATTGGTAACGGATACGCTTCTTTGAACCTGTGGGCAGTTGGTAATGCTCAGGTAACCATTCATCCAGTTGTTGATTGAGTGGCCAACCTAATCGAGCATTAAGCGCTTCGACCAAGTTTATCTTGCTCAGGTCTTTAACCGAGCTGACAGACGTCATGTATGGCTCTAACCACTCGTCTAATGAATCCAGCAAACTGGCTTCATCAAACATTGGCCATGACTGCTCAGGTAACCATTCCACCGCACAACGAATCCGAGCCAACAAGCTCTCCGCTGCCGGTGTCCAGTTTAGACTCTGTAAGCCCTGGCGGCGGACATACGTGAGTAAAGCTTGTGTCATTTTTTCTTTGCCAGGGCTTGGCAACGGCTCGCGTTCAACGACCAGCAGACCGAGTTTTGTTTGTCGCTCAGCTATTAGACGGCCTCTTTTTTCATCCCAGTCCACTACTTCTTCAGACGAAAATAGCGTATCAAAGGTCGTTCGCAATATATTGACATCCAATTCACATGCCGAATGAATTTGACTTGAGTTAGAATGAGAACGCATTAAGTCAACGGCAACCAAATACTCACAGCCACCTAGCATGTCTTCCTGACGACATTCTGCACCATGACCATTAGCCAAAGTAAATCGCCCAAATTGATTTGTGCGCTGCTGCGCAATGCGATCTGGAAATGCCAAACTTAACACCAGCGGTAATGCATCTTCATCCACGTCTTTCAGGTCAAATACCGTATCCAATTTGTACGCTAGAGATTGAGCACGCTTGAACAACATCGACTTTTTTGGATGAGTACCAACAAGCCAACGATGCAAGCTATGAGCGATATTGGTAACATTTCTCTCTGGCTCTTCAATCAGTGCGACCGCCGCCAAAGCAGCATTTAACATCTTATCACTGTAAGATTGCGCTTTAATTAGCATCGCAGCCGCACGAGGCTCAACGCCTAGTTCATGCGCCTGTTTTCCTTCGGACGTTAATTGCCCTTTTTCCGTCAGTAGTCCCAATGACACCAATAGCTGCTTCGCTTGTTCCAATGACGCATTAGCGGGAACATCAAGCCACTTTAGATCGTGGATATCACTCGCTCCCCAAAAGGCAAGCTCCATAACTAAACTAGCTAAATCGGAATGCAAAATTTCGGGTTGGGGAACCAGCGGTTGCTGCTTGAACTGGTTTTCAGAATAAAGACGAACACAAATGCCCTCTTCTATTCGTCCCGCTCGTCCTGCACGCTGAATCGCTGAAGACTGTGCAATGCGTGTTTGCTCTAAGCGTGTTAAACCGTTTTTCAAATCAAAGCGGGCAATACGCTCTAACCCAGAATCAACGACGAGGCGAATGCCTTCAATCGTTAGTGAAGTTTCTGCCATGTTGGTCGCTAGAACGACTTTACGCTTACCTTGTTCTGCTGACGTAATCGCTTTTTGTTGATCTGCAAAGCTCAGTTGACCATAAAGTGGGCATACGTCGATATCATCCGCTAAATGAGACAACCGCTCTTCAACTTGTTTTATGGCACCAACACCCGATAGGAAAGCTAACAAAGATCCAGACTCTTTGTTCATAAGACTTTCTATTGTTTTTGCCATACTCGTAGGTAAATGCTCGTTCACACCTAACGGCTGGTAGCGCATTGCCACATCAAAGCTGCGCCCTTCAGATTCAATGTAACTGGCTTCTGGCAACAACGATTGTAATGCTTGTTGGTCAAGCGTTGCCGACATTACCACCAGCTTGAGATCGTCTCGCAATGCCTCTTGAACTTCTAAACTGAATGCCAAAGCGGTATCGGCATGAATGCTGCGTTCATGAAACTCATCAAAGATCAGTAGATCAACCCCATCCAACTCCGGGTCCGTTTGAATCATCCGAGTCATGATCCCTTCGGTCACGATCTCCAGCTGCGTTGCAGAACTTACCTTTGCCTCACCACGGACTCGATAACCCACGCGTTGACCTACTTGCTCTCCCAATTGCTCAGCAAGATAACGGGCAATGTTACGCGCCGCGAGTCGTCTTGGCTCAAGCATGATGATTTTTCCAGCAACCGAATGATTTAAGAGTAACTGCAAAGGGAAGTAAGTCGACTTACCGGCACCAGGCGCCGCTTTTAAGATCACTTGATGTTGATTTTTGACCGCCGTCAGCAACTCAGGCATCACGGCTTCAATCGGCAATTGTGACAAAGGAAATACCTTATGGTGTAATGGTGGCAACATTGTACATAAAAAATTTTTTGTCTAAATAAGCAAATGCATTTCACACCCGCTTTAGAGTCCGCCACTCTACTCAAACGTTATAAACGCTTTCTTGCCGATATCGAGCTCGATACTGGTGAAATCCGTACAATCCACTGCGCAAATACAGGTGCAATGACGGGTTGTGCTACGCCCGGAAACAAGGTTTGGTTTTCTACTTCCGACAACCCGAAACGAAAATACCCCAATAGTTGGGAGTTGAGTGAAACCGAACAAGGCCACCGTATTTGTATCAATACCGCGCGCGCCAATCAATTAGCCGTAGAGGCTATTGAAAATAATGTCATTTCAGAGCTTTGTGGTTATGACACACTTCAAACTGAGGTGAAATACGGCAATGAAAATAGCCGAATTGATATCTTGCTCAGCGCAGACGACAAGCCAAAGTGCTATATAGAAGTGAAAAGCGTCACTCTTCTTGATGAGACCGACTCTACTGGACAAGGATACTTCCCAGATGCGGTCACGACTCGGGGACAAAAACACCTGAGAGAGCTCACAGAAATGGCACAAAATGGAAGTAGAGCCATACTTTTATTCACTGTTTTACATTCAGGTATTGAAAAAGTATCCGCGGCGCACCATATAGACGCGAAATATTCACTATTACTCAAACAAGCACAAGACGCTGGAGTGGAAGTTCTCTGCTACAAAGCTGAACTGAGCGATACTGGAATGAAGCTGATTTCCGCTATTGATTTTATCAATTAAGAGAAAAAATGATGTCGTCTTCACATTGACGATAACTTTGCGATTCAGTATTTGCTTGCACCGCCTCTTTTTGCTATAGATACCCGCCTTAAATTGACTGCGTAGCAGTTGACTAGGTGTAAGTAGGAGATGCTGTATGCCAGAATCAAAGAAGAAAACGATAGGCATCCTAGCCATTGCCGGCGTGGAGCCATATCAGGAAAAACCTGGTGAAGAGTACATGTCACCAGAGCAGGTTGAACACTTTACGAAAATCTTAACAGCTTGGCGCGACCAGCTAAGAGCTGAAGTGGATCGTACTGTTCACCACATGCAGGACGAAGCAGCAAACTTCCCAGATCCAGTTGACCGCGCCTCTCAAGAGGAAGAGTTCAGCCTAGAACTGCGTAACCGTGACCGCGAACGCCGTTTGATCAAGAAGATTGAAAAGACTTTGGATAAAATCAAAGAAGACGATTTTGGCTTCTGTGAGTCTTGTGGCGTAGAGATTGGTGTTCGCCGTCTTGAAGCACGTCCAACCGCTGACCTTTGTATTGACTGTAAAACACTTGCAGAAATCAAAGAGAAGCAAATGCAAGGTTAATCACCCAGCATTATGATTGTTGAAGGGAGCTCAGGCTCCCTTTTTGTTTTGGCTATCTTCGCACCCTATTTGTTTACTAAATTCGAGATACACGCATGACACGCTATGTAGGTCGATTCGCCCCGTCTCCTTCTGGTCCACTGCATTTTGGTTCACTGATTGCCGCTCTTGGCAGTTATTTTCAAGCGAAAGCACAAAACGGAGCTTGGTTAGTACGTATTGAGGACTTAGACCCACCAAGAGAAATGCCAGGTGCAGCGCAACTTATCCTAGAGGCACTCAAGGCCTATCAGCTGCATTGGGATGGAGAAGTGGTATACCAGAGCGAACGTCACGACCTTTACCAAGCTCAAATAAACAAATGGCTCGAAAATGGAGAAGCCTATTATTGCCAATGTACTCGTAAGCAAATTAAAGAGCATGGCGGTTTTTATCCTGGCACTTGCCGCGATAAAAACTTGAAAGACGGCGCGATTCGCCTAAAAATGACCAAGCCTGTCGCTCATTTCCTCGACCAAAAGCGGGGAACCATTACTATTCCAGAGCAACTCGTTAATGAAGATTTCATTATTAAACGTCGAGATGGATTATTTGCTTATAATCTTGCGGTAGTATTGGACGACATCGACCAAGGCGTCACAGAAGTCGTGCGAGGTGCAGACTTAATCGAGCCGACTGGGCGTCAAATTAGCCTGTACCAAATACTTGGTCAGCCTGAAGTTAGCTACTTGCATTTACCATTGGCGATGGACAACAACGGCAATAAATTGTCGAAACAAAATCACGCGACGGCTATTGATATAGATACACCAAAACCTACTCTATTGCGCGCCATGACATTTTTAGGTTTCGAGATACCTGAAACCGTAAGGGCGGCCAACATAGAAGATATTCTTCGTTGGGGCTGCGAAAACTGGCGCTTGGAACAGCTTCCAGCAGAGATCGAGATCACACCGTGATTCTCAAATGGCATTGTGTAGGCTATCATTAGCCGCAAATTAGGCCCTAGAGGCGTATAAAACTAACCAAAGCAAGATTGGATTAAACCCAGTTATTGCCAGATGCACATGAATACAAACGACTATACACCAAGCGAACCTGCCACAATTCCAGAGCTCGCTCTCAATGTAATAACTCGTGAAGAGCACAACATTTCGCGTAAGCAGATCAGTGATAATGCGCTGAAGGTACTGTACCGCCTAAATGGTGCTGGTTTCGATGCTTTTCTTGTGGGTGGCGGGGTTCGAGACTTACTGCTTGGACAAAAACCAAAAGATTTTGACATTGCGACCAACGCAACGCCGGAACAGATCAAACAGCTATTTCGTAACTGCCGTTTGATTGGTCGCCGCTTCCGCTTGGCTCATATTATGTTTGGCCGAGACATCATTGAGGTTGCGACATTCCGTGGTCACCACCAAGAGCAAAAGAATAAGAGCATTTCTCAGCAATCAAAAGAGGGTATGCTGCTGCGTGACAACGTCTACGGCACCATCGATGAAGATGCTGAGCGCCGTGATTTCACGATTAACTCGATGTACTACAACATCGCAGATTACTCGATTCACGACTACGCACGTGGTATTGAAGATTTAGAAGATCGCCTAATTCGACTGATTGGTGATCCAGAAACACGCTACCGTGAAGACCCTGTGCGCATGCTGCGTGCGGTTCGTTTCGCGGTAAAACTAGACTTTGATATTGAAGAAGACACCGCAGCGCCAATCGAACACATGGCACCGTTGCTCGGTGACATTCCGTCAGCGCGTCTTTTTGAAGAGTCACTCAAATTATTGCAATCCGGTCATGGCTTAGAAACCTACCACCTACTGCGTGAGTACAACCTATTCCAGCAACTATTCCCGACGATTGCAGCGCACTTTACAGAAGATTACTCCTCTCACACTGAGCAGATGTTGGATCTTGTCCTAGATTCTACCGACATGCGCATCGAAGATGGGAAACGCATCAATCCAGCATTTATGTTTGCTGCAATGCTGTGGTACCCACTGTGTGCGAAAGCCGATGAACTGATGGAAGAGCGCAACTTAGGCCATTACGACGCCATTATGGAAGCGAGCAACATCATTCTTGACGAGCAAGTTCGCACAATTGCCATTCCAAGACGCCACACCGCAACCATTCGCGAGATTTGGCAGTTACAGCTTCGTCTTCCACGACGTAACGGTAAACGTGCATTCCGTCTTATGGAGCTCAATAAATTTAGAGCTGGCTTTGATTTTCTTGAAATGCGCGGTGAAATTGAAGGTGGTGACACTCAGAAGCTTGCCAAGTGGTGGGAAACTTTTCAAAATGCAGGCCGAGAAATGCGTCAAGCAATGGCTGCCGACTTAGACGGTCAATCACCGAAAACAGGCCAGCGCCGCCGTAAAACTTATCGCAAGAAAAAGAGTAAGCCCAAATCATGATTACAGCGTACATTGCGGTAGGCAGTAACTTGACTGATCCTGTCAGCCAAGCGAAGCAAGCGATTGAAGCATTAAAAACGCTGCCTAAATCAGAGTTTGTTCAAGCTTCTTCGCTATACAGCAGCACGCCAATGGGGCCACAAAATCAACCGGATTACATCAATGCGGTTGTGTCTATTAACACCAGTTTGACGCCTATTGAATTGCTCAATTGCACACAAGCTATAGAGCAAGAACAAGGGCGTGTCCGTAAAGACGAACGCTGGGGACCAAGAACCTTGGACCTCGACATTGTGCTTTATGGCAATGAGGTGATTAATTCCGAGAGGCTGATCGTTCCTCATTATGGAATGAAAGAGCGTGAATTCGTACTCTACCCTCTTGCGGAAATTGCACCAAGTTTACAACTCCCTGATGGGACCGAGGTCTCTGAACTACTGGAACAAGTAGATAGAAACGGCCTCAGTATCTGGCAGTCATAGCCAACTCCTAGTAAGGATAAAACCATGAAAAAAATGACCATCAACGACCTAATCAAGTGGAAGCAAGAAGGTCGTAAATTTGCTACTTCAACCGCTTATGATGCGAGCTTTGCCCAACTGTTTGAAAGCCAAGAAATGCCAGTACTTCTTGTTGGTGATTCTCTAGGTATGGTTTTGCAAGGTCACAACGATACTCTGCCAGTAACGGTCGATGATATCGCTTACCATACTCGTTGCGTACGTGCTGGTAGCCCAAATTGTTTGTTGATGGCAGACATGCCATTCATGAGCTACACCACGCCAGAGCAAGCTTGCGAAAATGCGGCTAAACTGATGCGTGCTGGTGCCAATATGGTAAAAATTGAAGGTGGTGACTGGCTTGTCGACACGGTGAAAGTGCTCACTGAACGATCAGTTCCAGTTTGTGCTCATCTTGGTTTAACTCCTCAAGCTGTTAATATTTTTGGTGGTTACAAAATCCAAGGTCGCGATCAAGAAAAAGCAGACCGCATGGTAAAAGACGCATTAGCGCTGCAAGAAGCAGGCGCTCAAATCGTCTTACTAGAATGCGTACCAGCTGAGCTTGCTGAACGTATTACGCAAGTGCTTGACGTTCCTGTTATCGGTATTGGTGCAGGTAACGTAACAGATGGTCAAATTCTCGTAATGCATGATATGTTTGGTATTTCTGCCAACTACATGCCGAAATTCTCCAAAAACTTTCTTGCTGAAACAGGTGATATGCGCAAAGCCGTTACTAAATACATTGAAGATGTAGCCAACGGTGTATTCCCAGACGACGCTCATACCATTGCCTAGAGGATAAATGCATGCAAACTTTTGCGGAAATCTCAGCAGTTCGTGAACACCTTAAAACCTTTAAACGTGAAGGTCGTAAAGTGGCGTTTGTCCCTACCATGGGCAACCTTCACGAAGGCCACTTAACTTTAGTGCGTAAAGCACGCGAATACGCTGATATCGTTGTCGTAAGCATCTTTGTTAATCCGATGCAGTTTGATCGTGCTGACGATTTAAATAATTACCCACGCACGCTAGAGGAAGACTTAAGCAAGTTAACCTCTGAAGGGGTCGATGTGGTATTTACGCCAACACCAGAAGTTATCTACCCAGAAGGTCTGGATAAGCAAACCTTCGTCGATGTCCCTGGCCTATCAACAATTCTCGAAGGCGCGTCTCGACCAGGTCATTTCCGTGGCGTGACGACGATTGTGAATAAGCTGTTTAACATCGTACAACCGGATGTCGCGTGCTTCGGCGAGAAGGACTTCCAACAACTTGCTGTTATCCGCAAGATGGTTGATGACCTAGCAATGGACATTGAAATCATCGGTGTACCAACCGTACGTGAAATGGACGGTTTAGCAATGAGTTCACGCAATGGCTTGCTTACGCTGGACGAGCGTCAACGTGCTCCTGTACTTGCTCGTACAATGCGTTGGATCAGTAGTGCCATTCGCGGTGGCCGCGATGACTACGCATCGATCATCGAAGATGCAAGCGACCAACTTCGAGCTGCAGGTCTGCACCCTGATGAGATCTTCATTCGTGATGCTCGTACATTACAAGTGATCACACCAGAAACGACACAAGCTGTCATTCTGATGTCTGCGTTCCTAGGCAAAGCTCGTCTTATCGATAACCAAACGGTAGATATGGTTGTCGAAGCGAAGGAAGAAGCTGAATCTAACAATACAAACTCAGAGAGCGCAGAGTAAGCTCTGAGTCATAAAAGTAAAAAGGTCGACTCTTAGTCGACCTTTTTTATACTCTACGTGTAGACGCAATCTAACCCTTCAGGGCGAGTTTTAAACCGCTTGTGCAGCCACATCCACGCTGGAATATCACGTTTTATCATTTTCTCAAGCTCTTGGTTCAAGATGCTTGCCGCTTTAACCGCATTACGTCTCTCGAAACGCTCGCTAATGTCTTTTCCAATGTACAGCGTGTAATGGTGATTTTTACTCACTGTAACGCCAGATATAACCGCGCACTTTGTTGCATCAATGAGAACACTAGACCCGACGGTACTCGCCGCTTGTTCAACAGCAAAAAACGGCGCAAAAACAGAATGGCTAACGCCATAATCATGGTCGGGCAAATACCAAAGTCGATGACCACTCTTCAGAACTTTGAGCATTGATTTCACGTCTTTTCGATCAATCATTTGATGTCCAAAACGAGTTCGACCTCGATGTTGAATAAACTCATAAGCAGGATTCGAATTTGGGCGATAAACGCCATAGCCTTGGGCAAACTGGCTAAAAATACGAGCGGTTATCTCCAAGTTTAAATGGTGACTGCACACCACCAACACACCACGTCCATTCTTTTCCTCAGCGAGTAAACGATCTTTTCCAACAATAGAGGTTATCCGACGTATCCGCCAATCTGGCCAAAACCAAGCGATACCGGTTTCGATGATCGCCATACCAGTATATTGAAAGTTTTTTCGTACTACGTCCTTACATTGCCAATCCGTAAAATCAGGGAAACACAGCTGGAGATTACGCAGAGCGATCTTGTATCGGCGCTTCATTACATGCATCGCAATACAGCCGATGCTTCTACCTAAGATTCGCAATACTACGTATGGCAGTACATTAACAAGAATCGCTAAAGATCCAAATGCCAACCATACAGACCAATATTTGGGCTTAAGTAACTGATAGGAGAAAGGCGGCGGCGGGACAATATTCATAGGATCACTCATTTATTACAAATGATTGAAACCTACCATGATAAAAACCGAAAAATTGTAAGGGTATGTATTGTTATGCACGCGAAAGAGCAGCGTGAATCGCCGCTCTTTGCTTTATGAGAATGGCTTAGCTTCTTAGCCCAATCCCTTTGGTTACTAGATAATGCGCAATGGCATACAGTGCAACAACAAACACTGAAAGTACACTAAATGAAGTGACAATGCCCACATCCGAGACACCTAAAAAGCCGTAGCGGAACGCATTCACCATGTAGACGATTGGGTTGATCTTAGAAACGCCTTGCCAAAATTCAGGCAGCAGACTAACCGAATAAAAGACTCCTCCCAAGTAAGTTAAAGGAGTCAATACAAACGTAGGGATGATCGAAATATCGTCAAACGTTTTTGCGTAAACCGCATTGATCAAGCCACCGAGAGCAAATACCACCGACGTCATGAAGACAGTCGCGACAATAATGCCCCAGTGCTCCACTTGCAAATCAACGAACAAAAGTGACACACAAGTAACAATTGCACCGACCAACAAACCTCGAGTCACGCCGCCCATCACGTAGCCAGCAATAATCACATAGTTTGGTACCGGTGCCACCAGCAGTTCTTCAATGTTCTTCTGTAGCTTTGCACTAAAGAATGACGACGCCACGTTCGAGTATGAGTTGGTGATCACCGACATCATGATCAAACCTGGAACAATGTACTCCATGTAACTAAAGCCGCTCATCTCACCAATTCGAGAGCCAATAAGATTGCCGAAAATGATGAAGTACAACGTCATCGTAATGGCTGGCGGCACTAAGGTTTGCACCCAAATACGTGTAAAGCGAGTGACTTCTTTGCTCAGCAAGCTGCGAAATGCCGTCCAATATAAACCGTACATTTAATTACTCCCCTCTCTTACAATGCTGACAAACAACTCTTCAAGTCGGTTGGCTTTGTTACGCATTGAGAGAACTTTAATGCCATGCTCTGTTAACTGACTGAATACCGAATTCAATCCTTGGCTTTTATCTAGTTCTATCTCTAAAGAGCCATCAACAATACTTTGTCGATTAACACCTTCAAGCTCAGGCACCTCGACTTCTGACTCAATATCCAAGATAAATGTCTCGACGCTTAGCTTACCTAGTAACGCCTTCATGGTGGTATTTTCAATCAGCTCACCACGATTAATAATGCCGATATTTCGACACAGCATCTCCGCTTCTTCTAGGTAGTGTGTCGTTAAAATAATCGTAATTCCTTGCTCTTGGTTGATCTCTTTCAGAAACCCCCACATTGAGCGGCGTAGTTCAATATCCACTCCAGCCGTTGGTTCATCTAAAATGAGTAATTGCGGCTCGTGCATCAAAGCTCTTGCGATCATTAAACGACGCTTCATCCCACCGGATAGGTTACGAGCACGCTCTTGGCGTTTTTCCCATAAATCCAATTTTTTCAGGTATTTTTCTGCTCTTTCTTTGGCTAATACTTTAGACACACCGTAATAGCCAGCTTGCTGCATCACAATTTGCTCAACGGTTTCAAACTGGTTGAAGTTGAACTCTTGTGGCACCAAGCCTAAATTCTGCTTGGCCAATTCGAGGTCGGTATCAATGTCATAACCGAAAACTTTCGTCGTTCCGGAGGTTTTATTCACTAAGGAGGAAATGATGCCAATCGTGGTCGATTTTCCTGCACCATTGGGACCCAGAAGCGCGTAGAAGTCACCCTTTTTCACTTGGAGACTTATACCTTTTAACGCCTCAAAGCCACCTGCATACGTCTTGCGCAGTTGTTCAATTTCTAATGCGTACATAAGGTCTTGATTGCCGTTTGTTTGTGATTACTAATACCGACTCATATTTAGCAGCGGTTTACTACAAAATCGCCTTGGGTATCGTATTGGAGGTCCATCAGTTTATCGTTGAATAACGATGATTACAAATAAACCTTTCGATAATATTGGAAATATAACTCTTACCTCGTAAAGGTTATCTCTGAGTAAGACAAAATAGAGCATAAAAAAACGCAACAGGACACTGTTGCGTTTTTAACTGTCAGAATGATTACGCCGTTATGCGCTGATACTGGTCTGCCTCAACATGTGCCACCGCCGCATTCAATGCTTCGTAACGGAATTGGTACATATTTTCATCAGGCACAAGGTCAATCACATGGAATTTCTCTAGCTGTTCTCGTGTTCGCTCATTCGGGCATAATAAATACACGGCACAATTGGCATCGAGAGCATCCTTAATCGCATTCTCTAACGCCAAACCGACGGTTACATCAATCATTGGTACATCCGTAAGATCGAGAATCATCACGTCATAGTCCGAAATACTAGAGTGCTGACGTGAAATGGCTTTAGAAACACTAAAGATCATCGGACCGGAAAGATAAAAGAACAGCACTTTACCATTAGCACGATCCAACAAACCACGCTCGCTGTCAGTCAGCGGCACATCATCTTCATCCGCGTCGCTGATCGCTTTTACTTGTCGCGCCTGCTCTCGGCTCAAACGCTCGATGATGATAATGTTCGAGATAAAGACGCCTAAACCCACCGCAACGATAAGATCAACGAATACTGTAAGCAACATAACGCCATACATCACCGCCATTCCGGAAAAGCTTACCTTATGTGCCCTCTGAATAAAGCTCCAGTCTAGGATGTTAAAGCCAACATACACCGCAATGCCTGCTAACACAGCCATCGGGATTGGCTCTGTTAATCCGCCAGCAACCAGTACAACCAACGCCAACATTAGTGCACGAATCACACCAGATAATGGCGAACGAGCCCCAACTTGGATATTCGTTACCGTCCCCATGGTAGCCCCCGCCCCTGGCAGCGCACCAAACAAGCCTGAGATCATGTTAGCTAACCCTTGACCTCGCAGCTCTTTATCTGAGTCGTGTTCTTTACGAGTTAATGAGTCACCGATAACTGCCGTTAACAAAGTATCAATACAACCTAATGTGCCTAGCACTAATGCATCAATGACCATCTCGACAAACATATCTGTGTCAATATAAGGGGCGACGAGAGAAGGTAACCCAGCAGGAATTTCACCGATACGACGAATATCTTCTGTATCAAAGAGAATCACAGACAATAAAGTCACCGCGACCAATGCCACGAGCTGTGCAGGAACGTATTTACGATATTGCTTAGGGAAGAAAAAAAGAATCCCCAAAGTCAGTAGTCCCAAAAACAACTCACTGAACTTAAGGTTAGAAATGGTCTCCGGCAAAGCAGATAACGTTCCGAGTACTCCCCCTGAAGGCGCAGCATGCCCCATCAAAGGCGATAACTGCAGAATGATAAGAATCACACCTATGCCAGACATAAACCCAGAAATAACGCTGTAAGGCATCAAGGTAACGTATTTACCCAGTTTTAACGTCCCCAATAGGATTTGGAATGCGCCAGCCATCATGACAACCGTGAAAGTCATAGCCATGCCCGTTTCTGGGTATTTCGCCATCATACTGGTTAATACTGCGGTCATGATTACCGTCATTGGCCCTGTCGGTTCTGATATTAACGTATTAGAACCACCAAATAACGAGGCAAACAAACCGACCATTATTGCCCCCCAAAGGCCGGCCTCAGCACCGGCTCCGGATGCAACACCAAACGCTAACGCCAGAGGGAGAGAGATAATCGCCGTGGTTACCCCGCCAAATACATCCCCTTTGAAATTGATATCTTCAAAACGACTACCGAACACTGCTGATTTTCCCTGCATTCAATTTTAAAAAGTAAAATATCACTACTTTAACGAGCTAGGCGAAAATTTAAACCATAAATAGATTAAGGCTAAATTCACACCACAAATAGTTTCACCAGATTTTACTTTTTTCTTAATGAAAACTAGTCAGATGAGTCCTATCTGACGAATATTTAACGAGATCGAAATTGTAACATTGTGTATAGTTACAACACTGATCGCTTGCATGTGCACACAAACAGCGGCAGCGATTTTGTCTTTTAAGGGAAGTAGTTTGCAAAATGCCGGAAATAAAACAGTTATTTGAAAACAATTCGAAATGGTCTCAAGAGATCAAATCTGATCGACCTGAATACTTCGCAAAACTCGCTGAGGGTCAAAAGCCTGATTTTCTTTGGATTGGCTGCTCTGATAGCCGCGTTCCTGCCGAGCGACTAACCGGACTATACTCAGGTGAACTCTTTGTTCATCGGAATGTTGCAAACCAAGTTATCCATACTGATCTCAACTGTCTATCGGTCGTCCAGTACGCTGTAGACGTTCTTAAGGTTAAACACATCATTGTCTGTGGGCACTATGGATGTGGTGGTGTAAACGCAGCCATTGATAACCCTAAGCTAGGTCTTATTAATAATTGGCTGTTACATATCAGAGATATCTATTTCAAACACCGCACTTACCTAGATCAAATGCCGCAACAAGATCGAGCGGATAAACTAGGCGAGCTTAATGTTGCAGAGCAAGTGTACAACTTGGGTAACTCAACCATCCTGCAAAACGCTTGGGAGCGTGGGCAAGATGTTGAAATTCATGGTGTGGTATACGGAATTGAAGATGGTCGCTTAGAGTACTTAGGCATTCGTTCTAACTCTAAGGAAACCGTAGAAGCGTCTTACCAGAAAGCTCTTTCGACGATTCTAAATACAGATAACAAGCTGCTTTGTCGCTAAGTCATATCTAAAAGTTGAACAAAAAACGCCCATCTTAGATGGGCGTTTTTTTTATATTTTTAATGCTGCTCTCAATGATTATTCTTGAGGTACAACTTTACCGATGTATGGTAAGTGGCGGTATTTCTGCGCGTAATCAATACCCACCCCAACGACAAATTCATCTGGAATTTCGAAACCAATCCAATCCACAGGAACATTCACTTCACGACGAGATGGCTTATCTAGGAGCGTACAAATAGCGATAGACTTCGGCTCACGTAGCGAAAGAATCTCACGGATTTTATTTAGTGTGTTACCAGTGTCAATGATGTCTTCAACAAGCAGAATGTCTTTACCTTTGATGTCATCATCCAAATCTTTCAAGATACGAACGTCACGTGAGCTTTCCATCGTATTGCCGTAGCTTGACGCAGTCATAAAATCAACTTGGTGAGTCAGTTCGATAGCACGTGCCAAGTCTGCCATAAATACAAATGAGCCACGCAATAAGCCTACCAACACAAGATCTTCACTACCTTGATAACGCTCTGTAATTTGTTTGCCTAATTCACGAACTCGCTCCTGAACTTCTTGCTCAGAAATCATGACTTCTATTGTATGTTTCATACTGTGCTCAATCTAAATTTGTGGGTTGAGGTAAGTCGCACGCAAACGATCACCTAATCTTACGGCGTGTAGTGTATCACCACGTTCATTGGGTTGAAAGTCGCATCCTGTTGCCAAAAAATCTTGGAAGAAGGTCTTAGTTTTATAAAGTTCATAGCTAAATTTATCAATAATAATGACATTACTGTATATAAATTGTTCTACAGATGTTGACCTTGTGCATATGCACCATTACACTCATCACTGCTTTAAGCAACTATTAAAATAATCAATTAGGGGGTTACCCCCAATATCAACTCAAATGGCAAGGAAAATGGATATGGACTCAATTGCAAAGAGACCTAGAACTAGGCTTTCTCCAATTAAGCGTAAGCAACAGTTAATGGAAATCGCATTGGAAGTATTTGCGCGCCGCGGCATCGGTCGTGGTGGTCACGCAGATATCGCAGAAATTGCTCAAGTTTCTGTAGCGACTGTTTTTAACTACTTCCCTACACGCGAAGACTTGGTGGATGAAGTTCTCAATCACGTCGTACGTCAGTTCTCAAACTTCCTATCGGATAACATAGACCTAGACTTACATGCACGTGAAAACATCGCCAATATTACTAATGCGATGATCGAGCTTGTCAGCCAAGATTGTCACTGGCTAAAAGTATGGTTCGAGTGGAGTGCTTCAACACGTGACGAAGTATGGCCATTGTTTGTTTCAACTAACCGTACTAACCAGTTGCTGGTACAAAACATGTTCATTAAAGCAATTGAACGTGGCGAAGTGTGTGACCAGCACGATTCAGAACACTTGGCAAACCTGTTCCACGGTATTTGTTACTCACTGTTTGTCCAAGCGAACCGCGCTAAAGGTGAAGCGGAGCTGAAACATCTAGTGAATTCATACTTAGATATGCTTTGCATTTACAACCGTGAACACTAAAGCTTAGCTCGTAATATATGTCAGCCCACCGTTTGGTGGGCTTTTTATTGTCTGCTGTCAGCTAAGCACACATTTATATTTCTATATAACAAGCATAAAAAAACCGCTGCAATGCAGCGGCTTCTATCATTCAGTCAGAAAAAGCTTACTTCTTCTTAACTGCTTTTTTGTTTGGCAGGTCAGTGATTGAACCTTCAAATACTTCAGCAGCTAGACCTACAGACTCGTGTAGAGTTGGGTGAGCGTGGATAGTCAGAGCGATATCTTCTGCATCACAGCCCATCTCAATTGCAAGGCCGATTTCACCAAGTAGTTCACCACCGTTAGTACCAACGATAGCACCACCGATTACGCGGTGAGTTTCTTTGTCGAAGATTAGCTTAGTCATACCGTCTGCACAGTCAGATGCGATTGCACGACCTGATGCTGCCCATGGGAATGTTGCTACTTCGTACTTGATGCCTTCTTCTTTCGCTTCTTTTTCAGTCTTACCAACCCAAGCCACTTCTGGCTCAGTGTACGCAATTGAAGGGATAACTTTAGGGTCGAAGTAGTGCTTCTTACCAGAGATAACTTCAGCAGCTACGTGACCTTCATGCACACCTTTGTGAGCAAGCATTGGTTGACCAACGATATCACCGATCGCGAAGATGTGAGGAACGTTAGTACGCATTTGCTTATCAACGTTGATGAAGCCGCGCTCGTCAATTTCTAGACCCGCTTTTTCACCGTCGATTAGCTTACCATTTGGTACACGACCGATAGCAACTAGAACCGCATCGTAACGCTCAGCTTCAGCTGGCGCTTTCTTGCCTTCCATTGAAACGTAGATACCGTCTTCTTTTGCTTCAACTGCTGTTACTTTCGTTTCTAGCATTAGCTTGAACTTGTCTTTGATACGCTTAGTAAATACTTTCACGATATCTTTGTCTGCTGCAGGAATTACCTGGTCAAACATTTCAACAACTTCAACTTTAGAACCTAGAGAGTGGTAAACCGTACCCATTTCTAGACCGATGATACCACCGCCCATGATAAGCAGTTTTTCTGGCACTTCTTTTAGTTCAAGAGCGTCAGTAGAGTCCCAAATACGTGGGTCTTCATGCGGGATAAATGGCAGTTTGATTGGACGAGAACCAGCCGCAACGATTGCGTTGTCAAAGTTAACAACTGTTGGCTCACCTTCGCCTTCTACAAGGATAGAGTTAGGGCCAGTGAACTTACCGTAACCGTTAACTACTGTTACGTTACGCATCTTAGCCATACCGCTTAGGCCGCCAGTTAGTTGGTTAACAACTTTTTCTTTCCAGATGCGGATTTTGCTGATGTCTGTTTGAGGCTCACCGAACACAACGCCGTGGTCAGCCATCGCTTTCGCTTCTTCAATTACTTTAGAAACGTGAAGCAGTGCTTTAGATGGGATACAACCCACGTTCAGACATACACCGCCAAGCGTGCTGTAACGTTCAACTAGTACAGTTTCAAGACCTAAGTCCGCACAACGGAATGCAGCGGAGTAACCAGCAGGACCAGAACCAAGTACAACAACTTGGGCTTTAATTTCTTTGCTCATTTTGACCTCTTGTAGTCATTATCCCTAACAGGCTGAGTGGGTATCGATTTTTTATGTTTAAGAGAGATTTGTTTTAAACAGTTATTTTCAGACCGCTAACAGTTTACAGAGATGTTAATGGTGTGAAAAGTAAATCAATTTAGCCTGTGAGCTAGACAACAATTCGATTGTGAAAACCCTGAACGAAGCAAGGCTGATAACCAAATTGTCGGTAATTATGATTAGCAGAGGCGGCTAAGTTGCCGCCTCTCATTCATCTAATTTCTATTACAGAACTAGACGACGAATGTCAGATAGACATGAGTTTAGGTAAGTGATGAAGCGCGCACCTTCAGCACCATCGATCACACGGTGGTCGTATGATAGAGACAGTGGAAGTTGTAGACGCGGTTCGAACTCTTTACCGTTCCATACCGGTTTCATTTCTGACTTAGACACACCTAGGATACCAACTTCTGGTGCGTTTACGATTGGAGTAAACGCTGTACCGCCGATACCGCCTAGGCTAGAGATAGTGAAACAGCCACCTTGCATGTCAGCCGCAGTTAGCTTACCAGCACGTGCTTTCTTAGAAACCGCCATTAGCTCTTCAGATAGCTCGTAGATGCCTTTCTTGTTCACGTCTTTAAATACAGGAACAACTAGACCGTTTGGTGTATCTACCGCGATACCAACATTCACGTATTTCTTCAGAATTAGGCTCTCACCGTCTTCTGATAGAGAAGAGTTGAACGCGGGGAACGCTTCAAGCGCTTTAGCTACCGCTTTCATGATGAACACAAGTGGTGTGATCTTCATGCCAGTGTCTTTCTTCGCTTCAATCGCGTTTTGCTCTTTACGGAATGCTTCAAGAGCCGTGATGTCTGCGTTATCCCACTGTGTAACGTGCGGGATCATTACCCAGTTACGGTGTAGGTTTGCGCCAGAGATCTTCTTAATGCGAGATAGCGGTTGAACTTCTGTCTCACCAAACTTGCTGAAGTCCACTTTTGGCCATGGTAGTAGACCAAGAGCCGCGCCGTCGCCTTTGCCAGATGCTGCTGCACCTGCGCCAGACTCAAGACGCTTAAGTGCATCTTTCACGTAAGCTTGAACGTCTTCTTTTAGGATACGGCTCTTACGACCAGAACCTTTAACCTTAGAAAGATTAACGCCAAATTCACGCGCTAGACGACGAACAACTGGAGACGCGTGAGCGTACTCATCGTTTTCTTTGAAATCGCCAGTCGCTGCTGGAGCTGCTGCCGCCGGAGCTTCTGCTTTAGGAGCCGGAGCTGCAGGTGCTGCCGCTTGAGCTGGAGCTGCTGCAGGAGCAGGTGCTGCACCCGCCACTTCGAATACCATGATTAGTGAGCCAGTAGACACTTTGTCGCCAGCTGCAATCTTGATTTCTTTAACTGTGCCAGCGAATGGTGCAGGAACTTCCATAGAAGCTTTGTCACCTTCAACAGTGATTAGAGATTGCTCTTCTTCCACTGTGTCGCCAACCGCAACCATGATCTCAGTAACTTCAACTTCGTCGCCGCCGATATCTGGAACGTTCACTTCTTTTGCCGCAGACGCTGCTGGAGCTGCTGCCGCAGGAGCTTCAGCTGCCGCTGGTGCTGCTGGAGCGCCTGAACCTGCTGTTTCGAATACCATGATAAGTGAGCCAGTCGATACTTTATCGCCTGCTGCAACTTTGATCTCTTTTAGAGTACCTGCGAATGGCGCTGGAACTTCCATAGAAGCTTTGTCGCCTTCAACAGTTAGAAGAGATTGCTCTTCTTCGATGCTGTCGCCAACGGCAACCATGATTTCGGTAACTTCTACTTCATCACCACCGATGTCTGGTACGTGAACTTCTTTTAGTTCTGCCGCTGCTGCTGCTGGAGCTGGAGCTGCTGCTGGAGCTGCTTCTGCCGCAGGAGCAGGTGCAGCGTCAGCTGCACCCTCGGCTTCGAAAATCATGATTAGAGAACCAGTAGAAACCTTGTCGCCTTCTGCAACTTTGATTTCTTTAACGATACCCGCTTGAGAAGCAGGAACTTCCATAGAAGCTTTATCGCCTTCAACTGTGATCAGAGACTGCTCTTCTTCAACCTTGTCGCCAACGCTTACAAGAATCTCAGTAACTTCAACCTCATCCGCACCGATGTCTGGTACATTAATTTCGATTGCCATTTCTTATCTACCTTCTTAATTAAGCGTATAGCGGGTTTGTTTTCTCTGTGTCGATGTCGAATTTCTTAATTGCTTCTGCAACTACAGATTTCTCAACTTCGCCACGTTTCGCTAGTTCAGTTAGCGCTGCTACTACTACGTAACCTGCGTTCACTTCGAAGTGACGACGTAGGTTTTCACGGCTGTCTGAACGACCGAAGCCATCAGTACCAAGAACTTTGAAAGACTCAGCAGGAATGTATGCACGAACCTGCTCTGCGTAGTTCTTCATGTAGTCAGTTGCTGCGATAGCAGGTTCAGTACCCATTACTGTTTGGATGTAAGGTACTTTCGCTTCCGCTTCTGGGTGAAGCATGTTGAAACGCTCTGCATCTTGGCCATCGCGAGTTAGTTCGTTGAATGACGTTACAGAGTAAACATCAGAAGCAACACCGTAATCTTCGCTTAGGATTTGAGCTGCTTTACGTACTTCATTCATGATAGTACCAGAGCTCATTAGCTGAACTTTCGCTTTGTCGCCCGTGTAAGTTTCTAGCTTGTAGATACCTTTACGGATGCCTTCTTCAGCGCCTTCTGGCATTGCTGGCATTGCGTAGTTTTCGTTCATTAGCGTTAGGTAGTAGAACACGTTTTCTTGTTCTGGACCGTACATGCGACGGATACCGTCTTGCATGATTACTGCTACTTCGTACGCGAATGTTGGGTCGTAAGAAATACAGTTAGGAACCGTACCCGCCAAAATGTGCGAGTGGCCGTCTTCGTGCTGTAGACCTTCACCGTTCAACGTTGTACGACCCGCAGTTGCACCTAGTAGGAAACCACGTGCTTGTTGGTCACCAGCCATCCACGCCATGTCGCCAACACGTTGGAAGCCGAACATTGAGTAGTAGATGTAGAACGGGATCATTGGTAGGTCGTTTGTCGAGTATGAAGTCGCAGCAGCAACCCATGAAGACATAGCACCTAGCTCGTTGATACCTTCTTGTAGAACCTGACCTGAAGTCGCTTCTTTGTAGTAAGAAACAACGCCACGGTCTTCTGGTGTGTAAGTTTGGCCGTGCGGGTTGTAGATACCGATTTGACGGAACAGACCTTCCATACCGAATGTACGTGCTTCGTCAGCAATGATAGGAACGATGTTCTTACCAATGTTCTTGTTCTTAAGTAGAACGTTTAGCGCACGTACGAATGCCATAGTAGAAGAGATATCACGCTTCTGTTCTTCTAGTAGTGGCTTGAATTCTTCTAGCTCAGGAACGATGAATTCTTGAGTGAATTTTGGTAGACGCTGTGGCGTGTAGCCGTGTAGCGCTTTACGACGAGCGTGTAGGTATTCGTACTCTTTTGAACCTTCTTCAAGTTTCAGGTACGGAAGCTCTTTCACTGCTTCGTCAGTTAGGATGTCTTGAAGACCTAGACGATCACGTAGGTGTAGTACGTGAGTCATGTCCATCTTCTTAACTTGGTGCGCGATGTTCTTACCTTCAGCCGCTTCACCCATGCCGTAACCTTTAACAGTCTTAGCTAGGATTACTGTTGGACGACCTTTAGTTTCTGCCGCGTTTTTGTATGCCGCGTATAGCTTAGAAGACTCGTGACCACCACGCTTAAGTGCGAAGATTTCGTCGTCAGTCATGTCAGCAACAAGTGCAGCTGTCTCTGGGTACTTACCAAAGAAGTGCTCACGTACGTACGCGCCATCTTTTGATTTGAATGTTTGGTAGTCGCCGTCGATCGTTTCATTCATAAGCTGTAGAAGCTTACCAGTCGTATCTTTAGCTAGTAGTGAATCCCAGTTGTTACCCCAGATTACCTTCACTACGTTCCAACCAGCACCTTTGAACAGACCTTCAAGTTCTTGAATGATCTTACCGTTACCCATTACAGGGCCATCTAGACGCTGTAGGTTACAGTTGATTAGGAAACATAGGTTGTCTAGTTTCTCACGCGCAGCGAAAGAGATAGCACCACGTGATTCTGGCTCATCCATCTCACCGTCACCTAGGAACGCGTAAACGCGCTGCTCTGAAGTATCTTTAAGACCACGGCCTTCTAGGTACTTAAGGAAACGAGCTTGGTAGATAGAAGCGATTGGACCTAGGCCCATCGATACTGTCGGGAACTGCCAGAATTCAGGCATCAGTTTAGGGTGCGGGTATGAAGGAATACCTTTTCCGTCTACTTCTTGACGGAAGTTGTCTAGCTGCTCTTCAGTTAGACGACCTTCAACGAATGCACGTGAGTAGATACCTGGTGAAATGTGACCTTGGTAGTAAACTAGGTCGCCACCATCCTTCTCGTTTGGTGCACGGAAGAAGTGGTTGAAACATGTCTCGTAGAACGCAGCAGAAGACTGGAAAGACGCCATGTGGCCGCCTAGCTCTAGGTCTTTCTTAGATGCACGTAGAACGATCATGATAGCGTTCCAACGAATAATTGAGCGAATACGACGCTCAAGTGTTGTGTCACCTGGGTATGCTGGTTCTTGGTCTGCAGGAATCGTGTTGATGTAGTTAGTTGTGATACCTGTTGGCATATCAACACCGTCTAGACGTGCTTTATCTAGAACTTGCTCTAATAGGAATTGAGCACGCTCTAGACCTTCTTCACGTACAACTGACTCAAGCGCTTGTAGCCATTCTTGAGTTTCCAGTGCATCTACGTCATGCTTCATATCAGACATGGCGATCTATCCTTCTGTTGGTTGGATCTACTTATTTAAGTAACGCTCTTACGAGTCATTACCCTGCTGAATTCGACGTAGAGAACGCTCTCGTCGAGACTCTTCTCGAGTCAAATCCAACAATGTTTCTTCGATGTAAGCCAAGTGCGAGTGGGACATTTCTCGCGCCTTTTCAGGCTGACCAGAAACAATCGCATCCACGATATTGGCTCGGTGTTTACTGACTTTCTCGACCGCTTCTGGGCGGCGACGTAGTAATTTAAAATTTTGTAGAATATTTTGCTCAAGCAAAGGTGCTAAGCTTCGAACAATGTGCAACAAAACCACGTTGTGCGCGGCTTCTGTCAAAGCGATCAAAAATTGCATCACTTCCGCAGATTCAGCTTCGATATCGTTGTTTGCTTGCTCTTGGCTAATGCGCTCAAGGCAACCTTGAATACGCGCAAAATCTTCTTCGGTACCACGTAAAGCTGCAAAGTAGGCTGAAATTCCTTCCATCGCATGACGAGACTCAAGCACATCAAGCTGGGTTTCAGAATGACTAGACAACAAATTCAACAAGGGATCTGAAAAGCTCTTCCAGATATTCTCACTTACGAATGTTCCGCCACCTTGGCGACGAGTCAACAAACGCTTCGCTTCCAAGCGTTGAATGGCTTCTCGGACTGAAGGACGAGACACATCGAACTGTTTTGCCAGTTCACGCTCTGGAGGCAGTTGTTGCCCCGGAGACAATGTTCCTTCCACTATCAACCTTTCTAACTCTTGTTCTATAACATCAGAGAGTTTTGGCTGACGAATCCTTTGATAAGCCATAATTTATTGTTCTTCTACTCTTGCAGGTAATTGGTAATACCAATTTTAAGTTGGTGCAGAAATTAACATAATTAAAACGCCACTGTCCAGCCGAAAATTGACCTAAATCATAGAACGAGCTTACTTCCAACACTCTGATAACAATCGACTGTTAAAACAGCAATAGAATTGGTATGACCAATTACATAAAGCATACAAATGGGAAGTCGACGTGCTAGCAGTTTTGGAAAAGAAATACAGAAAATGACAAAATTATCAGTCTATTTATTCACCAAAACGGCATGTGCGAGCGTAAAAATGTAGTTAACTTTTAACAATCATTAATATTTCTGGTATCAAAAAAAGGCATACCTGATCGTATGCCTTATTTATTTCGCTTTTTTGAATTTACACTTTCGCTACAAATCAACGCTGTATAAGCAGTCTATATTTCACCCAATCAAAGCTTAGACCAGGATCGCTTTTTCTCAAGGGCGCAATATATTGATGACCGGTAATTCGTGGCGGGGTGATTTGAGGATAAGACTGCATAATCACCTCAGTGATCTCTGCAAGTGATTGATATTGCGCTTCTGTGTAGGCAGTAAATTCTGTCCCTTCAAGCTCGATACCAATGGAATAGTCATTACAACGCTCCCTGCCCGCGAAACTGGATTGACCGGCATGCCATGCTCTATCGAGAAAAGAAACAAATTGAACAACCTCGCCGTTTCTCTTAATCAAGCAATGTGCAGAAACGCCCATTTTGTGAATAACTTCAAAAAATGGATGTTCATTTGGGTCTAGCTTGCCAGTGAAGAAGTCCTCTATATATGGTCCACCAAACTGCCCAGGAGGCAAACTGATATTGTGTACCACCAGCAGAGAGATGTCGTTTACATCAGAGCGGGCATCAAAAAATGGTGACGGAACATGCTTTGCTTGTGTCAGCCAGCCATTCTCGATAATTGGGCGCATATCAACCTCTCTACTTTGCAAATTAACTGCTGAAATTATTGACACCGGAGAGTATCATTCGTTGCCATCTCCCTTTCAAGACAAGATTTGCGATGAAGAACACACACAACATTCAAGAACGCCTAGAATACCTTAAACAACAACTCCCTTTAGAGATCACTAGCTCTGTCGCTGATACCTTAAAAGAAGATCTAGGTGGCAGTGTCGACGCAGATAACGACATTACTGCATCTTTGATCCCTGACGATGCGGTTAATACCGCAACGATTATTACTCGTGAGCATGGTGTGTTCTGTGGTCAAGCATGGGCTGATGAAGTTTTTAAACAGCTCGGTGGCAAGGTCAGCATTGAATGGCACGTAAAGGACGGCGATAAAGTCGAACCTAACCAAACCCTTTGCACGCTGACAGGCCCTGCTCGTGACCTGTTGACTGGTGAGCGTAACGCAATGAATTTCATCCAAACGCTGTCTGGCTGCGCAACAGTTACCGCAGAGTACGCTGAAAAAATCGCGCATACTGAGTGCCGTCTACTAGACACACGCAAAACCATTCCAGGTCTGCGTAGCGCACTAAAATACGCCGTGACCTGCGGTGGTGGCTTTAACCATCGCATCGGTGTGTTCGACGCTTACCTTATTAAAGAAAATCACATTATTGCTTGTGGTGGCATCACTCAAGCCATCCAAAAAGCGAAAGAGCTTAACCCAGGCAAACCGGTAGAAGTAGAAACGGAAAGCTTAGAAGAGTTGAAACAAGCGATAGAGGCTGGTGCCGACATCATCATGCTCGATAACTTCACAAAAGAAATGATGCGTGAAGCCGTAGCGATTAACGCAGGTCGTGCCGCTTTAGAGAACTCCGGCAACATTACGCTAGAGACCATCGCAGAATACGCAGAAACCGGTGTCGATTACATTTCGGTAGGCGCGTTGACTAAGCATCTAAAAGCGATGGATCTTTCGATGCGCTTCAAATAATAAAAGCAACACAATCTAAATTACTTCAACTAACTCAGTGAGTTGTGAGTAATTCATCATTAAAAAGGGCCAATAGGCCCTTTCTTTTTATCCACTAAAAAATAGTACTACTCGCAAAACTCTGCATGCGATATGCAACTTTTCACCAAAGAGTTTTATCTCACTCGAGAGCCGATCCCTTCCCCATTTTCAACCCACCTTAACTCTCCATAATCTTTCGCCAATGCAAGGGCATTATTTATTTCATTAAGAAGGAAAGAAAATGAAACACAGTAAACAGAAAAAACAGCAAGGCTTTACGTTAATTGAATTGATGATTGTGGTAGCAATTATTGGTGTGTTATCAGCAGTCGCAATCCCTGCATATAAAGACTATGTCGCAAAGTCAGCTGTAACCTCTGCTGTGGGTACTTTAAAGTCATTACTTACTAATGCTGATTTATATACTCAGAACAACACCACAGCTACTTCCGACTTAGGAGACATCGGTGGGAACGCTACTATGAACGCCCTTGGCAATATTACCGCATCAATTGAAGGTGCTGGAGCAGCCTCAAACGCAAAATCTACACTCAAATTTGTATTTAATACTGGCAATGCTGCAGCAGGTGACATCGAATATGCTAGGACACCAAACACACCCTGGGGCTGTACAAATAATACTAACCCAAAAGTATCTATTGATAGCTGCCCATAATGCAAACCAACCTCTCCACGATTCTTCGTCAAAAAGGACTATTGGCTTTTTCCCAAGAAGAATCGTTGCTTGAGCAAGTCAAAGCTTCTGGCATTTCGATGCCGGAAGCTTTGCTCAGTTCAGGGTTATTTACATCACGCGAACTCACTGAACATTTAAATTCTATTTTTGGATTAAATCAGCCCGAGTTATCTCAGTACGAGTACGCCTCGCTTTGTCAGCAACTTGGCCTTAGGGAATTAATCACACGGCATAACGCACTCCCACTCCAGCGTACACCTTCAACGTTATTATTAGCCGTTGCCGACCCCACGAACCAACAAGCAGAAGACGATTTCCGCTTTGCCACTGGTTTACAGATTGAATTGGTGTTGGCGGATTTTCGTCAACTCAGCGCGGCAATTCGACGCTTATATGGTCGTTCATTGAGTCATGAGAAGTCCGGGTTAAAAGAGATCAACCAAGAAGAGTTAGCCAATCTGGTTGATGTGGGCGCAGATGAAATCGACAACATTGAAGACTTGAGCCAAGATGAGTCTCCTGTTAGCCGTTACATCAACCAAATTCTGTTGGACGCTGTGCGCAAAGGCGCATCCGATATCCACTTTGAGCCTTATGAAAAGATGTACCGTGTGCGCCTACGCTGTGATGGCATCTTAATTGAAACACAGCAGCCACCAAGCCACTTAAGTCGCCGCTTATCCGCTCGTATCAAAATCCTCTCTAAACTTGATATTGCAGAGCGACGTTTACCACAAGATGGGCGTATTAAGCTCAAGTTGAATCAAGACACCGCAATTGATATGCGTGTATCCACGCTACCGACTCTATTCGGAGAGAAAATTGTACTACGACTGCTCGACAGCAGCTCTGCGTCATTGGATATCGACAAGCTTGGTTATAGCGAACAACAAAAACAATTGTACTTGGATGCGCTGCGTCGCCCACAAGGCATGATTCTGATGACAGGCCCAACCGGGAGCGGAAAAACCGTTTCTCTGTACACTGGGCTGAGTATCCTCAATAAGCCAGAAATCAACATTTCCACGGCAGAAGACCCAGTAGAAATTAACTTATCGGGCATTAACCAAGTTCAAGTTCAGCCTAAGATTGGTTTTGGTTTTGCCGAAGCCCTGCGCTCTTTCTTACGTCAAGACCCGGATGTGGTAATGGTCGGTGAGATTCGTGACTTAGACACCGCCGAAATCGCTATAAAAGCATCGCAAACCGGTCACTTAGTACTTTCAACCTTACATACCAATTCTGCGGCTGAAACGGTTATTCGTTTATCAAACATGGGCGTAGAAAGCTTTAACTTGGCCTCATCTCTTAATTTGATTATTGCCCAGCGCTTGGCCCGTAAACTGTGCTCGCACTGTAAACAATCACAAGAGCTTACCGTTCAGCTACAACATCTTGGAATTCAAGCAAGCGACAACATTTTTAAAGCCAATCCCGATGGATGTAATGAGTGTACCCATGGTTATTCCGGCCGAACGGGAATTTATGAAGTGATGCGCTTTGATGAATTTCTTTCCGAAGCGCTTATTAAAGGCGCCTCAGTACATGAACTAGAAAAACTCGCCATCGCAAATGGTATGAGCACGTTACAGATGTCGGGCATAGAAAAACTCAAACAAGGGATCACAAGTTTTAGTGAACTACAGCGCGTACTTTATTTTTAATCCTTTAATCAGCAGTCACCTCTATGAAAAGCACTACACCACAACTTAAAAACTTCCGCTGGAAAGGCATCAACAGTTCTGGCAAAAAGACGTCTGGACAAACCCTCGCGATGACAGAAATTGAAGTACGCGAGCGTCTAGACGCACAGCACATCAAGATCAAGAAGTTAAAGAAAAGCAGTATCTCGTTTCTCACTAAACTCAGCCATCGCGTGAAAGGCATAGACATCACGGTGTTTACCCGTCAGATTTCGACGATGTTGATAACCGGTGTACCCTTAGTTCAGGCTTTAAAATTGGTCTCAGAGAATCATAAAAAAGCAGAGATGAAATCCATTTTGATGAGCGTGACACGCGCCGTTGAAGCGGGGACGCCCATGTCAAAAGCCATGCGCACTGCAAGTGAACACTTTGACCCACTCTATACCGATCTTATCGCCACAGGTGAGCAATCCGGTAACTTAGCAGAAGTGTTCGAGCGCTTAGCCACCTACCGAGAAAAAAATGAACAACTCCGTGCGAAAGTGATCAAAGCACTGATTTACCCAGCGATGGTAGTGCTAGTAGCGTTAGGCGTGTCGTTTATCATGCTCACCAAAGTCATTCCCGAGTTTGAAAAAATGTTTGTTGGTTTTGGTGCTGACTTACCGTGGTTTACCAGGCAAGTATTAGATCTTTCCGCCTGGACACAAAACTGGAGTCCGTTTATCGCACTAGGCTCCATTAGTTTATTCATTTCGGCGAGAATCCTCTCTAAGCGTTCAGATTCTTTTCGCTTAATGCTCAACCGCTCTGTGCTTAAATTTCCTGTCCTGGGCCCTGTATTATCAAAAGCCGCTATCGCCAAATTTAGTCGAACACTCGCCACAAGCTTTACAGCGGGCATTCCAATTCTAACCAGTTTAAAAACCACATCAAAAACATCAGGAAACTTGCACTATCAACTCGCCATAGAAGAAGTTTACCGTGATACCGCCGCAGGTATGCCAATGTATGTAGCCATGCGCAACTGTAATGTGTTCCCTGAATTGGTGTTACAAATGGTTATGATCGGTGAAGAGTCTGGTCGACTTGACGATATGCTCAATAAAGTTGCAACAATCTACGAGTTTGAAGTCGACAACACCGTCGACAACCTTAGTAAAATTCTAGAGCCACTAATTATCGTTTTTTTAGGTATCGTTGTTGGCGGATTAGTGACAGCAATGTACTTGCCAATCTTTAACTTAATGAGTGTATTGGGCTAGAATGAGCTGTTAACTCCTTTAAAACAGCATCTTGCTGATTTCACTCATCGCTCAAGAGACAAATATGGAAGTATTCCAGTACTACCCTTGGCTATTCGTTGTGTTTGCCACCATCTTCGGTCTTATCGTGGGTAGCTTCCTCAATGTGGTTATTTATCGACTACCTAAAATCATGGAACTAGAATGGCGACGCGAATGTGCCGAGTCATTTCCTGAATACAAAATAGAACCTCCTAAAGAAGTGCTGACCTTGAGCGTCCCACGCTCCTCCTGCCAGAAATGCGCAACACCGATACGTATTCGCGACAACATTCCTGTGATTAGCTGGCTGCTTTTAAAAGGCAAATGTCACAACTGTCAGACAACCATTAGCACACGCTATCCACTGATTGAACTGCTCACTGCATTCTGCTCAGGCTTTGTCGCTTACCACTTTGGTTTTAGTTACTTTACCGTTGCACTACTCTTTTTCACTTTTATCTTAATCGCTGCAACATTTATCGATCTCGATACTATGTTGTTACCTGACCAATTAACATTACCATTAACTTGGGCTGGCATTGCCTTAGCATTAGTCGAAATAAGTCCTGTTACTCTACAAGATTCTGTCATTGGTGCTATTGCTGGTTACCTATGTCTCTGGTCCGTTTACTGGGGCTTTAAGCTACTTACTGGTAAAGAAGGAATGGGATATGGTGATTTTAAACTACTAGCAGCACTAGGGGCTTGGCTGGGCTGGCAGTCACTGCCGATGATCATTCTACTTTCTTCTGTGGTTGGCATCGTATTTGGCATCATTCAACTACGCTTGCAAAAGCAGGGAATTGAAAAAGCTTTCCCTTTCGGTCCTTACTTAGCAATTGCTGGTTGGATAAGCTTAATTTGGGGCGAGCAGATTTTAAACTGGTACTTTACTTCAGTTCTAGGAGTGTAAATGGCTTTGGTTATTGGTTTAACAGGTGGTATCGCTAGTGGAAAAACAACCGTCGCGAATCTGTTCAAACAACAATTTAAAATCGATATCGTTGATGCCGACATTGTAGCAAGAGAAGTTGTCGAACCAGGTACTCCCGGCCTAAACGCGATTATTGAACACTTTGGTCACGATATCGTTCGTGAAGACCAAACTTTAGATCGCGCAAAGCTGAGAGAAAAAATCTTTTCGAATTCAGATGAAAAAGCATGGCTCAACGCACTGTTGCACCCGATAATTCGTGAAAAGATGATCGAAGATTTGCAGCAAGTCACTTCAGAGTATGCGTTACTTGTGGTGCCGTTGCTCGTAGAAAACAAGCTAGATAGTTTGTGTGATCGCGTTCTTGTCGTCGATGTAGAACCGAATACACAGATATCTCGCACGATGAAACGAGACAATGTGAGTGAAGATCAAGTTCGCGCCATCCTTGCCTCTCAAGCATCAAGAGAGCAAAGGCTCGCGCTTGCAGACGATGTGGTTAAGAATAATCCAAGTGACCCTGATCTTTTGCTTCAAATCACAGATTTGCACGAAAAGTACCTAGCCATGTGTAAGAAAAATCTGCGAAAATAGGAACGAAACTCACAAAGGCTTATGTCGATGACCACGCACAAATTTGAACATCCGTTAAATGAGAAAACTCGTATTTATCTAAGAGTGGAGTCTCTGCTGCGTCAGGCTCACTTGGCCTCTGGGTTTAGCGAAAATCATCAGTATCAACTGTTTTTCCGTGCGTTATTCGATATGGTTGAGATCTTCGAACAGATCCAGTTGAAAAGTGAACTGGCTAAAGATCTTGAGAAGCAACGGCTGTCGTACCGCCATTGGCTAAATGTTGATGGCGTCGATCAAGACGCATTAAATACCCTACTACAAGAGATAGATGTCGTTCATAGCCAACTGATGGGTGCAGAACGTTTTGGTCAAGCACTAAAAGAAGATCGCTTCCTAAGCTCTATCCGTCAACGCTTTAATCTACCGGGTGGTTCATGCTGTTTTGATCTGCCAGCATTACACTACTGGCTTCATCTACCTATTGAACGTAAAAAGCGTGATGCACAACAGTGGCAAGCAAGCTTAAAGCCCTTATCTGATGCGCTTTCGTTATGGTTAAAGCTCACTAGAGAGACCGGACATTTCAAAGCTCAAATCGGTCGTGCAGGTTTCTTCCAAAGTGACGCTGATGAAGCCAACATTCTAAGACTTCACATCCCAATGGAATATGGCGTGTATCCTATGATTTCAGGCCATAAAAACCGCTTTGCGATCAAGTTCATGTCGTTTGAAAACGGTCAAGCGTGCACACAAGATATTGAATTTGAACTTGCTGTGTGCAGCTAAGACGACACTTAGCCTCGCCTCCATAATCTAAAATTCAACGCTTTATTGCGCTTATATTTGATAAAATTTCGTAGCAGCAATAGCGCGTTGAATAAGCCATCTTTAATTCGTTTAGGTATACTACCCTTTAACACCAATTAGTAATGGGACGCTCAACTATGTCTAAAGTTACCATCGTTCAATGTCCACAATGTGGCGCCGACGTAGAATGGGGAGAACAAAGTCCTCATCGCCCTTTCTGCAGTAAACAATGCCAAATGATTGATTTTGGTGAATGGGCAGATGAAGAAAACACCATCCCAGGCGCACCCGATATGTCCGATAGTGATGGCTGGTCTGAAGACCAGTATTAAATTGAGACCTAGGGTAAAGGAATACCCTAGGTTCCTTCTTGGGGAACCTGAATCACGCTCCGTCGTCGCTGTCCAGAATGACGAATTTTAACCACGGTACTCTGTAATCTTTGACCATCATTTCCTGTCATTCCGAGGAGCCATAGCGACATCAGGAATCTATTCACAACAAGACAGAGGCGTGGAGTGTACGTCAGTGCATGAGCATCGACAGTGCAGGTCGGGCGAAAAGAAACGAGCAAGCTAATTACACAAATAAAAAAACGGAGCCCTAAAAGGACTCCGTTTAAGATGAGAACGCTAGTTATAGCATTACTTCTTAGCAAGTTTCTCTTTGATACGAGCAGACTTACCAGAACGCTCACGTAGGTAGTACAACTTGGCACGACGTACTGCACCACGGCGTTTAACTTCGATGCTATCAACGATTGGAGAGTGTGTTTGGAACGTACGCTCAACACCTTCACCGTTAGAGATCTTACGTACAGTGAAAGCAGAGTGTAGACCACGGTTACGGATTGCGATTACAACGCCTTCGAAAGCCTGTAGACGCTCACGGTCACCTTCTTTTACCTTAACTTGAACTACAACAGTGTCACCTGGTGCAAATTTAGGTAGGTCTGATTTCATTTGCTCTTCTTCAAGAGCTTTGATGATGTTACTCATTTTTTAAATTCCTAGAATAAACTGATACTAAATAAATTAGGTTACTTTGCGTTATGTTCTTTAATGGCTTTATGCTCATTAACAAACTCAGCAAGTAATTGTTCCTGTTCGTCAGTCAGAGCTAGGTTTTCCAGGAGCTCTGGTCTTCTTAGCCAAGTACGGCCCAACGACTGCTTGAGTCGCCATTGACGAATGTCCTTGTGATTGCCTGACATCAGTACAGCTGGTACCTCTTTGTCATCCAATACTTCTGGACGCGTATAGTGAGGACAATCTAACAAGCCATTTGCAAAAGAGTCTTCTTCTGCTGACGCGAAATCCCCTAGTACACCCGGAACAAACCGAGAGACAGAGTCGATTAACGTCATGGCTGGTATCTCACCACCCGTCATCACAAAATCACCAATCGACCATTCTTCGTCGACTTCAGATTGAATGATGCGCTCATCTACCCCTTCATAACGACCACAAATCAGAAGCAAGTTCTCATTCGTTGCCAGTTCTTCCACTCCTTTCTGGTCGAGCTTGCGACCTTGAGGAGAAAGGTAGATGACTTTCGTCTTGCCCGGTGAGGCTGCTTTCGCGGTATGAATGGCATCGCGCAAAGGCTGAACCATCATTAACATACCAGGGCCACCACCGTAAGGTCGGTCATCGACTGTGCGATGTTTGTCGTGAGTGAAATCTCTAGGATTCCAAGTCTCAATCGACAAAAGACCTTTTTTAACCGCTTGACCTGTTACTCCAAAATCAGTAACAGAACGGAACATTTCTGGAAAAAGGCTAATAACGCCAACCCACATGTTTATCTCGCTCTGTAATTTTGGAGATTAGAATCCAGGATCCCAGTCAACTTCGATCCGTTGAGCTTCGCGATCAACATTAATGATCACTTGCTCTTCAAGGAACGGGATTAATCGTTCCTTCTGCCCGAAAGCATCTTTAAGATTTGCTTTAACAACCAGAACATCGTTTGAGCCAGTTTCTAGCATGTCAGTAACGACACCTAGATCGTAACCTTTAGTAGTTACAACTTGCATCCCAAACAATTCGCGCCAGTAGAACTCATCTTCTGACAATTCAGGAAGTACCGCAGGGTCAATAGCAATTTCAAAGTTCGTCATTAGATGCGCGTCTTCACGAACATCCATGCCTTCCAGCTTAGCCACCATACCTTTATTATGGCGCTTCCAGCTTTCTACTTTGTACTCAACCCACTTGCCCTTTTGGTTAATGTACCAAGGGCTGTAATCGAAAATGCTTTCAGCATTGTCTGTGTAGGAAAAAACCTTAAGCCAACCACGAATGCCGTAAGTAGCACCAAACTTGCCTACAACAATCTTTTCGTTGCTCATTGTTTCTTTACCTTTCATCGACATAAACTAGTTTCTACTTTTCAAGTAAAAAATTAAGCCGCTTTTTGAGCGTCTTTAACTAGCTTAGCAACACGGTCAGATACTGACGCGCCTTGACCAACCCAGTGGTTAACGCGGTCTAGGTCTAGACGTAGACCTTCTTCTTGACCTTTAGCAGTTGGGTTGAAGAAACCAACTTTCTCGATGAAACGGCCAGTTGCAGCGTTGCGGCTGTCCGCTACTACGATTTGATAAAATGGACGCTTTTTAGCGCCGTGACGTGCCAAACGAATGGTTACCATGTCGTCCTCTTTGCTTTCTCAAAAATAAAATTAACCCCAAAAACCATTCAAGAAATTAAACAGTTTGGGGTCTCGTGCCAAAATAAAGCTCCGGAATTTTACTCTTCTCCCGGAGCAATGCAAGGAGTTTAGTTACTTTTTCACCAACATAAATTGAATTTAAAGTTTGTGACGTACCTAACACCCTGAATCTATGCGTGATCGATTAATTAACGACCAAATGGGTTGAAGCCACCGCCACCCCCCATGCCGCCCATCATGCCTTGCATGTTGCGCATCATGCCTTTCATGCCACCTTTTTGCATCTTTTTCATCATTTTCTGCATTTGGGTGAACTGTTTTAGTAAGCGGTTTACATCTTGAACCTGCACACCAGAACCAGCCGCGATACGCTTCTTGCGCGAGCCCTTGATAATTTCTGGGCGTTGACGTTCTTTCATTGTCATGGAGCTGATGATCGCTTCCATCTGTTTGAACATCTTGTCATCGACTTTATCTTTCACATTGTCTGGTAGCTGGGACATTCCTGGAAGCTTATCCATCATCCCCATCATGCCGCCCATGTTTTGCATCTGGCCTAGCTGTTCACGGAAATCTTCAAGGTCGAAACCTTTCTTCTCTTTGAACTTCTTCGCTAACTTTTCTGCCTTTTCTTGGTCAACGTTGCGTTGTAGGTCTTCAATCAAAGACAGAACGTCACCCATGCCAAGAATACGTGAAGCAACACGATCTGGGTGGAACGGTTCTAGCGCGTCAGTTTTTTCACCGACACCCAAGAATTTGATTGGTTTGCCCGTGACATGGCGTACTGAAAGTGCCGCACCACCACGAGCATCACCATCAACCTTAGTTAGAACTACACCGGTAAGAGGTAGCGCATCGCCAAAGGCTTTTGCTGTATTTGCTGCGTCTTGACCCGTCATGGCGTCAACAACAAATAGCGTTTCTACTGGGTTGATAGCTGCGTGAAGATCTTTGATCTCCCCCATCATCTCTTCATCAATTGCCAAACGACCTGCGGTATCGACAATAAGTACGTCGTAGAATTTTTTCTTCGCATGGTCAATCGCTGCATTGGCGATATCAATAGGCTTTTGGTCTGGTGATGATGGGAAGAAGTCAACACCGATGTCTGATGCCAGTGTTTCAAGCTGCTTGATTGCCGCAGGACGGTAAACGTCGGCAGACACAACCAAAACTTTCTTCTTGTCACGTTCTTTTAGAAGCTTAGATAACTTACCTACCGATGTGGTTTTACCCGCACCTTGTAGACCTGCCATAAGAAGCACAGCAGGTGGTTGAGCGGCAAGGTTTAGCGCCTCATTCGACTCACCCATTACGGCTTCAAGTTCTGTTTGAACGATCTTGATAAATTCCTGACCTGGAGTCAGAGATTTAGAAACTTCTACGCCCACCGCTTTTTCTTTAACGCGGTTCACAAATTCACGAACGACCGGAAGCGCAACGTCAGCTTCAAGTAGAGCCATTCGGACTTCACGTAGGGTTTCTTTAATGTTGTCTTCGGTCAGACGACCTTTGCCACTGATATTTTTCAGCGTTTTGGATAATCGATCCGTTAAATTCTCAAACATCTTTGTCTCTTCGCTAAAATGGCGATTAATTAGTGTGAGTATACATTAGCCAAGGTCTGAGTCATACCCGTACCGCTGTCCTATTCTTGTCTCTATTTATATATGGTGCGGTAACTTATTAATTTCAATATCTCATCTCTCACGATTGATGTCGGATATAACGTAGCCCCAAAGTGTAATGCAAGGTATAATTTCTCCATCGTGCACAATAATATTTAGGATTCATGGATAGCTTAATAGCCATCGCGGCCGCCATACTTTATGTCTTGGCGATTGCGACCATCATACCCGGACTCTCACAACAGTCAGGAATCAAAGCAAAAACAGTGTTTGCTAGTGCTGCCTGTGCGCTTGTTTTTCATGCGTGGATTTTGAGTGATCTGATTTTTGATGGTTCAGGTCAAAACCTGAGTATTCTCAACGTGGCTTCTTTGATCAGTTTTATTATTTCTCTGGTCATGAGCCTTGCTATGTTGAAAAACCGACTGTGGTTTTTATTGCCTGTCGTTTATAGCTTTGCTGCCATCAATTTATCTGCTGCCACATTTTTGCCAAGCACGTTTATAAAGCACCTAGAGAATGACCCTAAGCTACTCATTCATATTTCATTTGCGCTCTTCTCATACGCGACTTTAACTATCGGGGCACTATATGCGCTTCAGTTGGCTTGGCTGGATCACAAACTGAAAGCAAAAAAATCTTTGGCGATTAACCCAAACCTGCCGCCTCTATTAATGGTGGAGCGTCAACTCTTCAAAATTATTTTGATCGGTAACTTATTGTTAACTGCCACGCTCATTACTGGCTTTGTCTTTGTGCAGGATATGTTTGCCCAAGGTAAGGCACATAAGGGCATTCTTTCTTTCATCGCTTGGGTGGTGTACTCAATACTGCTTTGGGGTCACTATCAAAAAGGCTGGCGTGGTAGAAAAGTCACATGGTTCGCTGTTGCAGGAGCAACACTGTTAACTCTGGCATATTTTGGCAGTCGCTTTGTAAAAGAAATCATCTTGAATTAAGGAGCTCTAGGGCTCCTATCCTTTATATTTTAGGCTAGATAAAATACAGTACGCCTTAACTCTTTGACTTAACGGACTTACTCAACCGTTATATAACCCAATACTTACAAGGAACAGCAACGTTTTGGACGACATCTCTACGGGTATCTTGTTTGCGCTACTCGCGTGTCTTATCGTCATATCAGGTTACTTTTCCGGTTCAGAAACAGGGATGATGTCTCTGAATCGTTATCGCTTAAAACACTTAGCCAAAAACGGGCATAAGGGTGCTAAGCGAGTCGAAAGACTATTAGACCGTCCAGATCGTTTGATTGGTCTTATTCTTATCGGCAACAACCTCGTTAATATTCTCGCGTCCGCGATCGCGACCATTATTGGTATGCGTTTGTATGGTGATTTAGGTGTCGCTATCGCAACCGGTGCACTAACTATGGTTGTATTGGTTTTTGCCGAGGTTACCCCTAAAACAATTGCAGCGCTTTACCCTGAACGTGTGTCCTACGCGAGCAGTATATTATTGACCATACTGATGAAGTTACTGTCGCCTTTAGTGATGCTTGTTAACTTTATTACGAATGGCTTTATCCGCTTACTTGGTGTAAGAGCGGATCACTCAGCAGAAGATCATCTTAGCTCCGATGAGCTGCGTACGGTGGTAAATGAAGCTGGCGGTTTGATCCCTCGCCGACACCAAGACATGCTAGTGTCTATTTTAGATCTTGAGCACGTCACCGTGAACGACATTATGGTCCCACGCAATGAAATTACCGGTATTGATATTAACGACGACTGGAAATCCATTGTTCGCCAGCTAACACACTCACCACATGGACGCATAGTTTTCTATCGTGACCAAATTGATGAAGTGGTTGGCATGCTGCGCTTGCGTGAAGCTTATCGTCTGATGTTGGAAAAGAACGAATTCAACAAAGAAACGCTATTACGTGCTGCTGATGAGGTCTATTACATCCCAGAAGGCACACCACTGAACGTGCAAATGTTGAAATTCCAACGCAACAAGCAACGTATCGGTCTGATCGTGGATGAGTACGGTGATATCATCGGTCTAATCACTCTTGAAGATATTCTGGAAGAGATCATTGGTGAGTTCACGACGTCAATTTCTCCAAGCCTCTCTGATGAAATCAGTCCTCAAGGTGACGGAAGCTTTCTTATTGAAGGCAGCACCAATATTCGAGATATTAACAAAGGCCTGAAATGGGATTTACCAACGGATGGCCCAAGAACGTTAAACGGTCTTATTTTGGAGCACCTGGAAGATATTCCAGAGAGCCATTTAAGCGTGAGAGTAGCGGGTCACCCAATGGAACTTGTTGAGATTGAAGAGAACCGAATCAAGCTCGTTCGTGTTTATCCGAAGAAGAAAAAATCGACATCCAAATAACCAAAAGAAAAGCCTGACTCATGTCAGGCTTTTTTACTTATTGGGGCAATATGCTTCTCTTAATGAGCACCTAGTCAATGCGCAACTCTTTTAACATCGACTCAGGCAAAGCAAGTTCATCATTTTTGTTCACCGAAACACCAGCATCCAAAATGTTCTTTGCGATCTGTTGTGCTTCTTTTAAAGAGTGCATTGCTGCCGTGCCGCATTGGTATTCGTTAAGTTCAGGGATCTTATTCTGACTTTCTACCTTCAGCACATCTTCCATTGCTGCAATCCAAGCATCTGCGACTTGCTGCTCTGATGGTGTGCCAATCAGGCTCATGTAAAAACCTGTGCGGCAACCCATAGGCGAAATATCGATGATCTCAACAGAATCATCGTTTAGGTGATTACGCATAAAGCCTGCATAAAGGTGCTCTAGGGTGTGAATACCTTTTTCAGAAAGAATGTCTTTGTTTGGCGCAGTAAAGCGTAAGTCGAAAACAGTAATCGTATCCCCTTTTGGGGTCTGCATGGTTTTCGCCACTCGTACAGCGGGTGCATTCATACGAGTGTGGTCCACGGTAAAACTATCGAGTAAAGGCATTACATCTCTCCTGATTGTAACTCCAGTACCTTTCGGTAATGGATAAATGTCATTCATCCCTACAGCACATGAACTGACTGTGGGCTAAAAGAACCAGCTGCTGTTGTCTTCTAATTCCTGACGACATTGCTTCAGCTGCCAGCCATAAGTTTTCGCTGTTTGTTCAACACGTCGAGCGACTTTGATTAAACTAGGCTTTCGATTATAAGTACCTCGCTTATACCCACCTCGCCCTTCATGATAAGCCAGATACTGGTTATAGGGATCCCATAATGAAATCCCTAGCTGACGCCGTGTTTCATGAGTATACCAACCGACAAACATCATAGAATCATCGAAGTTGGTACGAGAGCCACCCTGACCTGTGGCATCTTGGAAGTCTTCCCAAGCAGGGTCTTGAGCTTGAGCGTAACCATACGCACTGCTGACTCGTCCCCAAGGAATAAACCCTAGCAAATAATCTTTAGGTGGTTTTGCATCGTGCCGAAAGCTGCTTTCTTGTTTAATGATGGCCATAGCGACATGAATAGGGGTCCCCCATTCATCTTCCATATCTTTGGCATCATCGTACCAACCGGATTTCTCTCGGAATATCTCGCATAAGTTATTCTGCTGCTTTGGCGGTGCCGTAGCACAACCTGCAAGTAACACGCTTCCAAGTACCGCTACTACTGACGACTTAATGTTCAACCGCACCAATCCTTAGTTAGTCATTACTGCTTCAGGTAAGCAAAGTAATCTTCCAAAAAATCATCAAAAGAAAGCGTGTCACTCTGCTCTGCTTGCTTTTGTTTTTCCACGGACGACGCTACTTCCGTTTCCATCGTATCTTGTGAGTAGTACTGATAACCGTGAGCTAGGTTTTCATCACGGTACTTCATACCAAGAGTACAACCAACTTTACCTAGCCCACCCAGCTCTTTCGTTAGCTCTAATAGTTGACCAGAGATCGTTAGTTCTGGGTTATCAATCCATGTCTCGAGTTGATTACACACATCTTGGTATGCACTGCCACCAGCGGTCATATCCATTTGCTGTGCTATTTGACGTAACTCGACGAAAACTCGGTGTGCCCAATCTTGTAGAGATAGACGTTCACCTTGACAACCAATTTGCAGCATTAGACCTTTTTCACGGCCAGAAACAATGACTTTATTCCAGTTATCGCGCCAACACTCTAATTCACAGTTATCCATAGGGTCTGAGTCTGACAAAGCCGCCCAGGTAAGGAAGAGATCCAAGAATCGTACTTGATCTTCATTTAAGCCCACTGCGCTGAATGGGTTAACGTCTAGAGAACGAACTTCAATGTATTCGACACCACCGCGTCGTAACGCATCTGAAGGCTTCTCACCACTTTTCGATACACGTTTTGGACGAATCGGAGCGTACAGTTCATTCTCAATTTGTAAGATATTGGAATTAAGCTGGCGGTATTCACCATCCACTTTTACCCCAATTTTCGCAAACTCTTCTGATGGGTGGCGAATCGCATCACTCAAACCATCGAGGTATTGGTCAATGCTGTTAAAACCAATTTTCAGCACACTTTGAGCACTATTGGTATAGCCAAGATCGCTCAAACGCAAAGACGTCGACTTCGGCAAATATAATGTCCCGCCAATCTTCTCGAATGGCAGATCGGTTTCACGACCTTGAATAAAAGAGCCACATAACGCTGGTGATGCACCAAAGAAGTAGGGAATCATCCAGCCAAAGCGGTAGTAATTACGGATCAACGCAAAGTACGCATCAGACTTAGCATCTTGGCGGGCTTGTTCATCTTGCTCGCCATAGAGCGCATCCCAAAATGTTTCAGGAAACGAGAAGTTAAAGTGGACACCTGAAATAATTTGCATCAGGCTGCCATAACGACGCTTTAGGCCTTCTCGGTACAACGTTTTCATTTTCGCTGCATTCGAAGAGCCATACTGGGCTAACTGAATATCATCCTCTGAGCCTACGTAGCAAGGCATTGATAGTGGCCACATTTTCTCTTCACCCATTTTGGTTTGAGTGAAATGATGGATATCTTTCAGCTGTGCCATCAGTTCTGGAATTTCATGTGACACAGGCGTAATGAACTCTAACAATGATTCCGAAAAATCCGTTGTGATCCATTGATTTGTGAACGCAGAGCCTAACCCTTCAGGATGAGGAGTTGTAGCTAGATGTCCATCCTGACGATAGCGCAAAGTTTCTCGCTCAACACCGCGTCCAAACTGCTTAAATACTTCGGGGTTTGATGCAACTTTTTTTAGTCGCGCAGCAAAATCAGTCAAAATGAGGTTCGCTTATATTGGGAGCAGGACACTTGTTACATAACACAAGTGTAAGCTAAGTTATTGATAGTTAATGCATCTAGATAAATAACCCACGAAAAGTTGCTTATCTAGATGAATAGCGGAGAAACGTTTCTCCGCTATTAAATGTGTACTCTATCGAATGATTTCAAGCTCTTCTACGTCTTTCCCCAACTTTTCTAATTGAGGACGCAACGATTTAGCATCACCAACGACGATAATTTGATAGTCATTTGGATCAAACCATTTCTGAGCCAGCGCATTCAACGTCTGCTTATCGACTTTTTCTACGATAGCGTTTCTTTGCTGCAAGTAATCATGATCGAGGTTGTACTTAAGAATATCACTGATGAGCTCCGCTTTTTGTGTTGGTGTTTCATATTTCAGTGCATCTTTTTGACCGACCGCTTGACGCATAAATTTCATCTCTTCATCAGTAATACCTGACTGCGAGTATTCATTTAGCTCATTTTCCATCTCAATGATCGAAGCAACCGTTGCATCCGCTCGTACTTGCGCGGTGAAAACCACCGAGCCTGTTTCTGGATTACCAGAGAAGTAGCCGTAAGCACCGTATGTGTAACCCTTGTCTTCACGTAGATTTTGGTTAATGCGGCTATTGAAGTTCCCAGCTAAGTTGAAGTTTGCCAGTTGGCTTAGGTAAAAATCGCCCGTTGCGTCGTAAGGCATACCTTGACGAACCATCATGACCACACTTTGCGGCGCTCCTGGTTTATCAACAAGATGGATCTTTTGCTCACCTAATGCAGCAATGCTTTGCGGTGCATACAATGGCGCAGCTTCATCTTGCCAGTTTTTCCAGAACGTCAGTTGCTGCTCAATTTCCTGTTTATTGATGTCACCAACAACGACGATTTGCGCACTTTGTGGCGTGTAATGCTTCGAGTAGAATTCACGGACATCATCCAACGTTAATGCACTGACACCTGCTTGCGTGCCGTCTTTTGGTCGAGCAAAAACCGAATCCCCATAGAGCACCTGGCGACTCGCTTGTGACGCCATCCAACTTGGATTTTGGTGCTCATATACCAGGCCTTCTAGCGCTTGCATTTTTACACGCTCGAAATCATCTTGATTAAATGCAGGAGACAGCAACATCTCTTCGACAATTTTTAACGTCGGCTCTAAGTTCTTTTCTAGAGCAGAAACACTGATGTTTGTTGTATAACCTGTGGCATTAACAGAGATAACACTACCCAGTTTATCAAGCTCAGCTTGAATCTCTTCGACACTGCGTTTCGTTGTGCCTTCTTGCAACATCGCAGCGGTCAATTGGGCAAGACCTTCTTTACCCTTTTCAACAAAACGTGTCCCGGCAGGTAGACTAAATTGCATCATCACCGTCGGCGTTTCATCGCTAACTGCACCAAGCAGCTCTGAGCCATTCTTGAAATGTAACTCGTACAGCTCTGGCATCGTCGCTTTCACTGGTTCTCCTACTGGCGGTTGCACTGAGCGATCGAAGTTATCGGTCGCACGACGATACGCCAATTGGTCATCGGAAATCTTCTCATATTCTGGCAGCGTACGCTTTGGCGTCACAAAGGTCGCAGGTTTTACGACAAGGTCTGTTTTTCCTTTTGGGACCACGCTTAGGGTCACTTTGTTCTTACCTTGAATAAAGTCCGTATACGCTTTTTCTACCGAAGTCGGCGTAACTGCACGGATTTGCTCAAGCTGTTGCTCAAGACGATCAGGATCGCCGAAAAATGTCTCGTTGGAAGCCAACTGAGTCACTTTACCTTTAACGCTTTCTAGCGCAAAAATAGCATCCGCTTCCGCTTTACCCTTCAACTGCTCAAGGCGATCCTCTGTCACGCCTTTTTCCGCAAACTGATTTAGTGATTGTAAAAGCTCGTCGTACAGTTTTGATAGGTCGCCTTTGTCTCCAGAATCACCCATTGCGTAAACGTAAAAGTTACACGCCAGTTCAGCACAATCATGGAATGAACCAGCATCGACCGCTTTTTGAGTCTTCACTAGGTCTTGATAGAGCACGCTGTTGGTACCGCCACCCAATACTTCTGATAATGTATCGAGAGACGCTTGGCTTTCTTCGCCATTGTAGGTTGTTGGCCACGCGATCATCACCATAGGTTGTTGAATACGATCTTCTAGAGTGATGTATTTATCTTCTTGCAGTTTTGCAGGTTGTTTCGGCGCATTTTCAACCTCAGGACCACGAGGAATCGAACCGAAGTACTTATTTACCCACTCTAGAGTTTGTTCAACGTCTAAGTCACCACCGATCGTGATAGTCGCATTGTTTGGGCCATACCAACGCAAGAAAAACGCTTTGAGGTCGTTCACATCAACACGATCAAGATCTTCAACATAACCAATGGTTTGCCACGAATACGGATGACCTTCAGGATATAGCGCTTCGGACATGCGCTCCCAAATTAAGCCATAAGGACGATTATCGTAACGCTGAGCTCGCTCATTTTTTACAGTCGAACGCTGAATTTCAAATTTGCGTTGAGAAACCGCATCCAACAAAAAGCCCATACGGTCAGACTCTAACCACAGCATTTTCTCGAGCTGGTTAGCAGGGACAGTTTCAAAGTAGTTAGTACGATCGCGGTTTGTAGTACCATTTAATGTGCCGCCAGCCTCCGTGATGATTTTGAAGTGCTCTTGGTCACCAACGTTCTCTGAACCTTGGAACATCATGTGCTCAAAGAAATGCGCAAAACCAGACTTACCCACTTCTTCACGAGCTGAACCAACATGGTAAGTCACATCCACATGGACCAATGGGTCAGAATCTTCAGGAGCTAAGATCACCGTTAAACCATTATCGAGTTTATACTTTTGGTATGGAATCTTAACTTTGCCTTCTTCAGCTTTCGATGACTCAACGAAAGTTACCCCTTTCGGCAGTGATGAAACTGGCGTATTTGATGCACAGCCCGTGATCACCAACAGTGAACACGCGCCAACCCAAAACATCTTCATGTACTTTCCTTAAAATAATCCGAGATAGATGGCCGCAAGTAAGCTATACCTAGCAGCCTTTCCTAAAAATATTAAAATCACGCAAGGCAGAAACTTCATTCTTAGCCACCCTGCGGCTAAACACAGCGGGTCTCCTATTACAGGTAACCAGCTAAAAAATAACCCCCAATAGCCATACTTAGAGAGCCACTTTAATGCGGTATGACCGTGCTTTTCCTCTTGTGCTTTGTTGGGAATCCACAAGCCAAGCCAATAATTTGTTAAGCCACCAAGCGTATTACCGATAGTAGCGACCATAACAATTGAAGAAACGGAGTATTGATTTAATGAGAGAGTGGCAACTAAGCCCGCTTCAGAACCACCAGGCAACAACGTGGCACTGAGAAAACCGGTCATGAAAAGCACCCATAATGCTGAATCTGAAAACCAAAGCGCTAAACTTTCAAAACTCGTGTTAAATGCTTCTAGCATGTCATATCAAGCAACACCTTGCCTCTGGTTCTTCCTGACTCGACCTGCTGGTGAGCACCAATGACATCACTCATAGGATAAACCTGTTGAATTTCAGTCTTCAGTAAGCCAACGCCGACCATGTACAACAAGGTATCTAACTGCGCAGGGTCTGGTTCAACCAACATGCCACTAGCCTCAAAGCCTAGGAGTTTGGCTTTTTCACAAATCAGCTCAGCAGTTATGGTTGGAACGGTGATGACTCTCGCATTATCTTTCAGGCATTTAAGCGCATCTAACGCAGCATCTCCGCCTACTAAATCAATCAAAACATCAACATCTTCAACACGTTCTGACACTGGTGCAAATTGATAGTTCACTGCATGAGCACCGAGCGTCGCAAGGTAGTCTAAATTTCGTTCACTGCAGGTTGTAAAGACTTCCGCTTTCGTCGCGATCGCAATTTGTACCGCGAGGTGTCCAACACCACCGGCTCCAGCGAGGATAAGTACGCGATCGTTTTCCGTCACATTAGCCTTACTGAGAGCTTGTGCCGCAGTTTGTCCCGCCAACGGTAATGCAGCAGCTGCCTCCAAAGTTACGGAGCTAGGAACATGACTTAACTCAGTTTCTGGAACACATATGTATTGACTGTAACCACCGCCTCGAACTGGGAAACCAATAAATCCAGCCACCTCATCACCTTCATTAAAACGTGATGCCCCCTCTCCACAAGACATCACTTTTCCTGAGATGTCGTAACCTGGCACCCAAGGTAAATTATCCTTATTCTGCGCTGCTGCCCAACCGAGCCCAGCTCGAGTTTTGACATCAATAGGATTTACGCCTGAAAAAGCGACTTTTACTAAGACTTCACCAGGCTGTGGTGATGGTGTAGAAGCATGTTGAATCGCGAGTACGTTGGCATCACCAAACTCAGTGATAACGATCTGTTTGTGTTCCATAAACCATTCCCTGCAAGAAAACAAAAAGGGATGCGAAAGCATCCCTTTGACTATAAACCATTTTGTTAACCTAAGTTAATCGTGATTTTGTAAATTGGTTGATCATTCCATTTTCAATAATGTCTAACCAACAAGTGCTAACAATATACCAGCCGCAACGGCTGAACCCAGCACACCAGCAACGTTTGGTCCCATCGCATGCATTAACAAAAAGTTTTGCGGGTTAGCTTGTAAACCAACTTTGTTTACGACTCGCGCGGCCATTGGTACCGCAGAAACGCCAGCCGCACCAATAAGTGGGTTGATGTCTTCTTTCGAGAACTTGTTAAGCAGTTTCGCCATCAGGACGCCCGCACCAGTACCGATACTAAATGCAACTGCGCCTAACCCCAAGATACCTAACGTTTCTAGGTTCAAGAACTGCTCAGCTTGCAGCTTAGAACCAACACCAAGACCTAAAAAGATAGTCACTATGTTGATCAATTCATTTTGAGCAGTTTTCGATAAACGATCGACCACACCAGCTTCACGCATCAAGTTACCCAAACAGAACATACCAACCAATGGCGTAGCTGAAGGTAAGAACAGAATCGTCATCAGTAATACAGCAAGCGGGAAGATGACTTTCTCCCATTTACCAACATGACGAAGCTGAGCCATCTTGATTTGACGCTCTTCCTTGGTTGTCAGTGCTTTCATGATTGGTGGCTGGATGATCGGCACCAATGCCATATAGCTGTATGCCGCGACTGCAATCGCACCTAGCAGATCTGGAGAGAGCTTACTCGCTAAGAAAATCGCTGTTGGCCCATCAGCACCACCGATGATCGCGATAGACGAAGCATCTGCCATGGAGAACTCCATGCCAGGTACATAGTTGAGCAAAATAGCGCCAAACAGTGTTGCAAAAATACCAAACTGCGCAGCCGCACCTAACCACAACGTTTTTGGGTTTGCGATCAAAGCACCAAAGTCAGTCATCGCGCCCACACCCATGAAGATCAATAGCGGGAACACACCCGATTCAATCCCAATGTAGTAAACGTAGTAGAGCAAGCCACCAGGCTCAGTAAAGCCAGCATTTGGAATATTCGCCAAAATAGCACCGAAACCAATCGGCAATAACAGTAAAGGTTCAAATCCTTTTTTAATTGCCAAAAACAGCAAGGTACAACCAACCAGCATCATACAGATTTGGCCGAACTCGAAGTTAGCGATCCCTGTTTCTGCCCAAAGGGTTAACAATCCGTCCATGATACTCCCTTACGCCAGGCTCAACAGAGGCGCACCTACTGTGACAGCATCGCCTTCTTTAACGTTCAGCTCTTGAACCACACCACCACGCGCCGCTCGTACTTCAGTTTCCATTTTCATCGCTTCAAGGATGAGCAATACATCACCTTCAGCTACCTCAGCACCAGGCTGAACATTCACTTTGAAGATGTTACCTGCAAGAGGAGCAGGTACCGCTTCTGCTGAAGCATTAGAAGGTGCGCTAGGTGTAGCCGATTTTGCCAGTGCATTAGAAGGAGCAACAGATGTCAGTTCACCTTGAGGGCCAACTTCCACCTCATACACCTGCCCGTCAACACGTACACTATAAGTTTCTACACCACCAGTTGCTGGTTGAGCTACAGGTACAGCAGGCTTCTCAGCTTCTAGCGTTGGTGCAGGCTCAAATGCTTCTGGGTTTTCACGATTCTTAAGGAACTTAAGCCCAACTTGAGGGAAAAGTGCATAAGTGAGTACGTCATCAACACGCTCACTTGCTAGCTTAATGCCTTCTGATTTCGCTTTCTCCATCAGATCAACCGTAAGCGTCTCCATTTCAGGCTCAAGTAAATCGGCAGGACGACAGGTAATTGGCTCTTTACCATCAAGCACTTTCGCTTGCAGTTCTGCATTTAACTCGGCTGGCGCTTGACCGTACTCACCTTTCAATAGGCCAGCGGTTTCCTTGGTAATACTCTTATAGCGCTCGCCAGTAAGAACGTTAATCACCGCTTGCGTACCGACGATCTGTGAAGTTGGAGTCACCAATGGAATGAAACCAAGATCTTCACGTACACGAGGGATCTCTTCTAATACTTCATCAATGCGATCCGCAGCACCCTGCTCTTTCAACTGGCCTTCCATATTGGTCAGCATACCACCAGGCACTTGAGCAATCAGGATGCGTGAATCGACTCCTTTTAACTGGCCTTCCCACTTCGCATACTTCTTACGTACCTCACGGAAATATGCGGCGATAGATTCCAGTTGCTCGAGTTTCAAATTGGTATCTCGCTCGGTGCCTTCTAGCATAGCGACTACCGTTTCAGTCGGTGTATGACCGTAAGTACAACTCATTGAAGAAATCGCAGTATCGAGAATATCAATACCGGCTTCTACTGCTTTTACCGCTGTTGCTGTAGACAGCCCCGTTGTTGCATGACAATGAAGTGCCAATGGCACATCACAAGACGCTTTGATACGCGTGATAAGCTCTTCCGCTTCATAAGGCTTAAGTAAGCCAGACATATCTTTAATACACAGCGAGTGACAACCTAAATCCTCTAGGCGTTTTGCCAAGTCAACCCAAGTGTCTGCGTTATGCACTGGGCTCGTAGTGTAAGACAACGTACCTTGAGCATGCGCACCAACATCAACCGTTGCTTTAACGGCTTTCTGGAAGTTTCGCACGTCATTCATTGCATCAAAAATACGGAATACATCCATGCCGTTAGCATGCGCGCGTTCAACAAACTTCTCTACTACGTCGTCGGCATAATGGCGGTATCCTAAAAGGTTTTGACCACGCAGTAGCATTTGCATTGGTGTATTAGGCATCGCTTTTTTTAGTTCACGTAAACGCTCCCAAGGGTCTTCTCCTAAGAATCGAATACAAGAATCAAATGTTGCACCGCCCCAAGTCTCTAGAGACCAGTAACCAACCTTATCCAACTCAGCTGCGATAGGCAGCATATCCTCAATACGCATACGCGTAGCAAATAGTGATTGATGGGCATCACGAAGGACCACATCAGTAATAGCTAGTGGTTTAGACATGCTCTTAAACTCCTTTTTAATCCTAGTTCGGCTACTTCGCGAATGAGGCGCGATGTTTATGAATCGCAGCCGAGATCGCCGCCACTACTTGTGGACTAACAGCTGAAGAGGTTGATTGAATATTAGTGTTTGTTTTTGGTGCTGCGATCGGCTCTGGTACTTCTTCTGGTACCAATTTCGACATTAACCGAACGAGATAAACAAGAATAGTGAGGAAAATAAATACGACCGCCATCCCCGTTAGCATCAGGGTGGCCGCATCTACTAGCAGGCTTCCTATATTAGTCATGTTGCTTCCTTTCTTTGTCATCCTGACAACGTGCAGGACTTTAATAGTGTCAAATCCCGACCCATGGATTATCTCGATTGGTTAAATTTTGTCAATTTTGTTTAAGGAAGGTTTGTAGTAATCCTGATAAATGATTATTTATTCACTACCCAGATCACAGTTCATGACAAAATAATCACTTCAAATCGCTATCACCTTACGAACAGAGTAAAGGAGGACATAAATAAAAACTGCGATTTAGATTTCAAAATCAAATCGGGACTCACGCAGTAAAAACCAACAAAAACAAAAAGATGAACAAGATTAACAATAAATAAACAAATAACAAACAAAGTGACTACATGAGAGTGATTGAAATGAAAAATGGAAGTCAGTGTATAGGAGGGATAATCAGGATGATTTCACACGATGCGACAGAAGCTTGATAGCAAATTGCTTAGATACGCACATATTCGCTTTTAAAAAAGAGGAACATAGGCTCTAGTGATCCTACGCCATATTTCAGATGTCTAGATACAAAAAAGCCTCGCAATTGCGAGGCTGTTTCAATGAGTGGCGCGTCCTGGAGGATTCGAACCTCCGACCGCCTGGTTCGTAGCCAGGTACTCTATCCAGCTGAGCTAAGGACGCGCAGTTTTCGATATCGACTTTCGTCAACATCAGGGCATTACCCTGCAATAAGTGGCGCGTCCTGGAGGATTCGAACCTCCGACCGCCTGGTTCGTAGCCAGGTACTCTATCCAGCTGAGCTAAGGACGCGCAAGTTTTCGATATCGACTTTCGTCAACATCAGGG